>Ga0182016_10000850_pt1 | contig 37839 bp, 35 predicted proteins | sample 712S2MmetaG_FD_120491 | JGI IMG/M metagenome (GOLD analysis project Ga0182016, IMG submission 120491) | Permafrost microbial communities from Stordalen Mire, Sweden - 712S2M metaG | ecosystem: Environmental > Terrestrial > Soil > Wetlands > Permafrost | place: Sweden: Stordalen | collected...
CCCTATTTTCAGGAAAAGGACTGGCATATCCAGAACGGGATTCCTGTGGTCTTCCAGGCCCTCGAAATCGATCTGCCCGCCGGCCGCGCCCATACCGAGGCATGGCACAATTACCAGCCCGTCAAGCCCGTCGAGGTTGCTCCCAACCATTGGCGCTGGGAGGTCAAGGATATGCACGCCCTCACTCTCCGGGATGTGCACTCCGCCCCGGACTGGGGAGCCTTGGCCGCGCGCATGTGTATCCAGTGGGGCGATGCCGCGGTTGAGGGCAAAGACAATCAATGGCGCGCCATCGGGCAGTGGGTCACCACGCTTGAGGCCAACCGCCCCGATCCCTCGCCCGAGATCACCGCGCAGGCGCAGAGCCTGGTCGCGGGTGCGCCCGATTTCTACACCAAGCTCAGCCGCATCACCGAGTATATTCAGAAGAACATTCGCTACTTCATCGTCATACGCGGCATCGGCGGCCTACAGGCCAATCACGCGGCAGACATCTTCCGCAACCGCTACGGCGATTGCAAAGATAAAACCACTCTGCTGATCTCCATGCTCCAGGCCGTCGGCATTCACGCTGTTTATATGCCCGTAGACACGAACCGCGGCGTGGTCGATCCCGATGAGCCTTCGTTAGTGGGTAATCACATGATCACAGCCATCGAGATTCCCGCGGACGTGCAGGATCCGCGCCTTAAGGCTATCGTCAAGGCGAAAGACGGCAAGCGTTACCTCATCTTCGACCCCACCAACGAGCGCACCGCGGTCGGCAATCTGCCCTCCTATGAACAAGGCGGCTTTGGAATCCTGGCCGCCGGAGCCTCCAGCCAGATCGTCGCCCTCCCCGTGCTCGAACCCGACACCAACGGCACCGAGCAGAAGGGAACCTTTGCGTTATCGGCCGACGGCGCCCTCACCGGCTCGGTCGATACTTTCCACTCCGGGCCGGAAGGTGCCGATCTTCGCCTCTTCCTCAAGTACACCGATGAGAAGGAGCGGCGCGAGTATTGGGAGAGTCAAGTGGCAGAAACCTTGCCCGGTGTGGTGCTCGATTCCTTCCAGTTCATCCAGCCCTCGGCTCTCGACAAACCCCTTGAATTCCACTACAAGGTCACGGCTCGCCAATACGCCCACAACGCGGGCCCGCTCTTGCTGGTGCGTCCCCGGGTCGTCGGCACGTTCGCTCGGCCCTTTGACGACAAGCCGCGCACCCTGCCCATCGACCTGCCCGCCACCGGCCGCTGGCGCGACAGCTTCGATATCGCCCTGCCCCCCGGTTACGTCGTCGATGAAACCCCCGACCCCGTCAACCTCGATCTCGACTTCGCCAGCTACCACTCCTCGGTCTCGGCCAAAGGCAGCACACTCCACTACGAGCGCGAATACGTAGTCCGCCAGGTCCAGCTTCCACCCGATAAAGCCGTCGCTTTCCGCCTCCTGGAGAGCACCATTCTGTCCGACGAAAAAGGCGCAGCCGTACTCAAAAAGCAGTAGAAGTACCCGAAGAATTCTCCTTCGCTGGACGGTGCCGGGTGCCCCAGGTCTCGTAGAGACCTGGGAAGCTGATCGGAGCCAGCGATCTGCAGCGCGGCCTTCACTTTCCCAACGCCAGCGACGGATCGGCAGACAGCGAGCCATCGGCGAAGTCTCCAGCCTGCAACCGTGGCCACGCGGCGGCAGCAATCATGGCGGCGTTGTCTGTCGAGAGCGCCAGAGTCGGGAACGCAATCCGCACGCCCAGCGCAGCGCCTTCGGCCGTGAAGCGCTGACGGAGTTCGCGGTTGGCAGCGACACCTCCGGTGACCAAAATCCGGCGCGCAGCAAGAGACTCGGCAGCCGCAAAGGTCTTCTTCATCAGGTCGCCCACCACCGCATGTTGAAAGCTGGCGATCAGATCAAGCGTCTGCGGGTCGCAGGTTGCCAGCGCCGCTTCCACGGTGGGCTTGGCGGGCGCGTCGGGACCGGTAAAGAGCGCCTCCCGTCGGGCCTCAGCCTCCGGCCGCAGGTTGTGCAGTTCAACATAGCGCAGCACAGCCGTCTTGATGCCCGAGAACGAGAAGAGAAAGCGGGGATCGAGCTTGGCGATGGGCGCCGTGCGAGCGGCTTTCGTCCGCGGAGCCTTGCCGGCCAGATGCAGCTTGGTTTTGATCTGCGAGAAGGCAAACGGCACCGCGTTCGGGTTGCCGTGGAGCGCGAGAGCGTCGATCCAAGGCCCCCCGGGATAGCCGAATCCCAGCAGCTTGGCCACCTTGTCATAAGCCTCGCCGGCTGCGTCGTCCAGCGTGCGCCCCACCAGCGTGTAACTCCAGCAGCCGCCCACCGGCCTCGCCAAATAGAGATGCGTATGCCCGCCGGAAACAACCAACGCGAGTGCCGGCTCGTCGCTCATGTTTTTACCACTGCTGTCATCCTGAGCGAGCGTAGTGAGTCGAAGAACCTGCGGTTGGGTTTCCCGCTCATTCAGCAGCACCGCATGGATATGCCCTTCCAGGTGGTTCACCGCAATCAGCGGCAGGCCGCTCGCGAAGGCCAGCGCCTTTGCGTAGGTAATCCCCACCAGCAGCGCTCCGGCGAGCCCCGGCCCGCTGGTCACAGCGATGGCGTCCAGGTCGGCGAGCGTCACATTGGCCTGTGCCAGCGCGGCGCGCACCACGGGAACAATCGCGCGCAGATGCTCGCGGCTCGCCAGCTCCGGCACCACTCCGCCATACCGCGCATGAGTAGCGATCTGTGAGGCCACCACCGACGAAAGCGTGCGCGCCCCCCGCTCGACAACCGCCGCCGCCGTCTCGTCGCACGAGGATTCAATACCGAGGATCAGGCCGGAGCCGTTCATCTATATAGTCTAATGGTCTCGAATGTTGGGGCTGCGACGAATTACTCTCAAACAAAGCCATCTTGCTCGCCACGCCCCAATTCGATGCCGCATTACAGGTTGTCGCAACCCTCCGCGCCGCCGGCCACCAGGCCTACTTAGCTGGAGGTTGCGTGCGTGACCTCCTGCTGGGCCGCGAACCTAAGGACTACGACGTCGCCACCTCCGCCACGCCCGATCTCGTACTCAATCTCTTCCCGCGCACCTTTGCTGTGGGAGCGCATTTTGGCGTCGTCCTCGTCGCCGATGGCGATGAAGAAGGCTACGGCACCACCGAGGTAGCCACCTTCCGCTCAGACGGCGCTTATTCTGATGGCCGTCATCCCGATGCGGTCCGCTACACCGCCAGCCCCGAGCAGGACGTCCAGCGCCGCGACTTCACCATCAACGGGCTGCTGCTTGACCCGGACAAAATGCTTGCTCGGGTGGTGGATGAGGGATCCCACCCTAGTTACAACGACAAAGACGTGGCGAGGGCGGGGCACCCCGGAGTGATTGATTTTGTCGGCGGCCTGGCCGACCTCGACTCCGGCATCGTGCGCGCCATCGGCCAGCCCGACGCCCGCTTCGAAGAGGACCATCTCCGCATGATCCGCGGCGTGCGCTTTGCCGCCCGCTTCGGCTTCCAGCTCGACTCCGGCACCGCCGCCTCCATCCGCCGCCTCGCCGCCAAAACCGCAGCCGTCAGCCGTGAGCGTGTCCGCGACGAGCTGACAAAAATGCTCACCGAGGGCCATGCGTGCCGCGCCTTCCAGCTCCTCGACTCCACCGGCCTGCTCGCCGAGGTGCTTCCCGAAATCGCCCGCATGAAGGGCGTCGAGCAGCCCCCGCAGTACCACCCCGAGGGAGATGTCTTCATCCACACGCTGGGCCTTCTCGACCAGCTCGAGCCCGGCTGCCCTCTCACCCTGGCCTGGGGCGCGCTGCTCCACGACGTCGGCAAGCCCCCCACATTCCGCCGCGCCCCAGACCGCATCCGGTTCGACGGCCACGTCGAGGTGGGCGTCGCCATCGGCGCGGAGATCTGCCGCCGCTTCCGCTTCTCCAACGACGAGACTCGCCAGATTCTCGCCCTCATCGAGAACCACATGCGCTTCGCCGCCGCTCCGCAGATGCGCTCCTCAACCCTCAAGCGCTTCTTCCAGTTGGAGGGCTTCGAACAGCATCTCGCCCTCCACCGCATGGATTGCCTCGCCGGCAGCGGCAACCTCGACCACTGGAACTTTGTCCGCGAACGCTGGCAGTCCATGCCTCCGGAAGCCGTACGCCCCCAACCGCTCATCACCGGCCGCGACCTCATCGCCGCCGGCTACCGCCCCGGCCCAGCCTTCCAGCAAATCCTCCGCGCCGTAGAAGACGCCCAACTAGAGGGAACAATCGCCACACCCGATGAAGCCTTGCACTTGGCGCGGACTCAGTTCCCTATTGCCGATCTCTAAGTTCTTCCATGGCCAATTCAAGGGACCGATCTCGCTTCAATGCGTATATGGATGGTTCTTGATAAGCCTAGATTGGAGTGTCGGAGCGTCTCAACGGGCAGGGGGTTCTGCTATCCCTTGTTCAGAATCGAGGCCGGGGCACCCATTCTTTTTGATGAAGATTGAGATGTGGTACCCCCCGGCAGATCCTGACGGTGAATCAATTGTGTTGTTAGGGTCGTCTCCAGGCTTCGAACTAACGGGCTGGCGGCCGTCGAGGAGGGCGCCTCACCCGTTTGCGGCGTAAGTGGTCGAATTTCTGGATCTTGGCGAAATAAATGAACAGGTTCAAAAAATGTTGACAATAAGGCAGAATGGGATCATTCTATTATTGAACATGTTCAAATCTAATCCAGCGCCGACTTAAACAACGAAAGCAGAAGCGGCCTCGCTGAAGCCCCTGCGGTCGAAGATTGTAGAGCTACTTGATCTGGTGGGAGGAGCGGATGATCATGCCTGACGATACGATCCCCGGACGCAAATTAATTCACCTCTCCATTGCGCTTGTCTGGCTTTATCAAGGCCTCTGGTGCAAGGTCTTGGGCCGCGCCCCAGGCCACGCAGCGGTGATCTCAGCTGTGCCTTTCATTGGCCCTGCCGGAAGCCGGTATGTACTGATCGCACTGGGTCTGCTCGAATGTTGCGTTGCAGTGTGGGTTTGGTCTGGACGACGCATGCGTGAGGGCGCACTGGTGCAGACCGTGCTGCTTACAGCAATGAATGCGGGCGGATTGATCTGGGCCTGGCGCCTGATTCCGGATCCCGTAGGCATGATCCTGCAAAACTTCGCTTTCTTGATGCTGATCTGGGTTGCTGCGGAGGATCGCCATCATGCCCTTGCTTGAAACGCCATCAACACCGTGGCGGCACGGACCCCTCAGGGCTAGGCAGCGAAGGTTGATCTTTGGCCGCATGTATGAGGATTCCGGCATAGAGCTGCGCGCATTTAAGCCGCAGAGCCGCGTCTTCTGCATTGCCAGTGCGGGATGTACAGCTCGTGCTCTGGCTGCAGCGGGACACGAGGTGACCGCCGTGGACATTAACCCATTGCAACTGGCCTATGCAAAGTCGCGTGCCGCAGGCGAACCAGCGCAAGTGGGAAGTGCCGAGCGTTTGATCGCGTTCGGCCGCAAGGTTGCATCCCTGTCTGGTTGGGATCAAAGAAAGCTGACGAATTTTCTCAACCTCTCCAACCCCGATGAGCAACTCGAATACTGGGATCATCGGCTTGACACGCGGATCTGGCGCACGGTTGTGGATACATTGCTTGCTCCGCGCCTTCTTGGGCTGTGTTACGCCAGCCCTTTCCTGGATTCGCTGCCGAAGGACTTCGGCCCACAGCTTCGCCAGCGCCTCCGCCGCGGCTGGGCCAGCCACAGCAACAGAACTAACCCCTATGCAGCGACCTTGTTGTTAGGAACTTGGTCAGCAGAGCCTGGTACCGCTGCAGTTCCTATCAAATTCGTCTGCGCCGACGCGGCTGATTACCTGGAAAACTGTTCGCCGGCGGTATTCGATTCGTTCGCACTTTCTAACATTGGAGACGGAGCACCCTCGAAATATCTGCGACGATTGCATGCTGCCATCGAACATGCTGCGGCTCCGGGAACCGTCGCTGTCACTCGTTCGTTCTCGGAACCAGATAAAAACAATGTCGCGAACTGGGCGGCTCAGGATCGTTCCATGCTTTGGGGCGCCGTGGAAGTTACTCGCGTCGGGAGCGACAAGCCATGTTCCATCTGCTGAAGCGCCATCCGATTCCAATTTCGGCGTTCTTCCGTCACTCGCTGGTGTTGACCTACGCGTTTCCGCCCGAGATTCTCCAGCCTTTGTTGCCGGCTGGCCTGGTGCTCGATACCTTTCGTGAACTCGCATTTCTCGCCATTGCCCTGGTGCAGACCGAGAAGCTGCGGCCGAGTTTTCTTCCTCCTGCGATGGGCTGCGATTTCTTTCTGAGTGGCTACCGGATATTCACCAGGCTCGCCGGTGCAGCGCAGTCGAAGCGCGGATTGCGTATTCTGCGCAGCGATACCGACAGTCCGTGGATGGTGCGCGCGGGCAATATGCTGACGCACTACAACTATCACCTCTGTGAGGCAAACCTGGAGGAACGCGACCAGGAAATCCACTGGACGATCCGAACTCCAGACTCCGAGGCTGACCTCGAAGTGCTGGCGCGATGGACAGAAGATTCGGCGCCGCTGCCTACGACTTCTCCGTTCAACACGCTGGCAGAGGCGCGACGATTTGCCGGACCACTCCCCTACACATTTGACTACGAAGAGGCGACGCACTCGATTATCGGCATTCGTGCGGTGCGGCAAATGTGGAATCCACAGCCTATCGAGGTAGAGGTGCGGCGAAATACATTCTTCGATCACGAGCCTTTCTGCCAAACTGCGCCGCTTTTGGCCAACGCGTTTCACGTTCACGATGTGCCCTACCAATGGCAGCGAGGGAGGCGGCTAACATGACCACTGCTCCCGCTCGTAAACCCTATCAAGGTGTCGTCCAGATCTTTCAGTTCAACCGGCAATCTTATTTCTTTGCCGTAACGAGTGCCGCTGCGGCAATGTTCGTATTACCATTTCTGCCACCGCTCTGGCGCACTGCGCTTCTGCTTGGCGTGGCGCCGGCGATCTTTTGGATGGCGTCCTCTCTCCTCGTATCGCACTATGTCTATGACCGCTTTCCGCTCTACGACCTGAATTGGATCTCCCGCAACCTTGCGCTGACGCCAAAGAGATGGGTTAACATCCACTGTGGCCTGGATGAAACCAGCGGAGTGCTGACGGCAATCTTTCCGGAATCCACTGGTCAGGTGGTCGATATCTACGACCCAAGGATCATGTCCGAGCCCTCGATCCAGATAGCTCGGCAGCTTCAGCATTCCGCCGAGATGGACACGATGGCGCGCTATGATGCTCTGCCATTGGGCGATGCTTCGATCGACGCGGTATTCTTGCTCTTCGCTGCGCACGAACTGCGCCAACACGGCCAACGCGTGAGATTGTTGCAAGAAGTCGCACGCATTCTGGTCCCCGGCGGAGATTTGATCCTGATGGAACACTCCCGTGATTGGTGGAATTTCCTCGCTTTCGGCCCCGGATTCCTCCACTTCTTCTCGCGCCGAGAGTGGCGAAAAGCCGCTCTAGACGCCGGCCTCGCGCTGCAGGCCGAGTTTTCCAGGACGCTCTTCGTCCGCGTTTACCAGTTGAGGAGGTTCGTGTGACTCTTTCGATTCATCTGCAAATTGTTGGCGTTCTGCTGATGTTGCTCGGCCTGAGCCACGCCTTCTTCAAGCGATACTTTCAATGGGAAAAGGAACTTGCGTCTCTCTCCCTGCTAACACGCCAAGTCTTTTTCGTGCATAGCTTCTTCATTGGGTCGGTCGTGACGTTCTTCGGTGCGCTGTCATTCTTTTATGCCGATGCGCTTCTACAACCCGCTCCATTGAACCGTGCGATCCTGGCTGGGATGGCCGCGTTTTGGCTGTGCCGCCTGTTCGCGCAGTTCTTCGCCTACGATGCAGCCATATGGCGAGGCAACCGGTTTCGCACGCTGATGCATGTAGCGTTTGCCCTGTTGTGGTGCTATGTGAGCGCAACTTACTGTATGTCGCTCATCGCTATATGGAAATCGTGATTCTCCGGTCAGCGCACGAGATCGCTATTGCTGGAGGGAGCGAGCCGGGAATCGCAAAATCCGAATGACCACCATGGCCAGATCCTCGACCTCCGGACGCCGCAGAATCTTCCCTTTTTCAATCCGACAGCTCGGATTACTCTCCAAAAACCTTTCGTCCAAGGATGATCTGTTTCCCGGCTCGGGAGAGACCTTCCCGCAACGTGATCCAGCGCACTGCCAACTGTACCTGCGGATGAGATAAAAGAGGTGTACCTTCTTTGCCTTTTTGCTCGATTTTTAGTGCTTTGAGTGCATCGATCCCCTCCCAGGAAAGCGAGAAAACCTATGACCCCCGAAGCTGCCAAGGCCGCTTTTGTCGATTTTCAGGCCAGTTGGGCTGAGCTGGAGCTGCCCGCCGCGGTGCGCGAGGTACTGACTGCCGCGCCCCTGGTGCAATCGCCGGAGACGCGGGACCAGCTCATGGACTGGGCGCTGGGCCGCTCCTCGGGCGACACCGACTGGACCCTCGGCAATCGCGACGACCACGGGCAATATGAGGCCGTCTTTCAGGCGCCCGGCGCGGGCCGCATTGTCGAGGCGGTCATTACCAAGGCCCGCAACGGCCTGGCCATCAATTTCCCCGATCCCGCCATGCGCCGCCGCGACCCTGACGCCATGGTCATCGGCGACAATCTGCCCACCGACAAGCCCACCTATGAGCAGCGCTTTGGCGAGAGCTTTGAGAAAACTCGCCGCCAAACCCTCGACTGGCTCAAGACCCAGGAGCTGGTCGCCATGCCCTTCTATGCCGGCACCGATGCGCTCGGTTACGGTTCGCTCCTGATCGTTCCCCGCCAGGCCGCCTTTTTCGCCGCCGCGCTGGCCGACCTCCAAGGCATGATCCCGCGCTCGAAGGTTCCAGCCGGCTTCAAAGTCACTGGCGGAGTGCTATTCGTCGCCCCGCCCTTCCGCCACACGCATTTCGGCGGGCGGCAGGTGGTCGTCCATGAGCGCACCGCCACCCACCAGGAGATCTTCGCCTACAACCTTTACCCCGGCCCCAGCGCCAAAAAAGGCGTCTACTCCATGCTCCTCGACATTGGCGAGCGCGAGGGCTGGACCACCAACCACTGCGCCGCCGTCGCCGTGGTCACCCCCTATGAAAATCAGCTCATCCTCATGCACGAGGGCGCCAGCGGCGGCGGCAAAAGCGAAATGACCGAGCATATCCACCGCATGGAAGATGGCCGCCTGCTCATCGGAACCAACGTCGTCAGCAAAGAGCTGCGAACCCTCAACCTTCCCGAAGCCTGCCACCTGCGCCCCATTGCAGACGACATGGCCTGCGCCCATCCCAAATATCAGGGCAGCAGCGGCCGCCTTACCGTCGCCGACGCCGAAAACGGCTGGTTTGTCCGCGTCGATCACATTCACAGCTACGGCACCGCCCCCAATCTCGAGCGACTTTGCATCGATCCGCCCGAGCCCCTCGTCTTTCTCAACCACTACATCGTCCCCGGCGGCACCTGCCTCACCTGGGAACACGTCGAGGACGCCCCCGGCAAGCTCTGCCCCAATCCCCGCGTCATCCTCCCCCGCCGCATGTTGGAAGACATTCTCGATGGCCCCCAGCGCGTCGATGTCCGCAGCTTTGGCGTCCGCTGCCCGCCCACCCATCGCGACAGCCAGCTCTACGGCATTCTCGCCATGATTCACGTGCTCAGCCCCGCGCTAGCCTGGCTCTGGAGGCTGGTTGCCCCGCGCGGCCACGCCAATCCCAGCATCCAAACCCAGCACAGCCTTGAGATGCAGTCCGAGGGCGTCGGCTCCTATTGGGCCTTTGCCACCGGCCGCCGCGTAGACCAGGCAAACCTGCTGCTCCGCCAGATCGTCGATACGCCCGAGACCCGCTACGTCCTGCTGCCCAATCAGCACATCGGAGCCTGGAAAGTCGGCTTCATGGCCGAGTGGATCGCCCGCGAGTATCTTGCCCGCCGCGGCAGCGCCAAATTCGCCCGCGAGCAGGTGCGCGAGGCGCCCTTCCCGCTGCTGGGATACATCCCCCACCAGTTGCGCGTCGAGGGATCCATGATTCCGCGCGTCTTTCTGGCTGTCGAAGAGCAGATTCAGGGCGGCATGGATGTCTACGAAGAGGGCGCACGCCAGTGGCGCGAGTTCTTTGCCAAAGAGCTGAAGCAGTTCCTCGTCCCCGACCTCGACCCGCTCGGCAAAAAGATCGTCGAAGCCTGCCTCGACGGCGCACACCAGGAAGACTACCGCCGTCTGATCCCCCATCCCATGTTTCGCGACGACGGAGCGTAGACAAACAGGCCGGCGTGTCCGTTTCCGCGCCGCCGGCCAATCGCAAGTTAAACCCATCGCTCAACACCGCGGCGTTTCAGGGTACAAATGATGCGCTTTGCCGATTGGCGAGCTAGATTCGGGCCTTGAGGAAAGGGCTTTCGCTCGGGTTGCGGGCAGTGGTGCCTTTGGGATTACAATTGCGCTTGGCCCACCCAAGTACCTCGAAAGGGTTCTCGAATGCTACTCCACCCTTGGTACGCTACGCGATTTCAGCTGATATTCCGCACCACTCATGGCGCTGCATTCCAGGACTTTATCGGTGATGTACTCGATCGCCGTTTCAAGGAAGATTTTTTCAGGATCAAACCCTCGGGCAGGCACGGAGACAAAAAATGTGACGGACTCATCAAGTCGCGCCGAATTCTTTTGCAGGTCTATGCCCCCGAGCAGATGAGAAGCAAACCTGCCCTTGACAAGATCAACGAGGACCTCCCAGGGGCGATAGCGAATTGGGGCTTGTTGTTTGATCAATGGGTATTTCTTCACAATCAATTTAAGGGCCTATCGCCGGACATTGCTCAGTATTTGATTTCAATTGATGGCCAATACGGGAAGGGGGCCTGTCAGTGGAGCGAATCCCACGTCCAAGAGCTTGTGGAAGAACTAATGGAAAGCGATCTGCAAGCGATTCTCGGTCCTTTGCCGGATTTCCGGAACTTGGCGCCCGTTACTATGAGCGATATCAGCACGGTTGTATTGGCCGTTGCCCAAGAGATACCGGCGAGCGAAACTTTCGCCCCGGTGCCCAATGACAAACTTGATGCGAACGGCCTTTCAGACGACGTAAAAGAGCTGCTCCGGGCCGGGACGCAAAAATCGAGGAATGTGCGCGACCTGTTCGAAAAATGGCACGACCCCGAGCTAGGCGACCGCGTCGCTGCCGCATTTCGAAAGAGATACGATGAGGTAAAGGCGGCAGGCATGGCACCGGACGAGATATTTCAGGAGCTCTGGGCATTTGCGGGCGGCGGCAGATACCTCAATCCGGCAAAGGAGTGCGCAACCTTGTCATTACTTGCATTCCTCTTCGAGCAATGCGACATTTTCGAGGCACCTAGGAGTGCGGGGCGATGATTTTACCGACGAAGCGATTGCCACAGGATCGGACCCTTCTGTTCATCGGCGGCCAAGTGCTACAGCTCCTGAAGGCACCGACAACGGTTTCACGTATCTGGGACCAGCTGAAAGCAGAGAGAGATCCTCTGCTGGGGTATAGGGACATTTCTTACGACTGGTTTGTACTCAGCCTCAGCTTTCTTTTCAGTGCTGGCGCAATCGAGCTTTCAAGAGGACGGTTAAGGCGGACACGATGATTTACCGAATCTACAGTTCGCTTCCAAGCTTCAAAGAGTTGCGCTTCCGCCCGGACCTAAATGTTTTACTCGCCGAAAAGCACGAGGGCGCTAGCTCGAAACAGACCCGGAACGGCGCTGGTAAATCGAGCATGGTCGAGATCATCCACTTTCTGACGGCTGGGGAGAGTTCTCAAAGTTCAATTTTCCAACTGCCAGAGCTAGCTGACCACAAGTTTGGCATGGAGTTCGATCTGGGCGGCCAGATTGTGAGGGTGGAACGCGCGGGAAAGACCCAAGGTGATGTGACACTGTTTGCGGACATCTCCACTTGGGGTGCTAAAGTGCAAGACACGGAATCAACGGAAGGCGGGTATTCTCTCAGCGTAAAGGAGTGGGACCGCCTGCTCGGGCGAATAATGTTTCGTTTCGACGAGTTCGGGATAGCCAAATCCGGTTACGCGCCGACATTCCGCTCCCTTCTGCCATATTTTGCACGGCGAATGCCGGGAGGGTTCACTGAGCCACACCTTCACTTCCTCGGGGCGAAGCCTGGAACTTATCAGGTGGGCGTCAGTTTTCTCCTTGGAATGGACTGGACAATCGCACAGGAATGGCAAATCCTCCGAGATAAGGAGGGAGAGATTAAGAAGCTGAAGGCCGCGTTGGGCGAAGGGGACCTCGCAGAACTTGTCGACAAGAAGGCGGAGCTTCGCTCTCAGGTTGCGTCCGGCTCCGCATCCCTTGAGAGAATGCGCGGAAGGCTAGAGTCATTCCAAGTCCTCCCGGATTTCCGGACCTTGGAAGAGGAGGCCTCGCGTCTTGCACAGGGAATATCGAGTCTATCTGACGAGAACACCATTGATCGCGCACTGATTGAGCAAGTGGGATTTGCGTTGTCTGAGGAGAAAGAGCCTTCCGTTGGTGACCTTGAAAAAATGTACGCAGAGGCTGGGGTTGTGCTGCAGGGCGGGGCGACCAAAAGATTCGATGATGTGAGGAGATTTCACGAGTCGGTGCTTGCTAACCGCAAACAATACCTGCAGGGCGAGCTTGCGGCAGCGAAATCCAGGATCGCTCGGCGGGAGCGTGAGAAGGCAAAACTGGATGAGCGCCGAATGGAGATTTTGCAGATATTGAAATCCCACGGCGCGCTCGATCAGTTTATGAAACTCCAAAAGGAATTCAGTCGGCTTTCCGCCGAGTTGGAGGTTCTGCGGAAACGTTTCGCCGCCGCCGAAAAGATCGAAGAGGGCCTGGCTAAGCTCAGGCTGCGCAAGCAGGAATTGTTCCTTAGGCTCCAGCAGGACTACGCCGAGCAGAAGGAGAACCTGAACCGAGCAATCCTATATTTCGAAGATGTTTCTTCAAGGCTGTACGAGATCCCGTCAAACTTCACGCCAACCGAGACTCCGAGCGGCCCCGAGTTCAGGATCACCTTTCAAGCCGAACGAAGCCCGGGCATTTCAAATATGCAGATATATACCTTTGACATGATGCTGATGCAGGTGATGCACGAACGAAGCATGGGACCTGGGTTTCTTGTTCACGACAGCCACCTCTTTGACCCGGTCGACGCGCGACAGGTCGGAACTGCTATCGCGCTGGGAGCGGAGTTCGCGAAGAGAGACGGGTTCCAGTACATCATCACGATGAATTCGGATAAGCAGCCCGAACTGCCCGAGGGCTTCGACCTGTCGGAGTATGTCGTTCCGCAACGGCTGACCGACGACACTGAATCCGGAGGCCTCTTCGGAATTCGGTTCGGGTAGCTCGTCCACATTCACTCCTCGCAAGTCGGCTAGCGTTCGCCGATTCTTCCACCCCAATCTTCGTTGCAGCCGGCAACCCACCCATTGCAGAAAATTATCCCTGAGCCGCGCACACTATCCACAGGGAGAATCCAACTGTGACCAACACATCCAATGCGGACCTCAGCTTGACCGAACCCACCCCGGCGCCGGAGCCTGCGCCGGCCCCAAGCCCCGATCCCGATCCCGCCCACGAAAAGGCGGTCAAGCGTTGCTGTGCCGCCTGGGACTGTCACCTTCAATAACGGAGTCCGTTCGCTCGGCACGGCGACACTAAACGGCAGCGGCGTGGCCACGCTGACGCTGACTCCCGCGGTCGGCAGCTATTCCATCACTGCGAGCTATGGCGGCTCTGCCACGGATGAGCCATCGGCCTCATCACCTGCGATTGCTATCGTCGTCAATACCATCACGACGATAACGACACTCACCGCCTTTCCAACGACTTCCACTCCCGGCTACTCCACCATCATCTTCGGCCAGACCGTGACGCTGACTCCAACAGTTGCGCCAGCCAGTGGCGCAACGGCCACCGGAACAGTCACCTTCAATAACGGAGGGGGCTCGCTTGGAACAGCGAACCTGAACGGCAGCGGCGTAGCCACTTTGACGCTCACGCCCGCGGTGGGCACTTACTTCGTCACGGCAAACTATGGCGGTTCTTCCACCGATGCGGCCTCGGCATCTTCGCCGCCCATCGTCGTGACAGTAAATCCCATTTCAACGACGGCGACTCTCAATGCGGTTCCAACGTCGTTGCTCTATGGCCAGACACTGTCACTTACAACTGCGGTTACAGCAGCCAGCGGCGCCTCGCCAACGGGCGGGGTGAGTTTCTACAGCAGCAGTATCACTTTGGGAAGCGCAACCCTGAATGGCAGCGGTGTGGCCTCGATCACGCTGACGCCTGCCGTGGGCAGTTACTTCATCAGTGCATATTATGGAGGTTCTTCGACAGATGCTCCTTCATATGCGCCGGCCGTAACGGTCAACGTATTGGCCAACACAACAACGACAATTCTCACGGCGTCCCCCAACCCTGCCTCCTTTGGCGCTACCGTCACATTCACGGCCACAGTTTCCGGCGCCGCGGTTACGCCCGTGGGAAATGTGTCCTTTTATGACGGCCCAACTTTGTTCGCGACAGAAGCGCTCGCATCCGGCGTGACCACTTACTCCACCAGCGCCTTGAGCGTTGGTTCGCATAACATCACTGCAAGTTACACCGGCGGCCCAGGCTTCGGCAGCAGCACATCGAACCTTGTCGTGGAGGTCGTTTCTCCAGCGGACTTCAGCATCTCTGCCGCGCCCAGTTTGAGGTCTGTCTACACGGGGGAACCGGCAACGTACACCGTGACCATCACACCGGGCGCGGGCTTCAACCTGCCGGTTACGCTGAGTTGTACGCAGTTGCCTGCAAACACCACGTGCGCGTTCTCAACTCCGACGCTCACCGGAGGCGGCGGATGGTCGAACCTGATCGTGCAGACCTCAGCTCCTGTTCCTCTTGCCGCCGTCCGCTCCTCCGCAAGGGGGAAAATCGCGGTCTTGGCGGGGCTCTTCCTGCTCTTCATACCTTCGCGCCTACGGCGAAATGGCCGGAGGGCGTACTGCGCCTTCACCGCGCTTGTGATGGTATTGGCAACGATTTCAGCATGTGGCGCGCCAGGCCCGCTCAATGGCGGAACACCTTTGGGCGCGCAAACCATAGCTGTCACCGGGATCGCAAGCAATGGATCTCAAGTTCTTACCCATTCAACTACCGTAACTCTAAACGTGAAATCGCTGTTCTAGTTTGTCGGACTATCACCTGTTAGGTATAACGATGCTCTGTTCAAAACGCTCGCCGGGATTGCCTCCCATCCGTTGGATGGTAGCCTTAGCGATGGTCTCGTTCGCCGTTTCGGCGCAGGGGCAGGTGGTTCAATCCGCCACCGGCCCGCACCATGCGCTTTGGGTTGGCGGGGAATACTCGAATTTCGAGGCCAGCTTTCCATATCGGAGCAATGCGCGTCTTTGGGGAATTGGCGGCTTTGCCGACTACCACCTTGGCGCGCATATCGGCGTGGAAGCGGAGGCGGGCTTTTTGCGTTTCAACAGCTACTACGGGGAGTCAGAGGATAACTATCTGGCTGGTCCGCGATATGCGATTCGGAGTTTTGGAAAGCTGCAGCCCTATGCTCAGTTCCTGGCGGGGCTGGGGCGAATCCAATACCCATTTCAGATTGGAACCGGACGCTATCTTGCGCTCGCGGCTGGCGCCGGCGCCAGCTACCGCATCAGCCGAAGGTGGGCTCTGCGGGGGCAATACGAGTACCAGGTGTGGCCCGGCTCGCCCGATATTGTCAATCAGCCGGCGCATCAACTCACGCCCAACGGATTTCAGATTGGCGTTGCCTGGAGGCTGGTGCGGTAGCCGGGTGCCCATCCTTGCGCCTCTTTTCTGGCGCAAGGGTGGAGAGCCATGGCCGGATCGCAGTGGGAGGAGAATCGGCGATCCGGCCATGGGGGTGTCAGAAATCCTGTTCGCGGGATCTCGCCCTCTGAATCGAAGAAAGGATGGCGGGGCCGGCAATCATGGCGACGAAGGCAAGAACGATGCAAAGACCGAACATGAGGCACGCTCCTTTCGAGCGCATCCGGCCGACAGAGGCCGGAATTGGGGGATCATACCCCTTAGACGGAAGAAGTGGGAAGTAATTTTTAACTTTTTTTGTGACGATCAGAATTAGTCCACATTTCTCATAAGGCGCGTCAACGAATTTGTAGCGCCGGCCCCCTGGCCGGCTGTAGCGCGGGTCTACCGGCCCGCGCCGTACAGCGTTTGCTCCTTCTCGGTGTAAGCGAACGGTATAGATGAACGAGGCTTTGCTCTGGCGGCGAGGACGCCGCCAGTACAGCCGACCAGGAGGCCGGCGCTACAGAGCGTCGATGCGGAGGTGAGAAATGCTAGAGCCGTATCAAGGGATTCTTTGTTCAGGGCGCAGTATCCAGGGTGTGCGCGGCGCGGTCGAGCGCCTGGGTAAGGACGGCCAACTGCTGGGCGGCTCGGGCTGTATCTCTGGCGTCGATGGCCTCGTTGACGCCCGGGATTACGACCGCAGCGTAGCCGGTGTACTCGCCGGGAGCGAAGATGGTGTGCCGGTACCAAGGGCGATTGGGGAGACCGGCAGGCGAGATAAGGGCAGTTTCTGTCTGGCGCAGGGCGAGATTGAGTTTGGCCAAGTCTCCGGTGGCCGCAAGCTGGCGGCTGCGCGCCTTTTGGGCCGCGACGGCGAAGCCAGCCGCAGCGGTTTGGGCAGGGACGAAGTTGCGCAAATTGAGTCCGTTGTCCTCTGCCCGGCGTTTTGCCGCGGCCAGGTAGGATTCGATCGCGCCGGCGTAGGTGACGTAGTCGTAGGGCAGCACGTCGGCGTCGGCCATGCGCAGGGCTTCAAGGCCAAGGACGCGCGCCATCTGTTGGAGATAGACGAATTTGGGGTCGGCGTTCTGCGTGTACCAGGCGTAGTTGTCGAAGACGGAGTGGTAGACGCCGTAGGGGCCTTCGGAGCCTATGTCGGAGGAGGGCACACCCACGTGCTGAAAGAATGGCGTGAAGTCGGAGCCGGAGCCGAGGTCGCCCACATGGCCCTCTTCAGGGGTGGGCGGGGCGTTGAGGGTGCGCTTTTCCTCGCTTTCAGGTCGGGCGGTCTTCCAATGGTCGTAGACAACGCCGCCGGCCGGGCTGGGAACCGAGCGGGTGAGTTCGCGGATGAATTCCTTCAGCGAGGGGACGGCGGCGGCAGAAAAATCCGGGCCGGAGACAGCGACGTCGGTGTTGAAGTAGGCTACCGCGCCTTCGAGCGCTTTGGCGTGCTGCTCCACCCACTCGGTTGAGCCAATGAGGCCTTCTTCCTCGGCATCCCAACTGGCAAAGATCAGAGTGCGTTTGGGACGCCAGCCTTGCTTGAGCAGCGCGCCGACGCCGTGAACCGATTCAAGCATGGCGGCGGTGCCGCTACTGGGGTCCACCGCGCCATATACCCAGGCGTCACGGTGATTTCCGACGACAACCCATTCGTCTGGGTACTCCAAGCCGGGAACTTTTCCGATCACGTCCCAGATGATGCGGCGCTGGTAGTCCTGCTGGGAGACGAGGTGGACCTTGACGCCGGACGAATTAGCAATCTGCTCCCCACGCTGGTGTCCGATCTGGCTCCCGGCCTGCGGATCGGACCCTCCCAGGTGATAGCGGAAGGGCAATGCGCCCTGCCAGCTCTGGGGTACACCGGGCCCTTTGAGTGCCTGCAGAATGGGCGCGGCATCGCGATAGCTGATGGGGATGGAAACGATGTGGGGCTGGTTGCCTTCCGGCGAAACTCGGGCTGAGTCGGGCAGGTCAAGCGTGGAGGCCACGCCGGGGGTCTCGGGGTCGCCGGAGTACTTGAAGAGATATTGAACCGAGCCACGCTGGACGCCGGTATCCGGCCGCCAGGGGCCATTTGGGTAGGCGTCGCCTTTGAAGTAGCCGTCATCCTGCGGATCGGAGTAGAGGAGTACGCCTGCGGCACCGCGCTGTTCGGCGATGTAGACCTTGACGCCGCGGAAATTTGCGCCGTAGCGGCAGAGGACGATTTTGCCGTGGAGGTCGATGTGCTGGGCGGCAAGCTGATCGAAGTCTTCAAGACGGCCGTAATTGGCATAGACCGCGTCGCCTGTTACATCTCCCGACGCGGACGACCCGTTGAAAGGCATGACGACCCTGGGATCGTCCTGATAGGGATCGCCAGCGACATGCTCGCGGTCAGGGCCGGTCATGAGGAGGTGGCCGGCGGCGTCGAAAGCTTCAACCTTCACGACTTTGGGTTGATTGAGCAGGACGCGATAAGGAACGATTTCCGTATCGAGGCCCGCATCGCGGAATTTCTGAGCGACGTATTCGGCGGTTTTGCGGTCTTCGGGAGTGGCGGCCAGGTGGGGCTCGGCGGTGAGGATCTTGAGGTGCTGGCCCGCAAGTTGGGCGTCGGGGACGGCGAGGAACTTTTCCTCGATCTTGGACTGGGCGGTGAAATCGGCATATCCGAAAACCGACTGAGGCGCTGGCTGGGGAGCGGCCTGCCCAGCGGATTGGGCCGCCAGGGGAGCGGAGACGAGTGAGAGCAGAAGCAGGTAGGCAAGCACCTTGCGCAGAATCATGATCGGAACCCTTCGGGCAGCCGGGGAATCGGCCTGGAACCTGCTTCTGTGTTGCATTGGATGCTTATGCTGCGGCTACGGGCTGGGCGCAGTGGGCGCAACGCTTGGCGGCCAGAGGAATCTCGCTCAGGCACTCAGGACAGGTTTTGGTCGCAGGCGGCACCGCAGGTTCCGGCTTCTTGAGCCGGGCCATGAGCGTGTTCAACGGCAGCACCACGGCGAAATATACAACGCTCGCCACAATCAGGAAAGAGATAGTGGCGTTGAGGAAGTTGCCGATATTGATTGGTGTTCCGTTGAGCATGAAGACCACGTCTTTGAAGTCGGGCTTGCCCACAACGGCGGCGATCAACTGGGTCAATATGTCTTTGACAAACGACGTGACGATGGCATTGAAGGCAGCGCCGATGATGACGGCCACGGCCAGATCGACAACGTTGCCGCGCAGAATAAAGTCTCGAAAGCCTTTGAGCATGTCTTTCCTCCAACCTGTCCCCTGGGGAGATTGCCTGCTTTCGATCGCCGGGGACGCGACCGAGGGTTTTGCACCATGGTACACGGGTTGAACCGAGGGACGGCGGCGGGGCGCGGGCAACGGCGGGATTTCGCGGCGCTTTTCAATGGCGAATCAGTGCAGGTAAAGCCAGAAAAAGAGCGTCAGGGCCAGGATCATCAGTTCCGCGTAAAGCAGGATCAGGACGCCGGCGTGGTGGAAGCTCCAGCGCCGGCCGAGGCAGCGGGCCGTCTCTGCCATCGCCCAGCTTGCGGCAAGAACGCATAGAATCTGCCAGTTCGACGAACGCGGGTTTTCGAAGCTGGGATAGCCGGCAAGGCACAGGCTGGCGGTGAGGGCGCCGAGGGCGAGCAGGATGCCGCGAACGAGCGACCGCCGGCGAATGCGGAAGACAGAGGAGCGAAATAGCGCCACTCATTTACTTTAGTTTGGAATGCTTTTCAGGCGGCGAGCTGAGGCTCTCTTACGGGGCGTCTTCACCTTGAAATCCTGCCTGCCAAAATGGGCTTATGCGCGGGCCGAGAGGCCGAAATACCTTTCCCGCAAAAGAGTTTTAGCGGCAGAGGGTTGAAAAGGTCAGAAAATCTCTATAATGTTGTCACATTGCGGGATATGACGGCTTCGGGGTTTCCGGCGCAGTGCCCGCGGTTTTTGTTTTTTCACAGAAGCGCAGCTGAGATGCATCCAAATCCCCCACGAGGATAGAAGGAGATCGGCACATGGAGAACAAGCCGGCACAAAACATTCAAGACACATTTCTGAACACGGTCCGCAAGGACAAGACTCCAATCACGATTTATCTGGTCAGCGGTGTGAAGCTTACCGGAAAGATCCGGTCTTTCGACAAGTATTCCGTCCTGCTGGAAAACAACAGCCAGGAGCAATTGATCTTCAAGCATGCCATCTCGACGGTGGTGAGCAATCGCAGTGTGTTGCACACGGAGCATCGTCCGATGGCCGTTTCGACGGGCCTTGGGCCGACTCCAATAGCCGTGCCCTTTAACTCGCCGGCGGCTTCGGAGCCGCGATAGGGCGCGGGAAGAGGCCCGGATTGGCAGCGAAAGGGAGCGGGGCCGGCGGCTTGGGTGAAAGTCCGGAGGCCCTTGCGACAGGTTCTGGTCGCGGGGGTGGAAGTCCGGAGCGGGCGGTTCTGATTGCTGTGGATTTCGCGCGGGCCGAGCCAAGGCTCCGCTCGCGCGGCAACCGCGCAGGTGCGGCTGGCGCGCGGTTGTCAGTGGTGCGCCCGGACATCGCCGATATCGACTCTGCCTTGCCGTATCCCGCGGCGACGGCCGCTGCGGAGCCTTCAAACTCCGAGGAATCTCGAACGCTTAGCGGTGGCTTCCCCATCGGCCAAGGGCCTGGGCAGCCTCAAACCCGCGCGGATACGCGCCTGGACGTGGATGAATCGCTGGCGGAGTTTCGCGAGCTGGTTGCAAGCGCCGGCGCAGTGGTGGTTACCGAAGTAATGCAGCGCCGATCGCGGCTCGATCCTGCCACGCTGGTGGGCGCGGGCAAGGTTGAAGAGATTGCCGGGGTCGCGGCTTCAACCGAGGCGGATCTCGTTCTCTTCGACCACGACCTAACACCCACGCAACTGCGCAATCTGGAGGCCGCGCTGCCTTGCCGCGTGCTGGACCGGACGCAGTTGATCCTGGACATCTTTGCGCGCCATGCACGCACCAGTGAAGGAAAGTTACAGGTGGAACTGGCGCAGCTTGAGTACATGCTGCCGCGCCTGACGGGCAAGGGCAAAGCCATGTCGCAATTGGGCGGCGGCATTGGCACGCGCGGCCCCGGTGAAACCAAACTGGAGACGGACCGGCGGCGGATTCAGAGCCGAATCGATCACCTAAAGGGCGAGGTGGAATCCGTGCGCCGGGTACGCCACCAGCAGCGGCAGCGGCGCGAGTCGGTTCCCGTGCCCACGGTGGCGCTGGTGGGCTATACCAACGCCGGCAAGAGCACGCTCTTCAACCGCCTGACCGGCGCAGCCGTGCTGCAATCGCCGAAGATGTTTGCCACGCTGGACCCCAAGCTGCGAGCCATCGAACTGCCCAGCCGGCGCAAGATTCTGCTGTCGGACACGGTGGGCTTTATCCGCAACCTGCCGCACACGCTGGTCACGGCCTTCAGAGCCACGCTGGAGCAAGTGGCGCAGGCCGAGGTGCTGCTGCACGTGCGCGACGCGAACTCGGCGTATGGCGAGGAACAGAAGACGCAGGTGGAAAAGGTGTTGGGTGAGCTCGAATGCCTGGACAAGCCGCGCATCGAGGTGCTGAACAAGATCGACCTGCTGGGCGAACACGAGCGTCTGGGGTTGCAGGGCCGGTCAGGAACGGGCGGCGAAGTCGCGGTTTCAGCGCACACCGGCGACGGAATGGATGCGCTGCTGGCGGCCATCGACGGCGCGCTGCACTCCGATCCGGTGATCGAGGCGGAGCTGCGGGTTCCGCAGCAGGAGGGCGGAGTTCTGGCGGCCATCGAGGCGGGGATGGTGATTCACACGCGGGAGTACGAGGGAAATCTGGTGCGTCTGAGGGTGAGCGGGCCGGCTTCGCTGCTGGGGCGGCTGCGGAAGTACCGGCTGCGGGAGGAGTGAGCGATTTTCAATTCATTGTATTGCCACTCACCTATCATTGCCGGGGGGCTCTACGAACGGCCTCACAACCGTTTGATCGAGGTCGTGGTGGAGGGGATTGTGTATGAAGCATCCGTTGCTTTATGTCATTGTTGCCGTGCTCCTGCTGTGTGGCTGTGAGCGAGAGGTATCCGGTAAATACATCGCGAAGTTTACAAACGGAGTGTACTGGTTGCAACTCGTTAGAACTCCAGACAACCGTTTGACTGGTCAACTGGAGACTGCGGTAGTGAATACAGACGGAAAAATCGAGCGCCACACAGTGCCGGTTGCTGGGGCGGTCAATGCCGAAAATGTCACGATCTCAGCCAGCTCGTTTGGATTTCAAGTGCTCACTCTGTCGGGCACGCTCAAGGGAAAAGAACTGACGCTCACGGGAATGCAACCATCCCCGATCACCCTGACTCGCACTGACCTCAGCGATTATCAACGTCAAATGAGTGCATTGAACGCTCAGTCCCAGAGTATTATCGCGGCGAAGGACGCAGCAATAGCCCGTGAGAGAGCTGAGAAGGCGCAAAAAGACTTGATCTCAGAGATCGACCGGGCCTTAGGTAGGATCCAGAGATTCGAGTCTGAAGCAGACATGCACCTGAGCAGACTACCCGGAGCAGAAGAGCATTACCACGCGATTACGGCGAAGATGGCTGAGTACGTGGCTCGGGAGCACAAACTTGCTGGAGATGAAAAGGCGTCCGTAGCGCGCAGCCAACTTTCTGTAGCGGCGAGCCAGGCATCGATTAGCACAGATCAGTTGCACTACTCGGTACAGTCACTGCAATCTTCGTTACAGACGAACATTGGCCCCTTAGCAACGGAAGCGACTAATTTAGAACGGAGTTGTATCGTAGCCGTTCCAACCGGTGTTCTGACGCCAACCGAGACAGAAGCACGCAGATCTACTTGCTTCAGGCTCGCTCAAGCCCATCCTCCGTTTGTACGGAAATTCCTTGCGATGTCAAGTGCCCTTTCGCACCTTGAGGTTACATACGAACAAGAAAGGAAGGCCCAAGATCTTCTGCTGCAATCTGCCCAGCGATTGCAATGACCATAAGAATTGTCTTCTTTCTTATGTTGCGAGAGTTTTCGCACCGATTCACAACAGCGCATGAATGGTCCGGGCTAGAATGAGTTCCTATGAATCCTACCGAATCTACCCCAGGCCGTACGATCACTACGCTTTCCAGCCGCGAGGTCTATCGCAACCGCTGGATGCGGGTGCGCGAGGACGAAATTCTGCGGTCCAATGGGACGAAGGGCATCTACGGCGTGGTGGACAAGGACGAGTGCGCGATCGTTTTGCCCCTCGACGAGGGGCGGGTGTGGCTGGTGGAGCAGTTCCGCTACACCATTCAGGAGCGGGCGCTGGAGCTACCGCAGGGCGGTTGGGAGCGGGCGGTCGAGAATCCAGAGGAACTGGCGCGCGGCGAACTGAAAGAGGAAACGGGCCTGGCCGCCGCTCAGATGACCTACCTGGGAACCCCATGGGTGGCTTACGGCTTCACACGGCAGAAGATTCACGTCTTTCTGGCCACAGGGCTGACGGAGACCGCGAAAGATCCCGACGCCGAGGAGCACGATCTAGTGGTGCACACGGTTACGGTTGCCGAGTTCGAGCGGATGATGCTCGACGGCGAGATTCGCGATGTCTGCACGCTGGCAGCCTGGGGGCTTTATCTGATGTGGAAGGCGCGGCAGGCGTGACGCCAGAGCCTGCCTGCAGCTCCTACCAGACCACTTTGTAGACGTTGCCTTTACTGTCCACCGCTACGCCATTGTAGACTCCAGCTTGCTGGCCGAAAGACTGCTGCATCTCTACCTGGATCACAGTTCCCCGATCGCCGGTTGCCACAACCTGTCTGATCCGATTGCCCAGAACCTGGCCGACAAAGTATCCCTGCCCATAAACGGTATCCCAAGCGAAGGCCAGATTGGGCTGCGGCAGGTAGCTGGCTGGGTTTTCCAGCGTCTTGTTGTTAATGAAAGACGCGGTTATAGTCGTCCACTTCGCCTGGAAACTCTCTCCATTGGTTTGAACCAGGGAGAAATTGCCTGAGGTGGTTCCATGAAAGGCTGCTTTCATGACCGGCGGCGGCGCCTGCGCTGCCATTGGCCCCTGGACGGGGTATAGGGTCTCCGCGAATGCCGCGGCGCTGCCCGCGACAACACAAGCACTCAAAAAGGCAAGAACAAGCTTCGTCTTCATGGGGTAGCCTCTGCCCCTTTGATACCTGAAGGCTGGAGAGAGTTACTGCCGATTTTGCTCGATTCGCGTTTCACCCGCTGAAGGCACGACGGTCTTCTTCAAAGAGACACTTCCCAAAGAACCCATCGCTTCTGTGCATTGCGCCCTTCGCAGCGCCCGTGCGGGACGCAACGCATCGGCGGTAAGCATTCCCAGCATCCCACTACGCTCCATGCGGGGCTAACCAACGTTGCGCCTCCGGCGCGATCGAAATCGAAATCGATCCGGTGAACTGAATTGGCGCGATTGCCCTGGCCGCGTTCCAGTGCTCGCTTGCCGCACCTGGCCGTGTGAGAAAATCAGAGTTTGCAGACGCAATCCAAGTTTCGCTTGCTCGTGGTCAGGCTGGGCGCCATGGGCGACATTCTGCATGCGCTGCCGGCGGTGACGGCGCTGCGTCAGGCCCATCCGGAGTGGGTGATCGACTGGGTGGTGGAACCGCGCTGGCGGGCGCTGCTGGCGGCTGAGAGCAGTACCGGGCGCGGTCCGGCACAACCGCTTGTAGACGCGATTCATCTGGCGCCCACCAAGGAGTGGCGGAAGCAGCCGCTCAGCTCCAAGACGCTTCACGAGATCAAGTCGTTGCAGGGGGCGCTCGAGAGCGGCGGATACAACGCAGTACTCGATCTGCAAGGGGCGTGGCGGTCGGCCTTACTGGGGCGTCAGGCCGGTTGCCGGCGGCTGATTGGCGAGGCCGAGCCGCGCGAGTGGGCGGCGCGCTGGCTGTTTACCGAGCGCGTGGCCACCCGCGGCGCTCATGTGATCGAGCAGGATGTGGAACTGGCCTCGACCGTGGCCGGCGACGAGCTGATCCCCACAACGCCTTGGCTGCCTGTGGATGCCGCCGCCGAGGCCTGGGCGGACGAGATTCTCGCGTCGTCGGCGAACCAGACGGCAGCGCTTATCAGCCCCGGCGCGGGCTGGGGCGCCAAGCGCTGGCCGGTGGAACGCTACGCGGCCGTGGCTCAGAGTCTCATTGATCGCGGACTGCGCGTGCTGGTCAATGCCGGCCCTGGCGAGGCGCCCCTAGCGGGGGCCATCAATCGAGGGACCGGCGGCATGGCCGCTTCCTTCGGCACCTCGCTGGCCCAGCTCATCGCCCTCACCCGACGGGTTGGTCTCGTAATCGCCGGAGACACCGGCCCACTGCACCTGGCCAGCGCCCTCGGCCGCCCGGTCGTGGGCATCTATGGGCCCACCGACCCGAGCCGCAACGGCCCCTTCGGGACCAGATTCAGAGTGTTGCGCAGCCCCGAGAGCCGCCGCGACCACACGCGCCGCGCCGACCCGGAGGCTGGCCTGCTCACCATCCAGCCGGACGATGTGCTGCGGGCCGCCGGCGAACTGCTGGCCGAGGAGCCGGCACGATGACCCAGCCCGCCAACTCGCCGCAACTGGACTGGATCGCCCGTTGGCAGCGGGTCGCTCGCCGCATCCGTGTTCCGTTGGGCTTTGTCACCGCGGGCTTTTACCTCTTTGACTTGTGGCGGCGCGCGCCCCAGCCAGCCGCCGTGGCCTGGAGCCTGGCCCTGGTGCTGCCCGGCCTATGGCTGCGCGGCTACGCGGCCGGCTACGTGAAAAAGAACCGCGAACTGACCGTGACCGGCCCCTACGCCTACACCCGCAACCCGCTCTATCTAGGATCGATGCTGATCGCCGCCGGCTTTGCCTTGGCGCTGCTCAGTTGGCCCGTCGCCCTGCTGCTGGCTGGCGGGTTTGCGGTCATCTACATTCCGGTCATCGCCTCGGAGGAGCGCTTTTTGCGCTCGGCATTTCCCGGGTTTGACGCCTACTGCCGCCGTGTGCCCCGTTTGATCCCCCGACTGACACCAACGGCCTATTCCGGTGTTGGAGACCCATCTGGTAGTTTTTCCCTTGCGCTTTACCTCAGGCACCGCGAGTACAATGCTGGTATAGGGGCCGCACTTCTGTACCTCAGCTTGCTCTTCCTCCGGCCGGCTCTGGGCGCAATCGTGCATGGGCTACGCTAAGCGCATCCCGCCAGAACTGAAGACTTCGAAGGAGGCCTGCCTGAAGGTGAATTTTCGCACGATTGCAGCAATTGTTTCTTGCGCCTTTGCTCTGGACATTGCCTCTCCCGGCCAGCAGCCTACTCAGCTCCCACCGCCCCATCCGGGCTTCAGCTTTCCACAAAAGCAGACCCTCACCTATAGCGTGGACTGGCGCGTTTTTCCCGCCGGCACGGCCGTTCTGCACTTTGACGCAGCCGGCGACCGCGAACGCATCAGCGCCAACGCGGATACCATCGGCGCTATCAATCTGCTCTTTCACGTGGGCGACCGCTTCCAATCGACCTTTGACCGAGCCACCGGCTGCACCTACGAGTTCGATAAGCAGACTGTCGAGGGACGCCGGCAGATCAACTCCACGCTCCGGCTGGATTATGCCCTGGGAAAATCCATCCTCGACGAAAAGAATATGGTGACGGGCCAGACCAAGCATCTCGAGTCGCCCGTGCAAGGCTGCCTCACCGATCTGCTTTCCGGTATTTATTACGCAGCCTCGCAGCCCATGGAAGTGGGCAAGAACTTCGTCATCCCGGTAGTCGATGCCCTGCACACCGTTCCCGTGACCATGAAAGTTGAAGGCCGCGAAGAGATCAAGACCACGCTGGGCACATTCAAGACGCTGCGCGTGCAGCCCACCGCCGATGCGGGCGTGGTCAAGAATCGCGGCAACATCTGGATCTGGTACACCGACGACGAGCGCCACCTGCCCGTGCAGATGCGCGCACGGCTGTTCTGGGGAACCATCACCTTCCGCCTCACCGGCAACGAAAATAAATAGTTTCGACCCGCAGATGCTGTCACGCCGAGCGTAGGCTCCTGGCGATCACGGCTTGCTCGCGGCCGGAGGAGGAGTCTTGGGCGGGGCCGAGGTCTTACTGTAGACGATCTTCTTCGTTCCGCCCTCGCAACTGCCCACCACTTTGCCTTCCGCGTCCTTGTCCTTCGCCACGATCTCCAGCGTGTAGTCTTTTACGTTCTTTGCGTCCAGCTTCTTTGCGATTTCATCCTTCAGCTGTTCACACGTTTTTGGCCCGTCCGCGTAAGCCAACGCCGACGCGAAGAACAGGATGGCAACAGGCGCCAAGATTTTCATCGGGATCTCCTCCGGATGGATGTTAGGACGAATTCGGCGCGAATGCCAGTTAATTCCACTTGAAGCACCTTTCTTTTCAAATCGCCTGCTGGTTGGTCCGCTTGGATAGAGAGTGCGCCAGCCAGGCGCGCTTCCATTACGTGGCCTCGCGCGGTTGGTATGATGGATCAAACTCCTGGAATCGCGCCGATTGCGACACTGGAATCGAACGTGCCGGGTTGCAAGGATAAGCGGGAACCGGCGCGAACGGTCAATGGAAGACGGGGACGAACAAACAAGGGCGAGAAGCTGCGCCAGGAGACACGACAGTCTGCGAGGTTAACCGGAGCCAGCCCTTGCCAGCCAATTTTAATCTTTTTGGACCGGCGCACCTTGCCATCCTCGGCGCGGTGCCATTACTTGCGGGCATTCTAGCGCTTGTTCAGCGGCAGCTCCCGGCCGGGTTCAAAGGTCTGCGAATAGGCTTGGCAGCCGTGCTTTTATTGGACACAGCTCTGTATTACGGGCATTTGGCCACGCACGGCCAGATTGCCTTTCCTGATCATCTTCCATTGGAACTCTGCGACGCCTCGCTATGCCTTGTCATCGTCGCGTTGTTCACGCTCAATCGGGCAATTTTCGATCTGGTTTACTACACCGCATTGGCCGGAGCGACGATGGCGCTGCTTACGCCGAACATTTGCGATCCCTTTCCTTCCGTCTCGACCGCGCAGTTCTTTATTGCCCATGGCCTGGTTGTGGCCGGCGTTCTTTATATGGTGTGGTCAAAACAGGCGCGGCCCCGGCCAGGTTCGGTGGGCAGGGCGCTGCTGGCCGTGAATATCTTTGCCGCGGTCGTTGGAACATTCGATTTCATCTTCAAGACGGACTATATGTACCTCCGCGCCAAACCTCAGAATGTGTCGTTGCTCAGTTTTCTCGGACCATGGCCGTGGTATCTCGTGGCTACGGAAGGAGTTGCATTCAGCATATTCGTGCTTTTGTACCTTCCATTCCGGCGTCCAGCCGACAGTGTTCGAACCCATGGGTAACCTGCATCTGGCCTTAACGGGGGTGACCAATGACTCGATTGTGCGAGCGTATTTTGGAAGCGTTTCTTGTTAGAATTTGTAAAGATTAGATTCGAATACGGTCGGGAAGGATCTGCATTTCCCGGCCTTCTGAGTATGCGTTTCCCAAAGATCGATGTTTTGCACACCGGAAGCGCGCGGAGAGATGAAAGTCATGCAAGTGACCTCGATGAAACCGTTTTCGTACGAGACCTTCCCCAGTGCCGGCCTTGTGGCCTACTTCTCCATGGAAATCGCGATCAACCCATCGATGCCGACCTACTCTGGAGGCCTGGGAGTTCTGGCGGGCGATACGCTGCGTTCCGCCGCCGACCTGGGTGTTCCTCTGGTGGCCTTCACGCTGGCCCACCGCAAGGGATACTTCCAGCAGCGCCTGGATGGCAGGGGTGTGCAGAGCGAGGACGTGCAGGCGTGGAACCCCGCGGATTTCTGCACGGAAGAGACTGCGCGGATTACGGTTTCCGTGGAGGATCGCACGGTGACGGCGCGCTGCTGGCGTTACGATCTGGTGGGCCGCTACGGGCACGTTGTGCCGATCTATCTTCTGGACACGGATCTGGACGGCAATTCGGGATGGGACCGCGGACTGACCGATCATCTGTACGGCGGCGACTCGAACTACCGTTTGCAGCAGGAGATTGTGCTGGGGATGGGCGGCGTGCGGATGGCCAACGCGCTGGGTCATCGAGTGAATGTTTACCATATGAATGAAGGCCATGCGGCGCTGCTGACGCTGGCGCTCATCGAAAGGGAACTGGGGGGCGGCCCGCTAGGCGCGCCAACTGAAGCCGACCTTGAACTGGTGCGGCAGAGGTGCGTATTCACCACCCACACGCCGGTCCCAGCCGGCCATGACCGCTTTTCGCTGGAGCAGACAATTCGCATCCTGGGGGGTGACCGGTCGGCGCGGCTGGAGCGGCTAGGCTGTTATCGCGACGGCATGTTGAACATGACGCTGCTGGCGCTCAAATTCTCGCGATACGCCAACGGCGTGGCCATGCAACATGCCAAAGTTTCCCGCGCCATGTTTCCGGAGTTTGCTATCGACTCGATCACCAACGGCGTTCACGCGCCCACCTGGGTTTCCGAGCCGATCCAGCAGATGCTGGATGAGAATTTTTCCTCGTGGCGGCGCGACAACCTCTACCTGCGTAACGCGATCGACCTGCCGGAGAAGCAGATTCTCTCAGCCCATGCCCGCGCCAAAGATGCGCTGCTGGCCGAGGTGGCCGCGCGCACCGGGGTGGTGCTCAATCCGAAGGTGCTCACGCTGGGCTTTGCCCGGCGCGTGGCCACATACAAGCGGGCAACGCTGCTGTTAACCGATCCTCAACGGCTGGTGGAGATTGCCACGGCTGCCGGAGGCTTGCAGATCGTCTACGCCGGCAAGGCGCATCCGCAGGACGAGCCCGGCAAGGCGCTGATCCAGCAGGTCGTGGAGGATGCGTCCAAACTGTCAAGCGACGTGCTCCAGATCGTTTATCTCGAAAACTACGACTGGGAACTGGGCGCGCTGCTGACGGCCGGCGTGGATGTCTGGGTAAACACTCCGCGGCGGCCCTATGAGGCCTCCGGCACCAGCGGCATGAAAGCTGCGCTCAATGGCGTGCCGAGCCTGTCGATTCTGGACGGGTGGTGGATCGAGGGCTGCGTCGAGGGCGTCACCGGCTGGGCTATCGAGGACGGCGCGGACGACGCCGAGGAGGCAGCTTCGCTTTACGAGAAGCTGGAGACGGCCGTGGTTCCGCTCTACCTTGAGGCGCCGGAGAAGTGGGCGCGGCTCATGCGCACCACGCTGGCCTTCAACGGGTCGTACTTCAACACCAACCGCATGGTGAAGCAGTACACGCGCAATGCCTACTATCCGGTCAAGCTGATCGAACGCGTCAAAGTGGAAGAAGAAGCCTACGCGGACTAACCTGTGCCTCTGCAAGAAATGCGCATGGAAAAAGCCAGAAGGATGTGCACTGGGGATTTGCGGTTGAAGCGTGAAAAAGCAGATCCCCTTGCTAGGCTAACTCCACCTCGATCTTTTTGGCCTCGGCATCCAGCCTCACGATTTTGAAGGTGCGAATCTGGCCCTGTGCCAAAGGCTCCGGCTTAGCCCCCGCAGCGGGGACGTTGCCTTGCCAGCGGGCTTTGAGCATCGACGAGAGAGACGACAGGTCGGGTTTGTCAACAGGCCTGGTTTCGGGCGCGGCGGCTTGGCTTGGAGTGGCGAACGCGGTGTGGCAGATGGCGCGGATGCCTTCGCCCAACTCGACGTGGGTGAGGGTTGGCGACTGCTCGACCACGCGGCCTGAGACCACATCCCCTACCTTGTGCTCGGCAATGTATTCGTCGATGCTGGTGGGGATAAGCTGCTTCATACTGAGTTTGATCTGGCGCTTCTCAGGGTCGATGGCGAGCACTTGCGCCTTCACCACCTGGCCCACGCGCAGCACGTCCTGCGGATGATGGATGCGCTTGTCCGCCGAAATCTCGCTGACGTGAATGAGACCCTCGATGCCGTCGGCCAACTGCACGAAGGCTCCGAAGTTCATGAGCTTGGTCACCGGGCCTTCAATCTGCGAGCCGGCGGGGAACTTCTGCGGCGCATCGAGCCACGGGTCGGCCTGCGTGTGCTTGAGGCCGAGCGAGATGCGGCGCTCCTCCGGCTTGACGGAGAGGATGATGGCGTCCACGCGGTCGCCCAGCTTGAGAATGTCGCTGGGGTGGCGCACCTTCTTGCCATAGGTCATTTCAGAGATGTGGATGAGGCCTTCGATGCCGGGCTCAATCTCGACAAATGCTCCGAAGTCGGTCAGGCGGGTGACTGTGCCGCCGATGCGCTGGCCGGCGATAAGGCGGTCTGGAGCCTTGTCCCATGGCTCGGGCTGTAGCTGCTTGAGGCCGAGCGAAATCTTCTTGGTTTCGTGGTCGATTTTGAGAATGCGCAGTTGGAGTTCCTGGCCGATGGAAAGCACATCTTCCGGCTTGGAGACCCGGCTATGCGCAATGTCGCTCACGTGCAGCAGGCCGTCTACGCCGCCGAGGTCGATGAATGCGCCGTAGGGCATCAGGCTGCGAACAGTTCCGGCGACTGTGTCGCCTTCCTTCAACGCCTCGTGGCGGGCCTGGAGTGCGCCACGCGCCTGCTCTTCAAGCACAATGCGCCGATCGACCACAACATCTTCATCGGTGACATCGAGCTTGGTGATGCGGCAGTTGATCTCTGTGCCGACCAGCTTTTCCAATTCAGCCGCATCCTTGGTTCCGCTGCGGCTGGCGGGCATAAAGGCGCGGACGCCAATATCCACCGACAGGCCGCCCTTGATGACTTCCGTGACAGTTCCAACCACAGCCAGCTTCTCAGCGAAGGCCGCTTCGAGGGTAGACCAGTCGCGGACCTGAGCAACCTTGAAGCGCGAAAGCTCGTAGTACCCTTCCTCGTTGCGGCCGGTGACGGAGACTGGAAAACTGTCGCCGGGCTTGACCGCCGCGGCGTTGTTTTCAAAGGCCGAACGCGGCAGAACACCCTCGGTCTTATAGCCCACGTCGAGGAAGACCTGGTCGGCGGAGAGCGAAACGACGGTGCCCTGCAACTGCCTTGCGCCTGGCTCGGACTTGTGGGAGTGGGTGCGCTCGAAGGCGGAGAGCGCGTCGGCAAAGGACTCGGCCGGCTCGGCGATTTCGCCGGGGGTGGGATCGGGAACGGATTCAGGAAGGCTGTCGTTTGTCATGTCGTCTTACCGTACCATTCTCCCATGATTGAGCGGCGCGCGCTTTTCTAGTATTTGGCAAATGGACACGGGATGGGCCGAAGAGCGAGAATGGCGCACACACGGCTATAGGTGGATGATGAGTAGTTGGGGCCGGCCAACGGTCTCTTCAAGGAGAACAACTGAATGAGCGATTCGTCGCGCAGAAGATTTCTAAAGGCAACAGGCGCTGTAATAGCAGCGGCGGGGGCGGGCGTTGGCCGGCTGGCTGCCGCGCCGCTTCGGCTGCCCATCGGCTTGCAGCTTTATAGTGTTCGCGATCTGCTGCCCAGGGACTTTGACGGGACTCTGCGCAAGGTGCGCGAGGCGGGCTACACCGAGGTTGAGGCAGCCGGCTACTACGACAAGTCTGCAACGGAGTTTCGCAAGGCCATGGATGCGGCTGGGTTGCGCTGCGTCAGCACCCATTATGCGCTGGGCATGCTGCGGCCCCGGCTTGACGAACTGATTGAGTATGGGCATGAACTGGGGTTGGAGTACATCATTTGCCCCTCGCCGGTGCGCCGCGATCCGGCGGCCACGGGCGCGCTCAACCTGGACGATTGGCGCTGGGTGGCGGGCGAACTCAACCGCATCGGTGAGAAGGTGAAGTCCGCGGGCATGATCTTCGGCTATCACAATCACGTGCCGGAGTTTGGCAGCGAGAGCGGTGTGGTGTTTTATGACGAACTGCTGCGGCTCACCGACCCCAAACTCGTGTTTTTCGAGATGGATTGCGGGTGGGTCGCCTCTGCCGGGCGCAACCCGGTGGACTACCTGAGCAAGACGCCCGAACGCTTCCCGCTGCTGCATGTGAAAGACATGGTGAAAGGCGCGAATGGGCAGTTCCACTCGACGGTGATGGGCCGGGGCGTGGTGGATTACCGGCCGATTCTCCGCGCGGCCACCGGGCTCAAGCACTATTTCATCGAGCAGGAAGAGTTCGACATGGATACCGTCGCAGCGCTGCGTCTTGACGCGGAGTACATGCGCAAGCTGGAGCTGTAGGTCTACTGGTGTTGGCTCGATATTTCAAAAAGAAGAACGCCTGCGGCAACGGCAGCATTGATCGAATCGCACCGGCCGCGCATCGGAATGCGAATCATGAAATCGGATTCTTCAATCAATTGTTGAGACAAGCCCTGCCTCTCGCTGCCAATCAGGAGAACAGCAGGCCATCGGCAGCGGAATGCCTTGTAATCAAGCAAGCCGCTGGGAGATGAGCCAACGATCGCTACTCTGGACGACCTGGCCCAGTGGACGAATTCCCGGATGTCGCTCCGAACAAAGACTGGCGAGAAAAGCGAACCCATGCTTGCACGAACACAAGCTGGATCCCAGGGGTCGGCATCGGGGCCGAGCATTATGATCCCGGTTACGCCGGCTGCCTCCGCGGTGCGAATGATCGTTCCCAAATTCCCTGGCAGGTCGATTGACTCCACTGCAAGCCAGAAAGAATCGCGAGCCAACTTGATGTCTTCCAACCGAGACCACTGCTGCCGGATCGTTGCACCAATGCCCTGCGGTTCCGCGGCCAGCGTGAATTCCCGGTAAAGTTCGGAGGTGAGCCGGATGCCTGGAACACCGGATTGCCGGGCGCGCTTGGCAAGCCTCTGCCCAAACGGATTGGAGAGAACCGATGGATCGGTAAAAATGAGTTGAAGCGGAGCATGTTGCTCGATTGCTCGCGCAACATGTCGAATGCCCTCGATGACAAACAGTCCTGCCTGTAACCTGCCTTTTGCGGATTGTAGGGATCGGAGGGTAAGAAATCTGGGATCGCGTGGATGAGTGACTAAAGGGTATTTGTTTTCATGCATGGCCTCTTGGCGGATTGGGTCCGGCGGCCTGTTATTGAATTGGACTACTTACGGATTGTTGCACAATTCGGATGCCGGCACAATGAACTGGTCTCTATAAAAGCGCGTTCATAGCATATTCGCCAAGGTTTTCGGCTATTTATAGGCGCGGCGGGTTACGAAACGAACTAAAAAGGCGCGGCGAAGAAGAGGTCAACCGCATGAGGATGCCGCCTCAGATGGGTGCTCCTTCTTCGCCGCGTGGAGGTAGTCGACAAGAATGAAAGGCGACACCGAGACCGGCTGCGCCTCTTCCCTGACCAACCAGCGATGCTCCCCTCGCCGGCCCGCAAAACCTGCGGAGTCATTCCGCCTCATCCACGGGAAACCGCCGCCTTACTCTTGTCCGGAATGTGGAGCGCTGGCCAACACGAGGCTGAGATTGTTCAGCTGAATCGATTCCAAGAATGCGTGCCCGCCCTGGGCATAGGTGCCAACGCCGGGATCGCCCTTGCCCGTCACTACCTTTGCCGGAAACGTGGCAACAGCTTTCCCTTTCTGAGTCAGAGTGGCCTGGACGTTCGATCCGGAACCAGTCCATGTCAGTTGGTAATCGCCCTGCGGAACTTGTGCCGATCCCACTTGCACATTCATCGGGATGGTTACAGTGGGGGGCTTCTTGCCTGCGAAAGCAGGCGCGGCAAACAGGACGAGTGACAATGCAAGACCTATGAAACGCTTCATTTAAATTCTCCTCAATTGCCTCGCGCTTTTCTCTCCATCGCATGAGGCACTGAGAGGATTACACTACGGTATTTTGTTTTTGAACCTTAAGAATTCTTAAGTCTGGTGAAGGGACGTAATCGACGCCGACAATGCGCATTACTTGGCTGCTGGTTCACTGTAAAGAGGAATCGCGATTTGCACGCGCAGGCCGGGCGATGCGTTCTCAGCGACTATCGTTCCACGATGCACTTGCGCCGCTTGTTTTGCGATGGACAATCCCAGCCCCGATCCTCCGCTCATCGCATCGCGCGCCTCTTCAACACGGAAGAAAGGATCGAAGATTCGCGTCAGCGCGTCCTCTGGAACGCCTGGCCCGTAGTCGCGCACTGCAACGAACGCGGAGCTGGCGTCCTCGGAGAGGGAGACATCTATCGTGGAATGTTCCGGCGAATAGCGAATCGCATTGCGCAGCACATTCTCCACCGCGCGCCGCAGCAGTTCTCGATTGCCTTGAACCCGGCCTGCGAGCCGGCCATTTACAGCGATGCGGCAGCCGCGCATCTCCGCTTCCACGGCGCAGTCGCGCACCACCTCGTCGACGATCTCGCCGGTGCGTTCGAGCTTTTTGCTCCGAGCCGCGGGATCGCTTTCGATGAAGGTGATGTCCACGATGTCGGCTACCAGCGATGCAATCCGGTCCACATCGCGCTCGATGCGATCCAGAGCCGCCTTGTTGTCCGCGGATGTTCTGGCCAGCTTGACGGCGAATTTCAGCCGTGCAAGCGGCGATCGCAGTTCGTGCGATATGTCCCCAAGCAGCCGTCGCTCGCTCACAATCAGACGTTGCAGGCGCTCGGCCATTTGATTGAATGAGCGCCCGAGTTGTCCGATTTCATCCTGCCGCCCGGTTTGCACGCGAACTGACAGTTCGCCCTGGCCAAATGCGGTAATCGAGGCCGCGATCTTGCGAATCGGCGATACCACGCCGGCAGAAGCCAGCCAGCACAAAACGCCTGCGGCGCCGATCACGAGAAAGTAGAAAGGCAGAAACGTCCATAGATGCGGCCCCTCGGATAGGCCCGTGTTGACGATCCAAAACTCCCCGTCTGGCGACCGCTGAGCTTTGATGTAATGGCCGTTCGCGTGGGTGCGCCATTCGGTGCGTGGAGCGGGAGGCAAAAATGCGGCCCGATTTTCACCGGTCAGCACATCTACGCCGCGTGCGTCGAGTAAATAATGCGTCGATCCTGCAAATACGCGATCCAAGCTGGTCAAGTAGGCTCGCAGCGCCTTCGGCCCGCTTCCCGCCAGTGCTCCGCGCGCACTCTCCAGCTCCAGCTCGTCGATGCGCTCGAAGGCGGGGTCGATGGTCTTCCTCTGCATGCGATTCGCGATGGCGTGGAACACAAGGAAGGAAAGCGACAGCGTAATCACCATCGCCACCAGGACGCCGTAGTAGAGAGACTTCATCGGGAAGATCTTAAGCCGCTCCGGTAAATACATACCCGACTCCCCTCACCGCGCGGATCAGCTTGCGGCCACCGTCCAGCTTCTTGCGCAAATGGCTTATATGTACATCGAGAAAGCGATCGTAAGGGGTGGCTTCGCGTTGGAAAAGAGCCAATGTAATCTCGTCGCGCGAGACAATGCGGCCCGCAGAGCGCATCAGCATCTCCAGCAGGTCGAACTCCACTTCCGTCAGTTCCACCGGCGAACCCGCAATCCGTAACTCGCGTGTGGTTGGATTCACCTGGATATCGCCGACAGTCAGGATGGTGCTGCTTTTCCAGTTGGCTGCATCCGCGCGGCGCAGCACAGCCTTGATCCGCGCCAGCAGTTCATCCGGATCGAATGGCTTGGGAAGATAGTCGTCGGCGCCCGCATTCAGGCCGAGAATTCGGTCATGCTGCTGGACACGGGCGGTCAACATGATTACCGGCAGGTCTTTTCGCCGCCGCAATTGCTGGAGCAACGTGAGGCCGTCGAAAACAGGCAGCATAACATCGAGAATCGCGAGATCGTATGAGCCGTTGAGCGCGCCGGCCAAACCATCCCGGCCATTGTAGGCGCAATCCAGGCGATGGCCGGACTCGGCAAAGAACTCCTTCATCATCGCGCATAACTCTGCGTCGTCATCGACCAGCAAAAGCGATAATTGCTTTTCGGCTGTCTCCATCCGAATGCCTCAGGACCCGGCGGTCATCGAGCAATTCCCTCCATTCCCTCAGTCTCGCACACATCCAAGCAGGAGCGGCCTGCTTAACAAATCTTAAGATTGGCTGCCAGGAGATATCTATTTTGTGCGCATAGTCATCTTGTAGCCCGAATCGACGCAGCCGGCCATGTTAATGCGCGCCGTGAGCGGGCCAGACCGGCGCTGCCTGTGCAGAGCGGTTTCCTCGCGCATCCGCGTGTTGTCAGGCAGGTTTAAGATCAAAGTCTGAAGGAGAGCGAACTTTGGGAAAATCCGTGGCTGTTATCACCGGAGCATCGAGTGGCCTCGGCGCAGTATTCGCGCGAAAACTTGCCGCGCAACACGATCTCTTGCTGATTGCGCGCCGCCAGGAAAAGCTCGATGCATTGGCGGCTGAACTGACCGCGCAATATGGCTGCGCAGTATCCGTGCTGGCCGCGGACTTGACCGAGGAGAAAGATCTGGCCGCTGTGGCAGAGCGGATCGCAGGCGTAGAGAATCTGGCGCTGTTGGTCAACGATGCCGGCTTCGGCGCGCGGGGCCTCTTCTGGGAGTCGAGCCTTGACGTGCAGGAACAGATGCATCGCCTGCACGTAATGGCAACCGTCCGGCTGAGCCATGCCGCGCTGCGCACCATGGTGGCGAAGAACTCTGGCGGCATCGTTAACGTGGCCTCGGTGGCTGCGTTCGCGCGGCGCCCCAGGAGCGTAAGTTACGGGGCTACCAAAACGTGGATGACCGCATTTACCGAGGGACTTTACCTGGAATTGAGGAGCATCCGTTCCGCGGTGAAAGTTCAGGCGCTGTGCCCCGGCTTTACCTATACTGAGTTCCATGACACGGCGCATATCGATCGCAAGAGCATGGCGCCGCCCTCTCTGTGGCTGCAGGCCGAGTTCGTGGTGGACGAATCCCTGCGAGCCTTGACTCGCGGAAAGCTGTTTGTTGTTCCCGGCTGGCGCTATAAGGCGATCATTGCCTTGGTTTCGGTGTTGCCCAATTCGGTTCGCCTCGCCGTCGAGGCGGCTGGAGCCAGGAAACGGCCCAGCGGAAGATAGGTTTTCACGAAAGCCTACGCATTTCGGGTAGGCTTTGGTTATGAGCGTTTTCGATGAGAAGCGGGCGGAACTGGAGCAGCATGAGTTCATGATGGGCGTGGAGCGGGGCAGGC
>Ga0182016_10000851_pt1 | contig 37824 bp, 41 predicted proteins | sample 712S2MmetaG_FD_120491 | JGI IMG/M metagenome (GOLD analysis project Ga0182016, IMG submission 120491) | Permafrost microbial communities from Stordalen Mire, Sweden - 712S2M metaG | ecosystem: Environmental > Terrestrial > Soil > Wetlands > Permafrost | place: Sweden: Stordalen | collected...
AGTCGATGTGCATTCTGTGGGCCATGGGCGTAACCCAGCACGTGATGGGCTCAGATACATCGACGGCGATATCGAACCTGCTGCTGGTGACCGGCAACTACATGCGACCAGGGACGGGGGCGTATCCGTTGCGCGGGCATAACAACGTGCAGGGAGCGAGCGATCACGGAGCGATGCCTGGGTTCTTCCCGGGCTACCAGAAGGTGGATGACGCGGAGATTCGCGCCAAGTTTGAAAAGGCATGGAGGGCGACACTGCCTGCCAAACCGGGCCTCGACAACCACCAGATGATTGATGGTATCCACGACGGCAGCATCAAGGCGATGTATGTATTTGGCGAAGAGATGAGCCTGGTGGACTCGAACGCCAACTATGTTTCGGCTGCGCTGGCCAAGCTTGATTTCTTCGTGATGCAGGAGATCTTTTTTAGCGAGACCTGCCGTTTTGCCGACGTGATTTTGCCGGCCAGTCCAAGCCTTGAGAAAGAGGGCACCTTTACGAGTACCGAACGGCGGATCCAGCGGCTCTACCGAGCGATGGAGCCCCTGGGAGACAGCCGGCCGGACTGGCAGATCATCCAGGACATTGCGAATCGTCTGGGGGCGGGCTGGAGTTACAAGCATCCGTCGGAGATTTACAAGGAGATTGCCCCGCTGACACCACTGATGGCGGGCGTAACTTACGAGCGATTGGAAGGCTACAAGTCGTTGCAATGGCCAGTGGCCGAAGACGGCGCCGACCAGCCGTTGCTTTACACAAGGAAGTTCGATTTCCCCGACGGCAAGGCGAGGTTATTTCCTGTCCCGTGGTCAGAGCCTTCGAACCAGCAGGACGCCGAATATGATTTGCATTTGAATAATGGCCGCCTGCTTGAGCACTTCCATGAAGGCAACATGACGTATCGCACCGAGGGCATCAAGGCGAAAACACCGTGCACATTTGTTGAGGTCTCTCCGGAACTGGCAACGGAGCGGGGTATCCAGACGGGCAGCTGGGTGCAGCTGACCTCACCTTATGGCAAGGTCCGCGCCCAGGCTGTTGTGACCGCAAGAGTTCAAGGCAAGGAGCTGTATATGCCCATGAACTCTGTAGAAGAGCCGGTAAACCGGCTCACAAGTAGCTATACCGACAAGGAAACCCATACACCGGCCTACAAGGAAACCTCAGTTCACCTTCATCTGTTGGGTGAGAACGGATCGAACCCGCTTCCGCGAACGAACCCCCGCTTTGGCCATCCCACGCCGCAGAAGGGCGTGGAGGTTGAGCGCAAATGGAAACGCCAGGATTACAGCCAACCCGGCAATGAACTGGTACAGATCAAGACCAACGAGCGGTGATCGCCGCCCACTGGTCAAAAGAAAGGATTAGCAGAATGGCGCAACCAATCCCTTTGAGTTTGCCAGCCCGTGACCCACGCGCGGAGTTGCGGAGCCGCCTTGAGAATGCTCCCGTGGAGCATGCGGAGGCTTTGCTCGATTCCTATGAACTGCTGCAGCAATTGCACGAGCACGGCGTATTTCAGCTGGTGAGCGGCCTGCTGGGAGCGAGCGACAGGCTGGTGGAGACCGCAGTGGGAGCGGCGCGGTCGGAGGCGTCGATTCGTGCCATGCGGAATGCGATCATTCTGGGAAAGATGCTGGGGGCCATCAATCCCGACCTCCTTGAGGGAATCGCCGAGGCAACGAGCCAAACGCTGGGAAGCTACAAGAAGCCTGTTATCGAGCCGCCCGGATTGTTTTCTCTTCTGAGCCAGTTCCGGCATGAGGAGCTGCGTAGAAGCATTGCACTGATCAACCGGTTCCTCGAAGCTCTCGGCATTCAACTGAGCGCGCGGGGCGACGACGCAAACAAACACTGAACAAAAGAGAGTATTTCCCCCAAAGTCAGCGCCATCGTAGCGGCAGGCATGGTGGGAATCGTCAGCATTGGGAACTCCGTGGGCCGCATCTTCTGGGATCAATCAATTATGAGGGTAATGGCGGATTCTTCAGGACTTCTGCGAACCCCTTTATCTAAATTATTGGCTGCCCCCCAGGGATTCGAACCCCGATAGGCTGCTCCAGAGGCAGCTGTCCTACCATTGAACGAGGGGGCAGCAAGGGTGATGCAGGCTGGTCTTGCGGCCGTATCGGCTTGGGCCTCGGCATTGCGCCGGACCACACAAGCCAACCTACTCATCATAAGTCGATTCCCAGCAGCGGTCAAACCAGCACCCACGGCTCGCGCCCTGCTTGCGCCCCAAGTTTGTCCGCTCTCTTCCCTGCCCCTTTTTACTCTTCACGCAGAACCTGCAACGGCCTTAACCCGAGAATGCGATAGCTCGCAATCCATCCCGTTGCCGTCGCAAGCACCGCGGTGCCGACAAGTGCTAGGGCCGTGGCTCCCCACTCGATGTGGAAGTCCACCTCAAGCCGGCGCAGCAACACTCTGGTGAGCAGATTCGCGAACACCACACCCACCGCACCAGCCAGTAGCCCTAGAACGCTGAACTCCACGCTGAATGTGCGCACAATTCTCATCCGCGTAGCGCCCAGAGTCTTCAGGACCACTGCCTCCTGCATGCGCCGGAACCGCGTACTGGCAATACTCGAAGCCAGGATCGTCAACCCTGCCAGAATTGAGAAGCCCGCCAGCAGCCGCACCACAAACGTGATCTGATCCACAACGCTCTCAATGCGCTCAAGAACATCGGCAAGATTGATGACGGTGATCGTGGGAAACGCCTGAAACAAGCCGCGCTCCATCGTCGCCACCTGTTTCGGATCGATATGGACGCCGCCATACCAGATCATGGTTGGCTGGTTCTGCAGGATTCCGGAAGGCGTCACGAAGGACACTCGTCCAGCCAGGTGTTGTCCATCCGCACGGTAAATCGCACTCACTCTCAGTGTGTGTCGAACTCCGCCAACCTCCAAATCCACGGCCGACCCCACGCCCAGATTCAGCCTTCGCGCCACACCGTCGCCTACCGCAATTTCGTCAGCGTTGGCGCTCTTCCACCATGTGCCCTGGAGCACCTTATCGCCTTCAGGTGCTGCGTCTGCCCATGTAAGTTCCGCCTGCTCCAGCATCCGCTTCGGATAATGCTGATCCTTGATCTCATCCAGGGACTTTCCGTTGATTGCTGTGAAGCGCGCCGGCACCACCGGCATCAAATCCAACGGCATGGTCAATCCAGATTGATGAGCGAAGAAATTCTTCACGCCGTTCACTTCGTCGGTTGTCACATCCACCAGGAAAATATTCGGCAGTTTCGGCGAGGCCGTCTCCTTCAACTCGCGCAGCAACTGCGCTTGCATCAGGTAAACAGCCAGAATCAGCATCACCCCAGTGCCGAGCGCCGCCAGAACCGCCGCTGACTGGTTTCCCGGCCGGTAAAGATTCGCCAAGCCATGCCTGAGCGACGATGGTAGTTGCAGGCGAACCCGATCAAGCACAAAGCGTACCATCCATAGTGCCACGGCGGCAAGAACCAGCAGCACCACCAGCGCGATCGAAAACATGATCGCGAACCACGAGCCGATTTTGGCTGAGTCAGAAAGCGCCCACGCAATGGCGCCCAGCGCAGCAACTACGACCGCCGCAATCCCCAATTGCAGCCGCCGCGCCCACCAACGCGCCAACCACCCCTTGATTCCGTCAGGACCTGACTCCACCAGCCTGCGCAGCACGAGCACGGGCCTCACCGCGCGCACGTCGAGCAACGGCGGCAAGCAGAACAGTAACGTCGTCAACAGCCCCGTTCCCATCCCGGCCAGTGCCGACTGCCATGGAAAATTCAACACAATATGTACCGGCAGCAGGTTGCCGAAAGCCGCCGGCAACGCCGCCATCACGCCCACACCAGCAACCACGCCCAGCAGGCCTCCAGCGAGTCCCAGCCCCAGCGTTTGCAACAGAAAAATGCGCAGCAAATCTCCTGAACCCGCGCCTACCGCTTTGAGAATCGCCAGCATGTCCATGCGCTGTTCCAAATGCGCATGCATCGCCATTGCCACGCCAATGGCGCCGAGCACCATCGCCACCAGGCAAATCAGGCTCAGAATCGCAGTCGCGTTATCTAGTCCGCGGCTCAGCGCAGGATTCCCTTCGCGATAATCCATCACCTGCGCATCGGGCAGCTCCGACTCCAATTGCGCACGCACAGCAGCTGTAGCCGCGTCTGAAGCAAGCCCGCCCGCAGCATTCAAAGGCAACTTCACCAGCAGTCGTTCGCTCACGCGACTGCCCGGTCCAACCAGCGCAGTCGCGGCCAGCGACGCCTGCGAAATCATCACCCGCGGCCCAAGTCCGGCTCCAGCCGTGATCCTGTCGGGTTCTTGCTTGAGGACGGCCGAAATCTTGAAGATTCGTCCGCCGAGACGCAACGAATCGCCCACATGCGCATTCAGCCTGATAAGGAACTCGTCAGCCACTACGGCTGAATCACCCGCTAGCGCCTGGCCCAGGCTCATCGCCGGCTCCAGATCGGCCGTTCCGTAATAGGGATACTCGCTGGGGTCGACCGCCTTGAGCGACACCAGCAGCGGAACAGGATCGGGTGGCACCGAAGCCATCGAGATTGTCTCTGTTACCCAGGTCGAGCGAATCGAGCCAGTTCCCTTCCCGCCCTGTTTCAAGATCGCGGCAATCTTGCCGTTCTCTTCGGCTGTCGGCTCGCGAAAGAGCCGCGCGCTCAGGTCTCCGGCCATGAGCGACCGCGCTTCCGTACCCAAAGTGCGACGGAAACTATCGCTGAAGCCGCGCACCCCCACCAGCGCCGCAACCCCCACCGCAACAGACAGCACCACAAAACCAAATTTGCCCGGCGCGGACTTCAAATCCCGCCAGCCAATGGCTCCGGCACGTTTCCAGCTCAATGCGCGCTTAGCCATTTTGTGTCTGCTCCGGAGCCACACCGGCAAGCCCGTCCGGCGCTGAGAATGGCAAGCTGTCCTCCACGATCAGCCCATCCCGCAGCACGATCTTGCGATCCGCCCTGCTGGCCACTTCGGGGTCGTGGGTCACCAGCACCAGCGTGGTCCCAGCCTTGCGATTCCGCTCAAGTAAAAGGTCCAGCACCAGCCGCCCGTTGGCGGAGTCCAGATTGCCCGTCGGCTCATCGGCCATCACAATCGGCGGCTCCACGACAAAAGCCCGCGCCAATGCTACCCGCTGCTGTTCGCCGCCGGAGAGCTGTACCGGGTAGTGATCCACACGCTCCGCCAACCCAACCTCGCCGAGTAGCCGCCGTGCCTGCGCCAGACCGCTGCCCTCCAGGTTCAACTCATAGGGCAGCAGCACGTTTTCAAGAGCCGTGAGCGTTGCGATCAATTGATAGGACTGAAAGACGAATCCGATCTTGCCGCCTCGGACCGCGGCCAGTTCCGCCTCGGCCAGATTGTGGATCGGCACCCCGTCCAGCCATATCTCGCCGGAACTGGGCGTATCGAGCCCCGCCAGCAGGCCCAGCAGGGTGCTTTTCCCGCTGCCGCTGGCGCCCACAATAGCCACAAACTGCCCGGCTGGAATGGTGAGCGATATCCCCTTGAGAATCTCAACCCGCCGTGCGCCGTTCTGAATCCACTTCTTTGCATCCCGAACTTCGATCACTCGCCACCCTCCGGCTATTCCCTAGTCCCTCAGTCCCTAGTCCCTTACACTGTTTAGGTGTACGTTCGCCGCGCGTTGATTGTTTCGTTGTTTCTGCTGGCGGCCGCCGGCCCGCTCCTGGCTGCTGACCGGCCCGTCCTGGTTTGCTTCGGAGACAGCATCACCGCCGGTTACGGCCTCCAGACCGGCGAATCCTTTCCAGACGCCCTGCAACGCGACCTCGACAGCCGCGGCTACCACTACAAGGTGAACAATCAGGGTACCAGCGGGGCCACGACCAAGGACGCCGTTGCAAGTCTTCATGCCATCGTGCTGTTGCGCCCAGAGATCGTGATCGTCGAGTTTGGCGGCAACGATGGCCTTCGCGGCCTGCCCCTCAGCGCGACCCGCCAGAACCTCGATCAGGTACTGACCACGCTTGAAAATGCGCACATCAATATCCTGCTCGCCGGCATCACCCTGCCGCCAAACTACGGCAGCGACTACATCCAATCTTTCGAGCAGGTCTTCCGCGACCTCGCCGCCAAACACCACACACCGTTCGTACCCATGATCTACAAAGATCTGGTTCATGTTCCGGCCACGATTCAAGCGGACGGCATCCATCCCACTGCCAAAGGCTCGGAGATCATCGCGAAAACGCTGTTGCCGGTGCTCACGCCGCTGCTGCGCAAGAGCAGGGTATAGGGAATAGTGAGGAAGCATCCCACTGCCACCCGGCATTGCCGACGGTTTTCCCAATCAAGATAGACAAGCGCGGCAGCCGCACCCCATGAAACCCGCCAGCAACATCGCTGTTACACTGGAAGGTGAGAGCAAGATGCGGTTTCTCCGGCCCCAACGCGCCGGAACGGTATTGAATCGAGGTCGAAGCAATGGCGGAACACGACGAAAACAGGAGCTTTACCGGTACCAGCCTGCGTCTCAAGGTGGGCTTGGCTGAGATGCTCAAGGGCGGCGTCATCATGGACGTGATGAACGTCGAGCAGGCGCGCATCGCCGAGGAGGCTGGCGCAACTTCAGTCATGGCCCTCGAGCGCGTGCCGGCTATGATCCGCGCCGAGGGCGGCGTGGCCCGCATGGCCAAGCCCTCGCTCATCAAGCAGATCATCCAGGCCGTCTCCATTCCCGTCATGGCCAAGGCCCGCATCGGCCACTTCGCCGAGGCGCAAATCCTTCAGGAGCTAGGCGTCGACTTCATCGACGAGAGCGAGGTTCTCACCCCCGCCGACGAGGCCCATCACATTGACAAGCACGCCTTCACCACGCCCTTCGTCTGCGGCGCGCGCAACCTGGGTGAGGCTCTGCGCCGCATCGCCGAGGGCGCGGCCATGATCCGCACCAAGGGCGAAGCGGGCACCGGCGACGTGGTCCACGCGGTCAAGCATATGCGCCAGATTACGCGCGAGATGCGCGCCCTCACCGTCCTCTCCGAACAGGAGCTTTACGCCGCCGCCAAGGATCATCAGGCCCCCTACGAGCTGATTCGCATGGTCGCCCAGACCGGCAAGCTGCCAGTGCCCAACTTCTCCGCCGGCGGCATCGCCACCCCCGCCGACGCCGCGCTGATGATGCAACTGGGCGCGGAGGCCGTCTTTGTCGGCTCGGGAATCTTCATGAAGGAGCGCGCCACTCCTCTGGAAGTCGAAAACTGGACCGAGAAGGATGTCGAGATCGGCTTCTGCAAGGCTGACGAGGTAGGCACGCCCCGCAACCCCGAGGAACGCGAAGAAGCCGTCAGCCGCGCCAAGGCCATCGTCGCAGCTACCACCCACTTCAACGACCCCAAGATTCTCGCCGAAGTCAGCGAGCAGGTCACCGGAACCATGAAGGGCCTAGCCGCCGCCGGACTCGAAGAGTCGCAGTTATTGCAAACTAGAGGCTGGTAATCACCCGCGGTGGTGCTGCCGTCACCTGCGGTGCAGCAGACGCTCGCTTTTCGCTCGCATAAGCTTGGTTGCTCCGCATCCTTACGCCAGAAAAAGCGCACGGATGGTGCGTCCGGCAATCCAATATTCTGTAACTCAGCCAGAAAAAACGGAATAATGCTGCTTGATGATCGATTGATTGAGAATGGATGTTGAGAACCTTAATCGTAAGGCGATCTCTGAGCTCAATCAGGTGGTTTGAGCTGTAATGTCGAAATCCGACTTGGCGAATCGTCATGGTTGTGAGCGCGTATCCACGCGGTCAATTGACTATGGAGGAATGCGATGAAATACATGCTGATGTTTTATCTGGACCAGGCAGAGTTTTCTGCGCGAACCGACCCGGAAAAAAAGGCGGCGTTCTGGGGTAGCTTTATGCCTTATATGCAAGCTGTCAAGGATAGTGGCATTTTCGCCGGTGGCGCCGGACTGGAGCCCCCGGAGACTGCTACGACAGTACGCATCGGAAACGGCAAGCGTTTGGTGCAGGATGGGCCGTTTGCCGATACCAAAGAACAGCTTGGCGGCTATTTCTTGATCGACGTACCGGATTTGGATACAGCGCTCGACTGGGCTGCGCGTTATCCGGCTGGCCCCGGCGGAGCCGTTGAAGTGCGACCGGCAATGATGGGGCCAACAGAGGAATGACGGAGACGAACAGTGTTATTGAGCAGGCGGCCCGCGATTCTTGGGGCCGCCTGCTCGCATATCTGTCGGCCCGCTCCCGCGACGTTGCCGCCGCTGAAGATGCTCTGAGCGATGCCTTTCAAGGTGCATTGGAAACATGGCCGCGAATAGGCATTCCTGAAAAACCCGAAGCATGGCTGCTGGTTGTTGCACGGCGCAAGTTGTTAGATAGGACTCGTCATATACGAGTGCATGAAGAGGCAACGCCAGCTTTAATTGCGTTAACAGATCGCGCATGGCAGATGGCAGACTCGCCCGAGTTATTTCCCGACGAGCGGCTCAAGCTGCTTTTTGTTTGTGCGCACCCAGCTATCGACGAGGCAGCGCGAACTCCCTTGATGCTTCAGGTTCTACTGGGGCTCGATGCCGCGCGCATCGCGTCCGCATTTCTGGTAAAGCCCGCTGCAATAGGACAGCGCTTGAGCCGCGCCAAGACCAAGATTCGTGTGGCCGGCCTGCGATTCGAATTGCCCAGCGCAAGCGATCTGCCCGGCCGGCTCGATGCCGTGCTTGAAGCTATCTATGCCGCCTACGGCAGCGGTTGGGACGATGTTGCCGGCGCCGATCAGCGACGCAAAGGATTGGCAAAAGAATCAATTGATTTAGGTCGGCTGCTTTTGCAACTCATGCCGGGCGAGCCGGAAGTTCATGGCCTGCTGGCGTTGATGCTGCATTGCGAAGCTCGCCGGGATGCGCGCCGTTCCGAGAGTGGCGCATACATTCCACTCTCGGAGCAAGACGTAACGCGTTGGTCGAGCGCGATGACCAAGGAAGCGGAGCAATTGCTCGGAAGAGCCGCGCAATTTGGACGCATCGGGCATTTTCAGCTTGAAGCGGCAATCCAGTCGGCGCATGCGCACCGTGCGCAGACAGGTCATACCGACTGGGAAGCGATCGCGCTGATGTACGGGGGCCTCGTCGCTATTGCGCCGACAATTGGCGCGATGGTAGGCCACGCGGCAGCCGTAGCTGAAAGCCGCAGTGCGGAAGCTGGGTGGGCGCTGCTTGAAGAAATCCCCATCCAGTCCGTTGAAGCCTACCAGCCTTACTGGGCACTCACCGCGCATTTGCTGAAGCGTATGCAACGCTTCGACGAGGCCAGGACTGCGTACACGCGCGCCATTGGCCTCTGTGAAGATTCAGCCATGCGTGCGTTCTTGAGGCAACAAGCATGCTGAAGCTATCTGCAAGTTCATGTAGCCGAGTCCGCTCATGATTGAGCGGACTCGGTTTGCAGGCAAAGGAAATTGGGAAGCGAGCCGTATTTCTTGAATGACTCAAGATTGTCCCGGCGGCGGAACCAGGCCGAGCTGGGCCAACATTCCGAATGTGTCAAAGACACCCCAGTGCGCGGCGACCTTGCCCTCATCGTTGAACCGAAGGATGTCAACGCCATTGACTTTGAACTGCTTTCCTGTGGGTGGCGCGCCCATAAACGGGCCTCGGTGGGTTCCAGCTGTCGAAATGTAAAACATAATGCGGTCATCGCCGGCAACTGTGAATTGAACCTCAAGATGAAGATCGGGGAAAGCCTCGACAAAGCCGCCAAGCACTCTCTTGAACCCCTCATGTCCATTGGCCATTCCAGGCGGAAGCCCATAGTCTTGATAGTCGATGCGGTCAGCTGCCAAGTAGCGATCGCATAACTCCAGCTTGCCAGTGTTGATGACTTCATCGATCAGCTTCTTCGCATTCGCAATGTTTCTCTCAGTGATATTTGTAGTTTGCATGATAGTGCTCCTCTCAGTGGATTGGAACGATCAACATCCTCGCTCACTACCATGACGATCTTGAGGGAACGATTTCGACATCAAGCGCATTGTCTTTTGAAGAATGAAAAAGTTTTTCTATAAAGGACAAACAAGCGCGAGTACGAGGTACCCAGCCCTTCGCGTTTTGCAGAAAAAAGCGAGAAGTGAAGAACCTCATGCGAGCGGACAGCGAGCGTCCGCCCCACCGCAGGTGGCGCAGGTGGTCAGGCGGAGGTTAGCTGGCTGAAGATTTCTGGAAGATTGACATACAAGGGTGTCCCCTTGACTTCGAGACGCGAGGCTTCAACCCAGTCCGTTCCCGAGCAGGCGCGTCCCGTGCGCGTCTTGGGATCGATAATCCAGACCGTCTCCACACCCATTGCGCGATAGTCCTGCGCGCGCTCCTGTGTGTCGGAGTAAGTGTCGTCGGGAGAGAGAATTTCGATCACCAGCAGCGGCGGATCGGTCAGTACGTCCGGCTGCACTCCGGCCGCCAGCACAACCAGGTCCGGCACACGGACGCGGTTAGCCGAGACGCGAACGCGCTGTTCCGTGCTGCCTGTGATTCCCCACTGTTTTTCGTGTGTGCCAAACCAAAGCGCCAGCAGCCATTGCAATCGCGCATGTTCCCACTTGCCCACGTTGCGCTCCCTGATCTCTCCATCCACATACTCACGGTCAGGCCGGTAGCTGATGCCGAGATATTCATTCAACGGGATGTGCAAAGCTGTGGCCATACTCAGGAATATAGCACGATTTCCGTGCGGGAAATGCCGGATGCGGTTCTACCATGCGAGCGGATAGCGAGCGTCCGCCCCACCGCAGGTGGCCACCGGCGGTCATGCGGATAGCCTGTTCAGCAAGTCGATCTTTACAGTCCCGTCCGGAAAGACAGCGCGAATCTCCAGCGCCCCGCCCATCGCTTCGACGTAGCTACGCAGGGTGCTGAGATACATATCGGTGCGTTTCTCCAGCTTGGAGATGTTGCCCTGATCCATCTCCAGCACCTCGGCCAGACGGGTTTGTGTCATCTCGCGCGCCTGGCGAAGCTGATGCAAAGGCATCAACGCCAATTCCGCTTTCGCACGGGCCTCATTCCGCGCCCGGCGTTCCGGAGACATCTTCGCCCGCAACTCTTCAAATTTTCTCGCCATGGCATTCCTCTTCTCCCAGTTCGCGCAGGTGCTGCGCGTAGATTGCATCCGCTTTCGGTACAAACTCCCGGTACCAGCGGGGATTCCCCGTCTTGTCTCCACCGATGAGCAGAACTCCGGTGCGCCGCGGATCGAATGCGTACAGGACGCGGTAGGGACGGCCTTCATGCTGAACCCGCAATTCGCGCATATTGGGGAACTGTGAATTGCGAATTGTGTCGGCATACGGCCTGGTGAGCGCCGGGCCGGCGTCTTCCAGCATGTGTACCGAGGAATCGACGCTATCTTGCTCTTCGAGCGTCAGCCCATCCCACCATTCGCCAAATTCATCCGTGAATTCGACTTCCCAGGCCTTGCATTCATTATGTGTTTATTTACATATACTGTCAAGAGAATATCCGGTGGCTTATGTACACTGGCGGGCGGTTGGCCCACACGCCACATGGTCCACAAATAAAGAGATGGGCGCCCGGAGCTTGCATCGGCTTTCCCGGCCTTTTGCCGCCTATCGCTCGCGCCCGCAAAAAAATCTGCGCATCGTGAGGCATTTTTCCTTTACTTCTCGCAACATCGGGTGAAGAAGAAAAACTTCTTCGGCGGTGCGGGTAAGAGGCGCTGTGGAGCCCTTGCTCCTGCCTGAATCTCGACACGCGCAAACAGGAGTGGCGAACGAAGATGAGCTGGTATCTACTGGTATGGAAGAAATTCGCGCAGTTCAACGGGCGCTCGCGCCGCAAAGAGTATTGGATGTTTCAGTTGGTCAACGTTTCCATCCTGTTCCCGCTGTATATCTTCAGTCGCGTCATGGATAATCTGGATATCCAGCTCAATACGGGCGTGGCAATTTTTCTGCTTATATATTGCCTCTACGCGCTGGCCTCTATCGTCCCGATACTCTCCTGCGGCGCGCGGCGGCTTCACGACTCCGGCAAGACAGGTTGGCTGGTGCTGTTAGGGCTGGTTCCCATCGCGGGTTTGGCCCTGCTGGCGTTAATGGCCATTGACAGCGATCCGGGAACAAACAAATATGGTCCGAATCCGAAGTTAGCCGAGCAAGCTGCACCGATCGGATAGCCTGTTACGGCTTTGTCGACAGTGGTTGCGTAGTCACAGCCGGGCAACCCAGGTCTGAAAGCTCGTATCTGGGATCGCGATCTGCGGGGAGACACCGCTAATCGCTTCCGCCCCCGCCGCCACTGTCGCCGCCGCTATCACCGCCGCCGCTATCGCCACTGTCCCCGCTTGAATCGCTGCCGCTGTCGGCCGACGAATCCATGCCGTCGGCCTCGCTCTCCGTGGTCGACTCGGTGATCTCGTCGTTGCTGGGTTCGGCGGACTCTTCGTCAACCTCGTTGGTGGGTTTGCCGCCCTCTTCTTCGACGACCTTGGACGTGGCCGTCATTCCCGAAGGAGTGGAGGAGACGCGCGACCAGCTTCCGCTGCTAAATGAGCCTGAGCTATCGCCTCCCCCTGAATCGACATACTCCCAATCGGAGAAACCGCCGCTGTCATGGCTGCGCGCATAGTAGCGGCCGTCATTCGAACGGTAGATTTTGCCGTATTCCTTCCTGGCCCCGTGCGTGGCCGATGAGCGCCCGCCCGAAAGCACAGGAATGACAACAAGAACGAGCCCTATAATGCCGATCACAATGCCGGCAACGCGTGTATTGCGATTGTCTTTCGACATGGCCCCTCTCTCTCCTCACACAGAGTGAACGTTGGAAACGGCGCCTGCCACAGATCAATCTACCACCAGAATTTCCGGCACGAGCGGCCGCGCCGGGGACACCGCTTGAGAAATTCTCTTGACGTTCGTTCCGCGAACAGCCAGACTCACAGTCGTAACTATGCTGCAACAATGAGAGGAAACTTCCCCATGTCGGATCGATTGGCGCTGGCATTCACCAGCAATCAGGACGGCTCGAACGATGCCGTTCTTGCTTCCTACCAGTTTGGCAACAACGAATGGACGACATCCTGGTACACCGGCCAGACCAGCAAGTTCGGTCCGGCCATCGCGGTCTTCGACAACAAGCTTTGGGTTGCCTTTGTTGTTCACAACGGCTCGAATGACATCTTTGTCTGCTCTTCCTCGAACGGAACAACTTGGTCGCCTGCTGTGGTAACGGGCCAATCGAGCAAGTACCCGCCGACCCTCACCGTCTTCAATAAGAAGCTGTGGCTGGCGTACATCGCCAATAACTCCAATAACACGGTGCTGGTGAGTTCTTCGTCCGACGGCTCCAGTTGGTCTGGCTCCATCGATACCAATCAGACCAGCCTCTGCACTCCGGCGATTGCGGTGTTCAACAATTCCCTCCGCATCGCCTTTATCTCCAACGACACGGAAATCCTGACCTGTTCCTCGAAGGAGGGTCTCGAATGGTCCGGGACTTCGGATTCTGGCCAAACCAGCAAGTGCGCTCCCTCGCTTGCAGTTTTCAATGGCCATCTTTGGGTTGCGTTCGTGGCCAGCAATCCGGGCAACGGCATTTTGATCTGCTCGTCGTCGGACGGCCGGGCGTGGTCGGGCGCCACGGATACGGGACAAACCAGCATATGGGCTCCATCGCTTGCCGTGGTGGGATCCACTCTCTGGCTGGCCTTTATCGCCGATAACTCGTCCGACAATGTGCTGGTCTCTTCATCATCCAACGGGACGCACTGGTCGGGCAGCGCGCTGACCGGCGCGCAGTCCGCGAATGCGCCGTCGGCGACGCTGCTGAATCTGGCCGGAGTGACAACCGCATAATGTGGTGATGAGCCGGCAGCCGCGGATGACTTCCGGATGCCGATCCTGTTGGAGGCTCCCTTTTCTCAGAAGCCCGGTTCCCATCCTCTGCTTATTTCGGACGAGGATGGGAAGCCGTTTCTGTATGCGCGACGAGCCGAAGGCGGCTGCCGGACCTCAGGTGCTGGACATAGTCATCTGACTAGTGATATGACTATATTCGTGGAGTGTTCCATGAGTTGGCAGGTTTATGACGCAAAAGCCCGATTCAGCGAGTTCCTCGACGCTACGCTCAAGGATGGCCCCCAAGTGGTTACCCGGCGCGGCGTGGAGACGGCCGTTCTGGTGCCCATCGACGAGTGGAAGCGTCTCCAGAGAGAAGCGCGGCCATCGCTGAAAGATATTCTGCTCGATCCCGGTGGTCCTCGATTCGAAGATATTGTTCCTCCCCGGGGCGAAGATCCAAGCCGGCCTCCAGTTGAGTTTGAGTAGGCCAATATGTACCTGCTCGATACGAACATCGTCTCAGAGACACGCAAACCGCGCCCCCACCCTGCGGTCCTCGCTTGGATTCGCTCAGTTTCAAAAAGTGAGATGTTTGTGGCGGCGGTTACACTGGGCGAACTGCAAAAGGGCGTGGAGATCACACGGCGTCAGGACAGTGCGAAGGCGGACGAGATCGCCGGATGGATAGACCTAGTGGCATCGGCTTTTGAGATTCTCCCGTCAGGCGAGTCCATCTTCCGGGAATGGGCAAGATTGATGAAAGGCCGGTCCAATCCGAAGTGGGAAGATGGCCTGATTGCGGCGACAGCACGCGTCCATCGCCTGATTGTGGTAACCCGCAACGTGAGGGATTTTGAGGGCTTTGCCGTGGAGGTCTTCAATCCCTTCCCCGCAGCCCCGGAGGGACAAGGTTGACGGAAACTCGATTGCCCCGCATCGGCGTACTCGCTATTCAAGGCGATTATGCCGCCCATGCTGAGGCGCTGGCCGAATCCGGGGCAAGCCCTACTCTCGTGAGGACCCCTCAAGACCTCCACCCGGACGGCCAGTCCCTCGATGGCCTAATCCTTCCCGGCGGCGAATCGACCACGATGTTGAAGTTCCTGGAGAAACTCCGTTTCTTTGATCTTTTGGTAGAGTTTTGTGGGACAAAGCCCGTCTTTGGCACCTGCGCTGGAGCCATTTTGCTGGCGCGCGAGGTGCTCAATCCACCGCAACGCAGCCTGGGGCTGCTGGATGCAATTGTGGAGCGCAACGCCTATGGCCGCCAGATCGACTCGACCATCCTGACGGCGGAGACCGAGCTGCCCGGCGGCCCGCTGGAGATGGTCTTCATTCGCGCCCCGCGCATCGTTGAGACCGGCCCCGGGGTCGAGGTGCTGGCGCAGCGCGATGGCTCCCCGGTACTGGTGAGGCAGGGTCATGTAATGGCCGCCACCTTTCATCCCGAGCTCTCAATCGACCGGCGGGTCCACCGGCTCTTCGTCCAGCTTGTGACCGCAACAGCCGCAAAATGAGAGAATTCAAAAAAAAGAACATTGCTCAGGTCCCAAGATCGGATAGCACATTCTCCGCATCATGGTCTTCGATCGATCTCCGTGTAATTAAAACCATCCCTTCCGAATCTGCGTGCGTCCAAGCCCAAGTGAGTGTAATCTCATCCTCACCGAGGCACTCCTCATGCCCACGACCTTTACGCACACACCGGCCGAAACGGAACGAAAAAGGCCGGGAATCGGCGGCAAGCCGCCTGTGGACCGGCGGCCGACCGGCGGCGGTGGCGGCGGGGACGACGACTGGAAAAATCCGGGCCACGGCCCGCGCGAACTTCTCTATCGCATCCGGTTTTATCTGTTTTCGGCCCTTGTGGCCGACTTGCTGTTCTTCGCGCTTCTTGTCGTGTTCTTCTTTGCGCGCCAGACGGGCTTGGTCATGGACCCTCGCACTCACCACTTCGCAAGCGACTGGCACCGCTTGCAGTTGCCACCCATCCTCAATATAGGCTCAGCCCTGCTGCTGGCGAGCAGCGTGACTATGGAGCTAGCGCGGCGCAACATTTTCCGCGAGATCGACGTGCTTGAAGAATGGCTGGGACTGGGCCGGCCGGCGCTGGGCCGCACTTTGCCCTGGGTTGGCGCCACGCTCTTTTTGGGCATCTTGTTCCTCGCGGGACAAGGCTTGGCTTGGAGACAGTTGACGGCGCGAGGCTATGCTTTCGACCATGGCGCGACGCCGGCGAGCTACTTTTTCTACCTCATGACCGGCCTTCATGCAACTCAACTGCTGCTGGGAGTATTCGCGCTGATCCTCTGTCTGACCGTATTAGGCAGGCTCAAGCGCGTCGAGTTCCGCCAGATCGCCATCGACAGTACCACATGGTTCTGGCACACCACGGTTTTGACATGGATGGCTTTGTACGCGGTGCTGGTTTTCGGACAGTAATTCCTGATTTGCTCTCTAAAAGGCGGAAGGTTACGCCGTGTGAAGATGAAGCAGAGCGCGGCAACGCTCGCCGAAGCTGGGCACTTCAGGGCACTCGAAATAGACCTGGCGGTTGAGGGCCATGAGCAACTGCACGGCCTCCAACTGTGCATCGTGCGCGGAGAACGATCCGCCGCGATGGACAAACTCGTCGGCGAGATATTCGATCGCATGGCCAAGAATCTCCAGTGCACGCCCCGCTCGGGGAGTGATGCGTCGACGCCTGGAGCGCGCGCGGGCTGTGGAAGAGGCGGCCTTTGCGGAAGCCGGAAGCGGGAACCCGGTCGTGATGGAAGTTGCCATGCTATTTATCCTCACTCTCTTCTTCGGCCCCTCTCGAATTCTTTTCAGATGACTACAGTACCGTTTCCCGTTCTCAACCTAAGCATTATCGCGTTCCATTACAGGAATAGCTGTGATTTAGCTCACGGTTAAGACGGACCATGGCTACTACGCGCATATTGCAGCGCGCCGGACTACCATGAGCAATGACGGGAAGAAGAGAGCCGAATACCGCAAATGCATTCGTACGCATTGAGCCGCCGATTCCGGAGATTTCTATTGAACTTCGCACGAAACAGCCAAATCATCTGCAATCCGGCGTTTGCCGGGAGACGCGGAATCGATTCTCTTTTTTCTCCCACGCTGCATGGCCTTCGACGGCCTACAGTAGTCCTGCGATGCCTGGCCGCTGCCTTGACGGGATGAGGCTGAAAACCTAAGCTCAAACCAGCATCCCTTTTGATCGGAGCCGTTGACGGCGCTACAAAAGGAGTGCAATCTTAATGGATTTTTACGGACGGGGAGGCGAAGATTCCTTACTACTGGCAATATCTCCCTCTGTTGATGCAGATTGTTGCCGCGATCCTTCTCGGCCTGGGGATGGTCGTGGCCTCCTGGTTCGTGGGGCGGCATCGCAACACCGTCACCAAGCTGGCCTCGTACGAGTGCGGCATTGTGGCCGTTGGCGACGCCCGAGGGCGCTTCAGTGTGCGCTTTTACCTGGTGGCCGTGCTGTTCATTCTCTTCGACGTGGAAGCGGTTTTCATCATGCCTTGGGCGGTGATCTATCGTCAGCTCTACAGCATTACCGGCAGCAGGCTCTTTGGATTCTGGGAGATGCTGGTCTACCTCGGCTTTGTGGCCGTGGGACTCTACTACATTGTGCGCAAGGGCATCCTCAACTGGAGCCGGGACAAGGCGGACCTCTAGGATGGCTGAAACAACTACGAAAGAGGCATTGACCGGCAGGGCAGCCGTCCTCGAGGGACTACCCGAACACCCTGCCGTGAAAGCCATCCTGGCATGGAACCCGCAGGCTTTGACCGATGCGAAGTTCGACCGCAATGAGTTGACGCTCACCATCGCGGCCGACGCAATTCGCGCCGCGCTCAAAACCGTGCAGGCGGCCGGCTACAACTTTTTTGAGGATATGACCGCGGTTGACTGGTTCCCTGCCTCGCCGCGCTTCCAGTTGAGCTACCACATTTTGTCGCACACTTATAAGGAGCGCATCCGGCTGCGGGTGATGCTGGAGGGCGACAGTCCCTCGGTAGACTCCATAACGCCGGTCTGGCCCGCGGCCAACTTTTACGAGCGCGAAGTCTTCGATCTCTTCGGCATACGCTTTGACGGGCACCCCAACCTGCGCCGCATCCTGATGCCCGACGAATGGCAGGGGCATCCCTTGCGCAAAGACTACCCGGTGGAGGGCTACCGCTGATGATCGAGCTTGCAGGCATGCCCACACTTGAACCGGCGCAAGGCGCCAAAGACCAGCACATGGTGATCAACATGGGGCCGCAGCATCCGGCTACCCATGGCGTGCTGCGCCTGGTGCTTGAGATTGACGGCGAGATCATTGTCCGCATCTACCCGGAGATCGGCTACCTGCATACCGGCATCGAGAAGACCTGCGAGGCCAAGTTTTATCAGCAGGTCATTCCGATGACCGACCGTGTCAACTATCTCGATCCGCTGTCCAACAATCTGTGTTATTGCCTTGCCGTTGAAAAGTTGCTGGGCCTGAGGGCGCCTGAGAAAGCCGAGTGGATCAGGGTGATGCTGACCGAGTTGAGCCGCATCAATTCGCACCTGATCTGGCTGGGCACGCACGCCATGGACATTGGCGCGCTCACCGTCTTTCTCTACACCTTCCGCGAGCGCGAAGAGATTCTAAGACTCTTTGAGGCGGTTGCCGGCCAGCGCATGATGACCAGTTACTTCCGCATTGGCGGCCTCTCGATGGAGCCGCCGCTGGACTTCTTCGACCGCGTGCAGGCCTTCATCCGCAGCTTCCCGGAGAAGATCGACGAGTATTCCAACCTGTTGACAGGCAATCCCATCTTCAGGAACCGCTTGAAGGGTGTGGGCATTCTATCGGCTGCCGATGCCATTGCGCTGGGCGTCACCGGCCCTCCGCTGCGCGCCTCTGGGGTGGACATCGACCTGCGCCGCGACATGCCCTACTCCGGCTATGAGAAGTTTCAGTTCAAGGTGCCCATCTCGACGGACTGCGATTGCTGGGCGCGGTACGAGGTCCGCCTCGTGGAGATGCGCGAGAGCGTGAAGATCATTCAGCAGACGCTGGACGGCATGCCGGAGGGTCCGGTGAAGGCCGACGCGCCCAAGATCGTGCTGCCCGATCGCGAAAAGATGAAGACCCAGATGGAGGCGCTGATCCATCACTTCAAGATTGTCACCGAGGGCTTTCCGGTGCCGGCCGGCGAGGTTTATCAGGGGATTGAGGCGGGCCACGGGCAGACGGGCTACTATGTGGTTTCGGACGGCACGGCCAAGCCCTACCGGGTCCACATGCGCTATCCGTCCTTCGCCACCTTGCAGGCGCTTGAAACCATGTGCAAGGGGCGGATGCTGGCCGATCTGGTTGCGGTGATCGGGTCCATCGATATTGTGTTGGGAGAGATCGATCGATGAAGCGCAGGCGGCCTGACCCTTGGATCATGAAACAGATGCGCGCCAATGCGTATACAGGCAAGGTAATCCCTCCGCGATCTGTTGTGAAGCTGTTATCGCAGTGGGGGAACGACCAAGGGAGAGTTTTTCGAATTGGCTATTACAACCCCCAGGACGGATTGAACTGCGTTTGGCTCGTAAACGAACTTGGCACATATGAACAGACGACGGACCAGATGTCCATCGAAACGGATTTTGAAGTTCTGACACTCAGCGATGAGACCGATCGCTATGGGTTTAATCGCGAAGTTCTCGGGCCAATTTCGGATGCTGATTTGGTGAAGTTGTAAAAATCGGGTTGTGTTTAAGGCTTTGTGTCAGGGCACGACTTCAGTCGTGCCATAAGGGCGGCAAAATGAAAGTGGGCTTTAGCCCCTGAGGGAGTGCAGGTTGGGACAGACAGAACTCATCGCTAATAGTCCCGCTGTTGAAACCGCTCAGTTGTACGTCGAACTTTGGGTCTCCCTCGCTTCCCTGCTCCGCAGCTACACCGCGGTTCACGGGCTGAACGGCAAGCGGCAGGCTACGGTGGAGCTGGGCGAGGAACGGATCACGGTGCGTTGCGGCGAGAGTTGGCTGGATTTGCGGCGCGACGGCGCAGAGGTGAACTGGCAGCGCGAAGACGGAAGGACAGGTATTCTGGAGTTTACCGAGGCGGGGCGATTGCGCGGCGAAGCGGATGGGGAAGAGATGGATATGGCGGCCGAACGCTGGGCAAGGGAGTTGATGCAATGAATCAGGAGACCATGCCCCTCTTTTCGCCCCGGTTGGCGGCGCGGCTCGACGCGCTGGTCCAGAAATATCCGCTGCGCCGCTCGGCGCTGATTCCCATGCTGCTCTATGCGCAGGACGAAATTGGCTACCTCTCCGACGCGGTGATTGCCGAAGTGGCCGAGCGCATCGGCATCACTGAACTCGATGTGCGCAACGTGGCCACTTACTACTCGATGCTGCGCTTCAAGCCGGCGGGCAAGTACAACGTGCAGGTCTGCACCAACATCAGCTGTATGTTGCGCGGCGCCTACGATGTCTACGAGCGCTTTCAGGAGGAGTTGGGCATCGGGCACAAGGGCGTTACCGCCGACGGCGTCTTTTCCCTCGAAGAGGTCGAGTGCATCGGCGCTTGCTGCTGGGCGCCGGCCATCCAGGTAAACTACGACTTCCACGACGAGCTGACGCCCGGCCACGTAGCCGGCATTGTGGCCGCTTATCGAGGCAGAGCCGAGACGAAAGGGAAGACAAACAATGCCTAGGTTGGTCTCCCATCCCGATGAGGTCAAGATTGTCACCCAGCGCTTTGGCCTGGGCGCGGCGGAGATCGCTCGCTACATTGAACTGGGCGGCTATGCCGCGGCCCAAAAGTGTCTGGCCCAAGGCCCCGACTGGATCATCAACGAGATGAAGGCCAGCGGCCTGCGCGGACGCGGCGGGGCTGGATTTCCCACCGGCATGAAGTGGTCTTTCGTCCCTAAACAATCCGAAAAGCCCAAATATGTGCTGGTGAACGGCGATGAGAGCGAGCCGGGAACCTGCAAGGATCACTTGATCTTTTTGCACGATCCCCATGCAGTGATTGAAGGCACGATCATTGCCGGCCTGGCGATAGGGGCCAAGGTGGGCTTTATCTACCTGCGCGGCGAGTACCGGTATTTGATCGAGATCATGGAGAAGGCCGTTGCCGACGCCTACGCCAAGGGCTTTCTCGGCAATAGGATCTTCGGCTCCGATACGGAGTTCCAGGTCATCACCCAGACCGGCGCGGGCGCTTATGAAGTGGGCGAAGAGTCGGCACTCATGGAGTCGCTCGAGGGCAAGCGCGGCGTACCCCGCATCAAGCCGCCGTTCCCGGCTGTCGTCGGCCTCTATGGTGGGCCGACGGTGATCAACAATGCCGAGACCATCGCCACCGTGCCTCATGTGATTGAGATGGGCGCGGCGGCCTACGCGGCCGTGGGTTCGGCGCGCAATGGCGGAACGCGTCTCTTCGGCATCAGCGGCCATGTGGAGCGGCCCGGCGTTTACGAGCTGCCGATGGGCTACAACCTGAAGAAGATGATCTACGAGGTGGCGGGCGGGGTGCGCGGCGGGCGCAAGCTGAAAGCCGTCGTCCCCGGCGGCTCTTCGACGCCGGTGCTGCTGCCCGAAGAGATCGACATCGGCATGGACTTCGATCAGGTGGGCAAAGCGGGGTCGATGCTGGGTTCGGGCGGCGTGGTGGTGATCGACGATCAGACCTGCATCGTCGAGTTCGCCCTGCGGACGATCAGCTTTTACCAGCACGAGAGCTGCGGCTGGTGCATTCCCTGCCGCGAAGGCACGGACTGGCTGAAGAAATCGCTCACCCGCTTCCATGCCGGGTTTGGCGAGGCCAAGGACATCGACAATATTCAGTATTTGGCCGAGAACATGATGGGCCGGACGTTTTGCCCGCTGGGCGATGCGGCGGCCATGCCCACGCTGGGCTTTGTAAAGAAATTCCGCAAGGAGTTTGAAGAACATTTGAACGGGAAGGCTTGTCCGTTCGCTAAGCATGTGGAATTGGCAGTTGTGTAGGAATGTGGTTCCAACGCATGAAAAAAGGAGGGTTGACAGCGACTCAGGACATTTTCAACGGGGGGCGTTTGCATCATTTTTTTCGCAAGAGTTTTTACTTTCAAGCACTTGCGATGATGCACAGGATTCGATATCTCGACGGCGAAGAGGTTTGTCATGTCCATTAAGTCGCCTATTTTTCAGCCGTTTGCAGAAATGGCCCGGTCTTTCTAGCTCAGGCCATTTCCTTCCTCGGTCGAGGTACTCTTTATCTGCCTCACAAAGGAGGGGCATGACATGCTTACCAAGCAAATTCGCGAACTGATTGAAGAACGGATGAATGATCTCCCAAAAATATGGGAGGCGGAAGAGAAGAAAAATCCTTCGCTCGCCAGCCTACTCAAAGGTAAGGATATCGACTTAACAAAGCGGCCGAAATAGCCTACGACAACCCCGGTTGTCGTAGGCGACCGGCGGGATTGGTTTAGCGGTTGGACGGCCCGTGGCGAGATTCTGAGACCCTGGGGTTTGTGAAGAAGTTTCGCAAGGAGTTTGGGGAGCATTTGGGCGGGAAGCCGTGCCCGTATGCGAAGCACGTGGAGTTGGTGGTGGTGTAGGAGCATAGGATCGCCTTCCAAAACCATCTCGGGTTCGGAGAAATCATGGACAAGAACACATCAATGATGAACGCGCTACAGATCAATCAGCGTGCACACGGGTTTGACGGGTACAACATTCGAGGAATCTGCTACCAGTTGCAGGACGGTAGTAGGTGCTGGACAATAAATGTCAATTTCGAATCAGATCGGGTTAGCCAGGCTTGGTGCGTTTCTGGCGATGGCTTCCGATGCATTGGACCTACTCGCCACTTGCTTACTCCCCCCCTTACACGCGAACACATGTTAGTCGAACCCGTCCCAGATATCGAACCTTTGCTGAAGAAATCGGTACTCGATGCGATTCAAAAGTGGGGAAGCGAACCTGTGTGCTGTGCGCTGCAATGAGATGGCGATAGTGTAGGCCGGAGCTTGATCTGTGAAAATGAGGCAAATCAGAAATGTCTTGGCGTTACTATTGCTCGCGGGATTGCTCGTTGGAGGCTGTGCTTGGAGGTATTGCAAGTGGCGCACAGAAAGTGCCACAGAAGAAAAGAGATGGGAAAAACGTTGCGCTCATGCCCACGATGTGGTGCTTGGTTCCCGTCTTTTCTCAAAGGATTTGCGTGACGAGCTCGCGTCCGATTACTTGGAGAGAATCTCCAAGACAGGTACCTGCGACTGGTTCTATGACCCGATGTGGCGCGGCACTAGAAAGAACCCAAATTGGTTTAGCCAAACGGCAGGCTCGGATGGGGTGCATGTTAGGTGTGAGACCTCAGCCGAAAGCGCCGACGACCGAGAGGACCAATTGGTTTTCGAATGGGACGTCTCAGACTACCGCGGAATCGAGGGCTTCAGGTGGGGGTACAACCCCATCCAGCTTGATGACGAGCAATAGCCATAAGGTCCACGCTGTCGATCACTACGCCGTCGAGTGTTTGGAAATTGAGATCCCGGAAGTTCAACCTTTGACCGCTTAGAATGGTTAATAGTTCGTCCCGCGTGAGCGGAGGGTACACGAGAAACGAATGGCAGACGTAACCTTCATAGTCGATGGAAAGACGCTGACGGCTCCCGCGGGGACGCTGCTGATTGACGCGTGCCGCAAGGCGGGCATCGAGATTCCGGCGTTCTGTTACTACCCGGGGCTTAGCCTGCAAGCGGCCTGCCGCATGTGCGTGGTGCGCCAGGAGAAAGTGCCCAAGCTGCAAACGGCCTGCACCACCACGGTAGCCGAGGGCCAGATCTTCATTACCGAGTCAGCGGAAATTGCCCAGGCGCGCAAGGCGACGATAGAGCTGCTGCTCGGCAACCATCCGCTCGACTGTCCAGTCTGCGATGCCGGCGGCGAGTGCGAACTGCAGGACATGACCTTCAAATACGGCGCGGGCGAGAGCCTCTACGCCGAGGCCAAGCAGCACCGTGACGAGCAGCAGTGGTCGCCGGCCGTCTATTACGACCGTCCGCGCTGCATCCTCTGTTATCGCTGTACGCGCATGTGCGGCGAAGGCATGGACGTGTGGGCGCTGGGCGTGCAGAATCGCGGCGTCAGCTCGGTGATCTCGCCGAATGGCCAATCGCCGAACGGCGAAAATGCCCAGTTGGACTGCGAGCAGTGCGGCATGTGCATCGATGTTTGCCCGGTGGGCGCGCTCACCAGCGGCAGCTATCGCTATAAGACGCGGCCCTGGGAGATGAACCATGTTTCCACGGTGTGTACGCACTGCGCCGACGGCTGCAAGGTGACGCTGGGCGTGCGCCAGGTGAATGAAGGCTCGGAAATTGTGCGCGCCGACAACCGTGACAAGAGCGGCATCAACGGTGACTTTCTCTGCGCCAAGGGCCGCTTCGGCTTTGACTTCGTGGAGAACCCCGAGCGGCTAACCAAGCCTTTGGTGCGAAACGCGCAAGGCAAGCTGGAACCGGCCACATGGGAGCAGGCGCTGCGCCTGGCCGCCGCCAAGCTGACGGAAGTTCGCAACATCAAGGGCGGCGCGGCCATCGGCGTCGTCGGCTCGAACCAGACCACCAACGAAGAGAACTATCTGCTGCAAAAGTTCGCGCGCACGGTGCTGCAAACCAACAACATTGACCACGAACGCAGCACAGACTACGCGGCCTTTGCCCGCGCCCTGGCCGGGCACAATAGCAAGGCAGCCAGCTTGCGCGATATTGCCAGCGCCCCAGCCATTCTGCTGATCGGCGGCGACCCGACCAACGAACATCCGCTGCTGGCCTGGCACCTGCGCACCAACGTGCGGCTCAACCGCGCACGGCTCTACATTGCCAACGCCAATAACATCAAGCTGGAGCGGCAGGCCAAGGCGGTTCAACGTTTGCCGGAGGACGGCTATCTGACTCTTGCCGCATCCCTGGACAAGGGCGACTTCGACTTCAGCAAGGCTGTGCTGGCTGAGGAGTCGCTGGTCGTAATCTTTGGCCAGGAGTTCCGCGGACCGGCCATCGAGACCCTCGTCGCATGGGGCCTCAAGCGCGGCCCCAAACCCGGGTCGGTCCGATTTGCCTATCTTGGCGACCACGCCAACTCGCGCGGCGCAGCCGACATGGGGCTCTTCCCGGACCTGCTGCCCGGCTATGTGCCTGTGACCGCGCCCGGCGCCTTTGCGGAGTACTCAGGCCTGCCCGCAGCCCCCGGCAAGACGCTGCCCGAGATCTTCGTTGCCGCGGCCAAGAACGAGTTGGGAGCATTGCTTGTGGTCGGCGCCAATCCCGTGATCAGCCTTGGCGCGGACCCGGCTGGCTTGAGAAGCACCTTCCTGATTGTTCAGGATACTTTTCTCACCGAAACAGCGGCCCAGGCCGATGTTGTGTTCCCTGCCGCCAGCCTTTATGAAAAGAGCGGTACGGTCACCAACGCCTTTGGCGATGTGCAACTGGTCAAGAAAGCTGCCGACCGTGCGGGCGTCAAGCCGGACTTCGAAATACTGGTGCGGCTGGCCGGCGCCATGGGCGTGGATGTGAAGACGCTGGTTCCTTTTGGAAAAGGCGGCGTAACGGCCGACCTGGGCCAGTCGCGCGGCGCGCAGGCCGGAGAGGCGGACCGTCACGCCGTGTGGCTGGCGGCCAACAATCTGGAACCGAAGATGAGTCCCTTCGATCCGCTTGCCGTGCTGGACGAAATTGCCCGGCTGGTTCCCGGCTATGCGCTGGACCGCGTAAATCTCTTTGGCGGCAACGATGTGCGCACAGAACCTGGTTTTGTGCCGGTAGCGGCTCTGACAGAAACTTTGCCGAGCCTGGTGAAGCCAGCGCACGACGGATTGTTTACCTCCGGAACGCTGGGCAGGTACAGCCCCGCGCTCAAGGAGTTGAAGAAGCATCAGGCGCGGGAGTTGGCAGAGGCGGCGAAATAATTTTTGTTAGTGAGATGCAAAAATGGGGATGGGCCGAAAATCGGGAGTCTGAGCGATGGCAGAGGCGACGAACAAATCGGTTGAAATTGTTGCTGGAGGAGGATTTCAAATCGAAATCCAAGATGACAAACTGACTGTTTCTCCTGACCGCAAGGCATACTCCAAGAATGAAAAGAAAAGACTTTGGATGATGTTCCTTTTGTACGTAGTCTTTGGCTTAATTCCGTCCATAAGTTTTTTCACGGATATGGAATTTCCTCGTTCTCTCTCAGCTCTCTTGCGGGCGCCAGGATTGCTTTTTGCCTGGCCTCCAAACCAACAGTCCTTGCGAATGTTGGTTTCGCTGCTTTGTCTGGCCACTTTCATTGCAGTATTTCTTTTCGCGTCGCGGAGAAGCATAACAAACATTCGCTGCACCCCTGATGTTCTTGAAGTCCTTTTCGTATTTCGTGGTCGTGTGAGGCGCACCGTATCGTTTGAGAGGTCTGAGGTTAAGAAAATTCAGTACGACGATGGTTTACCTTCTATGTTTCAGGGTCCATCGGGCTGCCTGATTTTTCAGGCCAGGGATCAGAAGATCAGGTGTCTACACGGACTCAAGAGTGTAGAAGCTCAACGACTCCTGACTGAATTACAGCGGATGCGATTCGATACAGTTCGCGATCCGGGAATGCCCATGATGAACGAGATGGAACAGTCGCGCCGAAAACGTCCATTTGCATTGTTTCCTTAGTCCGCCGTCATACACTTTGGGGTACAAGTAAGGAGCAAAGCGTGATAGATTCATCCGGCGAAATGCAACCGCAGGTTCTTCGACTCCCTGCGCTTCGCTCAGGATGACAGAGCGATTGGGAAGATCAGGATGACAGCAGGAAGTTTGGCAAGAGAGGCTGAAGGCAAGTGACGATACTGCAATTTTTCTTATGGAGCCTGCTTAAGGTCGCCGTGGTGACGGTGGTGATGCTGATGGGCGTCGCCTATACCGTGCTGCTGGAGCGCAAGCTGGTGGGCCGCATCCAGAACCGCTGGGGGCCCAGCCGCGTGGGGCCGTTTGGACTGTTGCAGCCGCTGGTAGACGGAGCCAAATCCTTTCTCAAAGAGGATCTGATCCCCACCGCGGTTTACAAGCCGCTCTATCTGCTTGCGCCCATACTTGCCCTGGGCTGCGCGCTGATCTCCATCGCCGTGGTGCCCTTTGGCGAGCCTGACGTGGGGCCGGGCGGCATTCATCTCTTTGAAATCTCCGACGTGAACATCGGCCTGCTGGTGATTCTGGGCGTCACCTCGATCGGCGTTTACGGCATTGCGCTGGCCGGCTGGTCGTCGAACAACAAATACTCGCTGCTGGGCTCGCTGCGGTCGTCGGCGCAGTTGATCAGTTACGAACTGGCGCTGGGACTCTCGCTGGTGGGCGTGGTGATTCGCGCCGGGTCGCTTAACCTGCGCGTGATTGTGCAGCAGCAGTCAACCGCGGGCTTCGCCACTTGGAATATCTTCGGCGGATTGCAGTTTGTGGCTTTTTTCATCTACCTGATGGCGGCTTATGCCGAGACCAACCGCTCGCCTTTCGATCTGCCCGAGGCAGAGAGCGAACTGACCGGCGGCTACCACACCGAGTACAGCTCGATGAAGTTCGCCATGTTTTTCATGGCCGAGTACGCCAACATGATCAATGTGGGCTGCGTGGCTACGCTGCTCTTTCTAGGCGGATGGACCAGCCCATTTGGCGACTATCTGCCACAGCCGCAGAACATTCTGATCCACGCGCTGTTCCCCATCTTCTGGTTCGTTCTCAAGGTCTTTTGCTTCTTGTTTTTGTATGTATGGGTGCGGGGAACGCTGCCCCGCTTCCGCTATGACCAGTTGATGAATTTCGGTTGGCGATACCTGATGCCGCTGGCCATTCTAAACATTGTGGCCACCAGCCTTTGGTTTGCCTACCACTGATTTACAATCGGGGAAGATTTCCAGGGGCCAAACCTCTATTTTTAGTCGTTTGCTCCACGACCCTTCCTACTAACCGGCTCCGGCCCGAACTCTAGGGAACGATGCACCTGATCCTGTTTTTCGTTTTTGCCGGATTCTGCCTGGCTGGGGCCATCAACCTCCTGCTCCAGAGCCATCCCATCAACGGCGCCCTGTCGCTGATTGTGGTGATGACCTCGCTGGCTGTGCTTTATTTGCTGCTGGGCGCGGAGTTTCTTGCCATCGCGCAGGTAATCGTCTATGCCGGCGCAATTATGGTCCTGTTCACCTTTGTGGTCATGCTGCTCAACGCCGGCCGGGAAGAGCGCACCATGGGCAGCCGTGTGGCGCGCGCCGTGGGTTTCCCCGCCGTCGTGGCCATTCTGGGCGTCATCGCCACTGTGATTGTGAAGGCACAGGATCTAGGCATTGCAAAACTCGGCGAAGGCCTCACCAATGCAAAAGACAGTACAAATATCGAGGCATTGAGCAAGGTGCTCTTCACCGAGCTTCTGCTGCCCTTTGAAGTGACCTCGGTGCTTATCCTCATTGCGATTCTGGGCGCGGTTGCGCTGGCCAGTCACGAGGTAGAAAGGCAGGCGGGCAAATGAATTCATCTCTCTCGCAAGACGTTCCGCTTTCCTGGTATCTGCTGTTGAGCGCGCTGCTGTTTACTCTAGGCATCGTGGGCTTCCTCATCAAGCGCAACCTCATCACCGTCTTCATGTCGATTGAGCTGATGCTCAATGCCGTCAACCTTTCGTTTGTGACCTTCGCCCACGAGTGGCACGCGGTGAAGGGGCAGATCTTTGTCTTCTTTGTGATGATGGTGGCCGCGGCCGAAGCTGCCGTGGGACTGGCCATCATCATAGCCGTCTTCCGTGCCCGCGCTACCCTGGCCGTCGACCGCATCGACCTGATGAAACTATGAACGCAATTTTCCATCTCTGGCTGATTCCGCTGTTGCCATTTGCGGGATTCCTGATTAACGGAATCCTCGGCAGTAGGCTGCCCAAGTGGCTGGTGACGACGGTTGCGCTGATGACTCCGCTGGCTGCGTTCTGCATGGTTGTTCAGATTTCGCTCGGACTATACGCGAACCCCATTGCCATCGCGCACCTGCCTTTCGTGCAAACCTGTCCTACGCCCTGGATCAACATCGGCGCGCTGCACATCGATTTCAGCTTTGTCCTCGATCAACTCTCCCTCGTTATGCTACTGGTGATCACCGGCGTGGGCTTCCTAATCCACATCTACTCCGTCGGCTACATCAAGCATGAAGAAGGCTATGCGCGCTATTTCAGCTATCTGAACCTCTTCCTCTTCTTCATGACGGTGCTGGTCCTCGCCGGCAATGCCCTACTGATGTTTGTCGGCTGGGAAGGCGTGGGCCTGGCGTCGTACCTGTTGATCGGCTTCTACTTCCAAAAGACCTCGGCGGCCAACGCGGGCAAGAAGGCCTTCGTCGTCAACCGCATCGGCGACTTCGGTTTCCTGATCGGCATGTTCCTGCTGATCGCCAACTTCGGTACGCTCACCTTCACTGAGATCGCCACTAAGCTTGGCCAGGACCCCGGCTGGCAAGGCGGCGTGGTAACCGTCATCGCGCTCTGCCTGCTGCTCGGCGCTGCCGGAAAATCTGCGCAGCTTCCGCTCTACATTTGGCTGCCCGATGCCATGGAAGGCCCAACACCAGTCTCCGCGCTCATCCACGCAGCCACCATGGTCACCGCAGGCGTCTACATGATCGCCCGTACACATGTCCTCTTCGATCATTCGCCCTTCGCGCTAGGCGTAGTCGCAGTCGTTGGCGCGGCCACGGCCCTGTTTGCCGCCACCATCGGCCTGGTGCAGAACGACATCAAGCGTGTGCTGGCCTACTCCACGATCTCGCAGCTTGGTTACATGTTTCTGGGCTGCGGTGTCGCGGCCTACTCGGCGGCCATCTTCCACCTCATGACCCACGCCTTCTTCAAGGCTCTGCTCTTTTTGGCGGCAGGCTCGGTGATCCACGCAATCGGCGGCGAGCAGGATTTGCGCAAGATGGGCGGTCTGTGGAAGAAACTGCCTGTCACCTTTGCAGTGACCACCGTGGGCGTTCTGGCCATCGCCGGGTTCTGGCCCTTCGCGGGATTCTACTCCAAGGACGCGATTCTTTACGCCGCTTTTGCGCAGGGCGGCAGCGGAAGGGTTCTCTGGTTCGTCGGCCTCGTGACTGCGCTGCTGACCTCGTTCTATATGTTCCGGCTCTGGTATCTGGCCTTCTTAGGCAAGTCGCGCAGCGAGGATGTTCATCCGCATGATAGTCCGCTCTCGATGCTTGCGCCGCTGGTAATTCTTGCGCTGCTTTCGATATGCGGAGGCTGGGTTGGCATTGAACGCTTCTCGGCATTTCTTGCGCCTGCGACCGGCGCACGCGCAACGGATGCAGGCAGCGCGCAGCTTGAGCTGATCCTAAGCGCTCTTGCTGTTGTGGTAGCGGCCTTGGGCGGGCTGATCGCCTATCTTTTCTACCGCGAGAAGTCCGCGCTCCCGGCACGTTTGGCCGCCGCGCTTCCTGGTGGCTACAAACTGCTGGCCAACAAATATTACGTTGACGAGTTCTATGGCGCGACGGTGGTCAAGCCGCTGCTGGCCATCTCCACATACTTTCTGGGTTGGGTTGTCGATATAGGACTACTGGGCGGCGCGGCCTGGCTGCTCGGCGGCATTGCCACATTTGCGGGCGCGCTATTGCAGCGATGGCAGTCGGGCAATATCCGCTCGTATGCGGCGTGGCTGGCTGCCGGCGCCGCTGCGGTGCTACTTTTTGTTGTCGTTCCCTGGCCCGCTGTGCTGGCCAGTCTTTCAGCAATTCACCTCGGCGGGCCGGGACACTAGAGAATGAACGCAATCAACAACTCGATTCTCACATTGATCCTGCTGCTGCCGCTGGCCGGAGCGGTGCTGGTGGCGCTTGCGCCCGACCGCGCCAAGCTGCCCAACTGGATTGCCCTCTCGACGGCGCTGGCCACCTTCGGGCTGACGCTCCATCTGCCGGCGCACTTCGATCAAGGCGCAAGCGGCTTTCAATTTGCTATCAATATTCCGTGGATCGACAATCCTGCAATCTTTTACCACGTGGGTGTGGATGGGCTGAGCCTGTGGCTGGTGGTGCTTACCGGCCTGCTCGCCCCGGTGGGCGTTATCGCCAGTTGGAACGTGATCAAAGAGCGCCGCAAGATCTTTTTCGTGCTCTTTCTGGTGCAGCAGACGGCCATGTTTGGCGTCTTCATCTCGCTTGACCTCATGCTCTACTACGGCTTCTGGGAACTGTCGCTGGTGCCGATGGCCATCCTGATCGCCATGTACGGTCGCAAGAACGGCCCCAAGGCTGCACTCAAGTTTTTCCTCTTCACTTTTATTCCCTCTGCGCCCTTGCTGGTGGCGATTTTGTGGCTCTACTCGCAGACCCGCAGCTTTGATTTTACCTACATTCACAATCAGATCGCCATGGGATTGATTCCCGCCGGGCCGCTGTGCTGGGTGGCGCTTGCGTTTCTCTTCGCCTTCGCCGTCAAAGTGCCGGTCTTCCCTCTCCACGGCTGGCTTGCCGATACCTTCAGCGAAGCTCCAGTGGCACTAGCGATGGTGGTGGCAGGCAAGCTGGGACTTTACTCCATGCTGCGCTTTCACATCGGGCTTTTCCCGGTGCAGGCGCGGGCCGCGGCTCCCTACTTGATAGCCCTCGCTGTCATCGGCATTCTTTATGGCGCGTGCCTGGCGCTGGTGCAGCGCGATTTTTGGCGTCTGCTTGCCTTTGCGGCACTGAGCCACCTGAGCCTGATCGTTCTGGGCATCTACGGATTTACCGCGACGGGTTCGGCTGGCTCTGTTTACCAGATTCTCAACCACGGAGTGGTGGACGGTGCGCTGTTTGTGTTGCTGGGTGCGCTCTACGATCGCTATTCCACAAGCGAGATCGGTGTGTACGGCGGCATGGCGAGCAAGCTGCCCGGCACTGCCACGCTCTTCGTCATCGCTGCCCTCGCCATGATCGGCCTGCCCATGCTGGGCGGTTTTGTCGGCGAGTTCCTGATCCTCTCCAGCACTTTCACTGGAGTCAGCAAAGGGTGGGCGATTGCAGCGACCGTGGGCGTAATTCTGGGCGCGGCCTACATGCTGTGGCTGGTGCAGCGGCTCTTCTACGGGCCGGAGAGCAAGCTCGCGCTGTCGAAGGCTCCAGACGATCTCCACTTCCGTGAGCTGGCTCTGCTTTGGCCATTAGCTGTGCTGATGCTAGTGATGGGGCTTGCCCCGATGCTTTGGCTACCGTCTATCGAGACCGGAATCCATCCACCACAGCTGCGAGGATCGGCTGTTTTGTCTCAGCACATTTCGTTGATTTCGTCCCAAGGGGAGGTCCAGCGGTGAATCCAGTTCCTGATATCTTCCGCATCCTTCCCGAGGTCGTGCTCGCGCTGACCGGCGTGGCCGTCATGATAATCGACGCCTCGCTCCCAGCCGCATTTCCACGCCGCTATCTCGGCGGGATCGCGGCCATCGGAACCACGCTGGCCCTGTGGGCAAGCGTTTGGCAGCTCTCCTTGTCGCAGGGCGTCGGCTTCTACGCAACGGTTGAAACCAGCGCCTTCACCGTCTTCTTCCATGTGCTCATCTGCGGCATCGTGCTGGTGGCTCTGCTGCTCTCGCTGGACACGCTGCCTGAAGACAGCCATCACCAGGGCGAGTTCTATGCGCTGATCGTCTTTGGCGCAGTGGGCATGTGCCTGCTCACCGGCGCGGTCGAGCTTCTGGTGGTGTTCATTGCTTTGGAAATCTCCTCCATTTCCACTTACATTCTGGCCGGCTACCGCAAGAACACGAAACGTGGGCCCGAGGCGGCCATTAAATACTTCCTCCTCGGTTCCTTTGCCACGGGATTCCTGCTTTATGGCGTGGCCTTGATCTTTGGCGCTACCGGCACCACGCAAATCTACGAGATTGCCCGCCTTGCGCCCTCCGCGCAGAATCAAGGCTTTATCCTCGCCGGCTTGGCGATGATGCTCGTGGGTATTCTCTTCAAGGTCTCAGCGGCGCCATTCCACATATGGACGCCCGATGTGTACGAAGGCGCGCCTTCTCCCGTGGTCGCGTTGCTCTCCACCGCGCCCAAAGCGGCGGCCTTCGCGCTGCTGCTGCGCGTGGTCTACGAGATGTTTCCCACCCTTCATGCGCTTTGGGCGCCCCTGTTGTGGATCGTGGCTGTGCTCTCGATGACGGTCGGCAACCTGGCGGCGCTGCGCCAGCAGAACGTGAAGCGAATGCTGGCCTACTCCGCGATCGCCCATGCCGGTTACCTGCTGGCGGCTTTTGCCGGGAGCAAGCAGGACGGAATTGCCGCCGCCAGTTTTTACATTGCGGCTTACGCGGCCATGAACGTGGGTATCTTTGCCGTGGTGACGCTGGTCGGCGGATACGACGAAGAGCTGCCTATGATCGACGATTATCGCGGGCTTATCTACCGTTCGCCGCTGCTGGGCAGCCTGCTGATCTTTTTTCTCGTTTCGCTGGTTGGAATTCCGTTTACCGGGGGATTCTTCGGCAAGTTCTATTCCTTCTCGGCCGCTGTCGATGGTGGCGCGGTGGCTCTGGCCATCATCGGCCTGCTCAACTCAGGATTGGCTGCCGCCTACTATCTGCGGCTGGCTCTGGCTGCGGCGCAGCGCACTGAAGACAAGAAGCACGAGGCCGTGCATCCCGCGCCTCAGGTGGGCATCGCGGTGGGCGCGGCCTTGTTGTTCGCTGTCGCAGCCACGCTGTTTCTCGGCATCAAACCCGGCGAGGCGCTGCACGCAGCCGGAGCAGGGGCCCATACGCTGCAAGCGCCGCCAGTTGAAGTCGCTGTGCCGGGGGTCAGCGTTGCGCAGCAACCAAAGCCGTAGGACTCCTCACCTCGTCCTCTTCGGCTGCGGGCGCCAGCAAGCTCTTGTAGAACATGGTGGTCAGCCCCAGAACCCGATCGTTCGCATAATGCTCAATCACCCAGGTTCGCGCCGCATTGCCCATGCAACTGCGCCGCGCAGGATCGCGGAGCAGCTTGAGCACCGCCTCGCTGATCGCCTCATGGTAGCCGGGAGGGATCAACAGACCTGTCACCTCAGACACCACCGAATCGCGCGAGCCCGTGGAGATAGTCGTGACCACAGGAATTCCACTTGCCCCTGCCTCCAGCACCACATTGGGAAAGCCCTCTCGCCAGGTGGGCAGGACCATCACGTCCATGGCGCGATAGTAAGGCGCCGTATCGGCGACAAACCCTGTGCAATGAATCCGCGGGTGATCCCCGATACGTTTGCGAAAGCCAGGACATAACGCGTCTTCCGCAGAATCGAACCACCCTACCAGCAGAAGGTGCGCATCCTGCTCAGCTTGCAGAATGGTGTCGAATGCTTCCATCAGTTCAGGCAGCCCCTTGTCGCAGGTCAATCGTCCCACAAAGCCCACCACCGGAGTTCTTGGAGGAATCCTTAGCCGCTCGCGCACGTCGCTTGAGCCGGGCGAAAATCGTAGGACATCGACGCCATTGCTGCTGCCATCCCCGAGCAGATTCAGTTTGTCTGCGGGAGCGAGGCCCAGCGCCAGCGCTTCATCGCGCATGCTGGAGCTGTTGCACAAGACGATCTGCGCGCAGAATGAGGCCACGCGCTCCGCCGCCAGCAAAATGCGGCGCTTCAATCCGCTCGTCCCCTCGACCTTGAGACCGCGGAGCATGTAGATGCGCGTAGGCACTCCCGCCAGCTTGGCTGCCAGGGTACCCAGCAATCCGGCCTTGGGCGTGCTGAATTCTGTCATATCCGGCCTGAGCCGAATGAGCAGCAGCCAAAGCCGCAGCAGCGAAACAATATCGGCAATCGGAGCGATCTCCCGTTTCATCGGGATAGCGATCGACTCGACGCCTTCACGGGCGGCTGTTCGATTCAGCAGTTCGCCGGGGCTTGACACGAGAGTCACACGAAAGCCGGCTTCGCGCAGCGCGCGCAGGCGTCCGGTCAGGGTTAGGCAGGTTTGTGAATTCGTGATGCCCACCACAATGTGGGGCACAGGCTGCATCGAACGTACTTGCGGCTCAGGGCCAAATAAAAGCGCTTCGGAAATGAACATATACGACTGCACTCCCCGCGTTTCCGGGACACGGTCTCGAAGACTGTCCAGAAACTTGCATTCAACGCAGAGATTTAGGTTCTTCAAGGCCTGGGCCATGAGACAAGATCACATCGAAGCAACAGGGCTTAGGCCCCAAGAGCATGCACTCTGTGAATCGTTTTGAAGTCTTTGTACGGGTTGTTTGTGAAAGTAAAAATACTGTACCAGTTTTACACAGACAGAAATTGAATTTCTGAAACACGAAGGTATTAGGTACCTCAAAAACCATTGAATCCATGGCATATACTCGTTTTACTCTTAAGAAAGAATTTTGCATGCGCTGCACGGAACGTTCCAGAATCCTCCTGCTTATCCCACATCTTGGTGGGGGCGGAGCCGAGCAGGTGATTGCCCTGCTGGCCCGAGGTCTCTCTCGCGAAAGATACGAAGTGCACGTGGGACTGGTCACACAGGCCAGAGTCGATCCGGAATCCTTGCCGTCGTGGGTCCACATTCATGCATTGGGCGCGTCACGGGTGCGCGCCGCGGCCTTCAAGGTGCTGCTATTAGTCCGCCGGCTCAAACCGAATGCAATCCTGTCCGGAATGTTCCACCTGAGTTTTCTCGTATTGCTCTTGCGTCCCTTTTTTCCGCGAGGAACTCGCATCCTGGTGCGACAGAACGGGACTGTTTCCGCTGCGCTGGCGTTTGGAAACCTGCCTGGCCATACGGGTCTTCTTTACCGGCTGCTCTACCGCCGCGCCGATCGAGTGATCTGCCAGACTCAAGCAATGGCCAAGGACCTGAGCGAGCGGCTTTCTATTTGCGAAGACCGCCTGGTTGTCTTGCCAAACCCCCTGGATGTGGATGCAATACGCAAAGGAGTCGCCCAGAGCCCATCTCTGTGGACTGGCCCCGGGCCGCATCTCCTGGCGGTGGGCAGGCTCGCGCGCGAAAAAGGATTTGACAATCTACTGCGAGCGCTCGCCACCGTGCGCGAGCAGATTCCGCGCGCCGATCTGGTTATCGCCGGCGCCGGCCCCGAGGAGATTGCACTGAAGGCCCTCTGTCTTGAGCTAAGTTTGGAAACTTGTGTTCGGTTTGCGGGCCATGTCGATTCTCCCTCCATGTATTTCACGGGCGCCACGGCATTTGTGCTTTCATCCCTCCATGAAGGCCTTCCCAACGCCTTGCTGGAGGCGGCAGCCGCCGGCCTGCCGCTGGTCGCTTCGCCTGCCTCGCAAGGCGTGACAGACCTGCTCCGCGATCAAACAGGTGTCTGGCTGGCAACTGAGATTTCTGCCGATGCGCTGGCAAGCTCTTTGCTTGCTGCGCTCAAATCATTTGCGCCTGGGAAGCGGTTCGATCACTCATTCATCGATCCTTTCAGAATTGCCCGCGCCATCGGCGCTTATGAGGGCTTGATCGACTCGGTTCTCGATGCAAATGGATTAGACACGGTACGGCCGGATTCAAAGACTCCCAATGCGCAATACATCGACTCGCACGGCAAGGAGTATCGCGCTTGAGCCATATCGCGCTCATCATTCCCGGCCTTGACCGCATCGGCGGCGCCGAGCGGCAGGTCATCCTGCTGGCCAAAGGACTGCGGCGGCGCGGCTGGCGAGTCAGCGTAGTAGCGCTCTCAGGCAAAGGAGGCGACGCGGCAGGCGAGTTGACCGCAGCCGATATCGAATTTCTTAGCCTCGGGATGCGCAAAGGCCTGGCCGATCCACGCGGATGGTTTCGCTTAAACCGCTGGCTGCGGCGCGAGGCTCCCGAAGCGGTTCACGCCCATCTGCCTCACGCCGCATGGATGGCGCGATGGTCGCGGCTCGCTGCGCCCGTCCGGGTGGTCGTTGACACGCTGCACAGTTGTTCAACGGGCACTCAGGGGCGACAATTGGGTTATCGCTGGAGCAACTGGCTTACGGATCGCGTCACGGCGGTTAGCCAAGCGGCAGCGGATGCGCACCACTTGGCTGCCATGGTGGCCGAAGGCAAACTCACGGTGGTGCCAAATGGGGTGGACGCAAATGTCTGGCGGCCCGATGCGGCGGTTCGAACAGCGGTGCGCAGCGAACTCGGACTCGACCATGAGTTTCTGTGGCTGGCCGCGGGCCGCCTTGAGAAGGTCAAGGACTATCCCACGCTCCTCTCCGCCATGGCGCACGTTCCGGAACCGGCAACGCTATCGATTGCAGGCGGCGGGCCTCTTCAAGATGAGTTGCAACGGATATCCGCTCGGCTTGGCCACGAAAAGCGTGTCCGCTTTCTGGGCTTCCAGCCGGATTTGTCGCGCTGGATGCGAGCCGCGGATGGGTTTGTTCTCTCCTCTCGCTGCGAAGGACTGCCGATGGGCCTGCTGGAAGCCGCCGCATGCGCTCTGCCCGCAGTGGCAACCGATGTCCCGGGAACCCCGGAGGTGCTGGTAGACGGCGAAACGGGCTGGCTTTCCCCGGCCGGCGACGCCACGGCTCTCGGCGAAACGATGACCAGGATGATGCGGACCCCGCTGGAGCAGCGCCGCGCAATGGGTGAGCAGGCACGGCAGCTAGTCATTGAGCGATTTAGCATGGAGGCCGTGCTTGACTCCTGGGAGGCGCTGTACCGGGATTTGCTCGCGCGGAACCTGAAGCCCTTGCGTTGGGGATGCGCGGATCGATATGCGTGAGCTAGGTCTCTGACCGGGTAATTCTGTTCTCCCCACCCTGGCGGCAAAAACAAAGGCGCCGCGAGGGTGGGGCACCCAAGCTAGTACATGATCAAACAGTCAGAGACCTAATTGACTGTGCAGGCCGTTCCGTTGAGCGAGAACGACGCGGGGATTGCGTTTGTGGCGCCGTTCCAGGTGCCGTTGAATCCCACGCCGGTGAGGCTGCCGCCGGCGGGGATGCTGCCGTTGTAACTCTCGCTGGTTACG
>Ga0182016_10000852_pt1 | contig 37822 bp, 39 predicted proteins | sample 712S2MmetaG_FD_120491 | JGI IMG/M metagenome (GOLD analysis project Ga0182016, IMG submission 120491) | Permafrost microbial communities from Stordalen Mire, Sweden - 712S2M metaG | ecosystem: Environmental > Terrestrial > Soil > Wetlands > Permafrost | place: Sweden: Stordalen | collected...
ACCTGGCGCACTTCGCTCGCGAAGCTCTCGGCCAATTGCTCGGCGTCCCAGCCACCTTGGCGAAGCAGTGCGAGCGACTTGAGGGCCTGCACGGCGTCCTCGTCGATCAGCGCGTGAAAAAGCCCGTCGAACTGTGGCTGGGTCTGGATGGGAGAACCAGTCGCCACGAGTTGGTCGAGCGCACTCAAGGCGTCACGGGCCGAACCCCGGGCGAGTCGAACGGCAACCTCGATCGTGGCGTCATCGGCGTCCATGCCCGCGGCTCTTTGAACGTCGTGAAGCAACGCGTTCAAGGTGTCCCCGGCGATAAGGCGGAATTCCAGGTGTTGGGTGCGCGAACGAATGGTCGGCAGCACTTTGTGGGGGTCGGTCGTCGCGAGCACGAAAACCACGTGCTGGGGCGGCTCTTCCAAGGTCTTCAGTAGAGCCGCCGAGGCGGCCTTGGAGAGTTGGTGGACCTCGTCGATGATGTAGACCTTCCAACTCCCCGGGGTCCCGTGCCAAGCGCCCGCCGTTATCTCTCGAATGTCGTCGACACCGTTATTAGACGCCGCGTCGAGCTCGATCACGTCAAGCGACGAGCCCTTGGAAATGGCGAGGCAACTTGCGCACACGCAACACGCGTCACCGTCCTGGGGATTCTCACAGTTGAGTGCCTTGGCGAGCACGCGCGCCGCGGTCGTCTTGCCCGTACCCCGCGGACCTGAGAAGAGATACGCGTGCGAGACCCGATCATTCTTGACCGCTCCCTGCAGCGCGCGTACCACGTGATCCTGTCCTCGGATCTCGGCGAATCGATTGGGACGAAAGCGGCGATAGAGCGACGTGACACCCTCGAGGGAACTGGGAACGGGAGTCGCATCGGTCATGCTCTGATGCTAACGGCGGCCCGTAAGGTGCCGAGGTCCAAAGCAGTGGTCAGGCGATCCGTGGCACCCGACACAATCCGCTGAGAGCTGCTGGCTTCCACCCCTGACTCGATTCACGAACGGTCGTCGCACGGGACCCGACCACCGCTGTGGACCTCGGCGCTACCGAGGCTACCGGACGAGGACCGGTCCCGGCTCGGGTAGCCTTGCGAGCCGGTATTCATTTCTATGAACCGAGAACAAACCAGGAGGAGTGCGAGAGCGGCCGAATCGGCACGATTGGAAATCGTGTGAAGGGAAACCTTCCGTGGGTTCAAATCCCACCTCCTCCGCCAAGGGGTCCTAACGAAACTGGACCCCATCTACTAACGAAACTCAACGGAAGAGACGCCGGGGGGCCGATTTCGGGAACTCGTGTACCGCCCCACCAAGAATTCTCGCATCAGGAGTTCGCGGCGCTGATTGAAACACACGTCATGACGAAATCACTGCCCACCGGACGTGACTCGTCCCGCGAGCAGTGGAAGGTGGAGTGGAACCGCGCCTACGCGGCGAGGTCACCCGGTGGATCGTCAAGTAACGACAGCTCGGTAAGACAGTCAACTAACAACGTCGCCAATTGCTGGTTTCCCTCAACAGGGGCCGCCTCGGCAGCGGTTCCGAGGTGCTGGTCGTATCGTGCTTCGTCGTCGGTATCCAGTGCCATGAACCTATCGTGACGCGCGGGTGTTACTCCGAGCCCGGCAGATTGGAAGTTAGTTTCCTACACTCGGATTTGATGCAACGCGAAGTTGCGACAGGCTCGGCGGACCGGCAATCTGAATGCCAAATTCATCAGTCAGGCGCATTCGAATGTTGGCGGTGACAAGTTGTTGACGACCTTTTGCTCGTGGACTGAGTCCGCTCGGTCCGAAGTGAGCAACAGCTCGCGCAGGAATCCTCGTGTCGAATCGCGAGCGGTAAAATACGCCTTCAGCAATCGTGGTGAACGCTGCGGCCCATTGTTGTGGTACTGCATAGGGAAACATCGAGCTGAGTTCGTTGGTCACACCATGAATCAGTGCTGTACCGCTCGTGAGGTCAGCGAGACGCAGAGGTTTCGTGGGTTGCCACATGTACAGCGCACGTTCGTTGAGATACGCGTCTGAAATTACGCCGCACTGTAATTCAGGTCCGATCGACTCCACAATGCCCACGAGTTCATCCGTTCCCATGTAACACGTACCTCTCGGGATTTCGAGATCGAATCGGCAATCCATGCAACTGCAGTACCACCAAGGACTTAGTTTGGCGAAGCGCCAGAACGGCCCCAGCACACTCTTCGTCGGAAAGCTGGTGAGCGAAAGGGGTGGTGGTCCTTGAACAGACCGAGCTCGGGTCAACGTGACCAGCGTTTTGTTGCACTCATCGTGCGCTCAAGCAGTTCGGAGGTCGCGCCACGTTCACGCAGAACGTCGATAACGCTTTTGTTGTTGGACTGGGGTACCACCAACCACGACGCGAGAGTCCAGTCGTCAACCTTGTCCTTCGTCAGTTTGAGCACATCCGACAATCCAGCAATTACCTCGCGACCCCGAAACTGAAACAGCGGGTACACGATTCGACGGTCCGAGGTATGAAGGCCGAGCAGAGTACCGCGCTTCACTCGGTCGTTGATTGCCTGTCGCGACGTTTCGAGAATGGTTTCGAGTTGCGACGTAACGTAGACCGGTCCGACAATTGAGTCCCACGGAGACGTTCGCGGCCACAGGTCATAGAGCCGTTGCGCTACATCTGCAGAATTGCTCAAATTTGCCAGAGAAATATTGCTTTTCTTATGCGCGAGATCTCCAAAACGCTTCACCGTTGCGTGAATGAAGCCCTCGTCCCATGTCGAAATGTGTCGATCCGAAGTCTCGGTCTTCTTTGTCATGTAGCCAATTGTACCGGAATTTCAGTCTATGTCAAGTGCTGTAAAGGTGTACGTTCCTTGACATTAGGCGGACCTCGGGCACACCGCACGCCGTGTAGCGACCCTTGCTACAATGAAAAGAGGAGCAATTGTGAGGCGCCCAAATGAACATTGACACACGAGAGGTCGAACAGATAGCAGACCCTTTGGAACGTGCTCAAGCAGCCGACACATTGTTGGCAACGGCTGAACTCATGGTCAAACACCTTAAGAAGCTCCGCGCGGACGCGATGAGTACGCATGCCCGTGCCGTTGGTGGCTACAAAGCAGCGAACGATCTAAATATGAATAGGACAAGCATGTACCGAGCAATTAGGACCAGCGTTTCCGTCGACGTCATCGAGCACGACGAGTCGTACTGGCAACGCCAAGCAGCAGCACTCAACGTTCGTCTTCGCGGACGAGACAAGACAAAGGAGGGTATAGACGTGTGGTGGAACCTCACTCGACAGCCTGCTCTCGGGCAGCGAACGCCTCTACAGGCTTGGATCGCGGGAGACCGAGAGGCGGTCCTGGCCCTCGTTCCGTAGGCTCAATCCAGAGTTTTGTGGACGAGTGAATGGTCCAATACTTCCTTTGCGGAAACTCCTATGAGTTCCGAAGCACTCTTTCCCACATCGAGCGAATACTTCTTACACAGGTTGTAGCCGTAGGTGTAGCCAAAATGCCTTGTCACCTCACCAGCGCCAAAGAACCACTTCTGTTGTTCAAAAGGATGGCGATATAGATCGTTATTGGCCATCTCGATCTCCTGATCGGTGATCGGCGCGTCACTATAGAAAGGCGCTTCGCCTATGTACTCTTCCTCGAACAGCACGGCGAGACCCTCGCTCACGAGCATCTGAGCCAAGTTTGCGCCGAATTCGGTGGCGCGCGAACGCATCGCGTGATGATATTCGTGAACGAGAGTCGTCTCTACTTTCTCTCGTTCCAGTACAGAACCGGGATCAACCGAGACCAAAATGAAGAACGGGCTATAGGTGGCGCCCCCGACGCCCCACTCGGGAAGAGCACCGTTCGGTAGATCGGCGAACATCACATCAACGTCGTCAACATGAATATGTTCACGCGCATAACTAGTAGCAACTTCAAACGCAGTATCGATCACAGTCAGGTGTTTCTCAAGGCGTCTCGAACTAGTCCCAACATATTTTTCGATAGGACACATGAGCCCATCCTTCCATGAAGCAAAATGGGGCGACCTCGCCTTCCCAAATCAATCACGAGACTAACTTGAGTGACACATCTGGTCGAAGACAGTATTGTAAAAATTCCTGATCAAGTGGTGTGTGGTCAGAACGTCCTTAAGTGTGTGGTCGGCTTCTAAATTGAGACGAAGCGGATGGTCAAACCACTGTGATTTCAATTGTCCGCGAGTTTCGTAAACACCCCGCCAAGCCAGCTTTCATGGCGGTCGCCCATGACATTGAGGCGCCGACGATTTATTTACGGTGCCAGTAGCGATTGATGGCTAGGACATTGACGGCGCAACGCCCGGTACGCGTCGTGTCGGTCACGCAAGGCTTTCGAACGCTTCAGAGAACAAACGGATCTCATGCCCGTCGATGCCGTGTTTTGCCGCCACGGCGCGCCAACCTGCCACACCGGAGCGGACCTCGCTCCAAATGGTCTTCGCAGATTCCTTGTCGAGATCGAAGTGCTCCCCAGCCTCAGTCAACGCGTCAACGGCGTTCTCGTGGTCGGTAACAAAATTGATGCTCGTCATTCGATGTTCACCAAGGTCAGGATTCGGATTGACATCGAACGCCGGTGATAGGCGCCAACCTCGACCGCGACGGAGGAACCCGTGATTTCGCAGGTGATCATCCGTGTTGTTAATCGCGATGGAAAATGCAATTCGGCGCCACAACTCTTGAAGATCCCCTCGCACGGCGCTGCCGACAACTTGAAGTGCTTCAGCGATTTCAATGTACTCGCGACGATCCCCATCACGTGCCCGGAGGAGCGTCATGGCGCTGATGTAGGGAATTCGCTGGCTGACTTCACGGTCGAATCGTTCTAAGAGCAAGACCTGCTTGCCCGCGACATCTACGAGTCTTCGAGTTGGAGTCTTGATCCCGCACACTTCAGCGAGATCCAGCGCCGTCATCTCCCACGCCATGACATCCCATTCGTCACTGGCGCGCGGGAACTTGGCCATCCAAAGGCGATCCCCATCGCGAACAGATGCTTTCGGTCGCGCACCACCCAGGGAACCGGAACCCGCGTCGAGCAGGATCTCAATCGCCGCCAATTCATCGCTTCCAGCTGCTTCTCGATCGACGATGTCGGCCGCGTTCATGAGTCGGGGTACCTCGATCAACTTAGGTACGTCGTTATCGGGTGCAAGAAATGCACCGCTTTCGAAACAGTAGCGAAGGGCCCCTTGGCGGGTGCAGTCGCTCACTCCGAGGAGGTAGTCGATCTCGGTAACGGATTGCGCGCGTCGTCCCTGTTCGCGGTTGTCCGCTTGCAATCTCTTCTTGATCATGTTGCGTCCCCAGCGGTCAGGAGCGCTATCGGCCAAAGCACCCGGCAGTCCAGCAACAACCGTCGAACCGCTGCTCATCGAGAGTTCAGGGCTGATCTCGAATGCTTCCTTGCGGGCAAGGTAGGCAGGGTCGTAGTCGAATACCGTCGTTAATTCTCCTCGCGTGACACTGACGAACGCTGTCCCAGCGCGGGCGGTGCCCCGCGCAAGTTCCACATGAACCTCGAAGAGTGTGGACGGCGACTTGGTCATTTTCGAACCCTCTGCGGCAGCGCCTCATCGGCGCGGGCTCGCCCCAGAGGCGTCTCGTAGGGATCGGTCGCATTAACCACGTTGTCAAGTTGCCCGAGCGCGCCCGCAACGTTGAGGAAGACGTCAAGGCGCACCGAATCCGAACCTTGCTCGAGCCGGGTGATTGTGCTGCGGTTGACTCCGGCTCGATCGGCCAGTTGCTGGACCGTGAGTCCCTGTAGCTTTCGCCACGCGCGAATATGCTCGCCCAAGTCCTTCTCCGCTCGGCGGGTTCGTATTGGATTCGGACGTGTCGCCACTTGAGTCTCCTTCTCATTCTCTGACCGTAATCTTATCACTTAATGACGTATATATCCATCGTTAACTCATTTAATAGTGAATATATCCAGCGTTATAGAGAAAAGTGAGGATCGTAACTCGACGAAGTTCCGCCAATCGGCGTTCGAGGCCGGCACCCTTGATGGCCTGGAGTGGTGGAACGCAATACACGAGAAGCAGAACCCAGATAGGAATCCGTAGTTCTCTGGGACTATGTGGTCAGCACGCTCAAAATCGTGTGGAACGCAATATGACCTGTACTTGCTCAGATGTCGGATCAGGGTTATTCGAGTTTCGTAAACACCGCCAAAGCCTGTTCACGAAGGTGAACAGCCGTAATTGAAACAACTCGCGGCAGCAATCAGCGACCAGCCACGGCGCTCGTCGAGCGGCCTTCCTTGCCAGTGAGTGCCCGCCCGTAAGGGTCGTGCGGGTTTACCCCTATTTCTTCCTCTCTCGACCGACCTCTACCATCGTTACGAGAGCGTCGACACGGCGACGCGGCGAAGGGGCGAACTGTGAGTGTCACCGAAGTCGACCCGGGCCCTAAAGGTGCAGCCCACGGCAGCGATCTGGCGGTCGAAACGCACAATCTCACCAAACGCTTCGGTGCCAGCGTCGCCGTCGACGGTGTCGACCTCTTAGTGCCGCGCGGTTGCGCGTTCGGTTACCTGGGTCCCAACGGAGCAGGAAAGACGACCCTGATTCGCGTCCTGCTTGGTCTGACCCGCGCCGACGCGGGTTCGATGTCGCTACTCGGCTACGAAGTGCCACGACACCGCGACGTCGCCCTCGCGCGCGTCGGTGCCATCGTGGACGAGCCCCGCTTTCACGCACACCTCACGGGGCGCGAGAACCTCGAGCTAATGGCCGCCGCACGAGAGCCGGCTGCGCGCGAAAGAATCGGACCAGCCCTCGAGCGCGTCGGGATGTCCGCACGCGCCAACGACCGAGTCGCCAAGTACTCAATGGGAATGCGTCAGCGCCTCGGGGTCGCTTCGTGCCTGCTGGGCGACCCGCAACTGTTGATCCTCGACGAGCCAATGAACGGACTCGACCCCGGAGGCATGCACGACATGCGCGAGATGATTCGCTCCTTCGTCGCCGAGGGTCGCACGGTCGTGCTCTCATCGCACCTGTTGGACGAAGTCGAGCGCACCTGCGATGCCGTCGCCATCGTCGACCGCGGTCGCGTCATCCGACAGGGACCGATCAACGAACTTCTCTCCGGAGCGAACATGGAGGTCCAGATCGAGTGCTCCACGCCCGACGTGGCCCGCCAGATCCTCGCCTCCTCGGGCTTCGCCGAACCAGTCGAAGTCGGGGCGGACGGTCTCACGATCTCACTCGCCGCGGGTTCGGACCGCTCGATCGTCGCCGAGCTCAACCGCGTCCTCGTTGACGGCGGCGTCTCGGTCTACCGACTCCAACTCAACCAGGCCTCCCTCGAGTCCTGGTTCCTCGAAGTGACGACGAGACTCGGGGCTTCGTGATGACTATGACGAGCAACCTCGCCGTTGGCGCGCGAGACCACCGGGGCTCGCCGATACCTACTGGTGCAATGATCATGACTCGCTTCATGGAACTTCGCAAACGCCGCGGACTCGTGATCGCGTTGTTGGCGGTCAACATCGGCCTACCAACGATCTTCCTCGCGATTCGACTCATCGCCCACGCCGTCGCGCCGCACTCGTACGGTGTCGCCGGCGGCTACGACATCTTCCAGACCTTGATCGTCGCCGTCATGTACGTCTTTGGCTTCATCGTCGCGGCCACGCTTGGCTGCACCGCGGGTTCGGTCGACCTGAGCGAAGGAATGTTCCGCCATCTCGTCGTGACGGGACGTTCACGACTTTCGCTCTACTTCGCGCGGATTCCAGCGGGGCTGATGATCATCGTCCCGATCGTTGCGATCGGCATCATCATCATCTGCTCGGTGTGCGTCTTTGCCGCACCCACCAAATTGAACTTCGATGGGGCGAACAACCTCTCGCCGGGCCTCAGCCGCCAGGGCTTCATCACTTGGGCCGAGGACCACCCCCGCGTCGCCGTCTGTGACATGGGCTATCAGTACAACAAATCGTCGTCGTCTACTGCCCACGTCAATTGCGGACCGAACAATGAGCCTGTCGTCGTCACGAACCGGTCCGGTTCGATCATCGCGACCCCGGCGACCAAGGTCGAGTTGAGGGCCCAAGCGATCAAGTCCGCGAAACAGAACTACGCGAATTACGCCACGACCTTCCTTTCGCCGCCCATCAAGCTCATGATCGAGACCGGCCTCTGGGTCGAACTCTGGGCCGTCATGGGCTTTCTCATCGGCCTCGGCCTTTCGTCGCTCATGGGTCAGCGCACCGTGCCCGTCGTGCTGCTCATTGTCTACGAGATAGTCCTCACTCCGTTGTTCTCAAGAGTCGGCATCCCCCACCTGATCAACGTCCAGCGCGGCCTCGTGGGCCTCGCCATGGCCCATATCGAACCGGCAGGCCTGCCGGCGGTCTTTGGTGGAATGAATGGCGGGAATAAACTCCTCACCGAATCGACCACCGTCGCGATCATCGTTATCATCGCCTGGATCGTGATCTGGACGGGGCTCGGCGCGTGGCGGATGGCTACGCGCGACGCCTAGGACTCGACGAGCGACTCACCTCGCACGCGCTCTTCGACGTTCCAAGGCAAGTCTCTCGGAAGTCAATAACAAAGGCGTGAAGCACTAACGAGGCCCCGCGAGCCAGGGTCAACGCAAGTCGACCGACGTGAGCGTTCGCTCACGCGACGTCTCCTGGGATCTTGAACCCGCCATCGAACAGCCGTGGGCCACTCGGTGTCACACGAGTCCCGGCGTTTGAAAAGAACATAAGAATCACGCTCCGGTATCCTTTTCCACGCGGGATCGTCGCGAAGGGCGCGTACCCTGCAAACAGAAGGACGTTTTCTCGCAGTGAAAAAGAGGACCGCATGAAGAACAACTACACGACCGAAGATCTCCTGAGTCTCTACGAAGAGAAGGGAGACGGACACTACGGCGAGCGAATCAGCCAGACCGAACACGCACTCCAGTGCGCCGACCTTGCGAAAAAAGATGGTGCGCCAGAACCCTTGATCATCGCGGCTCTGCTGCACGACGTGGGTCACTTGCTCGCCGACCTGCAGAACGAGGAACGATTTGACGTCGAGTTGGACGACGACGGTCATGAGGGACTGGGCGCGCGAGTGCTCGCGCCTCTCTTCGGCCAGGAGGTCGCCCGCCCGGTTGCCCTGCACGTCATGGCCAAGCGTTGGCGATGCACTACTGACCCTGATTATTACGAAAGTCTCTCAGCGACGTCGCGCGCCACGCTCCAGGCCCAGGGTGGACTGCTCAGTCCCGACGTCGCCAAGCGCTTCGAAGCGCACCCCGGTTTCGAAAGCGCGCTCGCCCTGCGTTCGTGGGACGAGAAGGCCAAAGTCGAGGGCCTGGACTCAGGAAAGATACGTGATTACGAAGAGCTGCTCACGCGTCTTTCTTTCGCCCGGTGACCAGTACGTCACGTGAACTCAGTGTCAGGTCGACCCTCGTGCCAAGTTCGAAGAGTTCTGCATCGCCGCTCCGCACGTCTACCTTGATCGTGGCGCCACCAAAACCCACGCCGAGTCGGGTCGTCGCCCCGAGGAAACTTCGGTGATTCACGATACCGAGGCCGTGGCTCCCAATCGTCGCCGATACGTCTTCGGGGCGCAGTAGCGCGTCGATCTCCGATTCCGGCAGGGACTGGACGTCGCCGCGAATCTTGGCGAGAGCTCCGAAGAGTTCCACCCCGCCCTTGGTTCGCGTGACCGGTACCCGACTGGACACGCCCACGAACTCCGCGACGAACGCCGTCTCTGGTTTCGCGTAGAGAGAAGACGGCGCGGCGACCTGTTCGGCGCGACCCTTCGACATCACGCACACCCGGTCTGCCATTGACAACGCTTCTTCCTGGTCGTGGGTGACGAATACCGTCGTGATGGCGAGGCGCTGCTGCAAGGAGCGAATCTGATCGCGAAGTTCGGCGCGAACTTTGGCGTCCAGTGCCGAGAGGGGCTCGTCGAGCAAGAGCACCTGTGGTTCGATCGCGAGCGCGCGAGCGAGGGCCACGCGCTGCTGCTGGCCTCCGGAGAGTTGATGGGGATACTTCGACGCGTGATCGGCCAGTCCTACGAGTTCGAGTAATTCCCCCGCTCGAGCTCGGCGAGCGCCGGCCCGCTGACGACGAAGCTGTAGACCGAACGCCACGTTGTCAGAGGCGTTCATGTTGGGAAAGAGCGAATAGCTCTGGAACACCATGCCCATGTCGCGACGCTGAGCGGGCACCCCCGACACGTTCTTGCCGTGCACGTTCACGCTGCCACTGTCGGGCTGCTCGAAACCAGCCAGGACGCGCAGCGCGGTGGTCTTGCCGCAACCCGACGGACCGAGCAACGCGACCAGTTCGCCTGGAGCGATCTCCAGCGAGAAACCGTCCAGGGCCCGGGTCGTACCGAAGAGACGCACCAGATCCTTCAGCACGACCGGAGCGCCCGAACTGCTCGCCTCCACGACGGGCGTGGGCTGGGTGGTGTGACTTTCGAGCATCATCAGACGTCATTCCTTCTTCTTCTACGTGAGTGGGACCGATCAATCGAAACAATCAAGGTGAGCAGCGCCCACGTGCCCAGCAACGACAACATCGCCACCGCGGTTGAGATGTGAGCGTTCGTCTGATCGAAGTCGACGATCCACACCGGCAACGTCTCCCACAGGTCGAGACTGGCCATCGTGAACTCGCCGAGCACGAGCGCCAACGTGAGTACCGTCGCAGACAACAAGGCCGAGCGAAGGTTGGGGACGAGTACTCGCCAGATCGTCGAAATCCAACCAGCACCTAGGGAGCGCGCCGCTTCGACCAAGGTCTTCACGTCGAGCGCGCCCAGACCCGAATCGAGCGACCGGTAGACGAAGGGCATGGCGAGCACGACGTACACCAGCGCGAGCAAATAGGGCGACGCCTTGAGCCAGAGGGGTGCCGCCTCCAAGACCCCGAGAATAAGCACGATGGGAGGGATGACGATCGGCAGGATCGTCACCACCTCCATGAACCTGCGAAAACGCGGCATCTTCATGTGCACGTAGATCATCGTGGGCACCATCAAGAACAACACGATCGCCAGGGTCACGAACGCGAGCCGCATCGAGAGGAAGAACGCTGCAGCCAGGCCCGGTTGGCTGGGGATCGCTGCGATGGGCGACAGCGAGAACGATCCGTTGATGTTTTGCAGCGAGAACTTCAGCGCGGCGTAGATCGGGATAATGAAATACGCCGCGGCGAGCCAAAGAATCAGTCCCCGGCCCCAACGAATTCGTCGGCGCTTTGCGAGATTGAGCGGCACCATCGGCAACTCGAAGTCCACGATGTTGTCGGTGACTACTGAAGCCATTTCGATGACCTCGAACGTAGGAGGACGTAGCCAATGATCGAGACGAGCATCAAGACGATCATGCCGAATCCCAGGGCATAACCAATGTGCTCTTCACCCGAGATGACGTTGCCTTGTAGATACGCGCCGATCTGTATCGGCGTGATCGCGACCGTCCCGCCCGTGAGCGCCTCGGCGGTGGCGTAAGCGGAGAGTCCACTGCCAAACAACAAGAACGTACTGCCGAGCACCGACGGCATCAGTACCGGCACGCCAACGTGGCGCCAGTACTGCCATCGTGAAGCGCCGAGGTTTTCCGCAGCTTCTCGCCAAGCTGGGCGTAACCCGTTGAGTGCTGGTGTGATGACGAGCACCATGAGCGGCACTTGGAAGTAGCAGTACACGAACGCGACGCCCCACAACTTGTAGAGGTCAAAACCGTGCTCCCAAGGATTAAGGCCAATACGGGACAGCCAGATTGTTACCAAAGAATTCGCGCCGAACGACGCGACGAACATGAACGCAAGGTTCACTCCGCCGAAGTTCGCCAGTACCCCTGATGCGGTGGCGACCAGACGCTTCAAGAACTCGAATCTCGATTGAGCGATCGCGTAAGCGAGCAAGGTGCCGAGAATCGCGGGAATGATCGATACCGCGAGAGCCAACTTCACGCTGTTCTCGAAGCCGGTGAGGTACGCACCACCTCGCAAGATCGTATGGATGTTCGACAGCGTCAGTTTTCCGCTGTCGGAGCGAAAGGCCAGATTGATGATGACCAGCGTAGGAACCAGCAACCCGAGTGTGATGTACACGAGAAATGGAAACACGGGGACACTGGTACGAAGTGATCGCACCAGTGTCCCCGTGTAGTGGCGACCGCCTCGATCCTTGTCATCGACTCCCGAGGGAGTGAGAGAGTCATTTGACAGGGGGGAAGGGATCTTCACCGGTTGATCCTGTTAGCTACCCGAGATCGCCGACGCCCAATTCGCGGCGACGGTGTTCTTGGCGGTCGCGAGTTGTGCGAGGGTCGGGTAGGTGACAGTGCCCGCGGGCGCGGGTGGGAGCTCGGCGAGCCAGGTTTTGTTGGCGGTGCCGGCTTTGATCATCGTCGGTAGCTCGACTGGACGCGCGTTGCCCTGGAGCCAAAGGTTCTGACCTTCGGTCGAGTAGAGGAACTCCTCCCACAGGCGCGCCGCCGCGGGGTGCGGAGCCGTGGCGTTGATGGCCTGTGAGTAGTACGCAGCGTAACTAGCGTCGGTGGGGATGTTCACGGTCCACGTCGGTAGTGCCTGCTTGATCGAGTCCTGGAGGTAGTCCCACCAGATGAGAATCGGCGTGGTGCCCGATTCCGCGGTCGCGGCGCTGCCACCGGGTACGTAGTTACCGTCCTTGTTCAGCGTGGCGAAGAACTGAATCCCCGGTTGGATGTTGCTGAACGAGCCACCATTCGACAAGGATGCGGCAAAGACCGCCGAAAAGGCAGCGGAAGCCTCAGTGGGGTCACCGTTGATGCCGACCTCGTTCTTGTACTGCGGGCTCGTCAGCTGAGCGAAGGACGTCGGGCAGGTGGTGACGACCTTGGTGTTACAACCGATCGACACGTAGCCGCCGTAGTCGTCGAACCAACGACCTTTGGGATCCTTCAGAGCCGCAGGAATGTCACTCCACGTGGCGACCTTGTAGGGCGCCAGCAGACCGAGGTTGCTCGTGGCGTAGCTCGTGCCAACGTCAAGAACGTCGGGTGCCGATGAGCGGCCCTTGTCCTGTTCCACGGCGTTGATCTCGTCTTGGCTTGATCCATCGGGGTTCTCCGAGTTGATCTTGATGCCGTACTTCTTGGAGAAGTCCTTGATGATTGCGCCGTAGTTAGCCCAGTTATCTGGAAGGGTAATGACATTGAGCACGCCTTCCTTCTTGGCCGCCGCAATCAGAGCGGTCATGCCTCCACAGGCCGCCGCAGACGCGGCGGTGTTGCAACTCGTCGCCGCCGACGCCGAACCACCCGACAGTGAGACGCCCACGAGTGTGCTGCTTAGCAACCCGGCGGCCACTGACACTTTCAGTTTGTTTACAAACACGTGTACTGCCTCCTAAAAGTGAACGCACCGAGGTGGTGGTTCGAGAGCACAGTACGAGTGGTGAGTTAGCGCTCGGTGACATAAGGACTGAGACAACGTGACAATCTCTCCGAAATTGTGCGCACATCGTTCACGCTTTTCCTGCATTTCTCAGCGCCTCGATGTTCATCAGGTCCGCCACCGAGTCGATCACCTCGTGCGCGCCGTTCTCGCGCAAACGCACCTCGGTGTCGGTCCCGGTGAGCACTCCGACACAAAGACCCGCACCGGCCCGCACGCCAGCCTGCATGTCCGACGCCGTGTCGCCCAGTACCACCATCGAATCGGTCGCGTACCCTTCGAGTCGAATTAGGCAGTGCAACAACATGTCGGGGGCCGGGCGACCACGCCCGACGTCTTCGGGCGAGACGCGCACGCGAAACAGGTCCGACCACCCGAGCTCGTGCACCAGTGCTTCACGGGTCCCTTTAGAGAATCCAGTCGTCAGCGCCACCTCGAAGCCCAAGCGACGAAGTTCGGTGACCACTCGTCGAACCCCGGGAATCTCCTGGACCCCGAACTCGTGGGACGCTTCAACGAAGTGGCGTTCGAAGGCCTCATTGGCGATCGTGCCCCGAGAACCGAACAGGGCCGTAAAAACTTCGATCTTGGACTGGCCCATCGTTAAGACGACGTACTCTTCGGCACTTTGAGCTTCTTCGCCGGCGACGCCAAGTTCGTCAATGGTACGGCGAAAGGCCTCGAGCACCAGTCCGCTGTCGATCATCGTGGTCCCCGCCATGTCGAAACACACCAGTTGTAATGCGGTCATAGAAAACTCTCCTCTGCGATTGCGGGGGCTAAGGTCATGCCTCGGCCACCCGCGCCAGTTATCGCGGTCACGCCATGTGAGACCCGCTTACGGAAGTAGATCTTGTCGGGATCGGGATCGACGAGCTGGTGGTACGTGCCGCTCCAGCGACGCTCGATCCGCGGCATACGACTTCCGATCAGTGACGCCGCCGCCCTCGAGATCAGAGACATCGGATCGTCGAGCGTCTCAAACTGGCCCGGTTCGTCCGCTTCGTGCGTGTCGCCTATGGTGAGCCCCCCGTGAAGGCGCTGCTGACAGAGCAACTGGATCGCGTAACGCGCCGTCGCCTCCTCCTGGGCCAGGAGTCGGTCCGAAAGATCCCGGTACGCCGGGTAGTAGCGAAGTGAATCGCCGTTCGCCACCGACGTCGTCAGCGCTTCACCGAGGGATTCGGTCTCGGCCATTTGTAATCGCACCGTGCGCAACGGCTCAGCTTCGAAGAGCTCGGCCGCGAACCCACTCAAGCTGGCTCCAAGGCAAAGAAAGACTTGATCACCGCGATGACGAACACCACGATGGTCAACGACTTCGTAGTCACCGATGCCAATGATCTCATGACGAGCCAAGTACTCGTAGCGTTTGGTCGCCGTCATGGCCTCTCGAAGGGCCCCGAGCGCTCGACGTGACTCCACCGCCGCGTCCGAACTGCAAAACAGCCCACCAAGGAAGGTACCCGCAAGCGCCGGGTTGCGTCGGCGCACTTCGTCGACGCCGAGCAGCTCAAAACCACGTTGCGCGGCGTCAGCACTGTTGGCCGCGCACCCAAGCGCTTCCATCTCGTCGGGACGACTTGCGAGCGTGATCGAACCGTTGGCTCGAAAGCCCACCGACGGCACGTCGTTACCTATCTCCTGCCAGAGTTGGCGGGCCCGTAGTGCAAGATCGAGCTCGCGACCAGGAGCTCGGCCGCTCACCCACACCAACCCGAAGTTTCGCACCGTCGCCCCTTGCGGTAGATGATCGCGCTCAAGATGCAAGACCGCCGCGCCGCGCGCCAGAGCGGCGTAGGCGTGCATGGTGCCAATAACCCCGCCGCCCACCACCACCACACGGCTTCCCGCCAGAGCGAGTTTGTCGAACCGATCCACGCGACGAACCTAGGAGAGACAACTTTCACAACGGTGACGCGAGCGCGTCGAATTGCCAAACTGTGCGCGTCAAGCCACCGCGACTTGTCGACTTACACGCGACGAGCCGCGAAGAACTCACGCAACAATAAGCGCGAATCGTCAGCCAAGATGTCGTACGTGACGATCGATTCATGGAGTAATCGCGGGTCCGAGAGCACGTTGTAGCGCGAGCCAACCGCGCCCGCCTTCTCGTCCATAGCGCCAATGACTACTCGTTCGACTCGCGCGTTGAGCAAGGCGCCCGCGCACATGACGCATGGCTCAAGCGTCACGTAAATAGTCACATCGTCCAGGCGCCAGCCCGAACTGCGCGTCGCGGCGTCACGCAGCGCCACCATCTCGGCGTGTGCGGTCGGATCGCCATCGATCTCCCGCCGGTTCTCGCCCACGCCGAGTATCTCACCATGGACCACCACCACACAGCCCACCGGCACGTCGTCGTGCAACGAAGCCTCACGGGCTTCGGCGAGCGCGAGGCGCATGAACGCTTCATCCTCGTGCACCGTGTCGGACCTGTCCTCCATCCTCGAAAGCGTAGGGGTTCAAGCGAAGACGACACCGAGCACGAAAAGGGTAGGGGGCCGTCAAGAGTTCACGTCCTAGGCCCACGGTAGACTCGTCCCCGGAGGGGTGCGAGAGCGGCCGAATCGGGCAGTCTCGAAAACTGCTGTGTCTACGGGCACCGTGGGTTCAAATCCCACCTCCTCCGCCGGTGAAAAGACGGGTGACCAAAGTCACCCGTCTTTTCGCGCCAGGGCCCCGCGATCGGGACACAACTACGATGGGAACGTCCGACAGACGTCAGTCATCTTCTAGGAGAACGCCATGGTTTCATCAGTTGAGTCCTCGGTAGGCACCACCCGCAAAGTAGTCACGGAACTGCCCGGGCCCAAGTCGCGAGCACTTCATGAGCGCCGCAAGGCCGTCGTCAGCGCGGGACTGACCAACGGCTTTCCCATCTACATCGAACGCGCCGACGGGGCAATCTTGGTCGACGTCGACGGGAACCGCATCCTGGACCTCGGTTCGGGCATCGCGGTAACCACCATCGGTCACGCCGTGCCAGAGCTCGTTGACGCCGTCAGCGCCCAGGTTGCCGCGTTCACGCACACGTGTTTCATGGTGACCCCCTACGAGAGCTACGTCGAGGTCTGTGAAGAACTCGCCGCTCTCACTCCCGGCACCCACGCGAAGACCTCGGCACTGTTCAACTCCGGGTCCGAGGCGGTCGAAAACGCCGTCAAGGTCGCGCGACTCGCCACGGGTCGCCAGGCCATCGTCGTCTTTGACCACGCCTATCACGGGCGTACCAACCTGGCCTTGGCCCTGACGGCAAAGAACATGCCCTACAAGGACCGCTTCGGACCCTTCGCCCCCGAGATCTACCGGGTACCAATGAGTTACCCGTTCCATGACGGGCTCTCGGGCGCCGAGGCCGCCGCGCGCGCGATCAAGATAATCGAGACCCAGGTGGGTTCGCACAACGTGGCGGCCCTCCTGATTGAGCCCATCCAGGGTGAGGGCGGCTTCATCGTCCCCGCGGACGGATTCCTGCCAGCCCTGTCAGAATGGACCACGGCCAACGGCGTGGTCTTCATCGCCGACGAGATTCAGAGCGGTTTTTGTCGAACGGGCGACTGGTTCGCCGTCGACCACGAGGGCGTCATCCCTGACCTGGTCACGACCGCCAAGGGACTCGCTGGCGGCATGCCACTCGCAGCGGTGACCGGACGAGCAGAGCTGATGAATCAGGTCCACGAAGGCGGACTGGGGGGCACCTACGGCGGCAATCCAGTAGCGGCCGCGGCCGCGCTCGCCACCATCAAGACCCTTCGCGACCGCAACCTCGTTTCGAGAGCCCGTGAACTCGAGACCACGATTCTGAGGAGTCTGCGTTCGCTCCAGCAAGACGTCGCCATCATCGGTGACGTGCGCGGAAGAGGTGCCATGATCGCGATCGAACTCGTCCAGCCCGGCACGAAGAACGCCAACGCCGCAGCCGCGAAGTCTGTCGTGAGCTACTGCAACCAGCACGGCGTCATCGCGCTCGCCTGCGGCACGTACGGCAACGTCATCCGACTATTGCCGCCACTGGTGATCACCGACGAGCAGCTCGAAGACGGACTCGAAGTCCTCGCGGCGGCCGTACGCGCCGCCGGCTAGGGCAGACAACCAGACGTTGAAACGTCGTGCGTTCCTGCGCGCGCGAGGTCGGCCACTACGATCGAGTCGGGTATGGCGTAGGCGGTGCTCGCTTCGCTCAGCGACTTTGATTCAACGACACCCGCCACGTCACCCCCGACCAGTACGGGGCTACCGGAGTTACCTGGGTTCACGTTCACTTCGAGGACTTCGTAGGTCCTCGTGAGGAGTCGCTGGTCGTAGATGTCTCGACCCTGCGCGGTGACGTTTCCTTCGATGTAGCCCGGGGCCGCGGTTCGAGTCGCGTTGAGCGGAAATCCAACGACCACCGCACGAGTTCCCGCCGCCGCCACCCTTGGTAGAAAGATCAACGGCGACTCGTGTACCGAACCCACTCGCAGTATCGCAATGTCATAACTGGGGTCGAAGAGCACCACTGAAGCGGGTATGCCATTGACCGCGAAAATCTTCTCACCCGCCACGACGTGGGCGTTGGTCACTGCGTCATGGCTTGAAACGAAGAACGCGGTGCCCTCTTGAACTCTCGAGCAACCCCCGCTCGCCAGTACCTTCACCACGTCACTGGGTGAACCCAGGGAGGTGACGAGCGGACCAAGTTTCCTTGGTGCCACGGTTACTGGCAGCGTTGGCGCCACGATTGAGGCGAAAATGCTCGGAAAGTCCGCGTTTCGAAAGAGGGACTGCACTTTGGCCTCGATGGACGGCACTGGGGGCATCACCTTATTAATACCGTCCAGAACCTTGGAGTTCTGGATCTCGCTCGCGAGCGAACCCCAAGCGGTCGAAGCAAGAAGTCCAGCGATCAACCAACAACCGACCAGGGTACCCACTACCCCCACCACCACGCCGCCGGCACTGTCAACGACGCCGAAGTGAAGCGCGTGCATAGAACCCGCCGCTACGCCGCCGACAATTCGACCCAAGGTGCCGCCGAGCACGGTGGCGACGAACACGAGCGCGAGCGCGATCAGCGGTCGCCACGCCGCGTGGGTAATGGCCGTCGAGATCGGCGGAGCGATGAGCGTGCCGAGGACAAATCCCGCCCCGAGGCCCACGTAGCCAGCGACTTGTCGAACCGCGCCCGCCCGCCAGCCGTTGAGACCTGCGAGCAGGACCAGGACGAGGATGACGAAGTCGACCCAGTTCATAGACCCAAGGGTACGCGTCGGCTTGAGCCGGGAACGACGAGTACCTCGCTAGCATCGTCTAGAACTCTCACACGAAAGCACGCACATCACTATGAGCCGACTGCAATTGAAGGTGCCTCGGGCCTGGCGACTTTGCGTTTTGCTCATCGTGAGCGCTCTCGCGCTCGCCAGCTGTGCCCAACAGCCATCTCCACACGTGACGGGGCTCCCCTCACTGGGGATTTCTGTACCGCTGCACACGAGCGCCTGCACGTTGTCGGGTTCGTGTATCGCACTGGGCACGACCGGCTCGAACCTTCCGCCGACGAGCGTGGGTGAATATCGTGAATCCAACGGCACCTGGTCCTCACTCGTGGTTCCCAGCGCGTCGTCTTCACTCATTACCTCCGCGTCATGTCTGGCGACCGAGTGTCTCATCGGCGGCATTCAGCCGACTGGTGACCTGCTGTGGAACTACAACGCCTCGTCCCAATCAGTAGTAGCGCTGTCGTCGCTTCGGGGCGGCCAGGGGATTCGAACGCTCAGCTGCTACGGTGCGTCATCGTGCGCCGCGGTGATCACCGACGGCGTGAACACCGTCTCAAAGATCACCTACTCCTCAGACGACGGCGCCAGCTGGTCAACGCAGTTACCCCTAGCGTGGTCTTCGAGCGACACCGTCACCAATATGGTCTGCACAAACTCGCTCACGTGCATGGTGAGCGCGACGAGTGACGCGAATTCGGTAGTGCTTGAAGTCACGCTCGACGGCGGAATCACGTGGAACCTACGTCCCACGCGCTCCTCGTGGACGAGCTTGACCTCGTTGACTTGCTCGAGGCGCGACTGCGCAGGTCTGGCTACCACCGCCTCGAAGTCCTACGTCGTCAGCAGCGGATCTTTCGGTCGTCGTTGGACCGCCAAGGCGTTGCCCGCGGCGGCGAACGCCATGGCCTGCACGTCAATCGCGCGATGCGTCGTGGTTGGTGACGTAGGTCCGGGCAAACCATGGTTCGCCACTGTTTACGACCACCGGATCGAAACCGCGAACTTGAAGTACGTTCCGTCACCCCTCATCAGCGCGGCGTGCTCGACCAAGGTGTGCACCGCAATCGGTGTCAGTACCGTCCTGACGTTTCGTCCCTAAGCGCGCAGGGCCGCCACGAGCAGCCCGGGCATCTTGAGCCAGGAAGGCTTGACCTCAAAGGCGAGGAGCTTGCGCATAACGACTGCGGAGTTCTTGCTCGTCGCGAACCACGCGGGCGCGGGCGTCGCCACAAAAGGGCCACGCACGACCGACTTCTGGGGCTTGGCGAAAAGGAACCCATTGCCGACGAAACCGGTACCGGACTGAATATCGGTGATTGGATGGCCCGGGTACGCTCCCCACACGGTCGCGGCGAAGGCAAAACTCAACGCGTGCCAGAGGTTCACCCCGATCGAACCGTAACGCAAGTCCGCGATCGCTTGTTCGATGGCGGCCCCGGTTTCGGGATCCTTCATAGTCCGAGGGTCCGCGAGCAGAGTCATCGAGAGCGTCCCCCAGACGACGTCGTTACAGAAATCGGTAGCTCGCCTCACGAAATCAGCCGGAGAATCCGCGGCGAGCGCCGTCTCGGCGCAGAGCGCACAGAAGGCTTCAACGTTCAAGCAGATGTCGCTGGTCGCTGAAGCGTCGACGTTGCGAACAATCGTCCAGGGCACCGTCTCATCGTGGATCTCACCGATCTCGTGCGCATCGGGATGCTCCGCGAGGAAGGCGTCGCGGCGCGACCCGGCACCGGGATAGTACGCGCGTCTGGTGGGTATCGAAGCGAAGACACGCTCGAGCGCGTCAAAGAACTCGTCACGCTGAGCCCAACCATCGTGCGTGATGATGATCCGCGGCGTCAGACAATTGAACCCGGCGTTGTTGGCGATCATCGTCGCCACGTGCCTCGCTTGGAAATTGATCTCCTTCTTGGTCCAGACACCGGGAACAATCACCACGGGCGAAACGTTGCCCAGTTCACAACTCACCGGCTTGGTGATCAGCGGATCGTTGTTCGCCTTGCGGCGCTGCCCTTCGGGTCCGACGCCAAAGACGATGGCGTCGTGAGTCTTATCCGATCCGGTCACGTGGATATCGCTTACGCTTTCGTGATTCGTCAGGTACGCACCTACCTGAGCGCCTCCACTCACGATTCGCAAGAAGCCGCCTTCGATTAGCACTGCCATAGCTCGCTCCCAGTAGGGCACGAGATAGTCGTTAACCGGATTGGCTTTTAAGACCACCACCTTGCCTTCGCCAAAGAGTTTTGTCAGCACGTCGCGCGGTCCGAGTGAGGCGACGTTGCCCGCACCGAGGACGAGTGACACGCCCGCGTGACTGGTCGGCGACTGGTAGACCTCGGCCTGGGTTGCCTTTACCTGGACTTCGTCGACGCCTGGCTCCATCCACACTTCGCCAGTGATGCCGGCGTAGAGGACCTTGTCGAAGGGGGACCCCGGAACTACCTGAATGGCAATGCGGTCGCCGGGCTTGTGACGAACTGGCCCGGGGTACTGCGGACGACCCGTGGCGGCAATGTCGAGCATCGAACGACGGAAGCTTTGGGCCATGCGCACGAACGTGCCCACGCCACTGAAGAGCTCTTCACCGCCCTCGGGACTCTGGGGATCGTAGCCCTTGGCCGCACAGCCGGCGGCGGTCCACTCTTCGGCGACGGCGAAGGTATCGTCGACGATTCGCTCGAGCATTCGCGCGCGATCGCGCGCCGAAGTTCCCGCCCACACCAGTGCTCGCTCTTTAACGTCGGCGATCGCCTGATTGAGCGCCGCCTCGTTGATTGCTTGAGAGTCTTGCGCTCCCGAAGTCGGCGCCACCGCGCCACGTACCTGACTCATCGGAATCCCCTCCCGTGTAAATGGCAGACTAGCGCCGTGAGTATCTCGTCGACCAACTCGCCACCACCTGGTTGGTATCCAGATCCCAGTGGTGAACGCCAGTGGCGCGTCTGGACCGGCACCACGTGGTCCGAACTGACCCGTCCCTACGGCGAGGTGGTCTCGGCTCCTTCTTTCGTTGACTCGCTGCCATTGATCAACGCGCTCAACCTACTCGTGCGCTTTGGCATCGTGTCCTTCTATTCGGGCCTGGGCCTCGTCGTGAGCACTCTCGCCCACTGGCCAGGCACTCACCAGCCCACGCCCTTGTGGTTCGCCGAAGCCGCGAGCGACTTCGGCGTCGGTCTACTCGTCGTGGGATCGGTTGTCTTCGCCCTCGCACTCCACGAACTCGAAGGACGATGGACGCCCTTGGCGTTTATCCCGGGTGTCAACATCCTCGCCGTGGACGCACTAGTCACTGTTCGACTGAGCGCAAAGTCCGCGACACGACGCGTTCTCGCCGACCTCGTACTCCTCGGGCTCTTCGTCATCGAAGCCCACAGCCAACCGTGGCTCGCGGTCGCGCTGGTGGTGGTTGCGTTCGGTCAACTTCAGTGGACCGCCGCGCTGGTAGACGAGCTCTGTCCGCCGGGTGAACCAGTACGCGCCACGTCCTAGGATTGCCCTGGCAAACAGCGTGTCCCTGGTGTCGAGGAGAAGTCGGTAATGATCTACGAGGAGTGGGGGCCCCTGGGCGGGTTGGTGGGCACGTGGGAATCCGATTGGACCGGACTGGACGTGGCGTTCCACAACGACAAGGGCAAGATCGCCGAGACGCCTTACCGCGAGAAGACGACCTTCAAGCCCTTTGGCCCGGTCGCCAATGGCGATCAGAGCCTCTACGGACTCGACTACCGCACGGCCGCGTATAAACACGGCGAAGACAACCCTTTCCACACCGAGGTCGGCTACTGGATGTGGGACTCGCGTCACCACCAAGTCATGCGTTGCTTCATGATTCCCCGCGCTTCTACGCTCATCGCGGGTGGCACCGTCGAACCTGACGCCACGACCTTCAAACTCGAAGCAGTCCTCGGCTCGAACACCTACGGCATCCTCGCCAACAAGTATCTCGACGAGATCGCCAAGACCACCCGATTCGACGTCACCGTCACCATCGAGGGTGACACCTTCTCCTACGACGAGACGACGGTCGTCGAACACCAAAGGCATCCGGCCATTGTCCTGCACACCGATCGAAATACCTTGAAACGCACGAGTTGGGAGGCGTAAGAACATGTACGACTGGACAGAAGAACAACAAGCGATCATCGCGGTCGTCCGGCGATTCGTCGACGAGGAGATCCGCCCACACATTGACGACTTCGAACACAACGGCGTGCCCCCGTACGAAGTCCTGCGAAAGATGTACGCGACTTTCGGACTGAAGGAGATGGCGCACGAGAACTTCAAGCGTCAACTCGAGCGCAAGATCTCGGGGGAAGAGCCAGTCCGTGCACGCCAAGGTTCGGACCCCTCAGCCCAGCTGATAACGACGATCGAACTCTGCCGGGTGAGCCCAGGACTCGTAACGTCACTTGGTGTTTCGACGGGCCTCGCCGCGGGCACGATCAACAAACTAGGCACGCCCGCGCAGATGGAGCGATGGGCCCTGGACCTGATGACCCTTGACAAGGTGGGCGCGTGGGCGATCACCGAACCCGACTCGGGTTCTGACGCGCTCGGCGGCATGCGCACCACGGCAAAACGTGACGGTGAGGATTACGTACTCAACGGTCAAAAGACGTGGATTACGAATGGACCCTATGCCGACACCATCGTGCTCTACGCCAAACTCGACGACGGCGCGAGCGACGATGTGAGGAACCGCAAGGTCTTGACCTTCGTGTTGGACAAGGGGATGTCCGGTCTGGTTCAGTCGTCGCCGATGCGAAAGATGGGACAGCACGCTTCACCCACCGGCGACGTTTTCTTGAGCAAAGTACGAGTGGGGCGCGATCGGCTATTGGGCGAGACCGAAGAGCCCAAGGGCGGCGGTCGCCAGAGTGCGAAGGACAATTTCGTCACTGAGCGTGCGGGCGTCGCGGCGATGTCGCTTGGCATCATCGAAGAGTGCGAAAGGATATCGATTGACTACGCCAAGAATCGAAAGCTCTGGGGCACTCCAATCGCGGACTTTCAACTCGTCCAATTGAAACTCGCTCAAATGGAAGTCGCACGCGTCAACGTGCGAAATCTCGTCTTCTCGCACATCGAACGATCTTTGCACGGCGCGATCCCGACGCTTGCCGAAGCTTCGGCGATGAAACTGTACTCGGCTCAAGCGGCGTGCCAGGTAGCCGATGACGCCATCCAGATACTTGGCGGCAACGGCTACGTCGCGGAGTACCGTGTCGAACAACTTCTACGCGATGCGCGCGTGCTGCGAATCTACGCCGGTACCGACGAAATGCAAGTGGTCGCCATCGCCAAGGACCTTTCCCGCTCCTGACTTCACGCGAGGGCGGCGCGCAGTTGTTGCGCAACGCCCACCCAACCCTTGTACGCCTTGGTCGCCACCGGTGCCGAATCCAGCGCGAGGAGAAGGTTTTCGACGAAGTCAGCACTCTCGTTCATCATCTGTTCCAGCGATGCCACGTAGGTGCGAATGGAGAATACGGCGGCCCTCGTTTCGGGCAATTTGCGCACCGTCTGTCGTTCGATCCTAAAAAACCACTGATCCGGGTCACTCTCGAGGCCCTCGCGGCGGCCACTGGGTTGATGCAAGTCCGCGTCATCCAAAAGGGTCCAATTGAGCCGCCAGAACGAGCGCTCTGGCTTCAATCGGTCAAAGAAAGCGTTCGTTGGTCGCGACAACTCCTGGTCATAACCCGGTACGGGCGCGTGTATGTCGTCGAGCGTCGCGCCAAGTTTGCTCAGAAGGTTCCATCGCGAGGGAAAACACACGCACGCCGCTTCCAGGCGCCACTTCTCATCGTGCACGAGAACGCAGAGGTCCTCTTGGACGAGGAGGCTCGCTTGAACGATTGGATGCTCTCCCTCAACGATGTCAAGAGGGACCCCGGGATGGTACGTCGCTAGATTCTCGACGACGAGGCCAAGCAACTCCGCACTCGGTGCTGCTCCCGTCTCTCGAATCGCAACCACGACATCACGTTCCTCGTTCACGAGCTTCTTCTTCAACACGAGTTCCGAGTCACGCCGCGCGTCGACCTCGAACCACTTGGATTCATCAAGCGGTCGAAGGCCCATGGCGAGATGCCACCCACGCCGGTCGAGGGGAACGTAGGGCAGCGACGACATCGACTACTTCTTTAATCCCTTAACGCGAAGGTAGATCAAAGTCAAGAGAATGATCGGCACGGCAAGGACGATGACGCGCGCGGCGGGAAACGGTGCCCCCTTATGTGGATCGAAGGTCGTCGTTGACGAAGCGAGAACGAGCACGTGCGAAGCGAGGGTCATGCCATTACTTTCGTAGTTCGAGACTCGTACATGATTCACGACGAACGAGTTCGAAAGTTAAGTTAATTAGTGACGGATGTTCTTAATACAATAGTAAGTCGAGTTACACTTTCGCGTGGATTCGCCCAAAAAAACACGAAGTACAAAAGCAATCGCCAATGACGCGTCGATTCGAGATGCGGGAATTCACGAAATACTACGAGTAGGGGTGGATCACGTCTCGTTGCGTGAGGTGAGCGCTCGCGCCGGACTCACTCACGGCGCGACGTACGCTCGCTACGAGGACGCCGAGGAGATGCTGGTCGATTTGTGGATCGCCGAACTCGCCGAGCGCGCCATCGCCCTATTCGAACTTTGTCTCAACGCCGCCGAGAATTCCAACTCGGCGAGCATGCACGACGCCTTCACTTTCGCGCGCAACGCCACCGAAGCCGACGTCGCCATGGTCCACCTTTTGCTCACGGCACGGCGCATACCGGTACTCGCCGAGGTGGTCAGCGATTTCGTTGAGAACTACCTGATGAGAGAGGACCCTCGGCTCCAGGAGGTCAGCGCAACCTTCACCCGAGCCTTATGTCTCTTTAGCCTGATGACGGTCCAGATCATCTTCTCTCATCACGTGCAACGACCGGACCGCTCTTTCGACCGGCAAGAGGAATGGATGACGTCTACCTTTCAAACTCCACCCGAATCCGTGCCCTTCTTCGACCTCGCCGAGCCCAGCGGTCCCTATACGTTCGTGGCGACCGAGAATCTTGAATCCGTGCTTGCGTCAGCGACATTTCAGGTGGTGGGAAGAAGCGGCTACTCGAAGGCAACCATTGCGAGAATCGCACGCCGAGCGAGTTGCTCACCGGGATCGATCTACAGCTTGTACGAATCCAAAGAAGAACTTGTGATTGCTGCGTACCGCAAGACACTCTCTGACCGCTGGTCGCGCATTTCATACTTCATGCAACACCTCGACGAGGGAATCCTCGCTCAGCGGCTTTACCTCTACGCGCATCCGGTCAACGAAACGTGGCGAAACTTCCTACTCGAATTCAGCCTCGCGTCAGCGAACAATCCGCATCTTTACCAAGCACACGAAGCGCAAGATCGGAGACTCGAAGTGATGGCACCGCTCATTCCTGATGCCACGACAGAAGAACTTGACTTGCTCGAACAGATCAGTTCCATCCTCGGATTACTGACGCACGGTATTGCGTTCCTTGCGACCACGACTGGTTCGATGGCGTTCACCAACTACGCCCAGTTCTGCGAACCCCTTCGACGCTCAGTGTTGGACTCCGCGGGTCCTACCTGGCTCGAATTCTGCACGAAGGTCAATCGGTTCATCGACGAAGAGAAAAAGTGATCGTTACACGCTGGCGGCCGCGGTACCGCCCGTCAACTTTTCGAGACGTTCGACGATGCTGCTGATCGCCTCGTCCTGAGCGAGCAGATGCTTTTGAATCTCCTCTGCTTCCTTTAGTACCGCCTCGGCGTCCTTGTAGGTTTCCTCTGCACGTTTGTCGGCGGCCTTTGCTTGAATGTTCTGTCCCACGATGATGATGGGCAGCAACACCAACTGCAAGAAACTGCTCGAAAGCCACACCACGACGAAATACGTACCCTGCTTGATCGCCGACGGCAACGCGAAGAGGGCGATAATCGTGAAGACGTACGCGCACCACATGGTGCCGACCACGAGAGTGATCTTGAGGCCGAACCGAGCGTTCAGGCGAACGAACGGGTTCTGATGATTGATGTTTCGCAGGTCAGCTGACTTGACGGGATGTTGAGCTTTCAGTTCGTCCGAGCGGGGATGACGAACGTACTCGTAGATCTTTGACATGTGCGAAGTCTCACACGCGAACGCGCAAAAACTGTGGAATTACAGGACTCGAGCTGGCTCGAATCCGTCAAACTACTGGGGCTTGACCAGGTCTGGCGACGTCTCCATACCTTGGCGCCACACCGAGCGCGCGATGATCTTGGTGGTGTCAGCGCGATGGCGGTACTTGACCGCGATGTCGCGTGATTCCTCGAGAAGACCCTCGCTCAGTTTCGTCGGATTCAGGCCCAACTCCAAGAAGTGATCTCGGCTCACGTTGAGCTCATTCTCGGCGGCCTCGCGACGGGGATTCGGCAGGTTTGCGATCTCAGCGCCGGTGATCTTGGCAATCAACTCCGCCAGGTCACGGACCCGGAAAGTCTCGGTTACCTGATTGAAGACTTTGGGCTTCTCACCACGCGCGGGCGGGTTCTCGAGAGCGATCTGGATGCAGCGAACCGTGTCACGAATATGGATGAAAGCGCGAGTCTGGCCGCCCGTGCCGTGCACCGTGAGAGGGTGGCCAATGGCCGCCTGCATCAAGAATCGGTTAAGGACGGTGCCGTAGTCACCGTCGTAGTCAAAACGATTGATGAGCCGCTCGTCGAGCGCGGTCTGTGGGGTCTGCGTACCCCAGACGATGCCCTGGTGCAGATCCGTGACGCGTACTTGGTCGTTCGCGCAGTAGAACGCGAACATCAACTGGTCGAGCGTCTTGGTGAGGTGGTAAACCGAGCCGGGATTCGCCGGGTGCAGGATTTCGCGCTCGATGTCGCCGTCAGGCGTGGGGACCTTCACCGTGAGATAGCCCTCGGGGATTGGTGCCGAACCGGACCATCCGTAGCCGTAGACACCCATGGTGCCCAAGTGCACGAGAGCGATGTCAAGCCCGCTCTCAACGATTGCACAAAGTACGTTATGCGTGCCACGAACGTTGTTGTCGATGGTGTAACGCTTCGCGGTTTCGTTGCGCATCGAATAAGGCGCCGCCCGCTGCTCACCGAAATGAACGATGGCGTCAGGGCGAGTTTCGATCAGCAACGCCGCCAACCGGTCGTACTCGTTGGCGAGGTCGAGGCGAACGTAGCCAATCTCACTTCCCGTGAGTTCCTTCCAGACTCGAATTCGCTCACCGATGGGTTGGATGGGAGTGAGCGATTCGACTTCGAGCTCGATGTCGATGGCCCGACGGCTGAGATTGTCCACAATGGTCACGTCGTGACCTATATCCGAGAGGTGTAGCGACGTGGGCCATCCGCAAAATCCGTCTCCACCAAGAACGAGAACCTTCATTGCAACTCCAATCGATGCCACCGAGGGGACTTTAAGAACCAAAGAAGCCAGAATTTGGGGCTTCGTGACCCTAAAACCCTACCAGTCCCGTAATGGACCCTCTAAACCCGACGACCCTGGGGTTTGACGTGTCCAGATGAAATCAACGCAAATACCGCCAGGCCAGTGCGACACCAGACCGAGACAGGCTTTGATTTGGCGAATACTGCTTCAATCTTGGCATTCGATCCTTCGAAGCCATCACACGCTCATAGTCCGGTCACCGGTTGCGTCGACTTGTTCTGAACCCAATCGCCAACGATGCACCGCGTGCAACCCGGTCCCGCGTCAGTGTCGCTAGGCCCGGTTCTCGAGATACCTCAACGCGACCCCGGGTTGAGGCAACCAACGATCAAACATCGGGGTGCTGGTTCATTCATCATGGGCCGCATTAGTTCAAAGACTTAGGGCGTGATCTGGGCGTGGTCGCTTGGCCACGTAAACACTACGCACTGAACGAGGCGACGACGGCCGCGACGGGCTCGACGTGAAGGATTTCCACGCCCAACTCGCGCGCTGCTTGGACGGTACGATCATTCGGCGACGCGTTCGTCACCAACAGATCGATGTCACTGAGCGGCGTCAAGTTTACGAAGGCGACCTGACCCATTTTGGACGCGTCCGCCAGGACTATGACACGTCGGCCGGAACGAATTGCCGCAAGTTTGATCTCGGTGTCCTCCAAGTTGTACTCGGTCAGACCCTTCTCTTCGCTGACTCCCGCCGCTCCGATAAAGACCGAGTCGCAGTTCAAATCAATGAAGGACGCTTTGGCGCGCGATCCGACCAGACTCATCTCACCGTGACGGAGCTTGCCCCCGGTCACCAGGGTGCGGATCTCAGGTTTCGTATCAAGCTCAGTTGCAACGAGCAATGAGTTAGTGATGACGGTGAGCGCAATTCCTGGATTGATGGCCCTCGCCATCTGCAGTGTCGTCGTGCCCCCGTCAATGATGGTGGTCTCGCCCGGCGACAAGAGTTCTGCCGCGGCCTCGCCGATTTTTTGCTTCGCCAGGGCCTCGTGAACCGAACGCTGCAATATCGGCGGCTGATAGGAACGGCTTTGGGTCGAAATCGCGCCGCCTCGAATACGTCGAGCCAGGCCCTCAATTTCCAAAAGCTCCAAGTCGCGCCGAATCGTCATCTCAGAAGTGCCAAATATTTGTGCCAATTCAGCGATGGACGCTTCACCGGAATTCAACAGACGATTAGCGATAGTTGCTCGTCTCAGCTTTGAACTCATGGTACAAGGCTAAGTGGGAAGTTCACAGAAGTCAACCGGTATTTCACATTTCGAAGCCCAAAAGTGTTAACTCGTCGACCGCTTTCCTCGCCACAGAAATCACGCCTTCTGCGGTCTTTAGTGTTCTGACTGTTGTCGTACTATCGATCGCCCGCTTCAAAAACATTTATCCACCAGCACCCGGAGAATTTGGCGCCGAATCCGATTGTTTCGAACCGAATCATGCCGACGCAACGTAAGTCAACAAGTAGTTACTTGACCGAGGACGTAGTCACTCAATTACAGTCACACTGATTTCAACCTGGTCGTCGCGGTCAGGCGCTCCGGACTTTGATCACTGGACTGAGCTTGTCTTCGAACCTTGAATTCTGAGTTAGGTGGGTGACGTCTCCGCATTTACGACGCCGCGTGAACTCCCGTGCGGTCCAACAAACGTATTGCGAACCACACTTCTATTTCAACGCTGTCTTTGTCGATTCCACTGATCGAAACTTTGCGTCAAACGCACTACCGCATCAGCCTTCAGCTCGAGTAAATGTCACCGAGTTGGAAGCAATGTTGAATGAGCAAACTGATACCGTTCGTGAGAGGAGGTGTCGTATGCATAATTTTTTCCGACTACTAAGTGCCGGGCCCATGTTTTTCGTGAGTGCTTGGCTCTTGATGCTCTTCGCCGGCATCGAGCATGCTCACGTGGGGATTCATCCATTCGGTTATTTGACCTCGATGGTCCTGACCATAGGACTGTGGCTTGTGGTCTCGCCTGCAATAGCAGCGGTCGCTCGAGGGCGCCGTCAACACCCTCACCCTTAATCGAGACTGGCGCCGTCGAGACGATCGAACTGCGACCTCACTGTAGGTAGACCTCTCGATAACGAACTTGGCACGCGAGTTCGGCGAAAAACCTCCGTGGTCCTTGTGAGAGCCGAATATCTCAGGACCCACGTAGTTCCGAGATGTCGAAAACTTCGGACGTACTATGGGACTTAACCCGACGCCGGTTCTAGCTTGTGGGCGTCCGAGCCAGGTAAGGGCGTGCCACGTGGTGACCAGCAGCTTCGGCGGATTCTTTATGGTGATAGCCGAATCAGCGGCCACACTGATTGGACTGCTGTTCGTCGCGGTGACGGTGACGAAGGGACGCAACAACAGTGGCTCGGTCGAGATTGGCGAGTTCCGTGCAGCGGCCTCGCTCATCGCATTCACCAATGCTCTGGTCGTGTCACTCTTTGGGTTAGTGCCCGGAACCAACATTGGTTACCCTGCTCTGACCATGGGGGTAATCGGCGTTTTCTTCATCGGCGCCGGAGTGAAGACGACGCTCGCCCAGCCACCGTCCCAGCAACGTCGCCGACATCAGTTTGCTTTGATTTTGGGTCTGGTGGCAGTTTTCGGTTTCCAGGTCGTCTACGGTCTGCGGCTCTTGGATCATCCTCGCGGAAACGGCGAACTGAGTGTTATCGGGTACGTCCTGATCACGTCACTCCTCATCGGAATCGGTCGGGCGTGGGAACAAGTTGGCAACTGGGACACCGGGATTGTCTCTTCTATCAGCCGTATGTTCCGGCGAGCGAATCCACACGTCGACCAATAGGCGCGAGTTCGCGAATTACCGCGAAGAGTTGTTGGGCAAAGGTCCGCCCCTCTCTTTCATGTGGCGCAGAGGCGTCTCGAATTTTCTTAATTCGATCAAGAGGATGCGCCCGCAGGCGTTCTTGGCGCCTTACCCAAGCCAAAGCGGTGCGGCTGGAGGAACTCGAACCCCCGACCTTCAGTTCCGTAGACCGACGTTCTAGTGCGCTGAGCACCGGCTGAACTCGCAGGCACGTCGCAATGACGAACATTCTTCGTTGACGCGACCAGCGAGTCAACGAAGCCTCTCGGATCATGGAGAAGTAACGTCGACCCAGTGGAAGGTTCTGTAACGGTGAAGACCATCGATGACTTTTACGACGACGTCTATTTCCGACGAACGGGTCGTACCGAGAACATCTTGTGCGGAATGAAAATCGCTGGCTTACGAGCTCAGGGGGAGGCCACCTTTCTTCGATGTCGCCAATTCGCAACCGGGAACTTCTGGGTGAAATCAACGACCGGCGCCATTCGCGAATGAGGTTGACCGCGTTACTGGGCGCGACGGTGGTTCGACCGCCGTGTAAAGGACACGCAACTCAAACCAGAGAACACGGGGCCTTTGTGGTACAGGACCAAACATCGAACGCTTTCCTGTTTGCACGTTGTCAAATTTTCTTAGACAGACTTCAGTGAACCTCCCGCTTGAGAGAACGCCGCGCTACGCATGGCTCGACCTCCTGCGAGCCATGGCGGTTCTCGTCGTTATGTGGGATCACTTCGTAGGGGAATACCTCGGCAATACAGACCAGACCTGGCTACCGAATCGAATCGTGAACGATGCTATCTTTCAGCCGCTCCACATCACGCAGTTCGGCGGATTCTTCGGCGTCTGTCTCTTCTTCTTGATTAGCGGCTACATCATCACCCGCGTTTCAACGAGAGAGACCGCCGCGAAGTTCGCAATTCGCCGCGTACTTCGAATCTTCCCACCTTTGGTCGCAGTGGTGGCCCTTGTCATCGTGTGCGGCAAAATGGGGTTCTCACTCTACGCCGTGGCCGCCGGCGCCACGTGGAAAGAGGCACTCACCAACGTGACGCTGGCGAACTATGTCATGACTCCCCAGGTAATATTTGTTGGCGTGGGCTGGACGCTGGTGATTGAGGTGACCTTCTACATCGAGTCGCTTCTCCTTATTCCGCTCATCCATCGTCAACGGCTCATCCGATATTTCCCGCTTTGCGTGATCGTGCTTAGTCTGATCTTCATCTGGAGCTCACGTGACTGGACGAGTGGCTACTTCTTGTTCACTGTGTCCTCTCTTTACGTGCCAATCCTGGCGATTGGTAGTTCATTCTTTCTTCTCGAGAAGCGGATCATCACTCCGTGGATGTTTCTAGGGCTTCTAGCGATCGGCTGCGGCGTCTTTCTTTACGGAACTCACAACTTCTATCCCCAGTTCATGGGCGCCGCCAACTCCTACCCGATCTCGACGGCTCTTGCGATTGTGATTTTCGCCGGCGCATGGCTCGCGCGCGGCGTGATCCCAACCTTCCGAGTCGTGAAGGCCCTAGCCCTCACTAGCTACTCCATTTACCTGTTCCACGACGTCGTAGGTGTACCACTCATTGAGTACTTTGATCACTCAATGGGCTACGCGCTGTCGCTCGCGATTGGACTACTAGCCACCGCGTTAGCGGTAATGGCCAGCTACTTCATGATCGAACGTCCGAGCCAAAGACTCGCACGCCGACTTACGGGTCGAGAGAAGTCCCTTGAGGTGACGTCGAGACTCCAGACCTAATGCCACCAGTCCAAAGCCAGAGTGACACCGTCAGGAATCGAACAAGCGCCAATGGCGTTAGCGGACAACCGTCCGTTGAAAAGCACCATCAATCCGGGCCCTGACGACGATTTGCGCGCGTCTCTCTTGGTGCGGCTGGAGGGATTCGAACCCCCGACCCTCGGTTCCGTAGACCGATGCTCTAATCCGCTGAGCTACAGCCGCATTGTTACTGGAGAAACATCCTAGCGGACTCACTCTCTAGGACCCCGACGCCCTCTGTACCATGCACTCATGGCGCGAAGCTTCCATGACGAACTGCCTGGCCTTCTTCAAGGGGCGAACGACACGATGGTGGACATTCGCCACGACCTGCACGCCCACCCCGAACTCGCCTTCGAAGAACACCGCACCACCAAAGTCGTACGCGATCGACTGAAGGAACTGGGATGGGAGCTCACGCGGTGCCCAACCGAGACCGGCGCCGTCGCAGTCTTGCGCGGAGGGCGGCCCGGAAGACGTGTGATGGTGCGAGCGGACATCGACGGGCTTCCCGTGCTCGAAGAAAGCCCTCTCTCGTACGTATCGCAGTACAAAGGGAAAATGCACGCGTGTGGCCACGACGTGCACACCGCAGCCTTGCTTGGGGTAGCGGACGTCTTGAGTCAACGTCGCGCTGATCTCCCGGGCGAGTACACCTTGCTTTTCCAGCCGGCCGAAGAAGGCGGAGGTGGTGCGCGCGCCATGATCGAAGGCGGCGTCTTGACCGATCATCCCGTTGACTTCGTTCTTGGAGCCCACGTCACCTCCCTCGCTCCGGTCGGTTTCGTCGGCACTCGTCCTGGGATCCTCATGAGCGACGCGAAGTCCCTCGCGATCGAGATTCGCGGAAAGGGCGGTCACGGCGCGATGGCGAGCTCTGAGGGCAACGTGGTCCTCGCGGTGAGCGACCTCGCGCCCCGCCTGAGCGAAGTGGTAGTCGGTCTCAGTTTCGAAGGAACGAACTGCGCGTGTTCGGCAGGCGTGATACGCGCGGGCACCGCGAACAACGTGGTTCCGCGCAGCGCTGAGTTGAAGGGAACCTTGCGTACCTTTAGCCCCGAGCAGAGAACCGAGGCCTTCGAGCGGCTCGACAAGGTACTGAGGGAGATCGAATTGAGATTCGCCGTCACGTGCACGCTTGAGATAACCGAGAGCACCCCAGCGGTAAATAACGATCCGACGGTTACCCAAAGGGTCATCGAAAGTGCATCACACCACGTCGGAGCGTCCAACGTGGTGACCTTTCCACCCGCTTCACCCAGCGACGACGTGTCCGAATTCCTGAACCGGATCCCCGGTTGCTACATGTTCGTCGGCGGCGCAATGGCTGACGGTTCGAGCGGCATGCACCACAGCCCCGACTTCAGCGTGGACGACGCTTCGTGCCGAGTCGTCGCCGGGGTCTTGGCTGAATGCGCGTTTGACCTCGCTCAGCCATAGAAGAGTTTGGCCGCCCCGCGAAGAGGTGCTTGATTGCCGTTGATGACTATTCGATACGGCAAATCGGGGAACTGGTCGGGTTCGACTCGACGCGCGTTCCCCCCCGCCAGGTGCACCGTCGTCGCGCCGAATTCTCCACCAAACTTCTGGATTGTGTCGTGCAAACACGCGTACCACGCGGTCTCGTCTGACGCGCGCGAGCGCTCACCCAGCAATTGATCAAAAGTCAGTCCGTCGCGAAAGACTTCCGCACCGACGTCGCGGACCTTGCGCACCGTCCCGTCGACGCTGAGCGCCAGACCGAGTCCCGTCCCGAGTGTCAAGACAACTTCGACACCGTCGCCGAGGACACAACCGAGGGCCGCAAGGCTTGCGTCGTTCACCACGCGCACGTCACAGTTCGTCACCTCACACAGCGCGTCTTGAAGGGGGAACCCGATCCACAGAGCTTCGAGTGTGGGATCCACGTCGGTCGTGACACCGCCGGGGCGCGAGAGGTTGCCGGGCCGTACCACGTGACCGTCATTAAACTCTCCGGGAAACCCGACGCCGACCTTCGTCAGTTCGCCGTGGTCAATCCGATCGCTCAGTAACTCGACGAGTCGATCGGGTGAGCACGGGTACGGCGTGGGCTTTCGACGAACGGTTTCGAGGAGTTCTCCGTTCGAGTCGACGCGACAGAACTTGATATTGGTCGCACCAATATCAATCGCGAGGATTTCCTCGAGCGGAACGATCGTCGACGCCATTCATAAATGGTACTTAGTTGGACTTTCCACGACTGCGCAATCGGCGTTGACGCCACCAAGGTTTCAAGCGGACCACGAAAACGGGAGCTCCTCCGGCCACCACTTGCGCTGTTCCCTTCATTCGTCGACGTATGACGAGAGCGGGCCTGTCCTTCACTCGCTCTACCAACTCGGGCAAATATCGAGTTACTGACGAGTCGGAAAGACCAGCAAGCACGATTCGGGTCGAATGATTGTTCACGATTGTCGCTGCCCGGGGTCCCCAGCGCGCGTCCAACTGCGAGAAGTCCTGGACGACCGTGACGAGCGTCACGTCGAGTCCACTGACGGTCGCGGCCATTTGGTCGAGTTCGTCAAGGGATCCGACCGTGGCCGCCTCGTCGAGCACCATGAGCAGCGGCGTTTGATGGCCCTCATCGACCAATCTCTGCTGCTCTTCGAGCACCATGCGCAGCGCTCCACGAAAGAGTGAGTCGTAGTGCGTCTGCTCCCCGCGAGGACTGCAGAGATAGAGGGTGTTCGATCCGCTCAGCACACCACGTACCGACGCCAACGGCTGGCGAAAACGCCACGGCAGCATCATGGTCTCCGCCGTGATCAGCACACCATCGACCGTGCGCGAATCGTGTTCGAGGAAAGCGCGCACGACTTCGCTGGCCTCGCTTCGTAACCGCTTCTGGAGCCATTGATCGAACGTTCTCCTTTCCACGGCCAAGGCCACGTCGAATATGTCAGAAGAGTTCTCCAAGGCAAGGATCATGAAGGCTGCGACCAACTTCGTCGCCAACGAATTCCAGAAGTCCGCATCGCTTCGAGATGCTCCTGTCGTCATGTCGCGTGCCACACGAAGGGCGTGACGAAAGGTACGCACGCCCTCTAGGGGGTTCCACGTGAGTCCGTCCTCCTTGCCGGGTTCGAGCAGTTCGACGTTGCCGATTGATGACCGCCACTGCCTGGTCGAGACGACCACGTCACTCTTCACGCTCGTCACCACCACGGCGCCGGACCAATTGAGGATCGCCGGCACGACCAGTGACGAGGTCTTGCCGGACTGCGTCGGACCCACGATCAAGAGTGAATTGCGCCTCGCCAGTCGAACTGTTGGTCCATAGGGTACGGAGTACCATACGCGTCGCCCGAGAGGAGGGCGGTCATTCACGTCGTGGCCCTCATCGCCGCATCGGTATCGATGAACGCGAAGTCTCGAGCATCCGGCATGACTCGCACCACTGATCGATGCGCCCCGTAACGCACGAGGGCAACTCCTTTTGGCAAAGCGACCAAGTAGTGCGCTTCGCGCGACGAAAGGCCCAGCGCGACGGCCATCTCATTGGCTTCGTCGACGGGTTGACGAAACAACCACGCAGTCTCACATTCACGAAGTAGCCCTTGCGCACGCTCTCGCTCCGCACTTCCTTCGTTACCCACCGCCGCCACGTCGCTCCAGCGATGCAGCACGAGGACGTGACTGAGTCCCCTCGACCGGGCAAGTTTCCACGAGCCCTGCAACCATCGCAGAGCGTGCGAATCCGACAGCAGCGCCCACGCTTCGTCGAGCACCAGGTAACCGGGAGACCCGTCACGCACGATTACTTGCTGAGCCGCTCCCACCGCGCTCAACGCCGCGACCGACAGTGACTCAGAAGACCACTGCGCCGAAAGGTCAAGTACGACCAGGTCTCCCTCGAAGACCAATGGCTCGCCCACTCCATCGAAGAGGCCAGCGAGGTCGCCGTAGACGAACCGGTAGAGGGTCAGGGCCACGTGACGTTGCACGCTTGCCCCTTCGGAACCAATCGCACCTCTCAGGTCGTCGTAGAGAGCGCGCAGCAGACGCAATGGCCGTGGCGTGGCGAGCCGCACGAACGCCTCATCAATTTCGTAGTGCTGCTCCGCGTCGAGAGGCGTCCCCTGCGCGGTGGCGACCAGAACGCGCACGAACTCCTTGCACTCTCGTTCCTCGGCGGGAAACGGATTGCACCAGCCGTCTCTGCCTAGAACCATGGACCGCACCCCATAGATGCGAGCGAGGTCGCCGTACTCTCCTTTGGGGTCAATGACGACGACGCGACGACCCCGGCAAAGAGCTCTGTCGATCAACATCTTCACGACGGTGCTCTTGCCGGCCCCAATGGAGCCGGCGACGATCATGTTGGGATTCGAAACCAGTCCCGCCTGGTAGCCGTCGAAGGGATCAAAGACGAAGTCGTAGCCGCGCAGCGATTGACCGAGCGAGCGACCGCTCAGTCCAGTCCCGGCGTCATGAGCCGGCAGGCGAAGGGCCACCAGGTCCCGAGAAGTGACCCAGTGGGTCCATGGACGTCTCACCAGCCAGGACCACCCGGTAGCTGAAAGCAGTACCACGGCGCCTGGCGCCCCGCGCCACGCTCGAGGCGAAGTCCCGACTCTTCGGCGCTTCGAAGCAGTTCCTTACCTCGCGCGCGAAGTTCGCCCAGCGAGACGGCGTGAACAGTAACGAACACCGCCATACGCAAAAGGGCCTCACCGCTCGCGACGAATTCTTCCCTTTGAACGAGCCGGTGAAGGGACCGCTTCGAACGGGCACTTCGACGGAAGCCCGCAGCCATCGAAGCAGCGTCGTCACTTCCCATTCGGTGCACGGCGCGCGAAGAAAGTCGGTGCGCCCTCGCGCTCGTCAACACGTCAAAGTGAAGCGAGATCCCAGGATGGCTCACGCTCTGTTGGAGCTTTTCGAGCAGCGCTCTCGTCTCGCGAGCGCCATTGAAGTCACGGATGCGATAGGTCCGGATCACCTCGTCCAACGAACGCACGTAACTCCATCGTTCCAGCAAGCCCGAACACGCCTCACCGGGACGCAA
>Ga0182016_10000854_pt1 | contig 37795 bp, 39 predicted proteins | sample 712S2MmetaG_FD_120491 | JGI IMG/M metagenome (GOLD analysis project Ga0182016, IMG submission 120491) | Permafrost microbial communities from Stordalen Mire, Sweden - 712S2M metaG | ecosystem: Environmental > Terrestrial > Soil > Wetlands > Permafrost | place: Sweden: Stordalen | collected...
CTCGACGACGACGAACTCGTGGTGGATGATCCACCACCGCTCACCGTCTGGCCGACCGAGCCATTCAGCGCAGTTACCGTGCCGCTGATGAGCGCAACGAGTTGGGTCTCCTGGAGGGACTTCTGATCCTGTTCGAGTGCAACCTCGTCTTGGGCGATGGACCCTTGATCCTGCAGAAAGCCAATCTTGGCCTGGTCGATGGTCGACTGATCCTGGGTTATGGCCGACTGATCAGTTTGAATCGTGGAGGACGACACCTTGGCGTTCGCTTGGTCAACCTTCAGTGCCAGCTCTTGGACGGTGATGCTCGTCTGGTCCTGGGTGATCTGATTCTCGTCGGTAGTCACCTGTGCCTGGTCCGTAGCGATGGCAGCAGAGTCAACCGAGCACGAAGTCTGGGCCGTCGTAAACGTCACGCCCGTGCCCGTGCTTGAACCAACGCTATTGGTCGCGACGAGGGTGAACAGGTACGTCGTATCGGCGCTCAGGCCGGTGACGGTCGTCGACACTTGAGCTGCGTTGTTGCTCACGGCGAGCGATCCTGAGGTCGAGTCCGTACCGTAGCCAGTAGTCGTGCCGTACTCGAAGTAGTACGTGGTCGCTGCCCCATTGGGATTCACCGTGGCGTTCAAGACGGCCGACGTCGTTGAGACCGACGTGGCCGAGCCGGTCGCCACCGAAGGGACCGAACCCGCGGACGCCGTTACGGTACCCGAAGAGTTGGCGGACGACCCCGCGTTCGCAGAAGCGGCGGGGCAACCGAGATTGTAGTCAGCGTCGTAGGTCGAAGTGGCATCCGAGAGCGTCGTCTGATCGTCACTCTCCTTCGTTTCGGCCGAGGCCAGTGTGTTCTCGTCGTTCGTCAACTGTTGTTGCGCGTTGTCGAGACTCTCCAGATTCTGATCCTGCTGCACCTGAGTACCACCGGCCTGATCGGTGGCGAGCGTCGACCTGTCCCTCGCCAACTTCTGTTGGTCGCTGGCGTAGGAGACACGCGAGTCCGCGTAGTTCATATTCGCCACCTTGAGCGAGATCGTCGCTTGATCGAGAGCAGAACTCTCCGTCGTTGAATCCACGGTGGCGAGTGTCTGTCCCGCCTTTACTTTCTGTCCGACCGCTGCCGTGAGCGTTTTCAAGGTGCCGCCCGAGACGAAGTTCTCATTGGCGGTTTGGACGGTCGAGAGATTCCCCGACACCGAGACACTCGCCTGAACCGTACCCTTCGTTACCTTGACCGTCCGAGTCACCGTGGCGCTCGACGTCGGCGTCGTGTGATAGATCGAAGAGAAGGCGAGGGCAGCGACGACGGCGACCGCCAACGCCAGCGTGGCGTAAGCCACGCGCTTGCGCGTGAGGAACTCGGGGGTCTTAAGGCTCATGTCAATATCTCCGTGTGGTTGATGGTCGGGGTTTCAAGAGAGGTCCGAGGAACTAACCGGTCTTCTTCGTCACCTTGGGCAAGAGCACCGAGCACGCCGCGTAAGCCTTGGTGTAGGTCGAACTCGAGGTGGACGTGACGTTGGAGGACGATGTCGTGGTGCCGTAGGCCCCTTTCGCCAGGACCACTTGATGAAGGGTCATGCAGTTACGGAAGGCGGCGAAGTTCGCCGACACGTTGGGCGGTGCTCCAAAGCCACCTCCAAGTTGCGATCCCGCGGGCAAGAGGGCGGAGCACGCCTTCAGAGCTTTTTGGGACTTGCCGCTCGACTTGAAGTTCCCCGGCGTTCCGCTACCGGGCTGAAACGTCCCAGAAGGGGTGCCACCTTTCGGGGGCTTGCCAGCACCGAAGGAAGGAACCTTGACTCCGTGTTTCTTGAGGCAACTCTCAAAGGCCTTCAACGATTTCGTGGTCACGGCTTTCGCTGGCTTCGAGGATGCCGACGCGATGCTTCCCCCGGCGAGGAAGCCAGTCCCCGCAACGCTAAGCACGAGTCCCACCGAAACAGCGGAACACAGCCGAACCAATCGCTGCTTTCCAACTCGTCTATCAACCGAACTCGTCAAGTGTTTTGTCATGACAACATTGTGCAAAGTGAGTCTGGAGATTCCCTGAGAGCGCCTTAATGAATTCCTGAATTCGCGATCACGCGAAAGGTCGGGCGACGGCACGCTTCGAGTCGAATATTGAGGCTCGCCTTGTGTCTTTCTTAATCAATACTCAGAAACCCTTGTCATACTTCTGCGGTGACAATGGAGATTCTGTCGGTCGAGGACGACGACAGTCTCGCCTTCGTCATCATGAAGACGCTCGAACTAGCTGGATTCAGCGCCACTCGTGCGAGAGACGGTTGTGAAGGGCTGAAACTCGCGCTCGAAGAATCGAGGTTCAATCTGGTGGTCCTTGACGTCATGCTGCCCGATATGAGCGGCTTCGAAGTCTGTCAACGACTGCGCGAAGCCGGATCGAACATTCCCGTGATCTTTCTCACTGCGGCGGATTCAGTCGGTGACAAGGTTCGAGGCCTCGTGATCGGTGGCGACGACTACCTCACGAAGCCGTTCAGCGGCGAAGAACTCACCGCGCGCATCAGGGCGAAACTTCGACGCAGCGAAAAAGCCCCCGAGGCGCACGTGCTGGCGTATCGAGACATCGTCGTTGACGACGACTCCCACACGGTTACCAAAGACGGCTTGGTCGTGGACCTCTCTCCAACCGAGTATCGACTCCTGCACTTCTTGATCACCAATGTCGGCAAGGTCTTGAGTCGTTGGCAGATACTCGACCACGTCTGGGACTACGGCTACGAGGGTGACCCGACGATCGTCGAATCGTACGTCTCGCAGTTGCGAAAGAAGATCGACACGTCACCACCCTCCATTATTCGAACCGTTCGAAGCATCGGCTATCGAATCGAACGACCGTGACGCTGGCGTGACTCTTCGCGCAAGGCTCACGAGCGCCGCTGCTCTCGTCGTCGTGGTTAGTTTCTTCTTGGGTCTTTTCCTGATCCACTCAGTCGAAACGGCGGGGATTCGTCAAGTCGATCAGCAGCTCGCGGGATTCCTCCCCTCGAAACCTTTTCGAATCGCTACCTCGTCGGGTCCGACGTCGAGACCAGCCCACTCGCCACCCGTGTTCAGTACCAATAACATCAGCGCGCTCTACCTCGCCACGATCACCAACGGAAAACGCACGGTACTCTCAACGCCACTAGGCACCAAAAGAGAGTCACCTCGAACTCCGAGCACCGCGTCTACGTCACGAAAGAACGTCACCATCGTGACCGTAGGATCTACATCGGGTTCACAAACTTGGCGAGCGGTTCTCGTCGCATTTCCCCACTCGCACTCAGATATTCTCGTGGCCGCCTCCTTGAGTCAGGTCAACGCGACGACGAGGTTTCTTGAACTCGCTCTCCTAGTTACGGGGCTCATCATCCTCGCGGTCCTCTTTGCGGCGGGACTTTGGATCGTTCGCCTTGGACTGCGTCCGATCACCGAAGTGACGGCCGTCGCCGAAGCCATCGCGAAGGGAGATAGAACCCAACGGGTAGCGAAGGGGAGTCAAAGAACTGAAGCGGGGAAACTGACGCGCGCCTTTAACGTGATGCTCGATGAGCAACAGGCCCTAGAAGCACGCCTGCGCCAGTTTGTCGGTGACGCTTCCCACGAACTTCGCACCCCCGTCTCGGCCATCCTTGGTATCACCGACTTATGGCGTCGAGGTGAGTTGCGAAGCGGAGAAGTGCGCGACGAAGCCATTCATCGCATTGGGGTCTCGAGTCGCCAGATGGGCAGGCTCGTGGAGGACCTTCTCCTCCTGGCCCGACTTGATGAGGGCAGACCACTTGAGTATGAGACCGTTGACCTGGAGAGCGTCGTTCGCGAAGTGGTCGCAGACGTCCTCGTAACGAGTCCGACGCGGGAAGTCACCATCTCGGCTCCCCACAAGGTCGTCGTCGAGGGTGATGAGGCTCGTCTGCGTCAAGTGGCCGTCAACCTGATCACGAATGCGGTACGGCACACATCGCCTGAGGCCAAGATCCAGGTCCGAGTCTTGGAAGAAGGAGAAGGCGCGGTGCTGGAAGTAGAGGACGAAGGACCCGGCATGACTCAAGAAGATGCGCAACGAGCGTTCGATCGATTCTGGCAGGCCGATCCGAGCAGGTCCCGAGCGGGGGCTGGTCTGGGTCTCGCAATCGTGCGAAGCATCGTCGACGCTCATTGCGGAGACATTTCGCTCATCTCAAATCCACTGACCGGCACACGCGTCACCGTGACCATTCCTCAAAGCCCGCCGGTTACGGACAAAACTTAAAAGCGGGTTGTTGACGACGCTTCAGAATGTCAACTTAACCTTAGAAACGGACATACCTCGGTAGTCCACGATGGTCACTGAATTGGTGGACCAGCGCCGCCGACCTCTCACCTTTCGTTTACCTCGATGAGCCATTCTGACTGAGGCGAGATGAGCGTCTCAGCCAATAACCAGGAAGGCCACACGATGACACGGGTGTTCGAACTACTACGACTTCGCACTTCCAAGGCGCCCATCATCCTTTTTGGTGACCTCCTCGACTTTGACGAGACACTCCGCGCAAAAGCGCGGATCCGGCGAACTGAGGAACTGGCCCACTTCGGAATGATCGTTGAGCATCCGCGATCAAGGCGCTAAACATTCCCATTTTTGCGCACCTGTCGTCCGCGGGTCAATCGATCCAAGGGTGCGCTGACTCTCCGAGCCCCTTTTGACCGACACGGTAAGTGAAACCGCTTCTCACCCCAACGAGAGAGACGATAATCATTGTGTGGGCAGACGACTCCTACGCGTGAAATCCGGCTGTTCGAATGAGGTCTTCATGTCCTGAGACCTTGTGGAACAGGGCTTAACAACTCCGTGAAAACCGGTGACGGTTTCTCGCGACGACTGGATAACTGCGGGCAAGAACTGGAGATACCACTGGCGAACGCATTATCAAAGCGAGCGTCGACCACGGTCGCCGCATTCTCGCGACGGCGTTCGTTAAGGCGAAGGAACCAACACAGACGCCCTCGACGCCCACCCAGCACAGCGATTCGTCAACCTTTTCGCGATCCAGCTCCAGGGTCTCCAGAGAATCGTCACTGAGGCTTTGGGACGCCACGAGATCGAGCTCCGCGTCCTTTCGAAGATGAGCCTCCAACCAATTCGCGCCTTTAAGACACGGCCCACAAGTCCCGTCGTAGATCAAGAGCGCGCGTTGTCTCACGTGAACAGGCTAGAGGGACTGAGAAGTACTTATCACTGATTTGGTTGCGGCGAATGCATCGACAAGCGCGGAGCCGCCTCCAGTGAAGGACCGACCAATTTCGAGCCCCTCTTAGAACTCACGGGATAGATCAGTTCGGTTCGAAACGCGCGTCTCTTGGATTCACCGGGTCGGCCACCTCGAACCTCGACCCATTCCTCTCCGGTGGCTTCGTTGCGCCCGTGGGCAATAAACACCCACTGCAGACGCAGCTCCTTTGGGACATTGACGAGCACCGGCTCACCCGTTTCGACACCGTTCCACGTATTCGTTCGCGTTATCGATCCGTCAGGACGCTTCTCGGTGGACTCGGCCATGCATCCTGTCTACTCGCCACCAGCGTGACGACGAGGAACCGCCAGGTCACACCAGTGCCGTAGGGTCCAGTCATGTCATTCGAACAGTCATTGCCAAAGTCACTCTCTCCGTCTCGCCTCGCGGATTTCAAGGCTTGTCCTCGCCGCTACCAACACGCCTCCATCGAGAGAATCTCGCAACCAGCCACGTACGCCACCGCCAAAGGACGATTCGCCCATTACATATTCGAACACCTGTTCTTGCTGCCCAATGAGGAACGCACCGCGCAGAAGGCCCGCGAATTGGTGGATCCCGCAATCGAGGCAATCCTTACGGACTCGGTGCGCAACGAAATCGCCATGGACCTGGCCATGCTCGACCGCATGGTCGACGAGACCCGCGACATCATCACCAAGTATTTCGAGATGGAGGACCCGCGCGAGGTGAACGCCGAAGGAGTCGAGCTTCGTCTCGGGGTGAACGTGGACGACACGCCACTCTTTGGCATCCTCGACCGCCTCGATCGCGACCAGGAGGGAAACCTGATCATCGTCGACTACAAGACGGGTGGAATGCCGAACCGTAATTATGACGCGCAGACCTTCGCCAATACCGAGTTGTACGCCGCACTTTGTCGAGAGAAACTCGGCGAGACGCCCACCAAGATCCGACTCTTATACGTGGCTCACGGCGAGTCAATCGAACGAAACGTGACCGACGTTGTCGTCAAGGCACGGGCGTCGAACGCCGTGGACGCCTGGCAAAGGATCAAGCGCTACTACGAAGAAGGCGACTTTCCCGCGACGCCCTCGACCAACACGTGTCGATTCTGCGCCTACAAGGACCTTTGTCGCGCGAACGGCGTGCCGGTCCCGAGTGGCTAGTCCGTAGGCTGACGCTGTGACCGCTTTCGAACTTTCCTACGACTATCGCTGCCCCTTCGCCAAGAACATCCACTTGCACGTGCTGAGTGCACTCCGCGCGGGCGCCGACTTCAGCGTTGACTTCGTGCCCTGGACCATGAGCCAGGGTTACCGGGCCGACGGCGCCCCCGACGTATGGGACGACCCCGCCCACGACCCGGACCTCCTCGCCCTCGCCGCGAGCGTCTCGGTGCGTGATCAGCAACTCGACAAGTTCCTCGCCGCGCACGAAGCGCTCTTTCGCGCTCGTCACGAACGCGCAATCCGACTGGTCACCCTCGAAGAGATCGACACGGTTCTCACGCCGGTCGGGGTCGACGTGGAGATGCTGAGACTCGACCTGCAGAGCCGACGCCCACACCAAGTCATTGGCGAGAACTTCAGGAGGTTCGAGCAAATCGAAGCCTTCGGCGTGCCGACTTTCGTGGTGGGAGACGACGCGACGTTCGTGCGCTACATGACTCCTCCCGGCGACGACCCCAAAGCGTCCATTTCACTCATCGAGTCGCTCGTTACCCTAATGACGGCGCAGTCAGCGTTAAACGAGTTCAAGCACACGCGTCTTCCCCAATGAACTAGCCCAGGCGAAAGATCAACTCGAGAATCGAAAGTACGGCCAGTGCGCCCGCGGGCGCAAAGACTGCGAACGCGTCACCCTTGCGCAAGTGGAAGTACACCGCGCCAATCATCGTGACGGCGAGTCCCACGACGGCGACTTCATTCAACACCCCAAGGAACGAAGACCGACCCGACGCCAAGCCAATCAGTACCGCGACGGCGCCGACGAACTCCAGGAACCCAATGCGCTGGTAGGCAACCTTGGAGAAGCCGAGGTGCTCGGCGGCACTCGACATCATCGGGTTGAATCGGATCTTCTGCATTCCAGACGCGGCGAACACCAAGAACAAGACAATAGAAAGGACACTGGCTACTACTGACATATCAACTCCTCGTAGCAGACCAATTTACTGTCTCCGCAGAGGGCGACTATCTGAGCTGGTCTCCCTCGATGGTCCTGTAGCGTTTTGTTCGTGTCGAACGTCCACCAGCCAACTTTGCGTCGAGTCGGCATCGTGGGCGGAGGACAGCTCGCACTCATGATGGGAGAAGCGGCGTTGGCCGTCAATGTCGAAACGTTCGTCCTCGCCACCTCGGCGAACGATCCCGCCGCGGCGACGTGTGACCACCTGCTGGTCGGCGAGGCGAAAGACGCGCGCGCGCTCGCCGAACTCGCCACGTTGGTCGACGTCGTGACCTTCGACCACGAATTAATCGACCTCGATCAGATCGCCGCGCTCGAAGCCCTGGGCGTGGCGGTTCGACCGAGTTCGTCCGCCCTTCATTACGCGGTCGACAAGGCGTACCAGCGACGACGTTTTCGCGAAGCGGGTATACCCGTGCCGCGCTTTGTCGTGGTGAGTTCTTCGAGTGACGCGACGCTGCAGGGTTTTCTCGACGATCTCGAAGAGGAGCCCGTGATCAAGGCGCCGCGCGGGGGCTACGACGGACGCGGCGTCCTGTTTCCGAGCTCGCGCACCGAAACTCTGACCATGATCGATCAACTCGCGACGGCGGGCGACGTGCTCGTCGAAGAGCGCCTCGCGCTCCAAAGCGAGGTGTCCCAGCTGCTCGCTCGCGGCGTCGACGGCTCGCTCGCCATCTATCCCCTGGTCACCACCGAGCAAGCGAGCGGGATGTGCGTGGAAGTGGTCTACCCCGCGCGCGTCACCAACGAACTCGCCCGACGCGGGGAGGAACTCGCCGAACAGATCGCGTCACTGGTCGAAGCGGTGGGCATCCTCGCCATCGAGTTCTTCGTCACTGGCGGGGACCTCGTGGTCAACGAGATAGCGCTTCGCCCGCACAATTCGGGCCACTGGACCATCGAGGGCGCGAGTACCAGCCAGTTCGCGAACCACCTGCTCGCCGTCAGTGCTCAAACGCTCGGCGAAGCCACGCCGCTCTACGCCAATGCCGTCATGGTCAACGTCGTCGGTGCCGACCAGCCAGGTTCGCTCGAAGGCGCCCGGGCCACGCCCGACGTCGTCGTGCACGACTACGGCAAAGCCTGGCGACCGAATCGCAAACTCGGCCACGTCACGAGTGTCGGTGACGACCCGGCCACGGTGCACGTGAGAGCATGGCAGGGTGCTCTTGCGTACGGTACGAGCACCGAGGAGGCGTAATGCAGCCACAAGTGGGGATCGTGATGGGCAGTTCCTCGGACCACGAGATCATGAACGACGCCGCCACCGTGCTCGAGCGCTTCGACGTCGCCTACGAGATCCACGTGGTCTCCGCGCACCGAACCCCCGAAGCGATGATCGATTACGCGAGGACCGCGCGGAGTCGGGGCCTGAAGATCATCATCGCCGGAGCGGGAGGCGCCGCCCACCTACCCGGCATGCTGGCTGCCGTGACGACGCTACCGGTGATTGGCGTGCCCGTCGCGCTCGCGCGCCTCGACGGCCTGGACTCACTCTTGTCGATCGTCCAAATGCCCCGTGGCGTGCCGGTGGCGACCGTCGCGATCAACGGGGCGACCAACGCCGGATTGCTCTGCGTGCGCATGCTCGGCATCGACGACGAGAAACTCGCCGAAGGCCTCGAGACGTACCGGCTCGAACTGGCCAACCAGGCGAAGAACCAGGACGAGAACTTACCGAGAAATTAGAGTCCCTGGTGTGCGGACAGGCGTTCCTGACGACCGCTTTGCCCGGTTGCCCCTAGTCTGGTCAGGTAACGAAGGAGGCCCCCGTGGGTTTAGGTAAGAGAATCACCACAATTTTTCAGGCCAAGTCCAACGCCGCCCTGAACAAGATGGAAGATCCGCGCCAGACGCTCGATCTCTCCTACGAACAACAGCTCGAGAACCTCACCAAGGTCAAGCGCGCCGTCGCCGACGTCGCGACCGCGCGCAAGCGCGTAGAGATTCAAGCCGAGCAACTAAAGACCCAGGGTGACAAGTTGGCCGAACAGGCCAAGGCCGCGCTCGCCCAAGGCAACGAACCCCTCGCGCGTGAAGCACTGAGTCGTCGCGAGGCGATCGCCGCGCAGCTCAAGGACCTCGACACCCAGCACGCAACCATCGTCGAGCAAGAGGACAAGCTCACCCAAACGAGCCAACGACTCCAGACCGAAGTCGAGGCGTTTCGCACGAGGAAAGAGACCATCAAGGCCACCTACACCGCGGCCGAGGCCTCCTCGCACATCAACGAGGCGGTCGCGGGCATCTCGACGTCCATGACCGACGCCGGGGCCGCGATGCAGCGCGCCCAGGACAAGGTCGCCGAGATGCAAGCACGCAGCGGTGCCCTGGACGAGTTGCTCGCCTCGGGGGCGCTCACAGACCTCAACAGTCCCAGTGACGACATTCAGGCCCAATTGGACAAGGCCGGCACGACGTCCAACGTCGACGCCCAATTGGCGGCGCTCAAAGCCCAACTGGGCACCGGCACCGGCAGCGCGACCGAGGCAGCGGGTGAGCTTCCCACCCCGAAAGACGCCTGAGCATGGCCAATTCCAAGATTGAGACCGACCACGGTCTGAACGCGCGAATGTTCGTCACGGGCCTTCTGCTCGTCCTGCTCTACGCCATCATCGTCACGGTACTGATTCGCGTGGGCGTCGCCTACGAATTCGTGATCGTCATCGCCTTCGCGCTCATCTTCTCCCAGTACTACTTCTCGGACAAGATCGCGATGTTCTCCATGCACGCCCACGAGGTCACGCCCGCCCAAGAGCCGCGCTTGCACGAGATAGTCGACCGGCTCTGTCTACTCGCCAACATGGAAAAGCCCCGCGTGGGCGTTGCCGAAGTCGATATACCAAACGCGTTCGCCACGGGCCGCAGCCCCAAGCACGCCGTGATCTGCGCGACGCGAGGACTGATGAACCGCCTAGGTGACGAAGAGCTCGAGGCGGTGCTCGCCCACGAACTCAGTCACGTCGCGCACCGCGACGTGGCGGTCATGACGATCGCCTCGGGTGTGGGCATGCTGGCGGGACTAGTGAGTCGCATCGCCATGTGGGGTGCGATTCTCGGTGGCGGTGGGCGTGGTCGCGGCGGCCAGAACATCGTGTTGTTGGAGATGGCGACGTGGATCATCTCACTGGTCATCTACGTCATTGCCTACATGCTCACCATGGCCCTCTCGCGTTATCGCGAACTCGCGGCGGACCGTTCGGGGGCGATCCTCATCGGCAAGCCCAGCGTGCTCGCCAGTGCCCTCGTGCACATCACCGGGGACATGGGAAAGATCCCACGCACGGACCTGCGCAAGAGTGAAGGCATGAACGCCTTCTTCTTCGCTCCAGCCCTCGCTCCCGGCACGGCCGCCTCGCTGTTCTCGACGCACCCCTCGCTCGAGAAGCGCCTCGACCAGTTGAACAAGCTCGAGCGTGAACTGAACGGCTAGTGGGTTTTCGCGACGCGCTCTTCGGGCGCACCACCCAAGCCCAGCCAAAACTCGACAATCTTTTTGCCCTCTCTACGGGAGCGCTCACCCTCGAAAGCGAGCTCGACCTCGTCTCTTCGGGCGAGGCCGGCCTCTGCTTCAAGGCCGGCAGCGGCGAATCGACGATCACCACCGACGCCGACATCGAACAACTCCTCAACTTCAACGAGGCCGACAACAAAGTGAGCATCACCACCGACGACCTGGGATTCAAGTGGCTCGTCATCAAAGATCCCGACCTCGAGAGCCTCGTCACGCGCATCCACAGCGCGAATACCTCGATGGTGGAGAACGGCCTCGGGCCGCGCTTGTTGTGCGCGGTCTTCGGGTTCGTGCCCAAGTCGCCTCCCGGCGATGGTTCGGTGCGACTCGTGTACCTCTTAAAGCAGGGTACGTTCTACCCCTTTGCGCCGACCTCGAAGAACCAACGCGACAACGAACTCGAACTTCGGGTGCGTTCGTTCCTCGAAAAGGACCTACCCATGGAAAAGGACCTCTCGCGCTGGATGGCGCTGTGGAATCTACCGGTCAACTAAGCAGGTGGTGGTAACGCGCGAGGAGTGTCTCGAATTCCTCGCCGTACTCGAGGTCGAGCTCGGTGATTCCTCCACGGTCGTGGGTCCACAACTCGAGTCGTAGTTCGCGGTACCCAACGGTTGCTATCGGATGATGGTCGAGGCGCTGGGCGAGGGGGACCTGCGCTTGGAGAAGCGCCACCGCGCCGGGGTAGTCCGCAGTGCCAACGACGAGCACGAGGCGATCGCCCTCACGGCGCCAGCGTGGGTTCGCTTCGAGCCAATTTTCGATGACACTGTCCTCGAGGCGGACCGGTCGGCTCACGGATGGGTCATGTCCTCGGGCACCACCGCCGCGTCGAACTGCTCCGCGCTGAGAAAGCCCAAGCTGAGTGCCGCCTCGCGCAGTGTGGTGCGCTCCTTGTGGGCCTTTTTGGCGACCTTGGCGGCCTTGTCGTAGCCAATGATCGGGTTGAGCGCCGTGACGAGCATGAGCGAGTTGTTCAGGTGGTGGCTGATCTGTTCGTAGTCGGGTTCGAGTCCCTCGACGCAGAACTCGCGGAACCGGTCGCACGCGTCGCTCAACAAGTCAATCGAGTTACAGAAGTTGTGGATGATCACGGGCTTGCACACGTTCAGTTCGAGGTTGCCGCGCGAGCCGGCCATGGCGATCGCCGTGTCGTTACCGAAGACCTGGATCGAGACCATGATCATCGCCTCACTTTGGGTGGGATTCACCTTGCCGGGCATGATCGAACTCCCGGGCTCGTTCTCTGGAAGGGCCAACTCGCCCAGCCCCGAGCGCGGACCTGATCCGAGCCAGCGCAGGTCGTCGGCGATCTTGATGAGGCTGGTCGCGGTCGTCTTGATCGCGCCGTGCGCAAAGACCAGCGCGTCGTGCGCCGCAAGGGCGGCGAACTTGTTCGGCGCCGTGACGAAGGGCTTGCCCGTCAGTGTCGCGATCGCCGCGGCGACGCGCTCGCCAAACTCCGGGTGCGTGTTAAGACCAGTGCCCACCGCCGTGCCGCCCGCGGCGAGTTCGTAGAGGCCACCGAGCACTAGTTCAAGACGCTCGAGGTCCGCGTCCAACTGGGCGACGTAGCCCGAGAACTCCTGACCCAGGGTGAGCGGCACCGCGTCCATCAGGTGCGTGCGTCCGATCTTGGTGACGTTCACGTAGGCCTTCGCCTTCGCGTCCAGCGCGTCGCGCAGTCGCCGCAGGCTCGGCACCAGCCGGTCGGTGATCTCGACCACGGCGGCGATGTGCATGGCCGTGGGGAACGTGTCGTTCGAAGACTGGGACATGTTCACGTGGTCGTTGGGGTGCACGGGCACCTTGGAACCGAGTACCCCGCCCGCCAGTTCAATCGCACGATTGGAGATGACTTCGTTGACGTTCATATTGGTCTGGGTACCCGAGCCGGTCTGCCAGATGCGCAACGGAAACTCGTCCTTGAGCGTGCCGTCGATAACCTCGCGCGCCGCGCGCTCGATGAGCTGGGCCCGCTCGTCGTCGAGTTTGCCCAACGCCTCATTCACCTGAGCCGAAGCGAGTTTGAGCACGCCAAAGGCGCGCACGAGAGCCGGCGGCATCGTTTCGTCACTGATCGCGAAGTGGTGCAGGCTGCGCTCGGTCTGGGCGCCCCAGTAATGATCAGCGGGAACCTCGATCTCGCCCATGGTGTCTGATTCGATGCGTACGTTTGCCACGACTTCCTCTCCACTTCTCCACTGACTTTTTTACCGCAGTTTCCCCCACCCCAGGAATCTCGGCAGTTCCGTAGAGTTTTACCCCGCTCTCGTCGAGACCGGCGTTGCTGAGGGTGCCGTGCAGCGCCCAACCTCGTGCGAACAGCGAGGAGCGCACCGACAGTCATTACCATGAAAACAGTGGGACTCCCCACCCGTTAGAACTGGATGAACCATGACCGACACCTTCACGCCCGCCGCACGAGCAGTCTTCGAAAAAAAGGTGTTGGCGCACGTCGCCACGCTGGGTCCCGACGGTGCCCCTCAAGTCACGCCCGTCTGGGTGATGCTCGACGGTGAGGACATCATCATCAACACCGCACTCGGACGTGCCAAGGCGCGCAATCTCGCGAGTGACTCGCGAGTGGCGGTTTCGCTCACCGACCCTGACGACCTCTACGCGGCGATTGTCGTGCGAGGCTCGGTCACCGGCTTCACGACCGAGGGGGCCGACGACGTCATTGACCAACTGGCCAAAAAGTACCTCGACGTCGATAGTTATCCCATGCGTCGCGAAGGCGAGATCCGCGTCACCGTGCGCATCCACCCCGAGCGAATCTCCCAACAACCCGAATAGTCGAACTAGGAAAAGACCGTCACGTCCCCGACCGCTTCGCGCTGCGTTCGCCCGGCACGAAGCTCATCCTCGCCACTGCGCAGTGTGTCGCCGTCGTAACTCCATACGCGAAGCTCGCGCGGTGGCGCGGGACGATTGAAGGCGCCCAGAATGGTCGCCACCTCGTTGGTGAAGCTCACCTCGTCGTCAACCAGCATCGCGCGAACCACTTGGGCCTGAAGAGCGGCGTCGGGGCCGCTCACGATCACGTGATCGAGCTCGATCAGCCAGCTGAGCGTCGCAACGTCGCGCGCAGCGAGTGACGCCGGGTAGCCTTCGCCCACTTCGAGCCAGACGCCAATGGGCTTGGACCACCGGTCCTTCAGGCCGCCCGCGGCGACCACAGAGTCGGCGTCGACCCAGGCGAGCGCGACGGGCGAGGACTGCTCGCCCACGAACTCGGCGACTTGGTCGAGTACTTGCAGTGAAGTCGAGAGCCGGACCATCTGCATCGCTAGGGCTGCAGGTCTTCCTTGGGTAGGCGTTCAATGTTGACGTCGCGAAACGTGAGCACCCGCACCGACGGCACGAAGCGCGCGGCGCGGTACATGTCCCAGACCCAGGCGTCGGCGAGCGTGATCTCGAGCAAGGTGGGAGTGCCGCTGGAGCGGACCTCGACCGCGACCGAATTGGCGAGGTAGAAACGCCGGTCGGTCTCCACGGCGAAGTCGAACATGCCCACCACGGCTTTGTACTCTTGAACGAGAGCGAGTTCTAGGGTCGACTAGTAGTCGTCGAGCTCTTCTTCGCCCAAGGGACTAGGGACGCTCGGTGACGCGGAGCTCCTTGATCTTGGCGGCCTTTCCACGCAGATCACGGAGGTAGTACAACTTGGCGCGACGAACGTCGCCGTAGGACTCGACTTCGATCTTGGCAATGGTGGGCGCGTGCACCGGGAACGTGCGCTCCACCCCGACCCCGAAGCTCACCTTTCGCACGGTGAAAGTCTCTTGGAGACCCGAACCCTGGCGGCGGATGACGATGCCCTGGAACACCTGGACGCGCTCACGGGTACCCTCGACCACGCGCACGTGGACCTTCAGGGTGTCGCCGGTGCGAAATGCGGGAATGTCGTCGCGAAGCGAGTCGCGGTCGATGAGGTCGGTGGGATTCATGTGAGCGGTCCCTTTCGGATCACTGAGGCTTTAGAAGTTTAGCCGTTGCGCCAGACCTATTCCAACGGAGGGAATTCGTCCAAAATGGCCCATTCGTCCGCGCTCAGCCCGCCGCGACGCTCGATGAGGTCACCGCGACGCTCGATGGTACGACGCAGGGACTGGGCGAGTCGCCAGCGCGCGATACGGGCGTGGTCGCCCGAGCGAAGGATCTCGGGTACCTCGAGGCCCCGGAACTCGGCGGGTTTGGTGTAGTGCGGGTACTCGAGGAGTCCGTTGGCGAAGGTCTCTTCCACGCTCGACTCGTCGTTGCCGAGCGCACCGGGAAGCAGACGCACGACCGTCTCGATCACGCAGAGCGCGGCGAGTTCGCCCCCGGCGAGCACGAAGTCGCCCAGGGAGACCTCGTCGTCGGCGACGAGGTCGAGTACGCGCTGATCGAATCCCTCGTAGCGCCCACAGAGCAGCGTGAAGCCCTCGAGTTGAGCCAGTTCGTGGGCGACCGAGTGGTTAAACGCACGCCCCGAAGGGCTGAGCGCGATGACCGGGTGCGCGAGGCCCGGCGTCTGCTCGAGCGTGCGGATAATGGGCTCGGGTCGAAGCACCATGCCGGCCCCACCGCCAAAGGGCGTGTCGTCCACGCTGCGATGAACGTCGGTGGTGGCGTCGCGAAAGTCGTGCACGTGCAGGTCGAACACGCCCCGTTCGCTCGCTCGACCGAGTACCGACGTCGTCGCGTACTGGCGGATCGACTCGGGAAACAAGCTGAGCACGTCGATGCGCAGCGTCATTCGAACAACCCTTCGGGCACTTCGACGTCGATGCGCACATTCGCCTCGATCCGGGTGACGAAGGTGAGCGGCACCAGGGCTCCGGAGTCGAGGACCATGATGTCACTCGCGGGATTCGACTCGACCTCGATGACGCGCCCGCGACGAACGCCGTGGGCGTCGTAGACCTCGGCGTTAAAGAGCTCGTCGATCCAAATCGCGTCGTCGTCCTCGAGACGAGGCGCGCGAAGTACGACCCCTCGCCACACCTCGGCGTCCTCACGCGTGACGATGCGGTCAAAGGTGACGATGAAACGGTCCTGGTGAGCGATCGACGAACCCACGAGGAGACTTCCTCGATCGGTCTCTAACTGCGCACCGCTCGCCAGACGCTCGATCCGATCGGTCCAGAGGTCCACGAGGACCTGACCCTTGAGCCCGTGCGCCTTTACGATGCGCCCGACCTCGAGCATGGGGCGCTCGGGGGCGCTCACGATTAGTCGACGATGTCGACTGAGGTCGTCACGCCGTCGCGCGCGCCCGCGGCGCCCACGAGGGCTCGGATGGCCTGGGCGGTGCGCCCGCGGCGACCGATGATCCGACCCATGTCGTTTGCGCCGACGCTGAGCGAAAGCACGACTTTGCCCTGGCGCTCGCTGACCTCTATCGACACCGCATCGGGCTCTTCGGCGAGGGACCTGGCGATGAATTCAAGGGCCGCGGTCGCGGCGGCGGCGCGATCGGCACCGTCGTTCTCAATGTTCTCGTTGCCGTAATCCTCGTGGTTGTCGCCGTCGTCAATCGTGTTGATATCGCCCGCGACGTAGTCGTCGTGCACGTCACTCACTTGGCGACCTTCGTGGCCTCGAAGGCGTCGAGCGCGCCGCTCGCCTTGAGCAATTTGGCGACCCTTTCCGTGGGCTGGGCACCGTGCTGGAGCCAGTGCACTACTTTGTCGTTGTCAATGGAGAACACGGTCTCGGGATTCGCGTCCGAGACGCCGCGGGGTTGGTAGGTGCCGACGATCTCGAGGAAGGCACCCGAGCGGGCGCGACGACTTTCGGCCGCGACCACGCGATAGGTCGGTTGCTTCTTTTTTCCCATGCGCACCAAACGGAGTTTCACAGCCACGACGAATGTCCCTTCAAACCTTTTGTCCTGGTCCACCAGGACTGGGCGATATACCCGAGCGTCAAAGTTTAGCGTTGTTTGGGGGGAGTGACTCTCCCACCCTTCTTCTTCTTGTTTTTCGACCCGCCACTGGGACGCTGCGCGGCACCCGCTTTCATGCCCGCCGCCAGTGACTCGAAACCCGCCGGCACTGCTTCGCTGCGCTGGGCTTGGGCCCGAGCCGCGAGACTCGCCATCTTACCCATGGGACCAGGCATCGAAGGCTGGGATCCACCCATCTGGCGCATCATTTTTTTCATCTCGCCGAACTGCTTGAGCAGTTGATTGACCGCGCTGACACTGGTGCCCGAACCCTTGGCGATGCGCGTACGACGCGAGCCGTCGATGATGACCGGTTCGCGGCGTTCGCGTTTGGTCATGGAATTGACTATGGCCTCAATCTTGTTGAGTTGGCCCTCGTCGACGTTGGCCGCCGCGCTGCGCATCTCTTTGGTGACCCCGGGCATCATCTTCATGATCCCGCCCAGGGAGCCCATCTTTCGTACCTGGTTGAGCTGGGACATGAAGTCGTCGAGGGTGAACGTCCCGCTCATCATGCGCCCCGCCGACTCGGCGACGACGTCGGGGTCCATGGTGCGTTCGGCCTGTTCGATGAGGCTCATCACGTCGCCCATCCCGAGGATGCGCGACGCCATGCGGTCGGGGTGAAAGAGGTCGAAGTCGGCGAGCTTCTCGCCCGTGGAGGCGAACACCACTGGCCGGCCCACGACGCCTCGCGCGGAGAGCACCGCGCCGCCGCGCGCGTCGTAGTCGAGTTTGGTGACGATCATGCCCGAGAGCGCCAGGGTCTCGTTAAAGGCCTTAGCCGTGTGCACCGCGTCCTGGCCCGTGACGGCGTCGATGACGAGGAACGTGTAGTGCGGCGAGGTCTCCTTACTGATCGCGCGGACCTCGCGCATCAGCGCGTCGTCAATCGCGAGGCGTCCCGCGGTGTCGACGATCACGACGTCGCGACCGAGTCGCGTCGCCTCGGCGACGCCCTTCTTGGCGACCTTCACCGGATCGGAAGCGTCGGAATAGACGTCAACACCGATCTGACCCGCGAGCACCCGCAATTGCTCGACGGCGGCGGGGCGCTGGAGGTCGGCGGCGACCAGGAACGGCTGGCGGCCCTGCTGCTTAAACCACAACGCCAGCTTGGCCGCCGCCGTCGTCTTGCCCGCGCCCTGGAGACCGGCGAGCAGGATGACCGTGGGCGGCTTGGAGGCGTAGGTGACCTTGAGCGCACTCGAACCGAGGACCTCGACCAGCTGCTCGTGCACGGCCTTGATGACCTGTTGACCGGGCGAGAGACTCTGGCTCAGTTGCTCGCCACTGAGCCGTTCACGCACCGCCTCGAGGAACGCGCGCACCACGCCGAGCTCGACGTCCGCCTCGAGCAGGGCCGAACGAACTTCGCCGAGAGCTTCGTCGAGGTCGCTGTCGCTCAGTCGTCCGCGCGAACGTAGTGAACCCGAGATGCGTTCGAGTCGTTCGCTGAGGGCGTCAAACATGATGCCTGAAGGCTACCGTCACGCGTCGAGCAGAGAATCGACGAAGTTCTGCGGGTCAAAGACGATCAAGTCATCGACGCCCTCGCCTATGCCCACGTACTTCACCGCAATGCCCAATTCGCGTTCGATGGCTATCACGATGCCGCCGCGTGCGGTCCCGTCGAGCTTGGTCAGCACGATCCCGGTCACCGACGCCGCGGCGAGGAACTCGCGGGCCTGGTTGAGCGCGTTCTGGCCCGTGGTGGCGTCGAGCACCATGAAGGTCTCGACGACCTCGCCCGGTTCGCGGTCCGCGACCCGGCGGATCTTGGCGAGCTCGTCGAGCAGGTTGGTGCTGTTCGATCGCCGCCCGGCGGTGTCGGCGAGCACGATGTCCGAACCGCGCGCCTGGGCCCGACCGAGGGCGTCGTGCACGACCGAGCCGGGATCGGCCCCTTCGTTGGCGCGCACGATGTCCGAACCGGTTCGCTTGGCCCATTGCTCGAGTTGCTCGGCGGCGGCGGCTCGAAAGGTGTCGCCCGCCGCCAAGGTGACCGAACGACCTTCGTTGACGTGGCGTTGGGCCAGTTTGCCAATCGACGTCGTCTTGCCCACGCCGTTCACCCCCACGAAGAGCCAGACCGGTACGCGTCCTTCACTCGCCTTCAACCTGACCGAACGATCGGCCCTCAGTGACGAGAGCAGGGAATCTCGAAGCGAGTTCGCCACGCCCTCGGGCGCGCCGTTCTCGCGCAGATCCGAAAGAATCTCGTTGGTCGTCGTGACCCCCACGTCACTTCGCAACAGGACCTCTTCAACTACGGCGAGCTGGTCCTCGCTGAGAGATCCCACGCCCGAGATCGAGCGCACACGATCGAAGATTGAGCGCGACGAGCTCAGTCGGCGTTCGAGGGTCGCCACGTCACCGAGGCTCGGGCGCGCGGACACGTCACGCACCAGCACTTCGGGCATGGCGGCGCGCAACTGGGGGGCGACGCTTCTGCGCGATTGGCGTCGCACCACCAGGACCGCGCCCAACAGCACGACGAGCGCGGCGACGATGATGACGACGATCACGCCGTCTCGACCTCGAGCGTGCGCGTGACGCGCTGACTGACCACCTTGGACGAGGCCCCGGGCACCATCGTCACCCCGTAGAGCGCGTCGGCGGCTTCCATCGTACGCTTCTGGTGGGTCACGATGAGCAACTGCGCCTCGTCACGGAACTCGTCGACCAGACTCAAGAAGCGCTGCAGGTTGACGTCGTCCAGCGCCGCTTCAACCTCATCCATCATGTAAAAGGGCGAAGGCCGCGAACGAAACACCGCAAAGAGGAAGGCGAGTGCGGCCATGGACCTCTCGCCACCCGAGAGCAGTGAGATCCGCCGGACGTTGCGGCCCATGGGGCGAACCTCGATCTCGACGCCGGTGTTGAGTGGGTCGTCGGGTTCGGTGAGAATGAGGCGCCCCTGTCCGCCGGGAAAGAGCATCGAGACCAGGGTCGAGAAGTGCTCGTTCACGTCGGCGACGGCGCTCGAGAAGGTGGTCATGATCTCCTCGTCGAGCGCGCGCAACACTTCTTGGAGCTCGCGGCGGGCGTTTCGCACGTCGCTCACCTGCTCGTCGAGTTCGCGGTAGCGCTCTTCGAGCGCGTGGAGCTCTTCGAGGGCGAGCGGGTTGATGGGGCCGAGTGACGTGACGCGCGCCTCAAGCTCGCCCACCCGTTGCTCGAGAGAGACACCTTCGGGCAGGTCGAGTTCCTCGCCGGGACCAATCTCGTGGGGCTCGAGACCGAGGTCGCGCCGTACGATCTCGTGCAGGTTGGTCACCATCACGGCGAGTTCGGCGCGTTCGATCTCGCCACGGTGTATCACTTCGCCGACCTCACTCAGGCGAGCTTCGGCTTCGCTGCGCTCGCGGCGAACCACCTCGAGACGTTCGGCCGAGGCGCGTGACGCCTCGAGCTGTTCGCGGTAGGTCGAGTCCATCGCCTCTTGGGACGTACGGATGTCCTCGGCGGCGCGCGTCACCAACCCGGTCAGGCGTTCGAGCACGCGTAGGTCGAACTCGAGGGACTCGCGTCGACTGGCCGCCTCGAGGCGCTCGGAGTTTCGTCCCTCGAGGCGTGATTCGATCTCGCCTCGACGTTGTTGGATGAGCCGTCGACGTTCCCCGTACTCCGCCTCACGTCGCGACAAGGCCGTCGCGAGTTCACTGACGCGTTCGCGGTCGGCTTCGAGTTGCGCGCGCGCCTGGTCGAGAGCGAGCTTCTTGTCGTCCGCGGACGCAACGGCGGACTCGATCGCCGGGAGTTGCTCAAGCAGCGTCGCGAGCTCCTCGTCGAGCTCGACGATCTGTCCGGCGAGCCCGCCCACCTCACTCGTGAGCAGTTCCACGCTCAGCGCGAGCTCCTCGAGAAGCTGACCAGTGCGCTCAATGTCGCGGCTGATCCGTTCGAGTTGAGCCTCGGCCTGGGCGTGCGCGGTCGCCGCCTGGTTGAGCCGCTGGCGCGCCGCGACGGCGGACTGGGCCGCCTGGTCGCGACGCGAACGAATGGGCGCGAGGGCGGTGTCGGCTTGGGTGGCGGCGAGGTGCGCTTCGTCGACCGTCGAGCGGGTCACGAGCGCGCGGCCCGAGGCGACGCGCCATCCCGAGGCGGCGAAACGATCACCGTCGCGCGTGACGATCACGAGATCGGGATTGCTCACCGCCACCTCGATGCCCGACTCCCAGTCGGTGGCGACGAAGGCCCGCAGAAAGAGCGTGTCGAGCACGCGCGTGACGTGCCCGGGCGCTCCGGACCTCGCGCGCACGAGCGAGCGCAGCGGCGTGCAGCCCGCGGGGGCGCTCGGCGCGACGAGCGACGCTTCGCCAACGGGCAAGATCAGTCCGGCGCCACCTTCGCGACGAAGTGCTTCGAGCGCGGCGCGAGCGGACTTGCGCCCGTCGACGACCATCGCACCGACCGAAGCTCCCGCCGCGGATTCGACGGCTCGATCCCAGCCGGCGTCGATCTCGATCAGGTCGAGGAACGCGCCCAGGACGCCTTCGAGGTTGCCAATGATGGCCTTGCCCCCGGCACCGGACATCTCTTCGAGGGCTCGCGCGAGCGCCTCGGCGCGCGCCTGGGTGCGCGCGGCGACGTCGGTCGCTTCGCGCAGCGCCTCGTCGGCTTCGCTGCGTTCGTTCTCGGCGATCTGGGCTTCGCGCTCGGCGTCGGTGCGTTCCTTAACCGCGGCTTCGAGCGAGTCCCTCGCTCGTTCGCTCGCGCGAGAGAGCTCCTCGCGGGCGTGTTGTGACTCACTGGAGCGTTCGCGCGAATCGCTCAGTCGATTCGCACTTCGCCGCTCACTCTCGCGCACCGACATCAAGGATCGCTCGAGCAGGTCGATTCGCTCGAGCGCGGCCTTCAGGGCCGCCTCGTCACCCTCGCTCGACGCACTCGACCACGCGGCTTCGAATCGCTGCTCGTGGTCAACGAACGCAGCACGCGCGGCGCTCACCTGTTCGCGTTCCAGGCCCAGGTCCGACTCTTCGGTTTCGAGACTCGTGAGGTCGGTGGCGAGTTTCGCCGCGTCCGCTTCGAGGGTGGCGATGACGTTCTCGTCGGCCGAGGCGATCAGGGCCATGCGCAGTGAGCGCTCGCGCTCTTGGATGATCGAGAGGGTTCCCCTCGCTCGTTGACTGAGTCCCTGCAGGGTACCCAGGGTGGAGGCGAGCATCTCCTCACGACGACTCGCCATCTCCGCGGCGGCGGTGGTCGCCTGGGCGTCGAGGGTCACCAGTTCACTGCGCAACTCGCGCTCGCGCGATGACGAGGCGCTGAGCAACTCATCGAGTTGACGTCGACGCGACTCGAAACTGTTGAGACGGGTGACGAAGAGCGCCTGGCGCGCCTGGCGCAGTTCCGCTTCGACGTCGGCGTAGCTGCGCGCGGACGCGGCTTGACGCTCGAGGGGCCGCATCTGGCGGCGCACCTCGCGCACTAGGTCGCCGAGACGCTCGAGGTTTTCCTGGGTGGCGAGGAGCCGACGTTCGGCTCGCTCCTTTCGGCGACGATGTTTTAGCACGCCCGCCGCTTCTTCGATGACCGCGCGACGATTCTCCGAGGAGGAGTTGAGGATCGAATCGAGCTGTCCCTGGCCAATGATCATGTGTTGCTGGCGCCCGACCCCGGTGTCACTCAAGAGCTCCTGGACGTCTAACAGGCGACAGGTCGTGCCATTGATCGCGTACTCGGAATCGCCGTTTCGAAAGAGGGTGCGTGAAATCGTGACCTCGGCGCCGTCGATGGCGAGACGTCCCGAGGTGTTGTCAATGGTGAGCACCACTTCGGCGCGCCCGAGCGCGGCGCGGTTGGGCGTGCCGGCGAAGATGACGTCGTCCATCTTGGCGCTACGCAAGGCGCGCGTGCTTTGAGCGCCCAGAACCCAGGTGACCGCGTCGACCACGTTGGACTTTCCCGATCCGTTCGGACCCACGACCGCCGTGACGCCGGGCTCGAATTCGAGGACAGTGGTGTCGGCGAAGGACTTGAAGCCCTTCATGGTCAATCGCTTAAGAAACACGCGTAGACGCTAGCAACCTTCTGGGGTCGACTTGGGTGGCTAGCTCTGGCACTTCTCGCAAAAGAACGTGGCGCGTTGGCGAAGCACGACGCGCTGGATCAAGGTTCGACACTGGTAGCAGGGCAGGCCCTCGCGGTTATAGACCTGGTGGTACTGCTGGAAGGTGCCGGGCTTGCCGTCGGGGTTGACGAACTGTTCGTCGGTAAGCGTCGATCCCCCGTATTTAATGGCTTCGGTCAGGACCTCGGCGATGGCGCGGTGCAGACGTCGAATCTCGATGGTCGACAGCGATTCGGCGGGCCGGTCGTAGCGCAGCCCCGCCGCGTAGAGCGACTCGTCGGCGTAGATGTTGCCAATGCCCGCGATGATGTCCTGGTCGGTGAGCACGAGCTTGAGTGGGGTCGCGCGACTGCGCAAGATCGCGGCGAACCGATCCCAGCCGATCTGGTCCTCGAAGGGGTCGACTCCCAGGTGCGCGAGTTCTGGGATCTGGCGGCGCAGCGCCAGACCCTCGCCCCCGATCGAGAGGCGGGCGAACTTGGATATCTCCACCTCGGCGCCCTCGGGCGGGGGTATCGACACGTAGAGTTCGCCGAAGGTCCGCGGGTCGACGTAGCGCAGTTCATCGCCCTGGGCGAAGGTGAACACGACGTGGGTGTGTTTGGGCTTGGGGTCTTTGGCGTTCTTGGCGTGCAGTAGCTGTCCGCTCATGCCCAGGTGGATCACCAGGTGGTTGCCACTCTCAAGACCGAGGATCAAGTTCTTTCCGAGACGTTGGACCGACTTGATGGAGTGACCTTCGAGCAGTGTTCGAAAGTCCTTGGCGGACTTGTGGCGACGAACGGCTCGCCCGTTGGTCACGGCGACGGTCTTGATCTTCTTGCCAATCAGGTCGCGCGCGAGCATGACGCGCACGGTCTCGACCTCGGGTAACTCAGGCATTTGCTTGCCCCCAGGCGTTGGTGGCGGCTTCGGTCTCGGCACGCTTCTTCGAACGTCCGATACCCGAAGCGTGCAGGGTACCCACGCGCACGCTCGCCTCGAACACCGTGTCGTGAGACGGCCCTCGCGCGACGAGTTCGTAGACCGGCACGCCGTAGCCGTGGGCCTCGGCCCACTGGCGCAGTCGCGTCTTGGGATCAAGCGTGTCAGGAAGCCTCGAGGCGTTCGCGACGTCCTGGGCCAGCGACGCGTGCACGAAGTCTTTCGCGACCTCGTAACCACGCTCGAGGTAGAGCGCGGCCACGACCGCTTCGAAGGCGTCGGCGAGCAACGACGGTCGCTCGAGACCTTGCTCTTTGACGACGCCCTTGCCAATGCGCAGGTGATCAGCGAGCTCGAGGCGCGAAGCCGCTCGCGCGAGCGACGCCTCGTTCACGACGCGCGAGCGCGCCACCGAACTCGCCCCTTCATTGAGCTGGGGGTAGTCGCGCACGATCAGATCGGCGACGGCGAGGTCGACGACGGCGTCGCCGAGGAACTCGAGGCGCTCGTTGGACTGGCAGTGGTGCTCGGCGGCGTAACTCGAGTGGGTCAGAGCCAACGCGAGTAGTTCACTGTCGGGGCTGAGCCCCAGCCTGTCAGCGAGCGCGGCGAACGAGGAGAGCAAAAGGCTCACGAACCTCGCTACGCCACTTGCAGTTTGAGCACCACGTAATCAACGGCGTCGCGCACCGAGAGCAGAGTCTCGAGGTCTTCGTCGTCGATGTGGAAACCGGCTGCGTAGGAGGCCAGTGTTTCTTCGAGCGCTTCGACCAATTCAATGAGCGCGAGCGAGTCCGCCCCGAGATCAGTAAACGAGACGTCCTCGACGATCTCGTCGGGACTCTTTTCGAGGATTTCGGCGAGCTCTTCCTTGACGATTCCAAGGACTTTGGCCCGATCGAGCGACGATGCATTGCCGGTGTCTGTGGTCATGACCACTCCTTTGTGTTGCTGTACAAGGATACCGACAAGTACGCTACTTCGCGCTTGTTCCTAGTCGTGATCAGGTCGAATGGCTCGACGCACCTTGTCGACCACCCCAGCCTCGTCCATCTCGCCCGCGACGCGCAGTGCGTTCATTATCGCCGTCGCCGAAGAGGAACCGTGGCTGATCACGCAGATCCCCGAGAGCCCCAGCAGCATCGCCCCGCCGTGATTGTCCGGATTGAGTTCGTTCGCGAGGGGTAACAAGTAGGGAAAAAGAGCCTCGCCCGCCGCCCGGGTCTCCTCATTGGTGCCAATCACTTCGAGCACGGTCGAAAAGATGAACTTGAGCGCGCCCTCGAGCGTCTTTAAGGCGACGTTGCCCGTGAAGCCGTCGGTGACCACGACGTCAGCGGGCGAGGGCAACAGGTCGCGCCCTTCGACGTTACCGTAGAAGTCGATCCGATCGTGCTGTCGCAGCAATTCGTGGGTCTCCTTCACGAGCGGCGTGCCCTTGGTGGACTCCTCGCCGATCGAGAGCAGCCCGACCTTGGGTGATTGAACGTGAAATCGGGCCTTGACGAAGGCCGAGCCCATCAAGGCGAACTGGACCAGCATCTCTGAGGTGCACTCGGCGTTCGCCCCGGCATCGACGAGCGCGGTCGGGTTGCCCCCGGGATTGGGAATCGGGGTTACGATACACGGTCGCACGACGCCCGGAAGTCGTCCCATGCGCAACAACGCCGAAGCCATGGTCGCACCGGTGTTGCCCGCTGAAACCATCGCCGACGCCTTTCCGTCGCGCACAAGCTCGGCGCAACGTACGAGCGAAGAGTCCTTCTTCTTTCGCACGCTGTTCGCCGGGTCGTCATCCATCGCAATGACTTCGCTGCACGCGTGCACCGGCAGGCCGAGCGGGTCTCCCATGAGTTCAGGAACGCCTACGAGAGTGACCGCGAGTCCCAGCTCATCGACCGCGCGCCGGGCGCCAGCGATGATTTCACCGGGTGCGAAGTCGCCTCCCATCGCGTCAAGGGCGATGGGCAGGGTCAACTCAGTTAACCTCGACGGCTACACGATTCTTGTACCAACCACAGTTGGGACACACGACGTGAGGCAACTTAGAGGTGGCGCACTGGGGGCAGACGCTGCGCGCCGGTCGCTCGAGGCGCCAGTTAGACGCTCGGCGGCTGCGGGTCCGGGCCTTGCTGGTCTTGCGCTTTGGAACTGCCATTCGTCGTCTCTTTCGCCAGAACGGGCGAGCCCGTCACACTTCTTTTGATTCATCGGACGTGAAGTCCATGAATCGGAGTCCATCAAGTGTAGCCCAGCGAGGGTCGAGCGGAACCTGACAGTCACAACTGGCCTCGTTACGGTCGATGCCGCAGTAGGGGCAGAGCCCCTGACAGTCCTCGCGGCACAGCGGCGCGAGCGGTAAATCAAGGAAAATCGCGTCGTGAGCCAGCGGGGCCAGGTCCACGAAGTCGTTCTCGATCAGGTACGCCTCCTCGTCCTCGGGCCCACGTTCGTCGACGAAGCGCTCGTCGACGCTCACGAGACTGACGCCCAGTACCGGGACCGAACAGCGCCGGCACACCCCGTGCCAGGGCGCTTCGACCTTGCCCTTGGCGCGCAGTCCCCCACTGAAACTCTGCAGCGTGAGGCGCACTTTCAGCGTCGCCTCGGCGAAGACGTCGGTCTCGGTGGGACCACGCGGCGCGAACTCGTGCGCCTCGTCAAAGGGTGCCTCGAAGGAGACCACGTAGGTCGAAGGTACGTCGCGCAGTAGCTGGGCCACCGGGACGAGGAAGGGCGAGGCCACGACTTAGAAAGCGTCCTGATCGAAAAAGGACGACTCGTCGCCCGAGGTTGGACTCGTGTAGCCGGGTTCGTAGAGGGTGTCGTCGATCGGCACCGGCGCGGGCTCGATCATCGAGGTCGGCAGACCCTGGGCGCTCAGTCGTTCTCGTCCCGAGCGCGCGGTCTTGAGCAGCCGTTCGAGCACGATCTCGAAGTTACCGAGCTTGCCGTCGATGAAGTCCTCGGATTGGTTGATCATCGCGCGAGCCTGGGCCTGGGCGTCGGCGATGATCTGTTCGGAGCGCAGACGCGACTGGCGCACGATCTCGGTCTTGTCGACCATGCGGGCCGCCTCGGCGCGCACCTGGTCCATCAGCTGCTGCGCCTTTTGCACTTCAGCGGCCATCAATTCCTCGCGGTCGCGCAAGGCCCAACGCGCCTCGCGTACTTCTTCGGGCAGACTCGCGAGCGCCTGTTCGAGCAGACCGAGGACCTCCTCACGAGGTATCAGCGCAGAGTTGGACAGCGGCATCTGCTTGGCGTTCTCCACGAGTTCGATCAGGTCGCGAAGGTCCGTTTCGATGTCGCGTCGCGCGTGGCGCGCCGCGGGGGCGAACTCCTCGGGGTCGTCGTAGCCGTCAAAGGATGTCATGAGGCGCCCCCGGGGAACATCTTCTCGAGTCGGCGCGCCACGGGCGCGGGCACGAAGGCCGAGACGTCGCCACCGTAACGAGCAACCTCACGCAGCAGTCGTGAGGCGATGAACGAATGATTCGAACTCGACGGGATAAATAAGGTCTCCACGCCCGACAGCGACCGGTTCATCTGAGCCATCTGCAGTTCGCTCTCAAAGTCTGAAACGGCGCGTAGGCCCTTGACGATCGCCGTCGCGTCGACGTCGCGGGCCACGTTCACGAGCAAAGTGGAGATCGAGACGATTCGTACGTTCTTCAGGTGCGCGAGGCTCTCGGCGATCATCTCACGGCGTTCTTCGAGGTCGAACAGGGCCTCGGACTTCTGGGGGTTGCGGATCGCGGCGACGACGATCTCGTCAAAGATGTGCGAAGCGCGCTCAACGACCTCAAGATGCCCGTTGTGGAAGGGGTCAAAGGAACCCGGAATCAATCCAACCGTCACTCGTCTTCCCCTTCGTGCGGTTCCAACATCGTTACGAGCGTAGTGCCGTATCGCTTGGTTTTGGTAACGATCCAGCCAGCGGGTGCCTCCATATGACGGTCATTCTCAATCACCACTCGTGACGCGCCAACTCCCTTCAACAAACTTGCCACGTCGAGCGGTCCGTAGGGCGGATCACAGAGCACGAGATCGACGTCACTGGGTGCCTGCCAAAGTGGCAAAGTCGCACGCACGAACTGCGCCTCACCGTGCAACTTCAGGGGCTCTAAGTTGAGCTTCGCCGCGGCCAGGCACAGCGGGTCCGAGTCCACGAAATAGACCTTGGTCGCCCCACGCGACATCGCCTCGATGCCCATGGCCCCCGAACCGCAGTAGAGGTCCACGACCACCAGGTCGTGCAGGCCCCCTCGGCTTTCGAGCATCGAGAAGATCGCCTCGCGGGCGTAGTCAGTGGTCGGTCGCACCGTCGCGGGCAATTTCGCCTTGAGCGGACGTCCCCGGGCCGCACCGCCAATCACTCGCACGTCTCAAGGGTAGGCGCTCGACGCTCAGGACTTAAACAGGTAGTCCGCCTCATCGTCGTCAACGAACAGACGAAGTTCGTCCACCAGTTCGGGTTCCAAACCGAGGCCGTCCACCTGGACGAGCGCCGAAGCGACTGACTGGGCCGCGATCAAGAGATCCTCGTCGCGACGCAGGTTCGCCAGACGCAGGTCGCTTCGCCCGCGTTGGCGCGCCCCGAGCAAGGTGCCCTCACCGCGAAGATCGAGGTCCACCTCGGCGAGGGCGAAACCGTCATTCGAATCCACGAGGGCTTGAAGGCGCACCGCGCCTTCGTCGTTGGGTGGGGCCCCGAGCAAGTAACAGAAGCTCTGCGCGTCGCCGCGCCCGACCCGGCCGCGCAACTGGTGCAACTGGGCCAGACCGAAGCGCCACGCATCCTCGATCACGATCACGCTCGCCTCGGCAACGTCCACGCCAACCTCAATGACGACCGTCGCCACCAAGACGTTCAAGTCACCCGCGCGAAACTGCGCCATCACCTCTTCTTTTTCGGGGCCCTTCATCTGTCCGTGCAAGAGACCCACGCTCAGTCCACGCAGTTCACCTAGGGCGAGCCTCGTGCGCTCCTCGACCGCGCTCGTCGCCTCGACCCGCTCGGATCCCTCGACGAGGGGACAGATCACGTAGGCGCGCCGTCCCTTGGCGACTTCGTCACGCACCTTCTGCCAACATTCGTTGACTTCTCGTTGCTCGCGGGCCCAGCTGGTGATTATGGGTACTCGTCCCACGGGCATCTCGTCGAGCACCGAACGGTCGAGGTCGCCAAAGACCACCATGGCGGCCGTGCGCGGAATGGGCGTGGCGGTCATGACGAGCAGGTCCGGGTCGGCGCGTTCCTCGGAATGCTGCTTGCCTTTGTCGCGCAACGTCGCACGCTGCTCGACCCCGAAGCGGTGCTGTTCGTCGATGACGATCGCCCCGAGCGCCTTGAAACGTACGTCATCGGTGAGTAGCGCGTGCGTTCCCACGACGATGTCGACACTCGCGTCAGCCAAGCCGTCGAGGATCACCTGGCGATCGCGCGCTCTCACGCGCCCGCTCAGCAACTGGATCGAAAGCGGCCGCTCGCCGCCGAGCACGCGCTCGTCGTGGACACTGAGACCCTCGAGGTCCTTGCGCAACGACGCCAGATGCTGTTCGGCGAGTACCTCGGTGGGAGCCATGAGCGCACCCTGTCGTCCCCCGTCGATCGCCGCCAGAAGTGTCGTGAGCGCCACGACGGTCTTACCCGAGCCCACGTCGCCCTGTAAGAGCCGGTGCATGGGCAGCGGGGACGCCATGTCGGCGGCGATGTCGGCGAGCACCCGGCGTTGTGCGTTGGTGAGCGCGAAGTGGTGACCCGCGAGGAAGCGGCGTACCAACGTCGACGATGGCAACAGCGCGGCCCCGGGCTCGACGTCGAGGTCCTCTGGATCAATGGGATGACGGATAGCCGTGGCACTCTGCTCGAGACGGCGCCGTCGAAGCGCGAGCAACAGCTGGAGCCGCAAGAACTCGTCGAAGACCAATCGACGTCGAGCGGGTGCGACGTCGGCGAGGTCGGTGGGCAGGTGAATGCCCCAGTAGGACTGCGTACGATCAACGAGTTCGAGTTCGTCGCGAACCGAAGACGGCACCGGGTCCAACAGAGGACCCGCTCGGCGCAACGATTCTTCGATGAACCCGCCGATCTCCCAACTGGTGAGACCGGCCTTGCCCGAGGCGGGATAGATAGCGACCACTCGACCGACGCGCGAGAGGTCGCGCTCGTCGCCCGAAGGACCAACGATGACGTCCACGACCGGGTTGGTCATCTGGCGCTGGCCCTTGTACTCACCGACCTTGGCGAAGAAGAGCGCCTGGACGCCCACGGGTAGTTGACGCTCGCGCCAGGCCTGGTTGAAAAAGACGATCTTGATCGACCCACCGTCGTCGGCGACCGAGACCTCGACCATCACCTTTCCCTGTTTGGTTCGCCGCGACGAAACCTTCTTCACCTCGCCAAAGACCGCCGCCTCCTCGCCCACCGTCAGGTCCGAGAGGTCAACGCGTTTCGTGCGGTCGATGTAGCGGCGTGGATAGACCGTGAGCAGGTCGAAGACGTTCTCGATGCCCAACGAAGCCAACGCTTCGGTCCTCTTCTCGCCAACGTGACGCAGTTGGCTGACCGCGACGTCGCCCAACTGGCGGAGTCGGCGCCCGGCCGAGTCGCTCACTCGATGCCGAAGTAGTAGGGGTAGAGCGGTTGACCACCGTGATGAACCTCGACGCTCAACTGGGGGAACTCGTCAGCGACGAACTCGGTGATCCGGCGCGTGTTCGCCGGGTTAGATCCATCGCCTTCGATGATGGTGAGCAGCTCGTGCTCGGGCTTGATGAGGGCAACGAGCAGGTGGTTGCTCGCGACCGCAATCGAGTCGGCGATTGATTGGACGCCCTGGGCACCGAGACCAATCCAGTCCCCGACGTGCACCTGGCCCGCGTCGGTCGCGGTATCGCGCACAGCCTGGGTCACCTCGCCCGCCACCACGTTGCAGGCTGAAGCGCCCATCGAGGTCCGGTTCTGTTCAGCCGTCGCGTCGGGGTCGTAGGCGAGCAACGCGGCGAATCCCTCGACGATCGAATTGGTGGGCACGACGGTGACTACCTGCTCGACGAGCGCGTTCACCTGCTCGGCGACCGGACGAATGTTCTTGTTGTTCGGAAGGATCACGACCTCGCTCGAGCCGGTGGCGAGCACCGCTTCGACCAGGTCGGCCGTCGAGGGATTCATGGACTGACCACCCGCGACGAGGCGCCGAACCCCGAGTGTCTTAAAGATGCGACCGACCCCGTCTCCCACGACGACCGCCACGACCGCGGTCGCGGGCGCCGGTTCGTCGACGTCCTCGCTGGAATCAGCGATGCCCTCGCGCACCCAGCGCTCTTCGATGACTTGTTCGCTGAGATCAGTCACGCGGATATCGCGGGGACGCCCCGCGTCGATCGCCGCCTCGATGGCGGCACCTATGTCGTCAGTGTGGATGTGACAGTTGTAGAGACCTTCACCGCCGACGATCACGATGGAATCACCGATGCCCGACCAGACCTCGCGAAACGCGTGCATCGTCGAGTCGTCGGCGTCGAGCAGGTACATCACCTCGTAGCGAAGTTCTGAGATGTCACCCTCGTCGTGGTGCGCGGGTTGTTCTTGGACGTGGACGTGAATCGTCTCGAGCGCGGGCGGCTGGGGTAAAGGGTCGCCGGCGAGCACGTGACACAACGCTTCGAACCACAAGAGCAAACCCGAACCGCCCGAATCAACAACACCGGCCTTCTTGAGGACGTCGAGTTGTTCGGGGGTGTAGGCAAGTGCCTCACGCGCACGTTCACGCGCCCCGCGCACCATCGCCGTGAGATTCTCCGCGTGAGCCCGGGCTCCCTCGGCGCCGGCGCGCGCGATTGAAAGTATCGTCCCCTCGATCGGGCGAACCACGGCCTGGCGCGCCAGGACGTCGGCGTGCTCGAGGGACTCGACGAAGAGTTCGGTGTCGACGTCACCCTCTTTGGGGAACTTCTCGACGAGGCCGCGCAACAGCTGGGAGAGGATGACCCCGGAGTTACCTCGCGCACCCATGAGCGACCCGTGGGCAATGGCGTGGGTCACCAAACCCATGGGGGCGTCCGGCTTCACCTCGTCCAACTCAGCGACCACCGACTCAACGGTGAGCGTCATATTGGTGCCCGTGTCCCCGTCGGGCACGGGATAGACATTAAGCCGGTTGATGACCTCTTTATGGGAGCGCAAAAGTTCGGCGAAAGTGCCGATGGCGCTGCGCAAGTGGGCCGCCGACAGCGACTTGGGAGAAGTCATTGCTAGCGATGCTACAATGGCTCTTCGGTTTGCACCGGCGCTGGCTCGAGCCTCGCCCGGCTAAAGGAGAATGTTCATCATGGCATCAGTCTGCGAAATCTGCGGTAAGAAGCCGTCTTTTGGCATGAACGTCTCGCACTCGCACCGTCGCACCAAGCGACGTTGGAACCCGAACATCCAACGCGTACGGGCCGTCGTCGCGGGTAGCACCACTCGAGTGAACGTCTGCACCGGTTGTCTGCGCTCGGGCAAGATCACCAAGCCCGCTCGTCGCAACGTCACGGCCTAGGTCCTTCGCCTAGAGCAGGTGCTGGAAACCTCGGCGTTCGAGAGGCTCGCCACTTAGCGTGCGCTGACCTTGGTCTTGGACCACCCGACCAATGCTGATTGGCGCTCGTAGTCCTCGATCGAGGAAGATCAGTCGCAGACGATCAGGATCGTTCGTAGTCATGAGCAGTTCGTAGTCCTCGCCACCGCTGATCGCCTCTTCGAGCGTCGCGCCCGCGGCGACCGGGACGTCCCCAAGGAAAAATCCCACCTTGGAAGAATCACAGAGCCGGTGCAGATCCAGTCCGAGCCCGTCGCTCAAGTCCATCATGGCGTTCACCCCCGCGTTTCGAGCAGCGACGCCTTCTGCGAGCCGAGGCCAAGGACGTCGATGCGCCACCACCAGTTCGTCATCGAGTGGCGCGCCCGCGCGCCGGCGGCGAAGTCCCGCCGCCGAGCGACCGAGGGGACCGGTCACCAAGATGGTGTCACCGGGTTGCGCGCCGCTTCGCAGGACGGCTCCGCGACCCGGACACTCGCCGAACACCGTGACCGCGATTGCGACGTCGTGGGATTGAGCGAGGTCGCCGCCCACTATGGGACAACTCGTCATCGCCGCGGCGTCGGCGACACCTCGGTGAAGTTCTTCCAGGTCCGTTCCCGGCGGAGAGCACACCGCGATGACCGCACCCCTCGGGCGCCCACCCATCGCCGCCAAGTCCGAAACCGCGGCGGCGACCGCCTTGAAACCGAGGTCTTCGAGGGGGAACAGCGACCCATCGAGGTGCACGCCCAACACCGCTACGTCGGTGCTGATGAGTGCTTCGCCCACGAACGGAGCCAAAACGGCCGCGTCGTCGCCGATATGACTTTCTCCCTTAGGAATCGCGTGACGGCCCACGATGGTGACGATACGCTCAAGTACGTCATCCTCATGCCGGGGGTGCTCTCCTACGAGAGCTAAGGGGTCAGCCGGCACGGGCTTGGCCCTGACGAGTCAGGTGGGCGCCGCACTGAAGCGTCGCCGAATGATTGGAGGACCTCATCATGAAGTACCCAACAACCAACAAGAAACTCATCGCTTGGGTGGAATTAGTAGCAAAGGTCACCACCCCTGATCGTATCCACTGGTGCGACGGATCCGAGGCCGAATACGACAAACTCTGCAAGGGTCTCGTCAAAGCCGGAACGTTCCGTCGACTGAACCCCAAGAAGCGTCCCAACAGTTACTACGCCCTCTCGGACCCGAGTGACGTTGCTCGCGTCGAAGACCGCACGTACATCTGCTCTGAGAAGGAGATCGACGCTGGTCCCACGAACAACTGGTGTGACCCCGAAGAGATGCGCACCAAGCTCAACGGACTCTTTCGCGGATGCATGAAGGGGCGCACCATGTACGTGGTGCCCTTCTCCATGGGCCCCCTCGGTTCGAAGATCGGTCACATCGGTGTCGAGATCACCGACTCGGCCTACGTCGCGGTGAGCATGAAGATCATGACGCGCATGGGCACCGGCGCCCTCGAAGTACTCGGTGACGGCGAGTTCGTGCCGTGCTTGCACTCGGTCGGCCAACCCCTTAAGCGCGGCCAGAAGGACGTCACTTGGCCGTGCAACGCGAAGGACAAGTACATCGTCCACTTCCCAGAGACTCGCGAGATCGTTTCGTTCGGCTCGGGCTACGGCGGCAACGCCCTGCTCGGAAAGAAGTGCTTCGCGTTGCGCATCGCTTCGGTGCTCGGGCGCGACGAAGGCTGGCTCGCCGAGCACATGCTCATCTTGAAGCTAACCAATCCGCGCGGTGAGTCGCGTTACGTGACGGGCGCGTTCCCGAGCGCGTGCGGCAAGACCAACCTCGCGATGCTGGTGCCCACTCTTCCTGGTTGGAAGGTCGAAACCGTCGGTGACGACATCTGCTGGATGAAGCCAGGACCCGACGGCCGCCTCTACGCCATCAACCCCGAGGCGGGATTCTTCGGGGTCGCGCCGGGTACGAACATGGAGACCAACGCCAACGCCATGTACTCGATCGAAGCGAACACCATCTTTACCAACGTCGCTCTCACGAAAGACAATGACGTCTGGTGGGAAGGCATGGGTGAACCGCCCGAAGGCCTCACGGACTGGAAGGGCAAGAAGTGGAGCAAGGACCTCGGCACGCCAGCCGCGCACCCGAACTCGCGCTTCACCGCGCCCGCCCGTCAGGACCCGGCGATCGCCTCGGAGTGGGAAGACCCCGCGGGCGTACCGATCGACGCGATCCTCTTCGGTGGTCGCCGTGCGAACACGGTGCCGCTCATCTTCCAATCGCGCGACTGGGACCACGGCGTGTTCCTCGGCTCGATCGTGTCCTCTGAGACCACGGCGGCGGCCGTTGGCCAGGTGGGCAACCTTCGTCGCGACCCCTTTGCCATGCTGCCCTTCTGCGGGTACAACATGGCGGACTACTTCGCCCACTGGCTGACGTTCTCCCAGCGCTTTGACGAGAAGAACCTCCCCAAGATCTTCTACGTCAACTGGTTTCGCAAGGGCGAGGACGGCCGCTGGCTCTGGCCGGGCTACGGCGAGAACAGTCGTGTGCTCGAGTGGGTCTTCGAACGAGTGGCGGGACGCGCCGAGGCTGAGGTCACACCCATTGGTTTCGTACCCACGCCTACGTCGATCGACGTGCGTGGGGTCGACGTGACGCCCGGTGACATGAAGGAATTGCTCACCGTGCACGCCGACGAATGGCGAGCCGAAGTGCCCCTCATCAAGAAGCACTTCGCCCAGTTCGGCGATCGTCTGCCCGCCAAGCTTCGCCAAGAGGTCGAGGAACTCGAGCAGCGCCTCGGTTGAACTATTCGGCGGTCTCGGCGTCAGCGACGATGAGCCGCGGGCCCGATGGCCAGTCGAAGTAGCGCCACGTCCAGTTGATCATGACTCGAAGTCGGTTGCGAAAGCCAATGAGGTACCACAGGTGCAGTCCGAGCCACGCGAGCCAGCCCGACGTGCCCTTGATGACCGAACCACCCGGAAGTTGGGCGACCGCGGCGTGCCGGCCAATGGTCGCCATGATCCCCTTGTTGCGGTACTTAAAGGGCTTAGTCGGCGCACCCTCGAGGACCAACAGAATTTGTTGGGCGCAGTGACGACCAGACTGCATGGCAACTGGCGCCAACTGGGGACAGAACGTCTTATCGTCGAGGGGCACCGCGGCGGCGTCACCGACCGCCCACACGTTAGAGCTCTCAAGCAGACGAAGGTCCGGCGTGACGCGAACGCGCCCGCCCGGGCCGGGACTCGCCTGAAGGTCGTGAGCCAGTGTCCCACTCGCGGTGACACCCGCCGCCCATATCACTGCGGCGACTTTGAGCCGTTCGCCGTCGGCGAAACGGATCGCACGCTCTTCGACCTCGACCACGGAACGGCCGAACTCGATCTCGACCCCCATGCGTTCGAGTTCCTTTTGCGCGTACTTACTCGCCTTCTCGGGAAACGGCGTGAGCAGGCGCGGGGCCATGTCCACGAGCAGTACGCGCACCCTCGAAGGATCGATCCGCAGTCCGTCGCGTTTGATGACGGTACGGATCAACTCAGAGAGTGCGCCCGAGGTCTCCACGCCGGTCGGTCCGCCGCCCACGATCACGAAGTTGAGTGATACCGGCGCCTCGTCAGCGGCGGCGTCCGCCTCTTCGAGTGAGCTCAACAGCCGGTTACGCAACCTGCGTGCGTCGGCGAGGGAATAGAGCGGCATCGCGTACTGGGACGCTCCGGGAATTCCGAAGTACGAGGCCGTCGCACCGGTGGCGACGACGAGGTGGTCAAAGGCAATCTCGGTTCCGCCTTCGAGGATCACGACACTTCGCACGTGGTCGACCTCGCGCACGGTCGCGTGACGAAAGCCCACGTTCTTGGCCTTGCCGAAAATGGTGCGGATGGGGTAGGCGACTTCGGCGGGCTCGAGCATGGCGGTCGCCACCTGGTACAAGAGGGGCAGGAACGTATGAAAGTTGTGCTTGTCCACGATGGTGACCCGCACGTTCTTATTGGCCAGACCGCGCGCGGTGGCGATGCCGGCGAAGCCGCCGCCGATCACGACGACGTGAGGCAGATGCGAGAAATCTGGGAACTCCGGGGCCGGGTCGGGAGACATCGCCATATCTCTACCAAGCATAGTTGACGATGCTTCAATTCATATCATCGATGGCTAAATCGGCGTCCGATTCCGTAGATGAGACCCGCGCTCAACGTGAGCACCGCAAGCACGACGTCGCCGACTTTGAAGTGCAGCGTGATCGCAACCGGTATCAAGGCCCCCACGACCCAGAGGAGTTGTTGACGCACCGCGAAGCGCGCGAAGGTCCGACCTTGGGCGCCGCTGGGCACGTGGCGCTGGGTGATGGCGTCGAAACTGGGTTGCGCAATCGCCGCGGTCGCTCCCATCCAGCCCGCGAGGGACACCTGGACGACGAGCGACGGGTGCAGGGAGGCGAGCGCGGAGCCCAAACCGGTCAAGAGTAACGACGCGGTGAGCAGGGCTGATTCGGGCACCTTGCTTCGAACCCGGGTCACCACAGCGAGCCCAATCAGTGAGCCGAGCGCGGACATCATGAGTGCGAAGGCGAACCACTTGAGCCCCGCCTGCTCACGTCGAAGACCGAAGGCGAGTAGGAAGGTCGAGAAACCAACGCTGAAACGCATGATCGCCGAAGCGCTGAGCCCCCAGGAGACCTCGACGTCGCCCATTGGATTGAGGGTCTGACGATCCCGCTCCATCTGGGTGATCGAGGTCACCTGCTCGCGCACGGAACGTGCGGGACGTTGCAGGCGCAAACTCGCCACGGTCGCGGCGACGAAGACGAACGACGCCGCGATGAGTACGCTCGGCGCACCTATACCCTTTAAGAGCCCCGCACCGATCGAACCCGCGACGAGGCCCGAGAGCGTACCGAGCAACGTCAGTTGCGCGTTAAAGCCCGCGAAGCCCTTTTCTTCGGGTACATCGTGTTCGGGCCAGCCCGACTCGCCCACCCGTGCCGCGTGTTCGCGGAACTGGTCGGTACGCGCCATCTCGGGGACTAGGGCGCCTCGGGTGACGACGTACAACTTTGAAGAGACGAGCACGAGGAACGCCTCGGGAAAGAGCCACAGCGAATTCAGGTGCTGGCTCATTGACCAGCACATCACGACTCGCAGGCCCGCTGATAACGCCACGAGAATCCTTCGTCCGTTGGCGGACTTGTCAATGAGCGGCCCCAGCAATGGCGAGACGACCGCGAAAGGCGCGATGGTGAGCAGCAAGTAGAGAAGCACCTTGCTCTTGGCTTCGTCGGGCGACACCGAGAAGAACAACGAACCCGCGAGCGAGACGGTCACCATGGTGTCGCCCGCCATCATGATCACGTGC
>Ga0182016_10000855_pt1 | contig 37792 bp, 44 predicted proteins | sample 712S2MmetaG_FD_120491 | JGI IMG/M metagenome (GOLD analysis project Ga0182016, IMG submission 120491) | Permafrost microbial communities from Stordalen Mire, Sweden - 712S2M metaG | ecosystem: Environmental > Terrestrial > Soil > Wetlands > Permafrost | place: Sweden: Stordalen | collected...
TCGCGCTCGCGCAAATGGAGCGGGTGCTATCCGAGCTGCTCTTCGAATGTGAACATACTGGGACGGCCGCCCCATGCCCGATCATTACCGCATTGAGCACAGATCATGAAAGGCGATCAGGCGTCGTGAAACTTGAACAAAGTGCTCCAGGCTGACGTGGTCTGTGGATCGCAAGGAAATGTCGGCGCGCAGTACCGGCCGGATTTCCGTCATGAAGCGCGGGTGGTCGTGCTTCGCCAACAGGGAGGCGGCAATCGCCGCCACGTGCCGACTGCGAGCGGCCGATTTCGGGCAACCATTTCGGTACTATGACTGACCGCAGTTAGTCGCCTGCTGCCTGTCGACCTCCTCCATACTTGCCATATCTGACTCCAATCGAGCATTTGATCGTGTATTGGAGATCCTGCATGGCGTATCTGTCGCTAGCCGTCTTGCCTCGCCGCACCCAACCCTCATAAAACCTCACACCGCCGCCGCGGGACTTACCTAGGCAGTGACTGCGGTTCACCACACACAGGGCACGGGGATGAAATGCATATTAAACAGCTGATGGGACGTGCACAGATCGGGCCGGCTTTGGCGGCGAGCCTCGGTCTCTGGGCGGCTCTTAGTTCCACGACGCGAGCGGATGACGCGTTCTTGCCGCGACTGATCAACTCCTCCACCATTCCAGCCAACGGCGATCTCAATCCTTACGGTGTTGCCTTCGTACCCATGGGCTTTCCAGGTACGACGGTCGCCGCCGGCGATGTGCTGGTCAGCAATTTCAACAACAGCCTCAACTTGCAGGGTGAAGGTACGACCATCGTGCAGCTGAGCCCGCACGGCCCGCTCGCGCCGCCTCCCGCTCCTGGTAGCACCACTGGCAATGCAGTTACCTTCTTTACGAGTAGCCTGCCCGGTCTGAGTACGGCACTCGGGGCCTTGCGCGCTGGTTTCGTGCTGGTAGGCAACGTTCCAACCACCGATGGCACCTTCGGCACCATTGGCCAAGGCGCATTGCAGATCATCGATCAACACGGCCATCTGCGTCAGACCTGGACGGATCCGGAGTTTCTCGACGGCCCCTGGGACCTTGCCATCGACGATCAGGGCTCCGAAGCGCGCGTTTTTGTTTCGAACGTGCTCAACGGCACAGTCGCGCGGCTTGATGTTTCAGTGGCCGCAAACGGTTTGACGCTGCAAAAGAAGACGATAATCGCGAAGGGCTATCAGCATGTTCCCAACACGGCGGCCCTTATTCTCGGCCCCACCGGCCTCGCTTATGACTTGGCCACCGATACACTTTACGTAGCCTCAACCGCCGAAAATGTCATCTATTCGGTCGCGCAAGCCGGACATCGAACGAGCCCGGTATCGCATGGCAACGTCGCGTTTGCGGATGAGCATCTTCGGGGGCCACTCGCGCTGCGTTTCGCGCCCAACGGCAATCTGTTGGCCGCAAACGGTGATGCCGTCAACGCTGATGTGCTGCACCCAAGCGAGATCGTGGAGTTCACCAAATCGGGGCAGTTCGTGCGGGAGTACAATGTTGACGCGAATCAGGGGGGCGCGTTCGGCTTGGATACCGTGTTCGACTTTGACGCCAAATTCAATTACGCGGTAATCGACGATGTGACCAACAGCCTCATTGTGGTGCAGCAGCCGGTGCGCCGGTAGGACAGCCCGTTCCCTCACAGCGTAAAGCCGACCCGCCGACCCGAAGACCACCACGCCTCCTGAGTGACACCGAACTGCGCCCTGACGCTGACTCAATTGACGCTAAGGCACGCTCATGCTCAAGTCGAATTGAATAACAATGGAGTCCGGCCGGGTCATGATATTCACGATTCGAAACTCGTCGAGGCGAACCGATGAACCACCGGCCGCAATTTCATCTTTTCTGACAAACTCAGATACATCGATGTTCGCGGTGCGCGGTATTAGTTGCGGCTCAACCTTCAGCGCAAGATTGAGGGCATTACGGGCCGATTCATCGTCAACGCGATCGATCCGGATGTCGTCGAGGATCAGAAAATGTCCACTGCCATGCAATTTGCCGGATAGCGTAACATTGGATGCAAAGTCCGCGCCCACGCAGCCGTCTCCCATCCGCTGACCGAATCTTGATGACAAATGGGCGCGCAGGACCAAGCGGTCGAGTGCTATGTGGGTGTGGGGCGATTCCAAATAGGTGTAACAGTCACCGTCATCGACTAAGTACCACCGGCCGGCCCGATTGAAAAGTTGCTCGAGCACCAAGGTCTGCACGTTCCGTGGACCCACTGTAAGCACTGATTGCGCTACAGCTGGAAGCGACAACACGAACGCCGAAACGATAGCCGCGACCGTGCGAGCGTGTGCGGTGTGGGACAATCCAGGGATCTTCATGATTGCGCTGCAGTCTACTCGCATTCGGCTTTAACCCGCCCGCGATTGGAATTCACCGTCGGATTGTTAAGCTCCGATCTCCCCCCCAATCGGTGCAAACGCCTTCATCTAAGACGCACGCGCAAGTAGGGTGGCCGAATATCGACGGCCGCACCGCGAACTCTATGTGACCGAGCAGCTATGGCTAAATGCGGGGGGATGACCGTGAACGAACGGCTCTTCGGCGCCGGATTATTGGATGCGTTCGATAACTGTATTAATGGATCCGACGATGAAGGCGCAGAGGCCATTCTCACTAAAGTCGAACTGAGTCCCGAGGAAGCGAAATGCCATTAAAGTGCCAACCGGCGTCAACCTCCGACAGAGTAGCGAAATTGGCAAGCACTGCCCGTCATTCATCCTGAGCCAGGAAAATCATGCCTAAGAGGCAGACGACCACAAAGCGGAACGCCGGCTCCTGCCCGTTCCATGAGGGAGACTGCCACATCATGAAATATTCGCCGCCGATGACCTCGAAGCCCACCAGCCAGAGCAAGGCCCCGAGCGCAAGCGCGATGACTCCGAGCGCCTTGCCCCGGCGAAATCGCTCGGGGTGATCACGGCCGGCGATCATCCGCGCGGCAGCCAAACCGGCCAATAGTCCGGCCGCGACCTGCGCGCCGATGATCAGCACGTAGGCCGCGTGCTGCAGTGGCGCCCAGTGCAACGCACGCCATCCCAGCGGGTTGCCGCGAAACGTCGTATCCATGTCGAGCACGTGCTGCACGAACTGGAAATTGGCACCGTAATCCGTAATGTTGTTGAGCGCCACGAGACTCGACCATGCGCATACCGAGGCTATGAAGGCGGCCTTGCAGAACCGCAAGACTCTGGGCAACTCATTCACAGGTGACTTCCATTAGCCGAGCATACCTTCCGCCATCCCCGACTCCGTTTTTTCCATATCTTCGGCTATGGTCGTCTACGCGCATAACCCTGGCAACCAACGTCAGGTAACGGGCGGTGATTTCAGGTTGCCGGCCGGCAGAAAATGGCCGATAGCGCCGGTTCGACTGCCCGATAGCCGCTGGTCGGGGTGATGACGCCCGACTTGCCGCTGTTGACCCGCAGCTGAAAGTCGGAAGCGTCCGCTTTTGGGCAGCCGGTTGAGTAGGAACTAATGATCTTGGGACCCATTCCTCGCTATTACAAATCGTCCACCGATCGGTCGCGATTACGTTAATTAAGTCGGGCCTGTCGTGCTTGGGCGCGACCGTGATACATTTTGCCAAGGTCCTGCGATGTCGCTATCCGTCGATCAGCCCTTCGCCATAGTTCATCACAATGGGGGCGCTATGGGTTTCGGCGCGAGAACAGTTTGCAGTCTTGGAAAGTTAAGCCCCCGTGTGTCTCGCCTGCGGGCTGCGGGCTTACTAGCTTGCCTGCTCAGCGCTTGCGGCGGTAGCGGCGGCGGCTCCTCAACCCCTGCGACCTACACGATTGGCGGATCGGTCAGTGGACTCACGGCCAGCGGATTGGTGCTGGCCAACGGCTCGGCGACACTCGCCGTCAGCGCTGGCAGCAGTTCATTCACATTTCCGACGGCGGTCGCCACCGGTACGAGCTATGACATTTCTGTTCAGTCGCAGCCCGCCGGGGAAACCTGCGTTCCTGACAACCCCGGCGGAACGGTGGGTACGGGCAATGTCAGCAATATCACCGTGCATTGCTTCAACCCTGGCACTGGCACAGGATGGATCTCATACACTGATTACGATTCGTCTACCGGGGTTTCCAGCCTACTCATTCTGCAGGCATCCTCGATTCCGAACGCCGCTCCCGTGACGGTGGCAAGCTCTGCAACCACCAGCGGGTACATTACGCACTGGGCCAGCTCAAACGGAACCCTCAATGGCACGCACTGGGATTACGCTCTGATCTTTTGGGGGACCGGGAGTGATGGGAATCAGCATCTCTACAGCGTCAATCTGACGGATGCCTCATCCAGCGCTCCCGTGCCGACGCAGATCAGCAATGTGTCGCTGTCCGGTATTGCGAACCTCTGTTCCAGTAGCGGCTGGCTACAGGAAAATCTGGCCGATCCGAACTCAGCGTTCATTATTCTAGAAATCAATTCATCTGCATCGGCCTGTGGCTCGGCATCCGATAGCTGGGAAATAGTGCATTTGACGGACTCGGCGAGCACGCCGCCGGTCCTGACCACGAGCAAGCCGTCCAACGTGACACCGTTGTATGCCCCTTCCGGCGCGCTCAGCGGACTGATTGCGCTGGATCCATCGAGCCACGATCTTGACCTATACGATGCGGCCTTCAGTAATCCCAAGGTATTCGCGAACAATTTCAATGCTTCCAATGAGGGATATACCGAAAAGATTGCAGACTACAACACGGACAGTGCGGGACATTTTCTCGGAGACACGATATTCCTGGACGCTGTCAGCTCAGGCTTAGCGAGCCAATCGTCTATTTGGCGTATTTCCTATTCAGGCAACGTCAGCCAAATCTACAGCACCGTAGGTCAGCTCACAGGTGTCGTGGATGGCAACAACCTCTATTTCATCGACAATACCTTTGACGCCAGCTCCGGCACGGTGACCAATTCCTTGGTTTATGAGGTAGCCGCCACCGAGAGTGCGCCAACTCCGTTGTTACTTACCGGTGGGGCTGTCAACAGCGAGAGTGGATGGAGCGCGATTGGCTCGAACAATACGGTGCTCGTCCTCGTACAAACGATCAGTGACACGCAGGCCGAATTGGCCTACGTGAACGTTGGCGTGCCCAATCAGACTCCGACACCGATCGGCGGCAATTCATCTACGCCGGGTCTGTACACGATGACTAGCCCGAACACGGTCCAAGTTCATGCGTTTCTCGCCGGGAAAACTCCGGCTGATTACGCCGGGGCGTTGCTGTACGTGACTGTGAATGCGCTGTATTCCACTCCTGCTGCGGGGTATCTTGAAGACTATTCAACCCAGATCATGAGCTCCACAGGGACGATGCTGACGAGCAGCGCGAATTCAGCATTCATCGATCCGGGCTTGCCCTACTTCGGCCTGCGTCACGGACACGTGCTGGGCGTCACGGGCATTCCAAGCGGCAGCTATTTCTTGGGGGGTGGCGCGCTGGTGGACTATGCCGATGGCACAATCACATCGACGCCGATCACGGCAAACGGGAGCCCATTCCTATTGCCAGCCGAACCTTATGTAGATGCTGGTGTCGGTGCTGTCTCGGACATCGTAGACGGCTCATCCGGTGCAGCGGAGTTTGCAGGCGGAACAGTTCATGAGGGTCTCGTGGGACACGACTTCAACGAGGATTTTGGTCTTGCCATCAACCTGCAGTCCGACACTGCGCAGCTGCTGGATTTATCACCCAACGAAGTCGGGTTCCTTTTCTAGCGGATCTGACGCGGTCATGCGCAAGTGGCGGCTTTGCGGCAACCACTTCAGGACCGTCACCGGCCGGAGTTGGCCGGTAGGCGCCCGAGGCTCCTCCCGATACCGGTCATTCGCCGCGAAAGTCGAAGCAGCACTAAGCAGAGACCGGTCGTGACCCGATGCGCGACACCTTTCTGCGCTCGCTCAGGACAATGGAGCCGATCCAGAGCGGACATGTCGCTTCGGCGTAGTCCGGCCGGCGAGCCGCGCGATTAAGCAGGAACGTAGGTTAACCTCATCACATCCCCGCAGATTCGATCGCTGGTCACAAGGCGCAGCGGCGGACGAGGGCTGGCGAAGAATGGCTTGCCGTGACCAAGCACGACGGGGCGCAGGTAGAGCCGATACTCATCGATCAGACCGAGATCGGTGAGGCTCTGTGCCAGCTCTGGTCCGCCAACTTCAATATCCCCGGCAAGCTGAGCCTTCAATCCACCTATCACCGCCTCAAGGTCATCCCCGACAAGTGTGGCGTTGGGGCCGACCGACTTCAACGAGCGCGACACGACCCACTTCGGTTGCCTCCGCCACGCCGCCGCGAAGTCGCGTTCCTCTGCATCCCACTCAGTTAGATCTTCGTCCCAATAGCGCATGACCTCGTACATGCGGCGACCATGCACGAAGCCTGCCAAGCCGCGCACCTCCTCAATGAAGTGACGGAAGAGCGCGGGACTTGGCAAAAACTCCCTATGGTCGACGTAGCCGTCCAAGGACTGGTTCAGTCCAAACACGATCTTGGCCATGTTCTCTTTTTCCCCTTATTCGCCGCGCGATCTCCTGAGGCAGTTTCGTCTCTAGGCCCTGTGTAGCGTAGCTGAAGCCTTTGGTGCGCTCAGTGTGCCAGCATCGATCGAGCCTGACGGCCGCCAACTGAGCGCACACTCCTTAGGACGTGGTCACAGCGGCCGATAAATCTGCGCCACCGTGCCAAGCGGAAAGGCCTTCGACCTGACCAGCTTGAGCGGTCTCGGCGCGGGCAGATCGGAGAATATCGGCAAGCCCTTGCCCAGCGCGATTGGATAGACCATCAGGACGTATTCATCGACCAGGTTCTGAGCGATGAGGCTACGCCCGAAGGCGGCGCCTCCGTGGGCGATGATCGGCTTGCCGCCCTTAGCCTTCAGCTTGGCAACTTCGTGGGCCAGGTCGCCGCTGGCCACGTAGGCCTGCGCCCAGCTTTCCGCACCAGGTTGAAGCTGCCCGGCTTGGGGGTCGCCGGCCTGGGCGTCCCTGAGTCCCTCGGTGGTGGCGGCCGCCTTCAGGACCGCCGCTCCCTGCTTTGAAAAGACGGCTTTGGGGATCTGGTTCATCGGCGGCGCGAACACCGCGGTGGAAGTTGGCCAAAAGGCGGCCATGTCCCGAAAGACGCGGCTGCCCATGATATGCAGACTCACATTCCTTAGTTTCTCTACCTTCCAGGCTATGGCCTCTTGGTCACCGTTGAATACCCATTGGGCTTCGCCCTCGGGGCCGGCGACGAAGCCGTCGAGCGACATCGACATCGCCAGAATCAACTCTCTCATCACCCTCTCCTCGCTGAGAATGGGATTTTGCCGTTCATTATGTCGACGAACCGCCGGAACGGAATTCGACAAATTGCCCAGAAATTTTCCGACCGCTTTCAAAGCAGTCCACGAAGCGTGGCCGCTGCTGAAATTCCGCCCGTATGAATGAACGGCCGCATTCCGGCTTTTATTCCATAACCGCGAATGTCTCAATCTGCCCGATATGCGCCGACTCGACTGCCCGATAGCGGTCGGTCAACGTAGCGCCGCCCGCCGCCGCGAAGCTCACTTTGGTCGAACCAGACCTCGATTTCGGCAGCGCGAAGCGCGTGGGCGATTCGCTCCGCTGCGAAGGCATCATGTGAGGCATAGCTGATGAATACGGCGCCGGCGGGAATCGGCCCTAACCTGGCCCTTGGTGCCGTGGGGCTCGCGGCTTCTACCGCGTCCGGTCCGTTGCCTTCCGCCAAGCCCGCTGTCTCCCTGGTCGATCCTCAGGTATGTTTCTGGAAGCCGTCGGCATTGGCAACAAAAGGGCTCGTAGCAGCGGGAATGTCTCCTTTCGGCCAGGCAGTAGATCGCTCCCAAGGTCCGAAGAACGTCGCGCATGGCGTGATTCTCGCGATGGTTATTGGCGTGCGGGTAAATTAATGCCAAAGGTCCATTTCCAGACATCGCCGTGCTTGACGTAGACCGACGTGCCCCAGACGGGTCCAACCCTCTGGCCGTAGCAGGTGCCGTCCGCAGTCGCCTTATGTGTCAGGATGCCGACTGTCGGAGAGAGCATCGTACCCGCGGCGTCGGTGATGCTGACCCTTTTGACATCGCAATAGTCCCCGGACCAGTCCTTCAACGCATCGGCCTTGGTAGCGAGGTGAACCCCAAAAATATTGATGAATGAAATATCTTTGGCCGTCAGGTCCGCAATCTTCTTGGAATCGTGCACTCTCCAGGCTTCCCAAACGGCCCTTTCGACCGCCAGCATGGCGTCGGTGCGGGCATCTCGATGTTTCGGCTGAGTATCGCCCTCATTAGGCGCTTCCTGCGTATCAACCGGCGCTGCGGGTGCCGCTTTTGGATCGACAATCGCAGCTTGGGCGTGGAAGGCTCCCTTCCATTTGCCGCCGTCGCGAACGTATACGCTCGCCGCCCAGCGTTTGGCCGGGATCTTTTGTCCGCCGCATGTGCCGTCCACGGTCGCCTTATGTGTAATGAGCACCGCATCCTTACCAAGCGGGCTCACCTGCTCGTCGGAGAGAGCGTAGCTCTTTATCTCGCAATCAGCGCCTGTGTATTCCTTTGTCGCCGATGCCTTATCGAGCCTGCCAAGCGAACCCCAGCCGACAAACTTGTCCGAAAGGAATGTGCTCCAGAACTTCGCGTCCTTGGACTTCCAGGCCTCGTATGCGTTTTTTTCAAGCCCGAGAATTGCGACCTTTGTCGGCCCGGCCGAGGCGGCTGTGAAGACCAGAGCGGCTACCACTGCTAAAGCGAAATTCCTGATCGTGGTCATAGTTGTCGCCTCATAATTTTCAGACCCACTTTTGCTACCGCAACGCCTCCGCGAGTATCAGCCGCGCCTTTTCCCAGTCCCGCTGAACCTGACGCAGGCTGCTTTCCGAATTCTCAATTGCGACCACGCAACTGCCGCAGCAGCCGGCGTTCGCGTTTGTTCGGGCGGTCGTCGGGTCTGGGTGTTAGGCCTGCAGCCACTTTCATACGAGCAGCAAACTCCTCACGACGCGCCTTGCTCGCGGGTGTTTCGTCATAGCATCGCGCCGCCTCGCTTGCCGGAACGCGACGCAGCGGGACTGCGGTCACTACGCATTCGAACACGACGGCGTTGCGGGTAAAGGTTACAGTGTCGCCGGCTTTGACCCCGTGCGAGGGCTTCACACGCTCGTCTTTGAGGTGGACTTTGCCGCCACTGACTGCGTCCGCTGCCGCGGAACGGGACCTGAACAATCGGACCCCGAATAGCCAGCGGTCGATCCGCATGGCGCCCGGACCCGTTTCTTCAGGTGTACTCATGGCTTGAACGAGTCGTCACTGCTCGAGTGTAACTTTTCGACCGCGCGTAATCAGCTCGAGCGAATTCATCAGCCGCCCTCAACCGGAGGTAGTTATGGATAAGATCACAGTTAAAGATGGTACCGAGATCTACTACAAGGACTGGGGAACCGGTCAGGCAATAGTATTTTCTCATGGCTGGCCGCTATCGGCCGACGATTGGGACGGACAAATGATGTTCTTCCTGAATCACGGCTTTCGGGTCATCGCACATGATCGCCGCGGCCATGGACGCTCGACTCAAACGGCCGAGGGCCATGATATGGATCATTATGCCGATGACCTGGCGGCGTTGACCTCGCACCTTGATCTGAAGAATGCCGTACATGTCGGTCACTCAACCGGCGGCGGTGAGGTCACCCGCTATATCGCGCGTCACGGCGAAAGTCGCGTCGCCAAAGCCGTGCTCATCAGCTCAGTACCACCGCTCATGGTCAAGACCGCAAGCAATCCAGGCGGTCTGCCGAAGGAGGTATTTGACGGCTTCCAGGCGCAGGTCGCTGCAAACAGGGCTCAGTTTTACGTGGATTTACCTACAGGCCCATTTTACGGCTACAACCGACCTGGTGCGAAAGCCGCTGCGGGTGTCATTCAGAATTGGTGGCGGCAAGGAATGATGGGCGGGATAAAGGCACACTACGACGGCATAGTGGCGTTCTCGCAAACCGACTTCACGGCCGATCTCAAGAAGTTCACCGTGCCCACCCTGGTAATGCACGGCGACGACGATCAGATTGTGCCATACGCCGATTCTGGACCGCTGAGCGCCAAATTGGTCAAGGGTTCGATCCTGAAGACGTACAAGGGTTTTCCGCACGGTATGCCAACGACGAACGCCGACACGATCAACGCCGATTTGCTGGCGTTTATCAAGAGCTAATCGGTCTGCGTCGCAGCCTTCAGTTAGCTGCACACGACGGGACGTTTGGCAATAAGGGTCCTGTCCAATCGGATTCGCGGTTTTCGGCTCAATTGATTCAACCCAGAACGGCGTAAGGACACGGCAGTTTTGGGGACCGGCATGCCGGTGTATGCGCGTCACAGTACGCAGGCGAATCAATCATGCGGTACAGCCAGATCCAGTTTGTATGCCAGCGCCCGCAAGCCCTGATCCCTCGTCCACAAGCGCGCGCCGTCGATCGCTGCGGACGCCAGTAGATGAACATCGATGTAGCCAACGCCTCGGCCGTGCAGCCTTTGCCGCTGAATGAATGCCATCACTTCCGCATGATCGGCCACAGTGATGGCGCGCATCTGTTCCAGGAGCTCGATCGTGGTTTCGCGAGCCAAAAGATTGCCGCACGCCAACTCGCCGACCACAAACGGATGCATCAGGACCTCGTCACGATCCAGCAGCGAAGCAAGCTTCGACCGTCCGCCCCGGAAGTGGTCAATCCACACGGATGTGTCGGCGAGGATCACGCGCCGCCCGCCGGCCGCCTCCGTGGAATAGGCGCGAGCCGGGGCTGCGTGCCACCCAGCTTAGAGAGACGCCGGGCGCTTTCTCTTTGGATCAGGGCTTTGAGCCCCTCGTGAAGCACCGTCGAACGGTCCGGTACCCCGGTCAGCTCCAGCGCTTTGGCGAGCAACTCATCGTCCAGTGTAAGCGTCGTACGCATCGATTCTCTCCATCAGTCGGAATCAATAATAGCATCAAATGATGCATTTGGCGGTGCGCGAAATCAGATCGATCTGCTATTTCAATTCCAGATAAACCGCGCTCTGGCGATCCGTCGTGAGTCCCTCGGAATGGGTGAGACCGCGCTTCAAAAACAAAACGTCGCCGGCCTTTACGGGATTAACATGGCTGGCGCCGTCGGCGGTGCTAATCGACTGCATACTATCGAAGCGAAACGCGACGACAAAATCCTTGTCGTGGAAATGCATTCCAGTCGGCACGCCCTTTGTCCAACTATAGTGCCACGCGGTGAAGCGGGAATCGTCCAGCACCTTGACCGATCCCTCGCGCGGGAAAGCGGGTGGATATCCGGACAAGTTCCCTGCAGCTGATTCCGGATGATCCTTAAGCGCGATCACGACCTCGTGCGCTGGCCCCCCGGATATGAGCGTGTCGATGGACTGTGTTCCCTTGAGAACAAAGACGGCATCGCCGAAATGGCGAATGGCAATGCTGGCGTTGCCGGTCCTATCGACGGTGCGAATCTGTCCCCCTTCGAGAAATAGAATCACTGCATCTTCGCTCTTCGGTGTCATCGGACCGGATACGCCTTCAGCAAGCCAGACATCCCAAACGGTGACCCGCTCATTGTCTGTCAATGGTGCGGCATACACTTTTGCAGCGAGGAACATCCCCAACAGCGCGATAGCCAACCACGATCCTATAGAGCGCATAGAAATTCCCCAGACCGCATCGCTTGCGATCAGAGTTTCCTGCGCAGGTCCAACTTTATTGGTGCGCACGGCTGCTCCTTGGTTGTCAGGGGGAAAAGCCTTAAAGCCCGTTGACCCTCAAACAGGTCTCCCCTCGATCACGCAGACCGAGGACTTCGTCTTCGTTACCGTGTTCAGGTGGAAGCCGGATTGCTCGAACAGTGCCTGATATTCGTTGTCGGTGCGTTCCATGCCGCCCGGAAAGGTCAGCATGATCATGTCCGCATCCTTGCCGAGCGATGCCTGGTTGGCTGCGGGCACGGCGAATTCGACCAGCAGAACCCTGCCATGCGCTGGAATCACCTTGCGACAGTTACTGAGTATTCGAACGGATTGTTCGTCGGTCCAGTCGTGGATGATGTGTCGCATGAGATAGGCATCGGCTCCAGGGGGGACAGATTCAAAGAAATTGCCCTCAATTGTGCAAATGGCCCGGCTCAGCGCCACGCCGGTGAGCATGCGACTTAGTTGTTCGGTTTCTGCCGTTGCCATTGGATATCTCCCGTCCGCGCTGTGGGTAAGTTGAGGCACTACCCGATCCGCGATCTTCGCATGCGCCAAATCGGGACAGCGGGATCGGGACAGTAACCGCCCTGACACCATCCCGGTATTAATGCCCCGCTTTCTCTGATCGCTGTCTGGAGTGAATGTAACCTATCAGAGTGTTATAAGAAGGTTACTAAGCTGCCTAGTAACCTGTTAAGGCCCCCTGAGACGGTTATTTTCCACGGTCCGTTTGAGATCACTGAATGTCCCAGCAACTGCCCGCCCTTTTCATCGCCGATTCTCCTGGCCTCGATTTTCTGAACTCGGTCGCGACCCCTGTGGACCTTCCGGTGGATTGGATCGATGACGGCGAAGGCCTTTTATCGTGGCTCGATCAGGCCCGGCTGGTACCACGCGCTGATCTGGACAGGATGCGTGATCGCGCGATGACGGGTGAGCTCAACGCGGTTGCGGCCCAAGTCCGCGACCTCCGGGATTGGTATCGATCATTCGTGCGGCAGCACAGAGGAAAGCCGCTGACCGCTGCCGTGCTGGATGAACTCGCCCCTCTCAATCACCTGCTCGAGCGTGACGAAATGTACGGAAGGGTGGTTGCAGGCGAGGACGGAGAAGGCATGCGCCTGACGCTGAAGTCCGTGCGGCGCTGGCGCTCGCCGGAGTCATTGCTGGCGCCGATTGGCGAAGTGCTGGCGACTCTTTTGACTCAGCAAGACTTCACATACATCAAAGCATGCGAGGGCGCCGCCTGCACGCTCCTGTTTGCCGACCACACGCGTGGGCACACGCGCCGATGGTGCAGCATGGAAATCTGCGGCAACCGAGCCAAGCAGGCAGCTCACCGGAATCGCCTCAGGAAGCAGCGCTAACGACCGTGTGCGATGCACTCCTCCGAAGTGGAAATTCCATCGAACTGCGCGCAGACTGCTCAAGACGTCACCTGATGCGACCGGAAACCAACGTCGCAGAACCGATCCCTCCGCCGAACAGGAATGAGCGATATGAGTAAGGGCTTGGATAAAAAGCGGGAAGACAAGAAGAAGCCGGCCAAGACGCTGGAAGAAAAGCGGGCAGCGAAGAAGGCCAAGAAGGAAGAGCGCGGCCGATAGGCCGCGCCCGTAAAAGACGGCGGCCGATATCGGCCGCCGTTCAAAGCGCTCGTCACGCGATCCGGTGATAAGTGGCAGTCGTCCGACAGGGAAGTGGGTTGGGGAAAACCGACTGCGCCATCACCCTACCAAATCCATTCCCTCACGGTATTGTACGAACGTATTGGTAATCGCCACATTCTGCGGTTATGAATATTCAATACTTCGGAGTCTCCGTCGGCCACTTTTAAGCCTTCGGGAACCGGTGCAGAATGTGGTTACGCACAATCAGGAGTGCATCCCATGAGCGAAGCTCAATCGTTTCTGAAGAACATCCAGGCCATCCGTGCCAAGGCCCGCGCCGATCTGACTGCGGGACCCGTCACCGGCAATTACAAGGGCGATGTCGAGCAGGCAATCACTCTGCTGAATCACGCCGTGGCCACCGAGATCGTTTGCGTCTTGCGGTACAAATACCATGCCGTTGTCGCAACCGGCATTTCCAGCGAGGCGGTGAAGGCGGAATTCGCTCAGCACGCAAAGGAAGAAGAGCAGCACCTCGATATGCTGATGGAACGGATCAACCAGCTCGGCGGTAAACCCAACATGAATCCGGAAGGCCTCGCCTCACGGGCCGGGTCGCAGTACGTCGAGGGCGAGAACCTCATCGACATGATCAAGGAGAACCTGATCGCTGAGCGAATCGCGATCGAGACGTATCGGGACATGGTGCGTTATTTCGCTGATAAGGATCCCACTACCCGGATAGTTCTCGAGAAGATTCTGGCGCAGGAGGAGGAGCATGCGAACGATATGCACGACCTGCTGGTCGACCACGAAGGCCGGCCGATGCTGCAAAAGTAGCTGACCTGTCATGGCCATGGGCACATTTAACTTGCAACCGCCGACGCAGGTGCAGCGCAAGCAGATCACCGCACAATTGACTCCCAAAGAGCGCGATGTCCTGCTCGAGCACGGCACAGAATCGGCCTTCTGTGGCGTATTCCTGGACAATCATCAGGACGGTGTCTATTGCTGCCGATTCTGCGGACTGCCTCTGTTCAGATCCAGTGCCAAATTCGATTCGGGCACCGGATGGCCGAGCTTCTTCAAGCCCTTTGCGGAGAGCCATATTCGCAGAATTCGGGATACGAGCTACGGCATGGTACGCGTCGAAGAAGTCTGCGCGCGCTGCGGCAGCCACCTGGGACACATATTTCCGGACGGCCCGCCGCCCACTGGCGAGCGCCACTGCCTGAATTCGGTCTCGTTATCCTTTACCGCCAAGGGGCATCCTTTGCCGGACACGCTCGGCCGCGGTGCGCCTGAGGGCCTCGTCGAGCCTGAGTAGGAACGCAGCGGGCAGAGTGACATGTGAAGAAATTCAAGCACGAAGCGGAGTTGTTCAAAGCTGCGTTGGTAGCCGGGGTCGAATACGCGGAAGGCCGTAAGGCAGTCGAGTTCGAGGCGACAGATTCGGCAAGTGATAAAGCGCTATATGTCTATCGGCTGCTCGTGCATGACAAGGTCATTGCACCGATGCCCGAAGACCAGGTCGGCGACAAGATGATTCGACATCGCCTGGCTGCCTGGTATGCGCACCAATTGCCGGCGGGGCATCCGCTGCTGGATTAGATGCCGCGCTGGCGGCGCCATTGGTAGGATCACACCTCCTCAACGGAGACCTGCCGTAATGAAATCGTCATTTTCCCGCCGGGGCATGCGACTTGCACTCCTGACGGTTGCATCAGCCGCTTTTGCCGTCCCGATGCTCGCTGTCGGCGAACCCGACGCGAGCACCGACGTTACTGCCCCGCAGATGATCGATGCGTTCGAAGGAACCTTTGGCGCACACGCGGGCCAGCGCAGGAACCACACCAAAGGTATCTGCGCGGCCGGCGAGTTCATCGGCACGGCCGATGCAGCCGCCCTCAGCCGCTCCGCGCTGTTTTCGGGCAAGACCACCCCCGTGATCGCGCGCTTTTCACTTGGCGGCGGCGATCCCGATGTACCGGACGCAGCGCCGGCTCCGCGTGGCATGGCACTGGAGTTCCATCTGCCCGGCGGCGCGTTGCAGCACATCACCATGATCAATGTGCCGATCTTCGGTGCCACCTCGCCGTCTTCCTTTCGCGATGCCATTGTCGCCGCCAAGCCGGATCCGAAAACCGGGCAGCCCGATCCGGAGAAGCTCAAAGCCTATGCTGCCAGCCACCCTGACGCGATGGCGCTGACGCAGTTGTCGAGCCAACGCCGTCCGACAGCGAACTACTATCAGACCACCTACTTCAGCATTCACACCTTCAAGTTCATTGATGCCAAAGGCACCGGGCACCCGGTGAAGTGGCGCTTCGTTCCCCGCGATGGCACCAGGGAACTGACGGCCGCGGAAATGAAGGCGGCGCCTCATGACTTTCTCGAGAAGAACCTGATTGAGCGCACTCGCAAAGGGCCGGCCGTGTGGGACATGATCGTCTATGTCGGCGAGCCCGGAGACCCACAGGACAATCCGACGCTGGCGTGGCCGGAGACCCGCAGGCATTTCACTGCCGGCACCCTGATCATCACCGAGGCGATACCGCAACAGAAGGGCGTAGCCTGCGAGCCGATTAATTTCGACCCCCTGGTCATGGCCGACGGCATCGGCCCAACCAACGATCCTATCCTGCTGTTCCGCTCCCCGGCGTACGCGGTCTCGTTCGGGAAACGCCTGTCCGGTCAGTGAGCGCTACTCAGTGAGGGCTGGTTCGCCGGGTGCGGTTTGACGCCGGTCTTAGTGAGTTGCGCCGCTGTCGTTGCTGACGATGAGGTCCGACACGTTGACCGGTTCAAAGTCAGCCAATGTCAGGCTTTTCAGGCAGGCAAGGTCATCGTCATTCCATCGCGCATCGGGGGTGCCGATCAAGCCACCGCTGTCCCCGTTGTCGGCCAGGATGATTCCATAGTTTCGAAACGCGGTGATGATGATGGCCGCCTGTGGGCTCGTCGCGGCACAGGCGGGACTCGCAACCGACGCCTTGAGTCGATAGATCTCGCCCGCGGGCCCGGACATGGTGCAGGTGGCGGGCGGGGAGGCCTGCGAAATCTGGCTTTCGGTTGAGATGGGTCCGCCCCCCGAGGCGGTGCAGCTCCCGGTGCCCGCAGTCTGGGTGGCGGGCCAGACCCAGTAGTTGAGCATGTGCGTGAGCGTAAATCGGGTGGGATGTTGCACGGTTCCATTCGGCGCAGGCGGTGTGCCATTCCCGATGACTTCATCCGCGTTGAGCAGCAACGGAGCCATCGGCAGGCCGGCAGCATCCGAAGTGCCAGTGCCTTGTGTCGTCAACGCGTTCGATGACACGTCCGGCCAAAACGCATTGGAAGAATCCGTCCACGGACCGCCCTGGTTGACACCCTGCCACATTTCATAGAGTGCGGGCGTGTGGCCGCCGCCGGCCTGGACGTAGACGAGAACGTGCCGATCTCCGGTCGAGTCGCTGGTTCCCTCCACGGGAGCGTAGGGCGGGATCGGGGCGGATGAAAAATAAGACTGATAGAGGGTCGTCGTCACGGAAACGTCGGCCTGATTGCTCGGAACCTCGATTGCGGGAATGCCATTGGGGAACGAGCCGCTACCGCCGAAGAACGGTTTGATAGTCGCAGACAAATAGTCGCTGTAGATGGGTGCCGCCGGGGAGGTATCGATGGGTAGCCCGCTGGAAGCAGCATCCACCCGATGATGAAAAATGGACGTCGAGGGAAATATCGTGGCAAGGAACGCATTGCTGCCGTTGATGGCGAAACTCACCTGGGCGCTCGCCTGTGCGTGCGCGGCATCGTTGACGACAATGAGCGGACCGTACGTTCCCTGACCGCCGATCAACGCGCTGCTGACGACCCCGGTCGAAGTGTTGATCGACATCCCTTCAGGCAAGGGCGGATTATTCGAAGTAACGCTGATCGAAAACGTATAGGGCGGGGTGCCACCCGTGACGCCTATGGTGCAACCGGCATAGGCCATACCCTGTATCCCATCGGGACAGGATGTCGTGGTCACAGTCAGTGTGCCATGGGTTCCGCCGCTCGAACTGCTGCTGGACGAGGAGCTGCTGCCGGACGAGGAACTGCTGCTCGATGAAGTCGAAGACCCGCTGCTCGAACTACTGGAAGTTGACGAGGATGGTGTCGAGCCGCTGCCGCCGCAGCCAGCCACCGCAAGGCAGATGACCAGAACCAACGGCCCGAGCGCAGTGTGGCGCATATCAGCGCTTATAACCGCAAAGGTCGAGCTGGCGAGAATGTCGCCACCCAGTAACTGGGTATTTGCGACGCCCGTCACACTTTGCAGGCCACATCATGTAGCCCGGGCACAGGCGCAAGACTTGGGCGCAGTTCCAGTATTTGGCTGCCCTCGCAGGCTGCGCAGGCATAATTGGAACCCTCTACGAGGACCAACTATGCCCGACCTATCCGCCTTTCCGATTACCAGCAAGTGGCCCGCCGAACATCCGGACCGCCTGCAGCTCTATTCGCTGCCCACGCCCAACGGCGTCAAGGCCTCGATCATGCTCGAAGAGACCGGGCTGCCGTACGAGCCTCACCTGGTGAATTTCGAGACCAACGATCAGGGTTCGCCGGAATTCCGTTCCCTGAATCCATACGGGAAGATTCCAGCCATCCTCGATCCCGACGGCCCGGATGGCAAGCCGCTGGCATTGTTCGAATCCGGTGCCATCCTGATTTATCTGGCCGAAAAAGCCCGGCAGTTGCTGCCGCAGAGCCAGGCTGCGCGCTACGAGACGATCCAGTGGCTGATGTTCCAGGTGGGCGGTATTGGCCCCATGTTTGGCCAGGTCGGATTCTTCAACAAATTCGCCGGCAAGGATTTCGAGGACAAGCGTCCACGCGACCGATATGTCGCGGAAGCCAAGCGTCTGCTCGGTGTGCTCAACCAGCGTCTGACGCGGCGGAGCTGGATCATGGGCGATGAGTACAGCATCGCGGACATCGCCACTTTTCCCTGGATTCGCAACCTGATCGGCTTCTACGGGGCAGGGGAACTCGTGGGAATCGGCGATTACCCGCAGGTCACCCGGGTGCTCGAGGCATTCCTGGCGCGCCCAGCCGTGGCTCGGGGAATCACCATCCCTGCACGCGCGTGACATCACGCTCACGACGCAGCTCTTGCTTCTTTCCGACACGCGACGCCATCGCTTTACATTGCCGCAGTCCGGCCGTTACCTTGACCAGCTTTGCCATTTTTTGAGGGCTGAAAGCTGGGCAGTCTGATTATTCTGGATCTGATGGGGGGCGTTGCGCTGCTGCTGTGGGGCCTGCACATGGTCCACAGCGGGATCGTGCGTGCCTATGGATCCGGGTTGCGGCGATTTCTCGGTAAGGCCCTGCGCAATCGCTTTCTGGCCTGCGGCGCCGGCATCCTGGTGACCGCGTTGTTACAAAGCAGCACCGCGACCGGTCTGATGACCACCTCGTTCGTCAGCGGCGGCGCCGTCGACCTCGTGCCTGCGCTTGCCATCATGCTGGGCGCCAATGTCGGCACCACCCTGATCGTGCAGCTGCTGTCGTTCAATGCCTCGGCGATCGCTCCGGTCCTCTTCCTGGTGGGCGTGATTGCCTTCAAACGCGGCGGGCAGCCACGCACGCGGGATTTGGGCCGGGTGGCGATCGGCATCGGCCTGATGCTGCTCTCGCTGCATATTCTGCTCGATACCCTCGCTCCCGCGGAATCCGCGCCCGCGGTGCGCAGTCTGCTGGCGGCGATGACCGGCGATCCGGTGCTGTGCCTGCTGGTCGCAGCGGTATTGACCTGGGGCGCGCATTCGAGCGTCACGGTGGTGCTGCTGGTGATGTCGCTGGCCTATTCGGGATTCATCACGCCGATGGCATCCATTTCGCTGATTCTGGGCGCGAATCTGGGCAGCGCCATCAATCCGCTGGTCGAAGGCAGTCGCAGCGACAACCCGGCCAGCCGTCGCCTGCCGCTCGGTAACCTGATCAATCGACTGGTCGGTTGCGCCGTCGTGCTGCCTTTTGTGGAACCCATCGCGGCGGCATTCGCGCGATTCGAACCCAATCCGTCGCGCATGGCCGCGGATTTTCACACCGCCTTCAATGTCGCGTTGGCGCTCGCCTTTATGCTGCCGCTGGATGCCCTGGCGCGGTTTCTGACGCGACTGCTGCCGGAGCGCGCCAGGCCGAGCGACCTGTCGACGCCGCTTTACCTGGATGAGGCCGCGCTCGCGACGCCTTCCGTGGCGCTGGTGTGCGCGGCACGCGAGACGCTTCACATCGGGGACATCGTCGAGACCATGCTGCGGCAGACCATGGTGGCCCTGCTGACCGACAACCGTGAACTGATTGGCGAAATATGCCGCATGGATGACGCCGTCGATAAGCTGGATGAGGCCGTCAAGCTCTATGTCACCAAGATCACGCGCGACAGCCTGGGCGAACGGGATGGGCAGCGGGCTATGGAAATCATCTCTTTCTCGATCAATCTCGAGCACGTGGGCGACATCATCGATAAGAACCTGATGGAGCTGGCAGCTAAGAAGATCAAGCAGAATCTGGTCTTCTCAAAGGAGGGCGCGGCGGAATTGAGCGCCTTTCACCAAGAGGTTCTGGACAACCTGAAGCTCGGATTCAGTGCCTTCATATCCGGCGATGTGGAGATTGCCAGAAAGTTGATTGCCGAGAAGGCCGCGCTGCGGGCCGCGGAATTCGCGGCGGCGGAGAGCCACCTCGCACGGCTGCGCGAAGGTCGGCCGGAGAGCATCGAATCCAGCTCCCTGCACCTGGATATCCTGCGGGACCTCAAGCGAATCCATTCGCATATCTGTTCCGCCGCCTACCCGGTACTCGAACGACTCGGCGAATTGCAGCCCAGTCGCCTGCGGGACGCCTGAGCTTTAGGAGCGACAACCGCCCGAGGGTATGGTTTCGAATATCATAGGCGCTTCTCAGTGCTCATGAGGGTAGATACTCCATGATCTCACCAGCCCTGCAGTCATTCATCTCGCACGCGATCCAGCATGGTTGTTGCGAAAATACCGAGCCTGCCGACTGCGTTCTCAAACTTGCGCCGCTGATGCTGGAATTGATCGATCACGCCGGCGCTTTTCTGGAACCGCAGCATTATCGCAGCGAGCCGGATCACTACTCGCGAAACCTCGTCTACGCAACGCCGGATGGCAGCTTGTCCCTCTATACGCTCGTTTGGCTGTCTGGCCAATGGACGCCGGTGCACGACCATGGCAGCTGGGGCGTCGTTGGCATCGTGGAGGGCGTGCTCGAGGAGCGCGGATACGTCCGCCTCTCACCGGACCGTGGCAGCAACGAAGGCATCAACCTGGTTCGTGGCGGCGTATCGCTGCTGGGACGTGGCTCAGTGACGAGCTTCGTGCCCAATCCCGATCACATCCACATCACCGGGGTGCCGCTGGAACGGTCTCGCGCGGTCAGTCTGCATCTGTACGGCAGGACCATGAACGCCTTCAACATTTACGATGTGGCCGCGGGTACTCGTCGGCCCGTGGAAGTGGCGCACAACGAGAGCTAGTCGTGGGCTCATTGAATCAGGAAGCCGGGCACTGCGCCCGGCTTCCCGGTTCTTAAGGTGGGCTACCGCTTATTTGAGATTGAGTTCCTGGCCGGTGAAGGAGCCCAGAACGCGCCGGATCTTGCCGCGGCTTACCGCCGCGTCGTTGGATGCGGCCAGCGTGCCCTCCACCTGCTTGGCGATCGCATCGCCCTTGGCGGTGGCGTCGTCCAGCGCCGCCCAGTTCTTATAGGTAACCACGAGGTAGAGGTCCGGATCATCCTCGCTACGCGGCTCGACGGTGATGACCTTGTAGCTGATGATGTAGCCGGCTTTCTTTCCCGCTTCCTGCTCTGCCTTCCAGGTGGTATCGAGATACTTCAAGTAGTCGTCGAACTTGCCATTTTCGGTCCGGATCGACGCGACGTTGACGACCGGTCCATCGGTGTAGGCATGATCATCCGCGATGGCTGCCACGCTGGTGCACGCCAGACCGATCACTCCCGCCAGTGCGACGCAATTTCGTTGTTTCATTGGAGAATCCCTTTCTCGAGAAGTTTGAATTATTGGGTATGGACATCACTGCCGGCGCGCCTTGGGGAGCCGGCACAGTGCGTGCGCTAAGCATACGCGTTCAACGCAACAGCGACATCGCCATGATGGTGGAAAACGAGCTACCGGCGGTGATCAAGTTCATGCCTAATTTGTCATGGAAATCCTCCGAAAATCCTGCTGCGTCCGAGATTCCGTGCCAGGGTTCAATGCAGATGAAGTGGGCACCGGGCTTGCTCCAGATGCCCAGATAAGGCGCATCGGCAAAGCTCACCTGAAGTCGTGGACCCGCCGCGCTCCCATAGACGACCGAACGGCTCCTGACCCGATCGAGAATCAGCGCATCGTCCGCAAAGAGGGAATCCTGCAGCATCAGGCGCCGCTGCACGATGGGCGTGGCATGACGATCCGGCGTCAGCAGGCCGGCCGCATCGAGGCGGCGGACCGGATCGGGCTCCTCGGTGGCAAACTCGATGAAATGTGCCGCGCGCTCCTGCCCATATGGCAACGGCCAACGGAAGGCTGGGTGAAAGCCGATGCTGGCGGGCATCGTTTCATCGCCGCGGTTACGAATTGCGGCCGTCACGGACAGCGTGCTCCCGCTCAATTGGAACCGGATATCCAGATTGAAGTGAAATGGGTAGACCCGCAGGGTCTCCTCGTCGTCGCTCAATCGGAAAACTGCGGCTGATGGGTTCGCGCTCTCGACCGAGAACATCCGGTTGCGTGCAAATCCATGTCGCGGCAGCGAGTAGGTCTTTGATCCCAGGCGGTAGTTTCCGCCGACCAGCACCCCGACGATCGGAAACAGGATCGGTGCGCGACCTGCCCACACGGCCGGATCGCCATTCCAGAGCAAATCCCGTGCATCCCGATCTCTGAGCGCTGACAATTGCGCGCCCTTGGGATCGATATCGGCGGAAAGTGCATCGGAGCTCAGTCTCACAAAGGCATCAGGCGGCGGTGTCATGTGTCTGGCCTAGCTCCTGGCGAACGTGGATTTCTGATGGCAACTCAGTTCCCCTGCAACGTTAGAGTGTGTTCAGCAGGTCCAGGCAGGAACGGCAGCGGCTCGCCGTGTGCCCAGGCCAGAAAGCCGGCCCTATAGTAAGGCGACAGCGGATGGCCGCTCTGGCCGCCCGGCATGTGAAAGTACCCCTCGCTCTCGTGCCCCGGGGAGACGGCAAAGCGCTCGGATGCACCCTCCTCGCCATCCTGCACCCGCGGCATGTTGTTGTCGCCCGGGAGCTGGACGGTCGGCATGTCGAGTAAGCCGCCGATCAGTGGCAACGCGGCCGAAAGGGGGTGCCGAATCGCAATCGTATTGCGGAGCCCCCAGGTGCATTGGGCGAGGGTGCCGCAGGACTGCTCGAGATCCGCTATGGTCAGGTCGAGCTGCTCGAGCAGGAAATCGCGCCAGCTCGCATGACGTGCATCCAGCAGATGCATCGGCTGCTGCGTGACCAGCAGCCACAGTGCATGTTCGAACTGATCCGGAATCGTCGACCGATCGCCCTCCGGAATCTTCAGCGCGCCCATGAGCATGTTCCAGACGGATCGCTCCGTGCGGTCGCGGAAACCACGCACGAGCCGATACGCAGCGGAATCGACGCTCGCGTGGCCGTTCCATGTCAGCAGCACGGTCCTGAAGTCCGCGCGGCGCGGATGCAGGGCAATGGCGTCGGCATCCAGCAGTTGCAGCAGCAGATCGTGCCAGCGCTGCAGGAACAGCGCGCGGTCATCCAGCTGGATGCGCAACATGTCGGCCGGCGTCGCGGGTGTCGTGAGCGACAGCAGATCATCGCGAATCTGGCGCGCGCGCGCCGCCAGATCGTATTCGCCACCCAGCGTCGCCAGATCGGCGCCGATCAATGCAGCCTGACGTGGATCCGAGGTGACTCGCGCGTTGGCGGTCCAGATTCGGCCGGACGGAGGGTCCAGTAGCTGCGGATGATTTTGCGCGCTGGTCCACGTCGTGGGATTGCGCGAGCGACCCGCATCGGTACGGGCCGGAATCCGCCCGGCGATCGTCCATGCGATGTGCCCCTCGCGGTCGCCAACGACCAGATTCTGGTGCGGGATGCCGATCTCGGGTGCCAGCGCTAGTGCATCGGCGACCGAGATCGCGCGTTCCAGCCTGATGAGCTCGAAGTTGGTGGCGGCCGGATCCTGCGCCAGCCAGGAGCCGAACCAGCAGCTTTGATGCCCGGCGTCCTGCCGCAGCAGCACGCCCTGCGGGCCCGACTTCACATCCAACTTCACATCGGCAGCGCCATGAACATGAATGACTTCGTGCACCACGGTCAGCGAGTCGCCATCGAGACTCGAGCAGGGTACGCGCGCGACATCCAGCCAACTGCCATAGCTGTTAGTGAAACCCCAGGCGATGTGGCCGTTCGAGCCCGCAACCAGTGCCGGAGTGCCCGGAAGCGATACCCCATTCAGATCCGTGCCCTTGGTGCGCAGGCGCACGTGATACCAGGTGGCGGGCACGCGCTGGGCCAGGTGCATATCGCTGGCGATGAGCGCCGATCCGCTCTGCGTGAGCCGCCCGGCGACTGCGAAATTGTTGCTGCCGATTTCAGGCAGATGGGCCGCAGGCGGCTCGGTCGTGGAGCCCCCCTGCGTCATCGCTCTGATATCGAGCACATCCGGTGTCGGTACATCGTTCGCATCGGCCACCCCGGCGGGCTCAAGCTCGCCGTCGTCCGGTGCGTCCCAGACCGTGCGTTCGGGATAAAAAAATCGCAGGGCGCACTGCCACCCGGCTTCGCAGGTCCTGCCGCCGATACGATCATTGATCTGGTGACGCTGGATTTCGCGGCCAAAGCCGCCGGACTGCAGATCCCACCACATGGCGTGCACGACCAGGATGCTGTCCTCTGCTCGCCAGGGCACCGGCGCCGATCGCAGCAACCAGTATTCCCAGGGCCGACCGTGCAGCGAGAACACGCCCGCATTGACGCCGCGCGTATAGGCCTCGAGCAGGGCGCGCTCATCGGCAGGCGCGCGTTGCAGGATGGCTTGCGCGACGTGCCGGAACCCGAACAGCCGGGCTCTCTGGTCCTGTTCCAGCGCGAGCTTCCCAAATAGCTCCGACAGTTCCCCAGCCGCAAGGCGCCGCGACAAGTCCATCTGAAAGAATCGGTCCTGCCCGTGCAGGAAACCGGTGGCGTAGGCCAGATCCGCGCGGCTGGACGCCGTGATGGTCGGTACGCCGCGGTGGTCGCGTTCGATGGTGACTGGCCCGGTCAGCTGGTCGGCATGTGCCACGCCGTCCAACTGCGGCAGCGAGGCGCGCAGCGACGCCCAGGTCACCGCCATCGCAATCAAAATGAGCGCCAGCAGGGCACCGGCGATGTACTTGATCATGGCGGATCGGGTTCAGGGCGCTTCGAACACCACTTTTCCGCCCACCATGGTCAGCAGCGCATGCGTGCGGGCAATGTCGAGCGCATCGACCGAGAACACATCCTGCGACAGTACGACCAGGTCCGCATCCTTGCCGGGGATGAGCGTACCGACATGATCCTCACTGAAGGCAGCGTAGGCGGCGCTGCGCGTGTAGGCGTCGATCGCTTCGCGTACCGTAATCCGCTCCGCCGGCACATAGATCTTTCCGGTGGCAACCGAACCGCCCTGGTGCGCACCATCAACGGGCAGGCCCGCGATGCTGGCCGTATCGGCCGACTGCCAGATCTGCCGCGTGACGGCCTGCTGCACGTTCACGAAGGGATCCGGCGGCCACGCGCAGGGCCAGTCGCTGCCGAAGACGACGACGGCGCCGCTGCTGAGCAACGAATGCCAGCGATCCGCCGGCGTCGGATCCGCGGGATCGTAGCCGGTGCCGATCTCCGAGCAGCAGAACAGCGGCTGTCCGCTCGCGATTACCTGCAGCCGCGCGTAGCGCGGCAGGTCGCTGTCGGTGACGAGAAAGTTGTGCTCGATGCGCAGCCGCCGATCGCGAGGCCCATTGGCGCGGATCGCATTCTCATAGGCGTCCAGCACCATATGCACCGAATCGCCGCGCTCGGCGTGCGTCATGAGCTGGTAGCCGCGCCGGTCGAGTTCCAGTACCAGGGCGCGGTAATCCGCCGGCGTGTAGACCAGCGGCGGGATGAACCCGCTGCTGCCGTCGGCAAAGAATTTGACCAGGTTCGCCGACACCCACTCGTCGTGATACCGGCTGCGCGCCGCGTCCAGATCGGCAAGGAATTGCGGCGTGAGCTTGTGCGGTACCGCCACGGCACCAAAGGCCGTGCGGGTGCGGACCGTCAGCTGGCCCCGATTGCGCAGCGTGGCATACAGCTCGATTTCCTTCAGATCGCCCGTGGCATTGACGACGCTGGTGATGCCCAGCCGGTTCAGGTACTGCGCGGCGCCGCGCAGCATGGCGAGCTTCTCTTCGGTTGAGTACTGCGCCAGCACCGCGCGTTCGATGACTTCCTGCGCCGCCTCGAGTAGCAGGCCGCTCGGATGGCCGCTGGCGTCGCGGATGATGCCGCGTTCCTCCTCGGCGTTGGAGACCGGCTCATCGGTGATGCCGGCCAGCTCCAGTGCGCGGGTGTTCACCCAGAGCGCGTGTTCGGTCATGTCGTGGATGATCACGGGGCGGTCGTTCACGGCGCCATCGAGCAGCGCACTGCCCGGGATCGCCGGCGGCGCGGTGTTGAAATCGGCGCGACCGATCAGCAGCCGCTCATCGGCATGTGCGGCCGCAAAAGCCTTGATCGCGGCGGTCAGCTCATCGGGGTGATCCGGCGTGATGCTGTGTTCGGGATTGGAAAGATTGAAACCGTGGAGCTCCATGGCGGCAAAGAGCATGTGCGTGTGCGAGTCGATCAGGCCCGGAACGACGGTGCGCCCCTTCAAATCAATCACGTGGGCGTGCGGTTGCCGATGCGCCAGCACCTCCCGGTCGCTGCCAACGGCATCGATGCGGGCACCGTGCAGTGCCAGCGCCTGCACCCAGGGGTGAGCCGGGTCGGCGGTGTAGATATGCCCGTGAATCAGCAGTGTCGTATCCGCCGGGTAAGCACGGGTGGCGCAGAGCAGGAATGCGGCGCCGGCGAGGGGGGCCAGCAGTTCCCTTAAGCCGATCATGCTCCCAGATTAACGCGGCCGCGCCTGCGACGCGGCGCTTTCTTCGAGAAGTATCCCCAGCCTGGGGACCAGCCGGGCCCTATTCCCGCGCCGTCGCGACCGTTCTATGCTGGCGGCCATGGCGAGTCCAATCGTTTCCGTCGCCGTTGACCTGCGGGCTCGCGCCGATATTCGCGAACGGGGTTTCACGCGGCGCGTATTGCCATTCGATGTCGATATCGCGCGGGCATTGGCTGATCTGGCGCAGGCGGCCTGGGCGTTGCCCCGCGATCAGTACTATGAGAGCGGCGATCGCTATCGATCGCTGAATCGATTCCGCGCGCGCGTGCTGGAGGGCGGCGTCGAGATCGAATCGAGCGACGATGGTCAGCCCTACGTGCAGCTGCAGAAGTACAACACGACGCTCGGCGGTCAGGAGCGCAGGTACTCAGCGCTGCCCGCAGCGCTGGTCGGATCGGTCGGCGTGCGCAAGCTCATGGCACACCATCTGATGTATCTGCCGCTGTCGAAGACGGGCCAGGCCTATTCGGTCAACCTGCATGTGATGCGCTTTGCCGCCACGCCATCGCGTCCCTGCGATACGAGCCCGTCGGGACTGCACAAGGATGGCGAAAAATACCTGGCCACCCATCTGCTGGCGCGTTGTGGCGCTGCCGGCGGTGAGGTGGTGATCACCGACAATGATAAGCATGAGATGGATCGATTCACGATGCGCGAAGCAGGCGAGTGCTACGTGTTCGACGACGATCGCATCTGGCACATGCTGACGCCGGTGGCGACGCTGGCGGACAGCCGGTTCGGCTTTCGCGATACCGTGACGTTTGATCTGCTGCCGGACGGATGGGAGCCGATGCACTGAGGCTGGCTAATCGCGCGATGACGCTCATCGCGCCAGCAAGCGTCGCAGCGCGCTGAATCCCTGCCGGATCTGCGCCGGATCGACGGCACCATAGCCGAATATCAACCCCGTCTTTGCGGGCGCTCCCAGATAGTAGCGGCTGAAGGCATGAACCTTGATCTGCTCCCGCAGCAGCGTCTCGGAAACCCGGTCCATGTCCTGCCTCGTGCGAGCCTGCGCCGCAACGTGCAAGCCGTAACCGGAGCTGATGGGCGTCAGCCATTGACTCAAGTCCGCCTGGAGACAGTTCAGAATCAATTCGCGGCGCTCCTTATATATGCGCCGCAGGCGACGCACGTGACGCTCCAGGTGCCCTTCGGCGATGAATCGCGCCACGCCCATCTGTACCGGCGTGGGGCAGTGCCAGTCCATGCAGTTCTTGGCCGATATCAGGCTGCGCAGCGCCCAGTCCGGCGCCACGATGAAGCCGAGCCGCAGCGCAGGCAGCATGCACTTGGAGAAGGTTCCGACGTAGCAGACGACATCCTCGGCATCGGCAGTCCGCAATGCTTCCAGCGGGCTGCCCTCGTAGCGGAATTCGCCATCGTAGTCATCTTCGATGATCACCGCGCCGCGACGCCGTGCGAAGGCCACCAGCGACTGGCGTCGACGTGCCGACATCGTCACGCCCAGCGGGAACTGGTGTGATGGGCAGACGCAGATGATGCGGACATCGCTCGGGAGCTGTTCGACGATCAGCCCCTCATCGTCGACCGGCACCGGCACGAGCCGCGCGCCCGCGGCCGAGAAAGCCACGCGCATTGGCGGATAGCCCGGGTCTTCGATGGCGACCACCGTATCGTTCGGCCTCACAAGCACGCGCGCCAGCAGATCGAATGCCTGCTGCGCACCCGAGGTGACGAGCACATCCTCAGGACCGCAGACGACCGCGCGCGTGAGCGCGATGTGGCGCGTGATGGCATCACGCAGTGGGTAGTGACCCTGGTTGCCCTGCGGGCTCTTGTAACTGGCGGGCCGGCTCTCGAGCTGGCGCAGTTGCTTGACGCTGACCTGGCGGAACAGATCGAAAGGAAACAGCCGCGAGTCGATCAGCGCGGGCCGGAAATCAATCGACGCGGCCGTTGCGCGTGCGGGCGTTGACGAGTCCTGATCGCGCCAGAAGTCCATTGCTGCCGTGACGTCCGGGCGCAGCCAGAACGGGTTCAGGCGTTGATCGGCGCTGCGCGCTCCAGGTTTCTGTGCGGCGCGCGCGGTGCGGCCGGTGCGCCCTGCCGCACGGGTTCGCGCCGCGCGTGAAGTGGCCGCGACGTAGCTGCCCGAACCGCGCCGCGTGAGCACGAGACCATCGCTGGCCAGGCGTTCGTAGACCGCAGCGGCAGTATTGCGCGAGACCCCGAGGAATCGTGAGGACATGCGGGGTACGGGCAACTTCGCGCCTGCCGCCAGCCGGCCGTCGAGGATGGCCGCCTTGAGCTGTCGATAGAGCGATTCGGACGCCTGGCGCGATCCCCCAGTGGTCAGATCGAGTTTGATTTCGAACAGGGTGTCCATGCTGGCCCAGCTATTTTTTCCCGAAGTGGCTCTTAACCGCCAGTTGGCGCGGCCGAATAATCACGTCCACCTGGAACTGGCTGGAGGATGACATGACGGCGACGCAGAAGTTGATCGTGCTGATGATATTCGGTGGGCCCGGTGCCATCGCCTGCTCGCATCGGGCTTGCGCGGCGGATACTGCCGCGGCATCGTCCGTCCCCACGACACAGGCGGCCGTGCGCGACGGTCAGCACGACTTCGATTTCAACCTCGGCGTTTGGCGGACGCACATCCGCCGCGTGCTCGATCCGTTGTCAGGTGGCACGCACTCCATGGAGCTCAACGGAACCGTCTCGGTGCGCAAAGTCTGGGACGGTCGCGCCTGGCTGGAGGAAATCGAGGCGGATGGGCCGAACGGCCACTGGGAAGGCATGACGCTCTTTCTCTACAACCCCCAGGCACATCAGTGGAGCCAGAACTTCGCCGACAGCCAGAATGGCGTAGCGACCACCCCGCTGATCGGCGAGTTCAAGAACGGACGTGGGGAGCTGTTCTCGCAGGACACGCGCGGTGGCAGAACCCTCCTGATCCGCGCGGTGTGGTCCGACATCACGCCGGATGCGCATCATTTCGAAGAGTCTTATTCTGACGATGGCGGCAAAACCTGGGCTCCGGTTTTCATCGCCAGTCTCACGCGCGAGAAGTCGTGAGTGAGGCTGTGGCGCGGTAGTCCTCGACTACCCGGCCGGTGCGCAGCATTTCCTCCTCGTGCGGCGTGTCGCGAAAGGATTCCGCGAGCGCCTGCGCGTACCACTGTCGCATGGAAGGCAGCGCCAGCAATCTCGCGACGTAGGCGGACGAGCTGGCCTCGAGTGACAGTCCATAGGTCTGCACTCGAAACGCCACCGGCGCAAAGAAGGCATCAGCGGCGGTGAAGCCGGGACCTGCCAGGAACGGCCCGCCGAAGCGGTTCAATCCCTGCTGCCACAGCTCATCGAGTCGCCTGAGATCGTTGTCGAGCGATGGCGGATACTCGTTGAGCCGCACGCGCACACCGCAGGTCATCGAGCAGCGATTGCGCAGTTCCGAGAATCCGGAATGCATTTCCGCGGCCGCGCTGCGCGCCCAGGCGCGCGCGCCCGTACCGGCCGGCCATACGCCTGCTTCGTGTTCCGCCAGATACTCCGCGATCGAGAGCGTATCCCACACCGTGAGATCGCCATCCACCAGGCAGGGCACCTTGCCAGCTGGCGATATCGATCGATAGCTCGCCCAGCGCGCCGTATCGCCGAACTGCAACAGCTGCTCCTGGAATGCGATCCGGAGCTCCGTCATCAGCACCCAGGGACGCAACGACCAGGAGGAATAATTCTTGTTCGCTATGTATAGCTGATACATTTCGTTGATGGATTATCGCATGCCCGGGCGCGATACCGCCTTCCTGGGTCACCCGATCGGGCTCGCCTACCTCGCCTTCACAGAGGCTTGGGAGCGCTTCTCCTACTACGGCATGCAAACCTTGCTCGTGCTCTATATGACCAAGCAGCTGCTGCTGCCGGGCCACATCGAGCACATCGCGGGCTTTGGCGGGTTTCGCGCCCTGCTCGAACACACCTATGGCCACACGCTGACGACGGTGGCGCTGGCCTCGGCCATCTTCGGGCTGTACACGGGCCTGGTGTATTTGACGCCGCTTGGCGGTGGACTGCTGGCCGATCGCTGGCTCGGTCGGACGCGCACCGTGACGCTCGGAGCGCTGCTGATGGCCACGGGCCATTTCTTCATGGCGTTCGATGTGTCATTCCTGCTGGCGCTGCTGTGTCTGCTCATCGGTGTGGGTTGCTTCAAGGGAAATCTCGCCAGCCAGATCGGCGCGCTGTACGCACCCGGCGACCTGCGTCGCGCGGACGCCTACCAGATTTACTATCTCTTCATCAGCGGTTCGGTGATCGTCGCGCCGCTGGTGACTGGAACGCTAGGCGAGCTCTATGGCTGGCACTACGGTTTTGGCGCGGCCGGCGTCGGCATGCTGATCGGCCTTGCGATCTACCGCACCGGTCGTCGCTGGCTGCCGGTGGAGATTCCGTCCGCGGGGCCGCAGACCAAGGTCAAGGCCCGACTGACCGCTACGGAGTGGCGCGTGGTTCTGGTGCTGATCCTGCTGCTGCCCGTGCTGACGATCGGCACCGTGGGTAACCAGCAGATCTTTAACGCCTACCTGCTGTGGGTGCCGGATCACGTCGACCTGGTGTTCTTCGGGCATCAGATGCTCACGACCTGGCTGATCACGGTCGATGCGACGGTGAGCATTCTGGGCCTGCTTGGTGTCATGGCCTTCTGGCGCTGGTGGTCGAAATTCTTCAAAGAGCCGAGCGAGATCATAAAGATAACCATCGGCTTCGTATTCTGCGTGGCCGGTCAGTTGTCACTGGTGGCCGCGGCAGCGATTTCCGCCGGCGGCCAAAAAGCGGGCGTGGGCTGGGTGCTCGGATTTGAAGTAATGAACAGCATTGGCTTCGCCAATGTCCTGCCCGTGGGCCTGGCGCTGTTCGCGCGCGCCGCACCCAAATCGATCTCGGGATTGATGATTGGAGTGTATTTCCTGCACCTGTTTGCGAGCAATAATCTGGTCGGCTGGCTGGGCGGGCTGCTCGAGCGGCTGCCGGGCACGCAGTTCTGGGGATTGCACGCCGCGCTGGCGGCTGTCGCCGCATTGCTGACCTTCATCGCGGCGCACCTGTTCCGATCCCTGCTGGCACCGGGGGACTCGAGCTCCATGCAGCCCTAGGCGCGCAGATACTTGTAGAAGATTTTCGTGGCGCAGGGGCCGCCGCCAGGCCATAGCGCGTAGTCGGGAATCTCGCCGCAGTACTGCCAGCCCTGGCGGGCATAGAGACGTTCCGCATCCCCGCTGGCCGTATCCAGCACTAGCAATGTCTTGCCCAGCGTGTACGCGAGCCGCTCGGCCTCGCTGAGCAGTGCTGCACCCACGCCCTTGCGCCGCGCGCGCCGATGTACCAGCATTTTGGCGATCGCGCCCCGATGCGGCTGATTCTCCGGCTGGTCGAGCAACAGCTGGACGGTTCCTATGACGGTGCCGGTGGCATCGGTGGCAACCAGCAGTCGCAGCTCGCGGCGAACGAGGCTGGCGGCCGTGCGCTGCCAGAACGCCGCGGCCTTGGCGCGCGTCATCGGCAGCATGAAGCTGACCGAGGCGCCCCCCTCGACGCAGTCGATCAGCACCTCGCTGAGCCCCGCGATCTGCGCTTCTCCCAGCGAGGGCAGGCTATCGATGCGAATGGAATCGGTCACGGCTGTCTCGCGAGTACGACGATATAGCGCGCGGGATTGCGCGTGCGCTCGAGATTGCCCTGGCGCACGCGGATCTGCCGATCAATGCCGAGCTGGCGCGCGCTACCGGATCGACGGGTGCGGCCGGATCGGGATGTTGTCGGCGACACGCGGCGGCGTGAGTGCTGCTGCGGATTCTCTCATGGTGGAAATACTCTCCAATAAAGTGGATGCAGCGTCAATTCGATATACCTGCTTGACAGATGGTAAGTATAAACTTACCGTAAGACATGACTTACGAATTGGCACTGACCGCACTCGCAGATCGCACGCGCCGTGCCGTCTTCGAGCGGCTGCGCAGCGCACCCGCATCGGTGGGCGAGCTCGCGGCCGGCCTTCCGGTCAGCCGTCCGGCGGTGTCGCAGCATCTCAAGGCGCTGCGGCTGGCGGGCCTGGTGACGGATCGCTCCGAAGGAGCACGTCGCATTTACTACATCGATCCGGACGGTCTCGGGGAGCTGCGCCGCTGGCTGGACCGATTCTGGGACGACGCGCTCGAATCATTTAAACGAGAAGTTGAAGCCTCTCCACACCCAAAGACTCGCCCAAGGAAGAGAACATGAATCGCAAGATCAGCATTGCGCCAGTGCGCAAGACCTTGACCGTGCAGGCTTCCCCCGCCAGGGCCTTCGATGTCTTCACGCTGGGGATCGACCGCTGGTGGCCGAAGACGCATGGCACCGGTAGCGCGCCGATTCGCACCTCCATCATCGAGCCTTTCGTCGGCGGCCGCTGGTATGCCATCGGTGAGGACGGTGCTCAGGCGGTCGTAGGGCACGTGCGCGTCTGGCAGCCCGCCGAGCGCTTCGTCGTCAGCTGGGAGATCAATGCTTCCTGGGTGCCGGATGCGCGCGCCGAGTTTGCTTCCGAGGTCGAGGTCCGCTTCACAGCCGAAAGCAGCGGCCGCACGCGCGTGGAGCTCGAGCACCGCGATTTCGAACGCATGGCCGAGGGCGGCGAGAAGATGCGCGACAACGTCGATGGCGGCTGGCCGGGCCTGCTCGATCTATTCGCCCAGGAAGTTGCTGGACACTCAGTTGAACAGGTGTCGGTAAACCAGGAAGCCTGACTTTTCCGCTACCCGGTCGTAGAGGCGCATCGCTGTGGCGTTGGTTTCATGCGTCTGCCAGTAGACACGTGATGAGCCGGCGGACCGGGCGCGTTCGTAAACGGCCTCGATCAGCGCGCGTCCCACGCCGCGGCCGCGCGCGGACTCGAGCGTAAACAGATCCTGCAGATAGCACACCGGTCCCAGAGCGGTGGTGCTGCGATGGTACAGAAAGTGCGTCAGCCCCAGCAGGCCACCGGCAGATTCCGCAACCAGCGCATGCATGGGCTCGTAGACGTCGAAGAACCGCGACCAGGTCGTCTGCGTGATTTCGGGGGCGAGTGCCGTCGCGTCCGAGCGCCCGTAAAAGGCGTTGTAGCCGTCCCAGAGCTTCTGCCACGCTGCGAGGTCTTCTCGCCGTACCGCCCGTATCGTCATGTCCGCGCTCATCGACTATGCCGCCAGCAGCTTTCGCATCGGCTCCCAGTAGTGACTCTGCCAGCCCTCGGCGAGCGACTTCGCATCCTCGGCGGGAATCCCCGTGTGGTCGAATACGATTCGGCAACCCGCCTCGTGCGCCTGCAGCTCGAAGCGGGCTACCGAATGGATCCCTGCGGGCCAGCTGGCCGCACGCCATGCCTGGACGATGCGCTGGTTGCGCACCAGTTCCAGTTGTCGGCCGGTGATGTAGCCGCCGAAGAGTGCAAAGCCCCCACCGACGTGCGGATTGATGCGGCTGCCAGCTCTCTGCAGGTGCATCGCCTGCAAAACGCCGCTGAGTTCAACGATCCGATCGAACTGGCGCGGATCCAGCAAGGCCGCGTACACGCGGGCCGGAGCGGCCGGGAAGCCGGGTTCCTGATGGATGGCGCTGGCGGTATGCGAGATTCCGCTCTCATCCGCGCCTGTCGCTTCAGCCGTGTGACCTTGCGCGGCGCGCAGTGTGAGTACGCCGGATACCAGTGCGCCGGATACCAGTGCGCCGGATACCAGTGAGCCGACCCTCAGCGCTCCGCGGCGAGTCATGAGCATCGGACCGGATTGCTGTTGCATGCGATCGCTCCCCCGTCATCTGCGTAGTGGACAGGCGCTTGCAATATGACACCAAATGGTTTCCTATTGCAAGCCGACACATTGGACCGGGCGAGGAGGTTTGTGATCCAACGCGACCGACAGCGCCCAGGCTCGAGCGAGCGGCGCCTGGACCTCATCCTGCACGCGCTCTCGCACCGTACGCGCCGGCGCCTGCTGGCTCGATTGTCGTCAGGCTCGGCGATCATCGGGGATTTGGCGAAGCCCTTTGACATGACGCGCGTGGCGGTTTCAAAGCATCTGCGCGTGCTGGAAAAGGCGCGACTGATCTCGCGCACCATCGACGGCCGGGTGCATCGCTGCGCGCTGCGGCCGGAACCGTTACGCGAGGTCGAGCAATGGCTGGTCGACTATCGGGTGTTCTGGACCCAGACGCTCGAAGCACTGGCACGGCACACCGAATCGGAAGGAAAGCCATGAGCGATAGCACCCAAGCCCGCTTTGCCGCGGTGCTCGTAGTCCGACGGACCATTCGCGCGCGGGCCGAGGCGCTGTTTGCGGCCTGGACCGATCCGCAACAGTTGACACGCTGGTGGGGACCTCCGGGGGTGACCTGCACGGCCGCAGAAGTCGATCTGCGCGTGGGTGGAAGTTATCGCATCGCCAATCGCATGCCGGATGGCTCCACGCTTTGGATTGCCGGGGAGTTCGAGCTCATCGAGCCACCGAGCAGACTCATCTACAGTTGGCGCCTCGAAATCCCCGAAGCCGGCACGGAACGGGTGAGCGTGAGCTTCGTGCCGGGCGACGGTACCACTGAAGTCATTGTGACGCATGAGCGCATCGTCAAGGCAGCGGCGCGGACGCAGCACGAGAGCGGATGGATTGGCTGCCTGGCTGGACTAGCGCGCTTTGCGGAGGACCTTTGAATCAAGTGCGGCATGCGCACCGGCCACGACTGCTTCGGTGAGCTGACGGAGCATCGGCACGGCCAAGCGTGAGACCTGCCAATAGAGGGGTACGGCCAGCTCGCGCCCGGGCACGAGCTCGACGAGCCTGCCGGCCCGCAGATGTTCCTGGACCAGCAAGCTCGGATTCATGGCCCAACCGATGCCGGCTAGTGCGGCATCGACGAAGGCCTGCGTCGAAGGGACCCAGTGGATGGGTACTTCAATCTCCCGCCGACACAGCCGGCGGATCCATTGCGCCTGCAGTCCGTCCTTGCGATTGAATCGCAGAATCGGGGCCGTCGCCAGTGAGGCGGTGTCTACGCCTTTCGCAAAATGACGCTGCATGTAACCCGGACTCGCGACGGCGAGGTAGTTCAACCGTCCAAGCGGCACGCTATTGCATCCCTGCACGGCCCTTGCGCTGGCGCTGACGACGGCGAGCACTGCACCGGAGCGCAGCCACTCAACGGTGTGCTCCTCGTCATCGAGCGCCACATCCAGCAGGGCAGGCGTCGTTAGCAGGAACTCGCGCATCGCGCCGATGAACCAGGTGCCGAGACTGTCGGCGTTGACTGCAATGCGCAGCGTGGCACGCGCGTCCGGTGCACCCGTCTGCGCCAGTCTCGGCAACGTGTCGCGCAGCTCCACCTCGAGCAGCCCCACCTGCTCGACATGACGGCAGAGCAGGCGCCCGGTGGCGGTGGCCGTGCAGGGCTGGCCGCGAACGATCAGTACGCTGCCGAGGCGCTCCTCCAACCCCTTCACCCGCTGCGAGATCGCCGAGGGCGTTACGTTCAGCGCACGGGCCGCTCGTTCGAATGAGCCCTCACGTATCACGGCGGCAATGGCACTCAGGCCCGCATAGTCCAGCATGGTGACGCGCCTCCCGCTTAAGGCAGACTAAACAAACCACAGGAAGTTTAACTTCATTAATCACGGCGACGCCATCACAGTAGCTCCATGCCAGGCTCCGCCTTCATCACCGGCTTCCTCCTGAGTGCCACGCTGATCGTCGTCATCGGAGCCCAGAATGCGTTCGTGCTGCGCCAGGGCATACGCCGCCAGCATGTGGGTGCCATCGTCAGCTTCTGCGCCCTGGCGGACCTGCTGCTCATCGCCGCGGGGGTCGCCGGGCTTGCCGCGGTGCTCGGCAGCCTGCCGCGATTAACATCGCTGCTGACCGTCCTGGGCGCCGGATTTTTGATCTGGTATGGCCTCTCGGCGCTCACGCGTGCGCTGCACCCGCGGACGCTCTACGCCGGCGCCGACGCGCAACCGTTATCGCTGCGCCTGGCCATGGCGCAAGCCGCTGGCTTCACGCTGCTCAATCCACATGTCTACCTGGACACCGTCCTGCTCATGGGCTCGATCGGCGCGCGCCAGCCGCCAGATGCGCGCGCCTGGTTCATCGGCGGGGCAGCCGCCGCGAGTGGGGCCTGGTTTACCTCGCTGGGCTACGGTGCGCGCCTGCTCGCGCCGCTGTTCGCGCGACCGCGCTCCTGGCGCATTCTCGACACGCTCGTGAGCCTGACCATGCTGACGCTCGCCGCGCTGCTCGTGCGGCAGGCGCTGCGGTGATACGGTAATCGCATCATTCGCCGAGGTGCTCCCATGCCGAGAGTAACAGTCGTCCCGGTCTCGGTCTCGGTAGCGATCGCCTGCGTGCTGTCGGCTGTGAGCAGCGCTGCCCCATGGACAGACACGCCCGTGGCACGACTGGAAGCCCTGGCACTCATCGAGTCGCTCAATGCCGAGATTCTCTCGAGCTCGAGCGCAACGCTCACACTGGAGCGCTGGTGCCGCGACCATGCTTTGGCCGATCCGCCGCAGATACTGGCCCATCGGGTCGATGTGTCTGCCGCGCCACCCAGTGCCGAAGTGCGATCGGATCTGCAGTTGTCCTCAGCGGATCCCGTGCGTTATCGACGCGTCGAACTCACCTGCGGCGCTCACGTGTTGTCGGTGGCCGAGAACTGGTATGTACCGTCCCGGTTGACGCCCGATATGAATCGCCTGCTCGATGAGACACAGACACCCTTCGGCAAAGCCGTGCTGCAGCTCAAGCCTCACCGCGAGACGCGGGCCGTGCAGCACCTGTGGTCGCCACTGCCTGAGGGCTGGGAGCGGCTGCGGAACGCTTCATCGCCCGGTACGCCGGACGCTGCCGGAACCGCAGCGCCGCTGAATATCCCGCCGGCGTTATTCGAGCATCGCGCGGTGCTGTACACGGAGACGCACGTGGCCATTGCCGAAGTGCGCGAGGTTTATCAGCGTGACCTGCTGGATTTCCCGGAGCCGCGAATCGCGGGCGCCACGCGCGCCGACCCTTGACGGCCGCGGCATGAATTACTGGAGAAAGAGCTGACGTAGCCGCCTGGGAAACTGCGCTGCCTTTTGCGATTTTGTTTACAAGTAAACAAATCTCGGGAACGACTGCCATGCAACGCGCGCCGGAA
>Ga0182016_10000856_pt1 | contig 37764 bp, 34 predicted proteins | sample 712S2MmetaG_FD_120491 | JGI IMG/M metagenome (GOLD analysis project Ga0182016, IMG submission 120491) | Permafrost microbial communities from Stordalen Mire, Sweden - 712S2M metaG | ecosystem: Environmental > Terrestrial > Soil > Wetlands > Permafrost | place: Sweden: Stordalen | collected...
ACGATGAGTTCGGCCATGCCGTCGAGGTCGGGATCGTCTTTCTTGTAGACCTCTTCGCGGAAGATGAAGGCGACCACGTCGGCATCCTGCTCGATGGAGCCCGACTCGCGCAGATCGGAAAGTTGCGGGCGGTGATCGCCGCCCCGGCTTTCGGGAGCGCGGCTTAACTGCGAGAGCGCGACCACGGGAACCTTCAACTCTTTCGCCAGCGCTTTCAGACCGCGAGAGATCGCCGACACTTCCTGAGTGCGATTCTCGAAACGCTTGCCGCCTATGGGCACCGCCGACATGAGCTGCAGGTAATCGACGATGAGCAGATCGAGCCCTTCGGTCTGGCGCAAGCGGCGCGCCTTGGCCCGCATCTCGCTGACGGAGATTCCCGGCGTGTCGTCGATGTACAGCTTCGACTGCGTCAGCTGTTCAACGGCGCGCGTCAGCTTGCGCATGTCGTCTTTGGTGAGAAAGCCCTGGCGCAAGTCCTTCGAGTCGACTTGAGCATGTGAGGCCAACATGCGCATCAGAAGCGCCTCGCGCGACATTTCCAGCGAGAAGACGCCGACAACTTTGCCGTCGAGCACGGCGGCGTTCTCGGCGATGTTCATGGCGAAGGCGGTCTTGCCCATCGAAGGCCGCGCAGCGATGATGACCAGGTCCGAAGGTTGCAATCCGCTGGTCAGCTTGTCGAGCAGGGTGTAGTGGGTCGCCAGGCCGGTGATCTCCTGGCCGCGCGCATACAACTCCTCCAGCGAGCCGAAGGAGCTCTTGATGATGTCAGGGATATTTAGGAATCCCTGCCCAATGCGGTTTTCGGAGAGCTGGAAGATGGCCTGCTCGGCGCGGCCCAGCACCTCTTCGGCTTCGTCGGCGTGTTCGATGGCTTCGGCAATGGCATTCTGGGCGACGTTGATCAGTCCGCGCAGTAGGGCCTTGTTGCGCACGATGCGAACGTAGTGCTCGATGCTGGGCCGCTCGGGAACTCCGTCGATGAGCGACGAGAGATACGCCACACCGCCAATCGCTTCTACCTCTTTGCGGCGGTCGAGTTCCTCGACCAGCGTGATCATGTCGACCGGCCGTCCGGTTTCCTGCAGATCGCGCATGCGCGAATAAACCCGGCGATGCGCGTCGAGCGAGAAATCATCGGGAGTGAGATGCTCGGCGGCCTGGTCGTAGAGCGAGTTGTCGAGCAGGATTGCGCCCAGGATCGAGCGCTCGGCTTCCATGCTGACGGGAAGTCCGCGTTCCAGACTGTAGTCGGTGGTTGCCATCGTGTTCTTTCAATTTAGACATCGAGGCCGCAGGGTGGCAATGCAGAAGGAGGTTCGAGGTTGAGACAACGGTGGATTTCACGAAAAAGCTGTGGGTAGCTGTGCAAGACGAAGGTGGATTTCGCGAAGAGTGACCTCGGCTTCGCCCGAGGCAGTCTCTTCGACTCACTGCGCTCGTTCAGGATGACACCAAGGAAATTGTTTCGCAGAATGAAACGTAGTCGCGACGTGGGCGAACCGCAGGTCCCTCCGCTCCGGTCGGGATGACAGTCTTGAGGGAGCGAAGTGAAGTCCTTGGTCGGGATGACATTTCTGAGGGGACTGAATGCCGATTGCTGAAAGCCGAATGCTAACAACTGACAACTGGCAACTGGCAACCGACCTCTGACAACTGCCTGGAAAGGTGCGACCCGAGGCCAGCCACCTCGGGTCGCGGCAGAGGCACAGTTGAACGTCGTTGTCGACGCAAGCGTGGCTTCCGTCGCTCAGCCCAGAGCAAACGGCAACGAGCACCAGCGTGTTGCGCAGTCGCGCACTTTAGAAGTACGGACTCGGAGGAACGCGCTCGAGTTTTCGGCTCGAGAGGTAGTCCGCACAAAGCCACGCCAGGCCCAATCTGCCTCAACAGTTGCAACGACCGTATGCGGCAAGTTCCCGAGAACCTTCGAAGTGGGCGCTCGGAAAAGACCCGAGCCGCAATACTTGCGACCCGAACCACCTCTCATCGCCGAATGGCCGTCTCAACTGGGAAGCGGCACGCGACTACCTGTGCCTCGATTGCGAAAAAGAATGCCTGAAACTCCCGCAACAAACAAGCAGAAAACGCGAATTGCTGTGTATTTCGTGTGCAACTTGCACGTTTGTTGTGCAAATCGCGGCCCAAAGTCGCTGCTTTGACACGCGGGTGCGTACCTGGGCTACAAGTTCCTCAGCGGTTAACGAACTTGTTACTACCACGAACTCCCGCTTGCGATTATGCTCGCCAATATGGCGGTGTCGGTCACGGTATTGGCGAGCGGCAGCAAAGGGAATTGCTCGCTCGTCTCCAGTTCCGGCACCAGATTGCTGATCGACGCCGGCCTCTCTTGCCGCGAACTGCTGCGCCGCTTGTTACTTTGCGGACAAGATCCCCGCGCCATCGACGCGGTTCTCATCACCCACGAACACGCCGATCACGTGGGCGGACTTCGCGTGCTCGCCCGGCGCCTGAAGATACCGGTTTACATCACCGGCGCTACCTACCAGGCGTATCAGAAGTGCGTGCGCGACAACGGCGGAAATCGGGTCACGCTGGAGCGCCGCGAGACGTTCTGTTCGGGCACTGCATTTCAGATCGGCGACATCACGGTCACGCCGTTTACTATTCCGCACGATGCCATCGATCCTGTCGGCTTCACCTTCCGCAGCGACGGCATCAAGGTTGGCATCTGCACCGACCTGGGCTACATGCCGGCCAGCGTTCGCGACCACCTGCGCGGATGTCACGTGCTAATGATCGAATCCAACCACGACCTGGAGTTGCTGCGCGGCGGTCCTTATCCCTGGAGTGTGAAGCAGCGGGTGATGAGCCGGGTTGGCCATCTGTCTAATGACGCACTCGCGGATTTTCTGACCAGCGACTATGATGGAGGAGCGGAGTTCCTCATTCTAGCGCACCTTTCGGAGCAGAATAATCATCCCGAAATTGCGCGTACGACGGCGGAACGTGCCCTGGGCGAGCAGCGCAGTTTGTTAGGTAATCGCGTGATGCTTGCGGCACAGCACGAACCGCTAGCGGCGGTGCGACTGTAGTAAGCGTCTGGCGGGCGCGTCTCCCGGGCCCGCGCGACGTTCGGCTTTCCTCGATGGCAAAATGCACTGATCCTGTCGTGGGCAAGATCCTGGCCGGATGGCGCTACGACATCTCCGGACTTGCTCCTGAAATGCGTGGCGATTACGAAGCGCATCTTGCCCAGTGCGCCTTCTGTCACTCGCGGCAACGCCTGCACCGCGGTATCGATATCGGACTGATGGCCCTGGCGTCCGCTTCGATGCTGGTCTTCCTACTCGCCTACGGAGTCATCCGTCACTTTCATCCCAGCCACGCGTTTTGGCTGGAGATCGGCGCTCTGGGCGGATTTCTACTCTCCATGCTGCTGTGGCTGCTGGTTGCCGTGGCCACGCCGGCTCCGCTGGTGGTCAAGGATGTCGCTATGTTCGGCGCCCGCGTCGGCCTGGAAAAGCTGCCCGATGAAATTCGCGATCGCATTCCAGAAGAGCTGAAGCTGAAGATTTCGGGGCAGAGCTAGAAAGAAGCAACTAGAACCTATCCCATAAATCGTTCTGTATCAGGGCACGGCTTTCAGCCGTGCCGAAAGACATCCTTTTCCGTCGGGCTTTAGACTAGTCATCCTGCTTGAGGAACACGTGGTCGATCATCTCGCGCATGAAGTGGCCGCCGAAGCCGCCGGCGCTGCCGGCCAGGATCTGCAGAAAGGCCCCGTAAACCTGGCCGCGATCATGCCGCCAGCCCACCACGAATTGATAGTAGCCCAGCAAGATGGGAACACCGATCCACACCAGCACGACCCATCGCCAGGGACGGTCCTTTTTCCAAGTGCCCATCAACATGCTGAACGCCAGCACGCACAGCGCGGTCAGCAAAGCGTCGTCTACGACTTGGTTCACCCAGCCGGAAAACAGGCTGAACGCAATCGCGATGAGATAGACGAGAAAGCTGGTGCGGGGAGCGGCTTTCGCAGACTTAAGATTTGCCGAGGGGGAAGCATCGTCAGTTACGGTGGTTGGGCTCTGCGCAGACTCGATGTGGGGATCCAAAACATTCGAGTGTAACAGAGCCGGCGGCATTGACGTGTCGCATCCTCTTCAGGTGTGGGGTATGGGGTCGCTCTCCGGGTCCCCCGCTTTGGCGCCCTCCGGCTCGGTCTTCGGCGCACCATTGCGCACGCGGACCAACATGCAGGTGGAATTATCTTCTCCGCCACCTTCATTGGCGGCGTCGACCAGGGTGTCGCACGCGGCTTGCAATGAGGGTAGCTGCAACAGGATGCTGCGAATTTCTGCGTCGTCTACATGGCGAAGCACGCCATCGGTCGTCAGCAGCAAAATGTCGCCATCCTGCGCCGGAAACTCGCCCAGATCGGGCAGGGTGCTTTCGTCGGTGCCGAGCGCGCGGGTAATGATGTTCTGCGCCGAGGAGCGCTTGGCCTGTTCCAGAGTAATCATGCCGCGGCGCACCTGTTCCATCACCAGCGAATGGTCTTCGGTCAGCTGCAGCAGTTGAGCTTCACGGAATAGATAGATGCGGCTGTCGCCGACATTGGCAATGCTGAACATGCCGTCGGCGAAACGGGCGGCGACCAAGGTGGTGCCCATCCCGGAAGTGTTCTTGTGCTGCTCGGCATAGCCAAGGATGGCGTCATTGGCTTTCTTGACCGCATCAGCCAGCAAACGCGCCCCCAGCGGGGCATCGTCGAGATAGGCGTCTTCCTCTACCGCCGGCTTGCGGTCACGAAAATAAGCGAGCACGGTTTCGACCGCGATTTGGCTGGCAACTTCGCCCGCAGCGTGACCACCCATTCCATCGCATACAACGAAAATACCGCGCCCTTCGTCGTAGCCGAAATGGTCTTCGTTTGACGGCCGGACACGCCCTACATCGCTGCGACCGGCCACCTCAAGTCCACGTGACATTCGGCAAACAGTTTACGCTGTTACTCAAATGCGTGCGAGTGACGAAAGTGGGGTGACCTTACTTTGCGCCGAATTGGCACAAAAGCGGGCCTTGCCGGGCAAACTTAACAAGCGCGTTGGCTTCCAATCATCATGCCGCTTTCCCACCAGGTGATGTGGCTGTTTCTGCTGGCCCTGCCCATCGCCAGCATTAGCTGGACGGTCACCCACGAAGAAATTCTGCGCGAGCCGCGTGAATTTTGCGCGCGCAAGAGCAAAGACTCGAGCTCGCTCATCTGCCGCAAATTTTATTATCTCTTCACCTGCGAATACTGCTTCAGTCATTGGGTCACGGCGGTCTTGCTCATCATCACTCGTTACCGGCTGCTTTATAGTGACTGGCGAGGATACCTGGTGTCGCTATTCGCGCTGGTCTATGTGGCAAGCTTTTACATCGGGCTGCTGGGTCACGTGAAGCTGGAAGTAAAGAAAGATCGCGCCGAAATCAAGGCCATCGAAGCCGCGGCGAAGACGAAGAAGACGGCATGAAACCAGGTGCCTGTACTGGCGGGTAAGGGCCTTCGGCATGTTCCTGGCGGCCAGCAAGCACTACTTAGCTAACGACTGGGACAGGCTGGCGAGATTCTGCGGAACTACGTGGATAAATCCGCCACGCGGACTGTCAATGTCGGCTATCAGAAGAAATGCGATGGAGACGACCAGGGGCAGAACAAAAAGGAAACCGGTTTTGGTTTTAGGGCTGCGGGCTCCATAGCCGGCCAGCACATTGCAGCAGACGGCGATGGCAATCATTAAGCTCCAAGCCGAGGCTGGAATGCGGTTCCACCACGCCGCTTGAGTGTATCCCTGCGAGTTCAACACGTCGTTCATACCCGAAACCGCAAGCGCAATCACGGGCGTCGGTTGCGCCTGGGCCGGAGCCTGCACGGTTGACCACATCTTGGCTTGCAGCTGAGCTGTGTCGGCATCGATTTGGCGAAGTTCGTCCTGATTGCGGGTTTGGTAGAACCGGATTCGCAGATCGGTATAGTTTCGAAGCTGGACCTGCACCTGGGCGGCATCGGCGGCGGGCAGCAGCCCCGCCCGGACATACTCGGTGCCGATTGCATTGGCCTCCGCTTCCTCGTAAGTTTTGCGCAGGTCGTAACGGACGACGGCCATGGAGAAGGTAAATCCGATGATGAGGCCGAGCAGGGTCAGAGTTGCCGTCTGCACCACCCCGAAATCCTCCCGCTGCTCGTCTCCTAGGGGACGCCGCCGGCGCAAATAGGCACCTATCTGGGCCGCGACCCACAAAATGAGAAAGGAGAACAAGAAGAAGATGCGCGGATAATTCAACATGGATTGTGCTCCTGGGTTGGTTTCACTGCGGTCTACTTCGGCTTAGCGAGACCGGACGGTTGCGTCCGTGCGTACGGGATACGCTACCTGCTTACGGCCTGGTCTTGGTGATGTCCGGCTCCTTGCCGCGGGCGACCACCGGCTCCAGATGATGTGCCGTCAGGTCTGAGCGAACGCACTCGAAGGCTTCCTCGGGAGTGTTGGCCCAATGGAACAGTTCCAAGTCCTTGGGCGCGATTGTACCGGCATCCACCAGGGCCTGGAAGTTGATGACCCGGTCCCAGTAATCCTTGCCATAAATCACCACGCAAATGCGTTTGGCCAGCTTTTCCGTCTGCGCCAGAGTCAGCAATTCGAAGAGTTCGTCGAAGGTGCCGAAGCCGCCGGGAAAGACGATCAGCGCCTTGGCCAGGTAGGCGAACCAGAGCTTACGCATGAAGAAGTAGTGAAACTCAAAGTTCAGCCCGGGCGTGATGTAGGGGTTGGGCATCTGCTCGAAGGGCAGATTGATGTTCATGCCGATGGTCTTACCCCCGGCCTCGGACGCGCCCAGGTTGGCCGCCTCCATGATGCCGGGGCCGCCGCCGGTGCAGATGACAAAGCGATGGCGCGGCTGGTTGATGGACTTGGTCCACTGGGTAATGAGAAACGCCAACCGGCGCGCATCTTCGTAATAGCGTGCCATCTCGACGTCGGCCTTAGCGCGCCGGATGCGCGCTTGCTCCTCCGGGGGCGCCGGCGCCGCCGAGCCGGGCTTGTCCAGCAAATGCAAACCTTCTTCCGCCTGCGAGCGGCTATGGAAACGGGCCGAGCCGAAGAAGACGATGGTGTCTTGGATGCGTTCCCGCCGGATGCGCGCCAGCGGTTCCTGGTATTCGGCCAGGATGCGCAGGATGCGGCCATCGGCCCCGCTGAGGAACTCCTTGTTCTCGTAGGCAAGTGGCGCCCGGTGGTGACGCGATTGCTCGCTCTTCTTATCTGTCATGGGGGCCTTATGAGTTGCGGCAAGGAACAATGATTTATGGGAGGACAACCAGCTTCCCGGAGCTTGCTTGATCAATCCACCGACTCGCGATAGCGGACCGCTTCAGCGACTCCCATCCAAATATCGACCAAACCCAGGCCGCTGATTAGGCCGCGAACAAAGTCACGCGCCAGGAACTCTCGTATCTGGGGAAACCCTGCCAGCAGCGAGTTTCCTGTCCAAATCCGAGTCCAGGGAAGGACCGCCAGGATGATGCCAACCTCCAGACAAAAGAGCACGAATATGACCAGGAAGATCCGGCCCCTCCAGAGTTGCCACCTGGTCGGTTTTCGGGGAGGTGGTGGCATCACCAGGACCGGCCCATCGTGCTCCGGCCCGGCGCCATCCCGCCGGTCCTGCCCAAAAAAACTCATAGCGTGCCTACGTTCCGGCGCCAGCCCCGGCCATAAACTCGGCCCTGCCAAATCTGCTCCCCCTGAAGAAACCCGGCCGCGCACTGTGCTTCCCTTCCCGGCCATTGACGGTCGAAAGCTGACAGCTGACTACAGCAGCTCTTCGTTCCAGTTCTGCAGAAACTTCTTCACTTCGGCCATGAACTGATCGGCCACGGCGCCATCGATGACGCGATGATCGTAACCAATGCTGAGGTGCATCATGGAGCGAATGGCGATCGAGTCGTTGCCATCCTCGTCGGTCACGACCACGGGCCTCTTGGTGATGCCGCCCACGCCCATGATGGCGAGCTGCGGCTGGTTGATGATGGGCAGTCCGAATTCGGCGCCGAAGATGCCGGGATTGGTGATGGTGAAGGTCCCGCCCTGTACCTCATCCGGCTTCAGCTTCTTGGTGCGGGCGCGCTCGCCCAGATCGCTGATGGCGCGCTGCAAGCCGACAAAGCTGCGCTCTTCGGCATTCTTCACCACCGGCACGATCAGTCCCCAGTCCAGGGCCACGGCAATGCCGAGGTTGATCGCCGGGTGGTAGTGAATGTTATCGCCTTCCACCGACGAGTTGATGATGGGCCACTTGCGAATACCGTGCACCACGGCGCGCGCGAAGAACGGCGTATAGGTGAGCTTGTTGCCGGTGGCCTGCTCGAACTTGGCCTTCATGCGCTCGCGCAGCTTGACGATACGCGTCATATCGACTTCGAAGATGCCGTGGACGTGTGCGCTGGTACGCTTCGACATCACCATGTGCTCGGCGATCTTCTTGCGCATGATCGACATGGGCACGACTTCGCCGGGGGTCACTCCCGCCACCGGCTGCAGCGGCGCGATGACGGCAGGCGCGGCCGGAGCCGAAGGCGTTTGAACTGGGGCAGGCGCCGGTGCGGGAGCAGCCGGCACTGGCCCGGGAGCAGCCGGCACTGGCGCTCCCGCTCCGTGCTTGGCGACGAACGCCTCAATGTCTTCTTTGGTGATGCGACCGCCCAGACCGGTGCCCGGAACTTTGGACAGATCGACGTTATTATCTTTGGCGATGCGGCGCACCAACGGGCTGGAGCGAACGCGTTCCTGCTCAGCCTCGGGATATTCCAGAACTGTGCCCTGCTGCGCTCTCTCCAGGCCTTCCTTTTCGTCGGACGAAAGATCTGCCGGGACCTTGTCTGCCAGCTTGGCTTTCGGCGCTTCGGCGCTGGCAGGTTTCGCCGTTTCGGTGGTCGCGGCTTTGCCGGCATCTCCTGCAGTCGCGGGTTGGGCTGGAGGTGGAGCGGACGGCGCAGCGCCCGCCGCTTCGCCTTCGCCGGCAATCGTCCCCACCACGGTGTTCACCTGGACGGTGGCTCCCGCCTGCACTTTGATGTCTTGCAGGGTGCCGGAAGCGGGTGCGGGAATCTCGGCGTCAACCTTGTCGGTCGAGATTTCAAACAGCGGCTCATCGCGCTGAACTTTTTCGCCCGGCTGCTTCAGCCATTTGGTAATGGTCCCTTCAAAAATCGATTCCCCCATCTGGGGCATGATTACGTCAGTCGGCATGTCGTCCTTCCGTGGGATTTCTGGCTGGAACTCAAGGCTGCAGCAAGCCCCTCATTATATCGTGATCAAACCGCCGGCAAGGTTCGCCCGCACGCCGCTGGTTTGGCCCAGTTCCGAACTGGCCACCTCCAAAACGCGAGAACCAGCCAAACACGATGACCGCGCGGTCGCGCAGCTTGCCCTGATTCATCAAGTCGAGTGCCTGGCCCGCATCCGGTAACGCGATTTCCGTGGTCCGGGGCAGCACGTGATTAAGTTTATCTGATGAATCCGATGGGGAAAACGATACATCGGGCCGGTTCTGGCGTGGTCGCACCGCGATATATCCCTATCGACTAAGCGTCAGGCTCGGTGCGGCGCCCCGCTTTGCATAGGCGCTGTGATACGATTTCTACGCCTGCCTAACAGCAATGCCGTGTCGCTCAAGATCTGTTTCTTGACCTGGAAACGGCGCTACTGCCGGACACTCAAGAATCGCTTTTATGCGACCTTCCCATATTCGCGTTTTCATCTTCGTAGTAGTGTCGTTGGCCTTTCTCGGTTGGGCGGTCCCGACGGCGGCCAATTTCATCATCGAGTACAACTGGTGGAAAGAGGTGGCGCAGGTTAATACCTGGGTCAGCATGCTGTGGTACAGCATTGCTCCCACCGCGGCGGGTGCGCTGCTGGCCTTCATTGCGCTTTACCTGGCCCATGCCCGCGGTTTGCACTTTGCCGGCGTCCGGCAAGGCGATTATCCGGTATACTCCCGGCTGGTTCCGATCGGTCTGGCGGTGGTCGCGATCATATTCGCCTCCGCCTCGATTGACTTCTGGACGGTCATGCGCTTTTTCGGCTCGCGCGGTCTGGTGGCGCCTGCTGACGCTTGGCAGGACCACGTTTTTTCCCACGCCTTGCCGTTTTATCTGTTCGATCTCCCCTTCTATTCCGATCTGCTCAGTTTTGTTTTTGTATTGGCGATTCTTTCTGCCGTGCTGTTCTGGATCACGGCGCGAGGATGGCAGTTGGTCGAACGAGTCCGCTACGGCCAGTTGCTGACTGGACCAAACAACACCATTAGTCTGGGAAGCTACTTGCGCTTGCCCGGCGCCGCACGCGCGCCTTTCGTCCGCGTAATTGCGGTGATTTTATTGCTGGGCTTTGCTGCCTGGGTCTATCTGGGCAACTATGAGCTTCTGTTCCAGTCTCACGCCTTCATGACCGGCGCCGACTTCGTGGATGAAAAGGTCACTCTGCCTTTGCGCTGGCTCCTTATTATTTCCACTTTGGCAGCGCTGCCGCTGGCTTGGATGTCGAAATTCAAGCCGGCTGCCGTGCTGGTGATGTCCTGCTTCATCCTGCAATTGGCGGTGCCTGCCATGGTGCGCGCCGTGTACGTGCGGCCGAATGAGATTTCCATCGAACGCCCATACATCGAGCGTCACATCGAGGCGACGACCGCGGCGTTCGGACTCAATCGCAACGCTACGGAACGCCCGTTCACCCCTTCCGGTCAAGGCGTGGTCGATCCCGTCCAAGATGCGACCCTGCTGGCTAATGTTCGGCTTTGGGACCTGCGGGCGTACGACGCAACCATCACGCAGATTCAAGCCCTACGCCCTTACTACACTTTTCCCGATACTGACGTCGATCGCTATTTCGTCAATGGCCGCATCAAGCAGGTACTGCTGTCTCCCCGCGAAATCGATGTCACCCAGTTATCGGCCGAAGCCAGCGAAAGCTGGATCAATCCGCGCTTCATTTATACCCACGGCTTTGGCGCCGTGGTAGCCGAGGTCAACAAAATCACGCCCGACGGCCTGCCTGTCTTGCTGATTAAGAACGCTCCGCCGGAGATCAATTCACCTGCCTTTCAGCTCACCCGGCCCGAAATCTACTTTGGCGAGAAGACCCAGGACCCCGTCTTTGTTCACACCGCCCGCGAAGAATTCGACTATCCTTCCGGCGATCAGAACAAGTATTCCACCTACCAGGGCACCGGCGGATTCCCGGTCGGCTCGTTTCTTCTGAAGCTTGCCGCGGCAATTTCCCAAGGCGAGCCCAACATTGTCTTCACCGGGTATCTGACCGGACAAAGCCGCATGATGATTTATCGCAACGTGCCAGCCCGATTGACGCACCTGGCCGGGTTCTTGCACTGGGACCCAGATCCCTACATGGTGATTACCGATGACGGCAGGTTGGTTTGGATGGTCGACGGCTACACAACTTCTCTCAATCATCCTTATTCCGCGCCGCTTCCCGTGGCCGGGCTTGATGAAGGAGCAAATTATATTCGCAATGCGGTGAAGGCCACGGTGGATGCCTACACGGGAAAAATGTCCTTATACGTATTCGATCCCAGCGATCCCATCATCCAGGCTTACCAGAAGCTGTTTCCCAAGTTGTTCCAGCCGGCGTCAGAAATGCCCGCCGATCTGCGCCGCCACGCCCGCTATCCAGAAGCTATGTTTCGGACCCAGGCCGAGGCTTACCGGATCTTTCATATGCGCGATCCTCAGGTGTTCTACAACAAAGAAGATATTTGGGAGATCGCGCGCGACCTCTATGGCCAGTCTGGACAACCGGAACCCATCGCGCCAACCTACGTGGTGGCCACGTTGCCGGGAGAGAAACAACCCGAGTATCTGCTGATTCTGCCGTTTACGCCCAGAGGAAAAGACAATTTGATCGGCTGGATGGCGGCGCGATGCGATGGTGACCAACTAGGAAAATTGATTTTCTATCAACTGCCGAAGCAGCAGTTGATGTACGGTCCCATGCAGATTGAATCGCGTATCGACCAGGACCAGAACATCTCCAAGGACCTCACCCTGTGGAACCAGCAGGGATCGCGCGTGCTGCGGGGAAACATTATCGCTCTACCCGTGACCGGCGGATTCCTCTACCTCGAGTCCATCTACATTCAGGCCACCGAAGCCCGCATGCCACAGCTCAAGAAGGTGGTGCTGGCCATGGGCGACCGGCTGATCTACCGCGACACCTTCGATCAGGCGCTGGCCGAGTTAATCGCGGCACCGGCGCTGGCGCCGGCGACAGCTCCTTCTGCTCTCCCGCCCGCGGTGGCGGCGAGCCAGAAAAACCTACCCTCCCTAGCCGAGCGCATCCACCGCATTCGGGACCAAGCCGAACAACTGACCGAAGAGCTGGAAAAGCTGGAAAAGGAAACGGTCAAGAAGTAGGTTCCAGATCGTTCTCCGGCCTGCAGATGGCGCCCAGGTGAACCGCGGCTAATGATTTTTCGCGGTTCTGTCCGCCAACATTGGCGATTTCTTAGCTCGCGTCTCCCCAGAAAATTGTGCCGCCCAGAATGCACGCTGCGATAGATGCAGCGCAATGTGCGACTTAAGCCGCTTTCCCGTCGCCCGGGACCGGACCAGAAGGCGATTCCGGCGCGCGGTCCGCGCCGCCCCGCTTGGCCTTCGATTTGCTTTAAGAAAACTCGTTCCGTGCCGATGAAACTAACGGGCACAGTCTGCTTTCGAAACCACAGGTAGAGGAGATTGCATGGATCCGAGCCAGCCGGCAAACCAGTTGACGAACGCAATGGATGGAATGGATGAGGTGATCAAGGAGTTTCTGGTGGAGAGCAATGAGGGTCTGGACCGTTTTGACCACGACCTGATTGCCCTGGAAAAAGACAAGACTTCGCGCGAACTGCTGGACAGCATTTTTCGCGCTGTCCATACCATCAAAGGGACCGGCGGCGTACTGGGCTATGACAAGCTGGTCTCGATTTCTCACCTGGGCGAGAGCGTGCTCAGCCGGATGCGCGACGGGGTGCTGCTGCTTTCGCCTCCGATCGCGACCGCCCTGCTGGCCATGGCCGACTCCCTGCGGCACATCCTGGAGCAGATTGCCAGCAGCGGACAGGAAGGCGACAGCGATTGTTCCCCGGTCCTGCAGCGGCTGTCCGATGTGCTCAAGGAGGCCCCGCCAACGGCGGGCAAAGCGACCGCCGAGGGGGTCAGTGCTCCCCCGGCTGAGGCGCCGGATAGCGACGGCGCGCCTCGATTGGGCGAGATCCTGATCACCTCCGAACAATGTAAAGCCGGCGATGTGCAGGCGGCAGTGCAACTGCAGGAGGCCGGCGACCCGCGACCGCTGGGCGAGATCCTGGTCGACAATCGCGCGGTGGCGCCGGCCGGAGTTGCCGACGCCCTCAAGGCGCAAATCGAACACCATGACCTCTCCAGTAACACCATTCGGGTGGACGTGGGGCTGCTGGACAAGGTGATGAATCTGGTGGGCGAACTGGTGCTGGCCCGCAACCAGGTCCTACAGTTCACCGGTACCCAGGAGGACAGCAGCTTTCTCAGTACCGCGCAAAGATTGAACCTGATCACCACCGAGTTGCAGGAAGGGGTGATGAAGACCCGCATGCAGCCCATTGGCAATGTGTGGAACAAGCTTCCCCGCATTGTGCGCGATCTGTCGGTAGGTTGCGGCAAACGGGTCGAGGTGCAGATGGAGGGGGCCGAAACCGAGCTGGACAAGACGATCATCGAAGCCATTAAGGACCCCCTCACCCACATCATTCGCAATGCCGTGGACCACGGGATCGAAACCCCTGAGGTGCGGGTGGCGCGAGGCAAGTCTCCCGACGGCCGGCTGATGCTGCGCGCCTTCCACGAGGGCGGCCAGGTCAATATCGAGATCTCCGACGACGGTGACGGTATTGCAACCGAGAAGCTGAAGGCCAAGGCCATCGCCAAAGGAATGATCACCGCCGAACATGGGGCCCGCATGTCGGAGCGCGAGGTCCTCAACCTGGTTTTCGCCGCCGGGCTGTCGACCGTGGAACAGGTCAGCAACATCTCCGGACGCGGGGTGGGGATGGATGTGGTGAAGACCAACATCGAGAAGATCGGCGGCACCGTTGACGTCCAGAGCACCAGCGGCAAGGGCACGCTGTTGAAGATCAAGATTCCCCTCACCCTGGCCATCATTCCTGCGCTGGTAGTGAGCAGCGGCGGCGAGCGCTTTGCCATTCCCCAGGTCAGCTTGGTCGAACTGGTCCGCTGCGAGGGCGAACAAGCCGGACACAGCATCGAAGACATCCAGGGGGCCTCCGTCTATCGCCTGCGCGGCAACCTGCTGCCCCTGGTCTATCTCAACCGCGAGCTGCAGATTTCTCCCGCCCAGGGCGCCGCCCAGTCGGTGAACATCGTGGTTTTGCAGGCCGGCGACCGGCAATTCGGGCTGGTGGTCGATGACATCAACGACACCGAAGAGATTGTCGTCAAGCCCCTGTCCAAGCAACTGAAGAGCGTTCCCTGTTTTGCCGGAGCCACCATCATGGGCGACGGCCGGGTGGCGCTCATCCTGGACGTGCTGGGGCTGGCGCAGATGGCCAAGGTGGTCTCCGAACTGCGAGAGAAGAGCCTGGCCGACCACGGCGCCAAGTCCACGGACAACCCGGATGCGCGGGAATCCTGGCTGCTGTTCCGCATCGGCACCGAGGGACGAATGGCCATTCCGCTCTCCCTGGTATCGCGTTTGGAGGAGTTTCCGGTTTCCCAGGTGGAACGCTCCACCGGACGTGAAGTCATTCAATACCGCGAGCAGATCATGCCCCTGGTGCGGCTGGCCCAGGCCTTCGGACACGCCGCCATTGCCGACAGCGAACTGCTGCAGGTCATCGTGTATTCCAGCCACGGCCGCAGCGTGGGACTCATCGTCAACGAAATCTTGGACATCGTCGATCAACGGGTGGCGGTGCAGCACATCCAAGACGCCGGGGCACTGCAGGGGACGGCGGTCATTCAGCAGCACGTAACCGATCTGCTGGATGTGCCGGCGCTTCTGGCGCAACAGCATTTAAGCAGCAAGAGGGCGGTGGCATGAACATGGAACGGCAATTATGCACTTTTTTTCTCGAGGGACTGTTCTTCGGGGTCGAGGTCGAAAAGGTCCAGGAAGTGATTCGCTACCAGGAAATGACCCGCGTCCCGTTATCGCCGGCGGTGATTGCCGGGCTGATCAATCTGCGCGGCCAGATTGTTACCGCCATCGATCTTCGCCACCAGCTCGGCTTGTCCGCCCGCAAAAGCGAGGAGCTTCCCATGAACGTGGTGATTCGCCGCGACGATGGTCCGATCAGCCTGCTGGTGGACGAAATCGGCGACGTGGTCGAGGTGGACGAGCAGTCGTTTGAACATCCTCCGGACACCTTGGACGGCCAAAGGCGAGAGTTCATTCGCGGCGTTTACAAACTCAAGCAACAACTTCTGCTTTTGTTGGACACCGAGAAGGCGATGTCGGTTGTGGGCACGCGTCCGGCCTAGAAAGCAAAGCAAAATCAACCCCCAGACAACCAAAAGGAGCTTACATGCTACACGCGCAGACTAAAGGGAACGGAATCCACAAAGGCCGGGCGAACGGTGAAGACGGGCATGAGTCCATCGCCCTGCTCGCTCAGCCGCAACTGGCCGGCGAAATTCATCGGGTCATGAGCGCCATACGCTCCGGGCAGATCAACCAGCGGGCGCGCACCGAAGGCTTCGAGCCGGAAGAATGCGAACTGCTGCAGGATGTCAATCAGGCGTTGGACGCGCTCACCTCGCCGCTGGCGGTAGCTACGGAATGCCTCGGCCAACTCGGCCAAGGCAAGATTCCGGAGAAAATTACCGCTAACTTTGCCGGCGATCTCAACACCACCAAGAACAATCTGAATGCTTGCGTGGACGCCCTGGGCGGAGTGGTGGAAGTCAACAAGGTCCAGGAACGCATGGCCGTCAACGATATGACAGTACACGCGGCGGAGACCTACCCGGGGATTTTCGGCGAGGTGTGCCGCTCGACCAATATTGCCCAGGGGCGCATGCTCAACGCTGTCCGGATTACGAAACAGATTGCCATCGGGGATTTCAGGCAAGAGTTGGAGACTCTGGAGAAGGTCGGCAAACGCTCCGAAATGGACGAGTTGGTCCCGGCTTTTATCATCATGATGCGGTCGGTCGCTGCCCTGGTTACCGATGCCGAGATGTTGGAGAATGCGGCGGCTGAAGGTAAGCTGACCACCCGCGCCGACGCCGGCAAACATAGCGGCGAGTTTCGCAAGGTCATCGCCGGATTCAACACCACTTTAGATTCTGTGATCGGGCCGCTGAATGTCTCGGCCGACTACGTGGACAAAATCAGCCAAGGCAACATTCCCGCCAAAATCACCGATAACTACAACGGCGACTTCAACACCATTAAGAACAACTTAAACCAGTGCATCGATGCCCTCAACGGCTTGACCCAAGAGATGGCACGCATGTCAGACGCACACAACGCGGGCGACATTGACGCCGTCATTCCAGTGGAGAAATTCGAAAACGCTTACCGGACGATGGCCCAAGGCGTAAATGAAATGGTCCAAGGCCATATTACGGTCAAGAAAAAGGCCATGGCCTGCATCGCCGAATTCGGCAGAGGCAATTTCGAGGCCCCGCTGGAGAAGTTTCCCGGTAAGAAGGCGTTTATCAATGACACCATCGAAGAGGTCCGCTCGAAGCTGAAAGCGCTGATTACGGACACCGACCTCCTGGTACAGGCCGCGACTAAAGGCCAGTTGGCCACCCGCGCCGACGCCGGCAAACACCTTGGCGACTTCCGCAAGATCGTGGAAGGCGTGAATGCCACGCTCGATGCCGTGATCGGGCCGCTGAATGTCTCGGCCGACTACGTGGACAAGATCAGCAAAGGCAACATTCCCGCCAAGATCACCGATAATTATAATGGCGACTTCAACCTCATCAAGAACAACCTGAACCAGTGCATCGACGCTATCGGCGCCATGGTCGCCGACGCCAACATGCTGGTCAAAGCGGCGGTCGAGGGCAAGCTGTCAACCCGCGCCGACGCCAGCAAGCACGGCGGCGACTTTGGCAAGATCGTCGCCGGAGTCAATGCTACTCTGGACGCCGTGGTTGGGCCGCTGAATGTCTCCGCCGACTACGTGGACAAAATCAGCAAGGGCAACATTCCCGCCAAGATCACCGATAGCTACAACGGTGATTTCAACCTCATCAAGAACAACCTGAACCAGTGCATCGACGCTATTGGCGCCATGGTCACCGACGCCAACATGCTGGTCAAGGCAGCGGTCGCGGGCAAGCTGTCCACCCGCGCCGACGCCAGCAAACACGGCGGCGACTTTGGCAAAATCGTCGCCGGAGTCAATGCCACTCTGGACGCCGTAGTCGGGCCGCTGAATGTCTCGGCCGACTACGTGGACAAAATCAGCAAAGGCAATATTCCCGCCAAGATCACCGATAATTATAATGGCGACTTCAACCTCATCAAGAACAACCTGAATACCTGCATCGACGCCATCGGCGGCATGGTTACCGACGCCAACATGCTGGTCAAGGCAGCGATCGAGGGCAAACTGACCACCCGCGCCGACGCCAGCCAGCACGACGGCGACTTCGGCAAAATCGTCGCCGGAGTGAATGCCACCCTGGACGCCGTGATCGGGCCGCTGACCGAAGTTGGCCAGGTACTCGACAAGATGGCCGGTGGCGACCTCACGGTGCAGATCGTCAGCGAGTATGCCGGCGATTTCAACCGCTTAAAGACTACCGTGAACACCCTGGGCACGCAGGTGCGCAGCGCCATGCAGCAGATCGGGACCAATGCCAACGCCCTGGTATCGGCGGCCGAGGAACTTAACAAAGTCAGCCAGCAGATGAGCGCCAGCGCGGACGAGACCGCCACCCAGGCCAACGTGGTCTCGGCGGCTTCGGAGCAAGTTGCCGCCAACGTGCAAACCGTAGCCACCGGAGCCGACGAGATGGGCGCCAGCATCAAGGAGATCGCCAAGAACACCGCCGATGCCACGCGGGTGGCGACGGCGGCGGTGAAGACCGCCGAGGCGACCAACGAGACCATCGGCAAGCTGGGGCAGAGCAGCGCCGAGATCGGGCAGGTGATCAAGGTGATCACTTCGATCGCGCAGCAGACCAATCTGCTGGCCCTGAACGCCACCATCGAGGCGGCGCGGGCGGGCGAAGCCGGCAAGGGGTTCGCGGTGGTGGCCAACGAGGTCAAGGAATTGGCCAAGGAGACGGCCAAGGCCACCGAGGACATCAGTCGCAAGATCGAGGCCATCCAAGGCGACACCAAGGGCGCGGTGGCGGCCATTGGCCAGATCAGCAGCGTGATCGTGCAAATCAACGATATCCAGAACACCATTGCCAGCGCGGTGGAGGAGCAGAGTGCCACCACCAATGAGATCAGCCGCAACCTGGCCGAAGCCGCCCACGGCAGCACCGACATCACGCGCAATATCGGCGGGGTGGCGGAGGCGGCACGCAGTACCACAGCCGGCGCCACCGACACCCAGAAGTCGGCGCAGTCGCTGGAGCGCATGTCGGCCGAGTTGCAGGGTCTGATCGCGCAATTCAAATACTGAACCGCAATCCAACGGTGTCCGCCGGGATCCCCCGGCGGACACCTTGCCAGATCGTCAGCCGGTGCGGTGTGGAAAGGAGTTTCGGATGCGTGCACTTGTCGTCGATGATTCTTCTGCGATGAGAGCGGTGCTTCGAATAATACTCAAGAAGCAGCAGTTTGAAGTGGTGGAGGCCAGGGACGGGCTGGACGCACTGCAGGTCTTACAGCACATCGACCCGGTTGACCTGATGCTGATCGATTGGAACATGCCCGGAATGGATGGTTTCGAGCTGCTGCAGCACATCCGCGGAGACGCCAAATACGGGCCGACCAAAGTGGTCATGGTGACCACGGAAACCGCCCTGGGCGAGATGTCTAATGCATTGGCGGCAGGCGCCGACGAATACATCATGAAGCCCTTCACTCCCGACGTAGTAGCGGACAAGCTGCGGCTGGTGGGTCTGTGAGTATGCATCGCAAGATCAGGGTCCTGGTGGTGGACGACTCGGTGGCAATGCGCCGTATCCTGTCCGACGCAATCTCCTCCGATGCCGAACTGGAAGTGGCCGGCTACGCGGCCAACGGCCAGATCGCGATGGCGATGTTCGACCAGGTCTCGCCTGACATCGTTACTCTGGACGTCGAGATGCCGGTGATGGACGGCTTGGCCACGTTGAAAGCCATGCGCGCGGCGCGCCGTCTGCAACCGGTCATCATGTTCAGCACGCTGACCGATAGAGGGGCCGAAGCCACCATCGATTCGCTGGCGCTGGGGGCCAGCGACTACGTGGCCAAGCCGATCAATGCCGGCAGCTTCGACGCCGCCCGGGAGCGAATACGGGAAGCTCTTCTCCCCAAGATCAAAGCCCTGTGCCGTATCCGCCCGCCCGCGGGAGTGCAGGGCCCGGCCACGGCGAGACAACCTTTGCTGCGCCGGGCGAACCAGTTCGAACGGATCGAGGTGGTGGTCATTGGCAGCTCCACCGGCGGTCCCAACGCGCTGGCTACCGTACTGCCCAAGATCCCATCCAGCTTTCCCGTGCCCGTGCTCATCGTGCAGCACATGCCTCCGGCCTTCACCCGCTTTCTGGCCCAGCGACTGACCGTGCTGTGTCCGCTACCGGTGGAAGAGGCGGCACCCGGGGAACTGGCCAGTTCGGGGAGCATACGGGTGGCCCCGGGCGACCATCACCTGGCGGTCGCACGCGACCGGGGGGAGACCCGGCTGCAGATCACCCAAGGTCCGGCGGAGAACTCCTGCCGTCCCTCGGCCGACGTATTGTTCCGTTCTGCCGCCCAGGTTTTTTCCAGCCGGGTTTTGGCGGTAGTGCTTACCGGCATGGGGCAGGACGGGTTGCGGGGTTGCGAAGCGCTGGCCGACCTGGGGGCTTCCATCATGGTCCAAGACGAAGCCACTTCGGTGGTCTGGGGCATGCCTGGCTTTGTTGCCAAGGCTGGATTGGCCGACGCTATCCTTCCCCTCGCCGAGATCGGCGACGCCATCGTCCGGCGGGTGACCGCCTTCCGGCCCGTATCGATCCGGCAAAATTCTGCCGCGCTGGTGGCGCGATGAGCCTGGCCCCGGTTGACTTCGAATATCTGCGGCACCTGGTGAAGACCCACTGTGCGATCGTGATCGATCCCGGCAAGGAATATCTGGCGGAAACCCGTTTGGCGACGCTGGTCAGCGAACAGGGCTGCGCTTCCCTGCAGGAGTTTCTGAGGGTACTTCGTCGCCAGGCGTTCAGTGGACTACATCGCAAGGTGCTGGATGCGATGACCAACAATGAAACCTGGTTTTTTCGCGACGGTAATCCGTTTACCGCGCTGACCGGACTGGTGGTTCCGGAGTTAATGAAGCGGCGCGAAACCGAGCGCCAGATCTCGATTTGGAGTGCCGCTTGTTCCAGCGGCCAGGAGCCCTACAGCGTTGCCATGTCGATCCGCGAGAACTTCAACCTCCCGGGCTGGAAGTTTTCCATTCTGGGCACCGATTTCTGCACCACCATCCTGGACCGCGCCCGGGCCGGATCGTACCGGCAGATGGAGGTGAACCGCGGCCTGTCGGCAAAGCTGTTGACCAAGTACTTTGTGCAACAGGGGCTGCACTGGCAGCTCAAGCCTGAAATCCTCGCCATGGTGACGTTCCGGTTTTTGAACCTGGCCGAGCCGTGGGGAGACACCATCCCGCCGGCTGACATTGTTTTTCTGCGCAATGTGCTGATCTATTTCGACGTGGAGACCCGGAAGGGAATCCTAGGCCGGGTGCGCCGATTGCTACGTCCTGGCGGATACCTCTTCATGGGCTGCGCCGAAACCACTTTGAACCTGGATGACGGGTTCCAGCGAGTGCAAACGGAAAAGTTTGTTTGCTACAAACTTAAAGGACCGGAAAAGTCATGATTGCTCAAATCAGCAGCGAAGAACTGGCAGCCGTAATCGATGAGATATTCGGCGCGATGGCAGGTATGCAGCTGGTGCCTTCCCCGGCATTGATTGCGCCCGACAAAGCCACCGGGTACATCACCTCGGCCGTGCAGATTGTCGGTGACTGGCAAGGCGCAGTACAGCTGGATATGGACCTGGAGCTGGCCCGCCGGGTCTGCGCCAATCTCATGGGTGTGGATGCCACCGAGCTCTCTCCCCAAGATGTCCGCGACGCGGCCGGTGAGCTGGCCAACATGACGGGAGGCAGCGTCAAGACCTTGCGGGCCCCCACCTGCGGGTTGTCCCTGCCTTCGGTAGTGACGGGGAAGGACTATGAATTCAGCCTTTCGCAGGGAACGCTGGTGCAGGCCTCATCCTTTTGCCATGAATGCGGAGCTTTGACCATTAGCATTATCGAAGGGCAACAGCCGACGGGGGAGACGCCTCCATCGCCGTGAACCGGCGCCGTCTTCCGCTGCGCGGCAGCGGCCATCGGAGCGGCCCAACTGGGCCTAGGCAAGAACGGGCCCGCGAAACCAGCCTGCGATTTCGCCTGCGCACAACTCGTAAGCCGAGTTCAGCCTCTTAGATAGTTGGGAGAATCGTATGCCCGCTAAGAAGAGTTCCGGTTCGCGCAAGAAAGCCACTGGCCGGAAATATGGCAAGGCGGCAGGCAAGGCCGTCGCCAGTGCGATGCGTCGCAAGAAAAAAGGCACCCTCCGCTCCGGCAAGGCCGGCAAGGGGGGAGCGGTCAAGAGCCGCCAACAGGCAATTGCGATAGGCCTTTCCGAAGCACGCAAGAAGGGCGTCAAGGTCCCGAAGAAAAAAGGCAGTTAAGGATGGCGGGGTCTAGAAAAGATCGCCGGCCGGCAAGCTCGGCTTAAAGCAGGGAAAGCCGCAGAAATTCATCCCGCACGATGCCATAGCACTCGCAGGAAGCCTGCTCTAGTTCGGCGCGATTCTTGACGGTGACCACGCCGCGTGAGTAATCAATCATCCCGGCGCGCTGGAGGAGTCCGGCCGCCAAGGTCACGGTGGTACGCGGTGCACCCAGCGTTTGTCCGAGAAAATCATGCGTCAACCGGAGTTGGTCTGATTCCACCCGATCGTGACAGGACAAGAGCCGGCGGGCAAGCCGCTGCTCAATATTGTGCAGCCGGTTGCAGGCGGCCGTTTGGGCCGATTGCACCAGGAAACCCTGCATGTATCTTAGGACATGGCGGCGCAACTCGCCAGGGCGCTCAAATGCCTCTTTGAGGACACTGGCTTCTACGCGATAACCGGAGCCTGCAATCTGAATGAATGTCCGCCCGGGACCATTTTCAGTGCCCAATAAAATAGGAAGCCCAACCACGCCGTCGATCCCAATGATGCCGACCTCGACCGTGTCGCCATTCTTCAGGGTCACCACCACGGAAGCGATTCCGTCTTCCAGGAAGTAGGCATAGGGCGCCTGTCCGTCGAGCAGGGTCTGTTCCTGCTCCAGAACCACCGGAGAGAGATGAGGTTTCAGGCGATTGATTTCAGCTTTCGGCAGGGCGGCGAGGACACGATTTCGATACCCCTGCCGTGGGCGTGGATTCATAGAGCTCCCTCATGGGCGAAAATCGCCGCATCCGGATGCGCAAATGAACCAACCCTTTTGGCGGGAGGACGTGCGTATGAAGATGTAACTTAATTATACGCTCGGACAACAGCAGAGTTATGTCCCGGGATCAGACTTAAAGCGGAGTAGGGTGTCGCGGGTTGCAGGCCGGCGCGCTCCCTTCAGGCGGTGGTCTAGCTAGTGGGTCTCGAGAATGCGGCGCAAAGAGTTCGAGCCCCCGCGGATGCAATGCCGCAGGATGGAACCTGGCTGCGCAAGGACCTTAATAGTTCGACCTAGGTTAGTGCGCGTCCAGATCGACATCCTTTATAGGCACGTCCCAGTGACCGTCCAGTATCTCGAAGCGTCTCTTCTCCTCGCGCTTATAAGTCTCCTGATCGGGAAAGAGCTGCTTGAGGATGGGCGCGCTGTCGAAGTCGTCGTTGGCGATGGCCGCGTTCTTAAAGACGATAGTCACGCGATAGTCCCAGCGTCCATCCTCGGTAGCATGATAACGAGGCTGGGTTGCGGTCACTTTCAGAATGCGTCCGAGTTCTATCTCTTTTTTCAGCAGCGGATAGTGGTTCCTCTTAAACAACGCGATGAATTCATCCGCATATCCCCACTTGGCTTTGTAGTAATACTCGGCCACAAAGGGTTTGTCGGGATTGACCGCGGTGGCAGCGGCTTGCGGGCCGGCAGCAAAAGCCAGGCCACTCGCGCCGCCGACAACTATTGCGGCAAGAAGGAACAGCAAACTAGCCTGGGACAACTTTAAGTAACCCATGGGCTTCTCCTTAAGACCATAATTCCACGCAGGTGGACGCCGGTCTGAAGGCCGGCCTTGCCTTGACAAAATCGGATATAACCACGCCAAGTCTGAATAATAGCGCAACCTATTGCGCTAATACCGTGCCGACCTTATGGCCGCGGCGCAGCTTGGCAGCCTTCACCGTATTACTCATCAGCATGGCGATGGTGAGCGGGCCCACCCCGCCGGGAACGGGCGTCATCGCGCCGGCAACTTCGCCGACTTTGGGATGAACATCGCCCATCAGCGTTGAACCTTTGGCGGCGAAATCTTTCTCGCGCTTTTCGTTCCCAGCAAAGAATTCCCGGAACTCGGCAGGATCGGTGACTGTGTTCATGCCGACATCAATCACCGTGGCTCCCGGCTTCACGAAGTCAGGCGTAATCATTCCCGCTTTGCCGATAGCAGCGACCAGGATGTCGGCCCGGCGAGACACTGCCGGCAGATCGCGGGTCTTGGAATGACACACGGTAACTGTGGCGTTGCCGTTGAGCAGCAACATCGCGACGGGCTTGCCGACGATGTCGCTGCGACCGACGACTACAGCCTCAGCGCCAGCGATTGGGACATTGCTGCGCTTCAGGATTTCCATGATGCCGGCGGGCGTGCACGGCACCAGCCCGGGGCGTTGCGTCGAAAGATAGCCAACGTTCATGGGATGGAAGCCGTCAACGTCTTTCTCCGGCGAGACCGCCAGCAACACCTTCTTGGCGTCCACCTGCGCGGGCAGCGGCAGTTGCACCAGGATGCCATCGATCTCGTCGCGGCGATTGAGGTCCCCGACCAGGGCCAGGAGTTCCTCGGTGGTCACGCTGTCGGCGGGCGTGTGCTTCTCGCTGTAGATGCCCAACTGCTCGCAGCTCTTCACCTTGTTGCGGACGTAAATCTCCGACGCCGGATTGTGCCCCACGAGCACCACTGCCAAGCCGGGACGAAGCCCCGCCGCAGTGAGTTCCTTCACCTCTTCGCCGACTTCGGATTTGATCTGCGCCGCGATCTTGGTACCGTCGAGAATGATGGCTGACATAGGTTCCCCTTGCACGGAAGATGAACCTTTAGTTTATCGCGGAGAGGGGCCGCTTTTCGTGGTTCGCTATCCGCTATTTCCGCTCGCGGATCGCTATTCCCATTTTTCCTGCTTATCACTTTGGGGTGAGCTAGCGGTCACTGACAGAATGTCCGCCGCAGCGTGCAATTCTGGTGGGTGTATCGGTAGGAGTTTCTCCGGCCCTGGTTCACCCACTTCCTCGCTCCAGCGCGGCGAGGTCTCAGCGAACATGTCCTTCAAACCACTAGCCGTGTTCACGGAAGTTCGGGCTAGGGAAGATCAGTTCTAAGGAGGACGGCTCATGCGCGGCAAGAGATTTGTAATCGGGCTGATCCTTTTTGGCATCAGCTTGTCTTACCTCTTCTTATCCATACCCCGGGGGCAATACTCGCCGGAGCTATACGTTCTGCTGGCAAGGGGCTTTCTTCAGGGAAAGACAAGTTTGCCAATACAACCGCGACCTGAGCTATTGTCGTTGCCGGACCCATATGACCCTACAGCAAACTCGAAGTACCGCCTGCACGATGCCTCCCTCTACAACGGGCGGTACTATCTGTATTTTGGCGCCGTCCCGGTAGTCACCTTGTTCGTTCCGTATAGGCTTGTGACCGGCCTGGATTTGTCAAACCGTGCCGCGGTGCCGATCTTTTGCATAGCTGGATATTTGAGCTCTTGTGCGTTGTTCTTTTTGCTTGCGGGACATAATCGATGGGCGCTCCCGTTTTGGCTGCAATGCGCGGTCATCGTGTCTCTGGGGTCAATGTCGCTCGTGTGCTTGATCTTGCGAAGGCCGAGCTTTTATGGGGTCGCTATCGCCGCGGGCTATTTTTTTGTCATGGCTGGTTTCCTGATGCTGGCAAGGGCGATCTTAGTGCGCCGCGCCACAGGCAAATGGCTTTTGCTCGCCGGCCTGATGTTTGGTTTAGCTGTCGGCTGCCGCCCCCATCTCGTGGTGGTTTGCGGGATCGTTCTCGGGGCTATTGCTGTCTGGGCAAGACGCAGCCCTGGACTTGTGATTGCAATGGCGATCGGAATGGCAGCGTGCGGCATCGTTTTGGGCTGGTATAACTATGTGCGCTTCGATGACCCTATGGAATTTGGGCGCACCTATCAGTTAACACAGTTTTCCAGTAACCCTGCTTCAACTTATTACGGCCTGGAGCTTAATCCAGATGCGGCCTTTCGTTCGGCAGAAAAGTTCTTGATTCTGGCGCCACGCGTCGACACCAACCTTCCATTCATCCATACAGTGTTTATCAATCCTTTGCTGGAACGACCGGGACCACCTCTTTGGATGGAAGACACGGTAGGGTTAATTCCCGTGGCTCCGTTCGCACTGCTCGGTTGTTTTATGCCATTGTTCCTCAGGAGGCGGCTAATTCCCAACGATTTGTTGGACGAGGCCTCGACGTGCTTGCTTTACGCCATGTACTGGTCCGCTGTAGTGATATTTTCCCTCCTGTGCGTTGTTGGGTGGGTTCTTGGACGATATCTTGTAGATTTTGCTCCCCTTCTGACCTTCGAGGGCACTTCGGTGACGGCTGTGCTGTGGCAGAAGCTTCCCCAGCGGCCGATTAAACACATGTTCTCGTGGGGAGTCGGCATCGCAGCTGTCTACGGTGCCGTGGTGAATGCGGCGCTTGCAACGCCCACGTTGGGGATGATCCAGAATTTTCTTCGCAAATAGCAGGCTATACCCCGATACCGGGTCGCAGGTACCTTTGCAGCCGTTTTCCTGAAGTTGCTTAGCCAGCATTGAGATGCTGGGATATGCTGTCCCCCTGCGGGGGCGACAGCGACGCAAGGCGCTACGGAATGCAGGCTTCGACGCTCTCTCCAGATAGCCGAGGTAACATCACGATCTCCCGTTATGTCGATACGGTGGTCAAACGTTGGCAGCGTTACGCCGGTGATCAGGCATTAGGAACCTCGACCTTTCTTCTCCCCGGCATCCGCGTGCGCTCATCCTTTGTGCAGGTCTCAGTTCCGCCACATGGCAAGGAGGCAAAGCCCATGCACGGCAAAAAGCAATTCCGCAACTCGCTTTTCCAAGTCATTTCGCGCGCGGCTGCGGCCGTGCTCGCCATAGTCGTCTTGTTCTCGCTGATGCTGATTCTGACCCAGTCCGCTCCCGCCCAAACTTTCACCGTCCTTCATAACTTCACCGGAGGACTCGATGGCAGAAATCCGTACGCCGGCCTGACCATGGATGCAGCCGGAAATCTCTATGGCACGACTTGCGGAGCGGTCTGCGCCACTGGCGAAAGCAACGCTGGCACCGTTTTCCGCCTGTCCAAGAGAGGCCCCAGCTGGCTCTTTATCCCACTCTATACATTTCGCGGTGGCAATGACGGGGCTGGTCCGGCGGCTAGAGTCATTGTCGAACCGAATGGCAGTCTCTCTGGAACAACCATGTATGGCGGAGGCAGCGGCTGCGGAGGTTCCGGATGTGGCACAGTTTTCAACCTCAAACCCCCGCCGTCGGTTCCACCTAACGTTTTCGGCGCCTGGACGGAAACTGTGCTCTATTCGTTCCAGGGAGGAAGCGATGGAGCGTATCCCGGATTCGGTGATCTCGTGTTTGACCCGTCAGGAAACATCTACGGCACGACCGGGAACGGTGGGAACGCAAATGCGGGGATGGTCTTCCAGTTGACGCCTTCCGGTGGCGGCTGGAGGGAAAACGTACTTTACACCTTCACCGGTGGCTACGACGGCAATGGGCCCTTGGGAGGCGTAATCCTCGGCTCGGCCGGTAACCTGTATGGCACCACTTTCCAAGGGGGCGACGGCAGTTGCCTCTACGGCCCCTGCGGGACAGTGTTTGAGTTGACACCTTCAGGATCCGGCTATATCGAAACGGTGCTCCATAACTTCCAGGGCGGAAGCGACGGCAGTAATCCTATTGGCGGCGTGGCTCAAGGTAACTATGGCACTATCGGCACAACCAGCATCGGAGGTACGAATGGAGGCGGTACCGCTTTCATCCTGAATAGTCAGATGTTTCTTTATAGTTTCCCCGGGAACAACTACAACCTCCCGTGGCCGGGTCCGTGGTCCAACCTGGTCTATGGAGCGATCGGTCCTTCCGGCACCACGTACGCTGATGGCGCGCACCAATACGGTTCGGTTTTCTATATGTATGGATGCGCGGGTTGGGACGCGGTCACTCTTCACGATTTTACTGGCGGACTGGACGGAGCCTACCCGGTCAGCAGCCTGCTATTCGACGCCAATGGAAATATTTTCGGCACAACGTCCGAGGGCGGAGCGTACGGCTTTGGTGTCGTGTTCGAGATCACCGGCGCGCAGGACTCGCAAATCGGCTCGGCGGAGTCTTCAACCTGCGCGAAAGATCACTGACGGACGCGAGGCGAACTCATGCTAGCTTGAGACAGCGCGCGGACATAATGGCCGGCATCGTCAATCATTCCCTTCACGACTTCACTGGAGGCAGCGACGGGGGATATTCGGAAAGTAACCTGATCTTCGATGCGAGCGGCAACCTCTACGGCACGACAGTGGACGGCGGCGCCGGCTCAGCGTGCTATGGCGGCTGCGGTGTCATCTTCGAGATCACGCCGTAACTAAGGCTCTGCGCGCTTATTAGTCTCGGCAGGTTGACCGGCTGTCGGCCTTTGCTTGCCCACCCAGGGTAACCTTGCCCACGCTGGTAGAATCGTGTCCTGATGATTTCGCCCGACCTGCTGGAAATTCTCGCCTGTCCGGTCTGCCGCAAGCCGCTGGTGTTGCGCGGAGAAGATGCCCTGAAGTGCAACGAGTGCAAGCGCGTCTATCCCATCCGCAACGGCATTCCCATCCTGCTGGAGCCGGAAGCCACCATCGAGCAGCCGTGATTCAATATCCATTCGGCAACCCCGCCGCGGTGCGAGAAATCCCACGGTTTGTTTCCCAGCCAGGTGAAAATCGCGCAATTCTCCCCACACGGCACGCACTGCCGGAGCAATTGCCCTGCTCGCATGCGCAAAGGATTGCGGCTGCAGCGGCGCCGCCCTTCCCACATTTGTGGGAGCACACGGGAGATAATTTCGCCAATCGCCCCCGGTGGCTGCAACTATTTAGTGATAAAGGGGTTGAAAATATTCAAAAGATCCGGGTTGCGGTCGGGCGCAGTTCGGATTCGGCAATCGAATTGCCTGCAACTAAATAGCTGTCCCCGGAGTCTAAGAAACAAAGACCGGAAGGGTCGGAGGTGGTGATGATGGCAGAAAAGTTTTCTGTCCCGGAACTTACCGCGCTGAGGAGCGAGTTGCTCCATGGATTCGACTCCAAGGACGCAGCCGAGATGCTGCAGATGTTCCTGGCCGGACATGGGTACGGTGTCTCGGCCGAGGAAGCCCGCAATGCGGTGAGCAGAGTGGGGATGCTGGGCGGCACACTCGAGGCTTTTCAGCACGAACTGGAAACCATTGCGTTGGTAATGTGAGCGGTGCGGCGACAAGATTCGCTTGACCTGAAAAAGGGAACGGAGGCGAGCCTCGCCAGAACCTGGACGGGCCCGCTGACCGAAGCGAAAAGTGAAGAGCCCGGGCAAAACGGCCCGGGCTTTCCTACGTCAGGACAATTCGTCAGGCAGTCAGCTCAATCCAGAACTGCTACCTCAGCTCCACTTGCGCACTTTCACGCCGCCGCGAATGCGGTCCTGCAGCACTTCGTCGAAGAACATATAAGGATGGACCGGCTCCAGGCGGCTGGCATCGTCCAGCTTCTGGCGCAGCTCAGCGGGAATTTCAAAGGTGATCGACTGCAGGTTGGCCTCGAGCTGCTTCAGGCTGGTGGCGCCGATGATGGTTGACGTCACTCCCGGTTGCGTTGCCACCCAGTTCAGCGAAATCTCTGCCACGGAACGGCCTAATTCCTTTGCCACCTCCCGCGCGGCGTCGAGGATCTTCCAGTTGCGCTCGGTGAATTTGTTGAACACCGGATTGTTGGATTCTTTCAGCACATCAAGACGGCTGCCCTGGCTGCTCGATGGGCCTTCTTTGGTGTACTTGCCCGCGAGATAGCCGCTGGCCAGCGGGCTCCAAGGACAGACGCCCATGCCCAATTCGCGGGCGGCGGGAATGTGTTCGCGTTCGATGCTGCGTTCCACCAGCGAATACTCCAGCTGCAGGCCGATGGCGCGCTCGATGCCTTGTTGTTCCGCCAGCGTATGCGCTCGCGACGCGTACCAGGCGGGAACGTCGGAGAAACCGTAGTAGCGGATCTTGCCCTCGCGCACCAGATCGGACAAGGTACTTACAACTTCCTCCACCGGCGTAATCGTGTCCCACACATGCATCCAGTAAAGATCGATGTAGTCCAGTTGCAGCCGCCGCAACGAGCCTTCCAGTGCGCGATAAATGTTTTTGCGTCCATTGCCGCCGGAGTTGGGATTGCCTTCCTGCGGATTAAAGCTGAACTTAGTCGCGATCGCCAGCCGGTCGTGCAGCTTGCCTTCGGCGATAAAGCGGCCCAGCACCTCCTCGCTCTTGCCTTCGGCGTAAACGTCAGCCACGTCGATGAAGTTGCCGCCGTGTTCCAGATAACGATCGAAAATTCGCTTGGCTTCGGCGTCGTCGGAGCCCCAACGATCGTTGCCGAAGGTCATAGTACCCAGGGCCAACGGACTGACCCGTAGTCCGGAACGGCCCAGCGTTACGTATTCATTCAATTGCATAATGATGGTGTTTCTCCTGTGCTCCTCCGATAGGAAGCGGCGGAAGCGCCGCGATAGGAAGTCTTCTCTAGTTTGGATGATCGCTGGCAAGAGAAGATGCTGCGCAGCACCTCTTACGGGTGAGATTTCACACTCCGTCTTACTAGAAGCTATCTCATAAATCGGGTTTGAAAGGGCACGGCTTCACAGCTTGCGGAAAAAGTCGGATTCGACATGTTTTGAAGGGGCGCACCTTCAGGTGCGCCGTCCTACGCCCTTTGTTTTTGACATTCCGAGCGGGCTTCAGCCCGCGAGGAATCTGTGTTTCCGAGTGTTTCCGCAGCCTGTTCAGCCGTGCCGTACGATCCTTTGAACGTCGGGCGTTAGCCCCTGCGGTTACTCGGGGTGGAAGCGTTTCGGATTTATGAGATAGCTTCTAGCCAGACGTGCGCCGGCTCACTCCCAGCGCAGGCTTTCGACAGGTTGGAAGTGGGCGGCGCGGGCGGCAGGCGCGGTGCCAAACAGCACGCCTACCAGGCTGGAGACCAGTACCGCGATGATCACCGACCATCCGGAGACTGGGACGCGGTAATTGGTGATGAAGCGGACCGAAAACGGCAGCGCCAAGCCAATCAGGATGCCCACCGTGCCACCCGCCAGGGAAATGAGCACGGCTTCGATCAGGAATTGAGCGCGAATCTCGGCGTTGGTGGCGCCCACGGCCTTGCGCACACCAATCTCGCGCACCCGGGAATTCACCGTGGCCAGCATGATGTTCATGATGCCCACTCCGCTCACAATCAAAGTGAGGACGGAGATCAGCAGCAGCACCGTCGTCAACGTGTTGGCGGTTTGCGATGCTACCTGCAGAAGCTGGGTCAGATTATCGACGTGGTAAATCGATTCGGGACGGTGGCGCGACTGCAGGACCTCGAGGATCTGTTGCGTGGCCCGGGGCACCTCGGCCGAATCCGATACCGAGAAGAAAAGCTGCTTCACCTGGTCGCTGTTGGTGAAGTAGCGCGCAACCGTGTAAGGAATGAGGATGGTGTCGTCGGAAATTTCGGTCTGTCCGAACGTATCGACGCGCTCGCGAAACGTTCCGATGACGGTGAAGGGAAGTCCGCTGAGCTTGATCTGCTGGCCGACGGCCAGATCGGGCGAGCCATACAGCGTGGCGGCCAGTTTTTGGGTGATGACCGCGACTTTGTTACGCGCCTGGGTATCGGCATCGTCGAAGAAGCGGCCCGACAGCACTTCCAGGTTGCGAACGTAAAGATACTGCCAGGAAACGCCGAGCGCCAGGATGTCGCGCTCCTTGCCGCCGGGGACGGCAATGCGGTCGTGGTATTCGATCAGCGGCGAAGCGTTGCCGATACCCGGTACTTGCTCGCGTACGGCATTCAGATCGTCGAGGGTGAGAAAGTCGCTGTTGACGTCGCGGCCGTAAATGCCGCCGCCGGAATACTCGGCGATCATCATGTTGGAGCCGATGTTCTGAATTTGCTGCAGCAGATATTGCTTGCCGGTTAGACCGATGGTGACCACCAGGATGAGCGACGCGGTCCCAATGACCATCCCCAACGACGTGAGGACAAACCTGACCTTGCCAATGCGAAAGGTCTGCAGGGCCACGCTCAGCGTCTCGCCCAAAGCAAATTTGGGATACCGGCGCGATTTGTTGCCGTTGATGGCCATGCCTAAGCATTAGAGTAGTCGCTCAGGCGGCAGGCTTCAATGGAAGGGGCAACGGTGTAAGAGATCGACTGTGAAACGGAAAGGCGTTGCTCCGTCCGTCATTCGTAAAGAGGGCGGCGCCAGCCAGCATCTTCCCATCAGAGAGGATCAACGGTATCCTACCTGTGTTAAACTACAGCGGTGGACGCGAGGCGACGAAAGAAGCCAGCCAAGTTGGAGAAGAGGATCGATCAGACCTTCTATCTCGCCGGCAAGAGACGTGGCGCGATTCTGAAAGAAGAAGTTTGGTTTGCCGGCGAGAAAGTAGTGAAGTACAGCCTGGCCTACATTAATCCTCGGGTTTGCCCAGTCGACAATGGCCGGGTGCTTGGCTATGACAACTGCCACAATCAGCACCATTGCCATTCCATGGGCAGGACCAGGGCGATAGAGTTTTCTGATTATGAATCTCTGGTTGAGCAATTCGACAACGAAGTAAGAGACCTGTGGAGGCGAGAAGATAGCAGATGAAGAGAAGCACTAAAGTATGGGTGACGGCCGACGGGGCGGAAGGATTCTTTCGCCGGGCGCGGGAACACGCCCGCAAGCTTGACCGCGGCGAACCGATTGCCCCGGAGATTACCGTGACCTTCGAGGACGTGAACGACATGTTACGTGTGTTGTCGGCAGAGCGTGTCCGCCTGCTGCGCGTTGCCCGGGAAAAGGCAGTGCCGGTTTCTGATCTTGCGAGTGGATTGAAACGGGATACCCGGGCGGTAAGTCGCGATGTCGATTTGCTGGAGTCGTTCGGCCTGCTGCGAACGCGTTACGAGAAGAATCCGGGACACGGCCGGCGTCGAATCGTCGAGCCTTGCGCCGCGAACTACAAACTCGTGGCTGCAATCTGACCAACACAGAACGTTGCAGCACAGCCGGCAGTTGACCAACCTGCGGAGCAGTGAAGCTGCTCACGATGGCAACCGTAGGCCGGTGGCAATGCTTGCCGAAGATGCCTAACCCAAACTGAGACACCACCATCGTCCTGCTTCCGTTGTTACCGGGGACGCTTCGGTGGTATCGTCGGCTGGTATCCTCTTGCTTGGGCACTTGTAACTCATGCTGTCGCCTCTCCATCGCCTTCGCTTTTTGGTTCCAACCGCTGTGCTCGTTGTCGGCGTCTCCGGATCGGCCGCGGCCCAGCAGACGTTGGGCGAACTTTACGCCGCTGACGCCAGCGTGAAGGGATCGGTGGTGCTTGCCGGCTCCGGCACCAGCGTGCTGAGCGGATCGTCGATCCAGGCGGGAGCGCAGCCGGCGACACTCAAGCTTGACCGCGGAGGCAGTCTGCTGGTTTGCGAAGGAACCAAGCTTGCCCTGACTGCGTCGCAAAATGGCCGCGAGCTACTGTTCAGCCTGAACAGCGGCAATGTGGAGTTGAACTATCCTTTGGGCGCAGAAGCCGATACCCTGCTTACGCCCGATCTGCGGCTGCTGCTGCCGGGGCCGGGAACGGTGCATGTCGCGGTGAGGGTCACGCCCCAAGGCGACACTTGCGTGCAGTCGCTGCCCTGGAACGCTTCGGCCATCGTGGTTTCCGAGACCATGGGCGACGCCACGTATCAAGTGAAATCTGATGAGGCTGTCCTCTTCAAGGGTGGGCATCTCAGCGAGGCGAGCCGGTCAAAACAAAATTGCGGATGTCCGACATCGCCGCCGACGCAAGTGGCCAAGGCCGCTCCACCACCTCCGCCGCCAGTGCAGCCCAAACCAGCGGCGCCGATGGCCAGTGCGCCGCCTCCGGAACAGCATTTGGCAGTGGCCGCGCCTTTCATTTTTCGCGCCAACGATCCTGCGCCCGATCTCACGGAGAGCGTCGCCATCCTGAAGTTGGAGAACAACAAGGTCGTGCAGTTGGACCCGACAGTGCTTCCGCCTGCAAAGAAACAGACTGCCCAGAAACCGCCATCGCACGGATTTTTTAGCAAAGTGGGAGCGTTTTTCGCGGGGATTTTTCACTGAGGAAAGCTGGCAGCCGGCAGCATCCGCTGTCAGCCATCCGCAGTCAGCTTTCAGCCCAAGAAGAAACTGGAGGCTGGCAGGTTGATGAAAAAGTAAATTGCTCCGGTAGAGCGGACCTTCAGGTCCGCGTTAAGGCCCTTTTCAATTCTTCGAGCCGGCTTCAGCCGGCGACAGTCTGGCGTCTACCACTTTTTCAGCGGCCTGCTAGAGTCTGTGTGAGGACACGGGTCGTCCCTATGGAGTCGGTGTCGTAACTCCTGTCGCCCTGCTCGGGTCAATTTCCCAATAGGCCCGGGGCTTGCGAGGTGTGTCGCAACCGTGCCGCCGCTGCGCGGCTAGTTTCACACCAACCCTGGCGACTATTCCACTCAATGATTCAACTCGATCTGTGCGGCTAGCTTCAAAGCCAATTCTGGACAATTATTCCACTGACTTGTTTCAATTCGAGTTATGAACCAGACTCCTTGCGCGTAGCAAGCCGGGCCGCCTGCTGGAACCGCAGGTCGGGCAGTTCACAGCTGAAGGCTGACGGCCGATAACCGACAGCTTCTTTCTGCTAAACTTGGCTCTTCCCTATGAACGATCAGCCGCGTTCCCGCTTTTTTCTCTGGGTATTGCTCGGTGGAGGAGCTTTCTTCCTCTTCCTGGTCGCCATCTTCGCGCTGGTTTACTTCAGTGTCCGCTCGCAGCAGAAAGACACCTTCGGCGGCTTTGGCGACAAGATTGGCGTGGTCGACCTGGAAGGCGTGATCATCACTCCCAAGGACGTAGTCGAGCAGCTGCGGAAGTACGGCGACGACAGCTCGATCAAGGCCATCATCATTCACGTGGATTCGCCCGGTGGCGGAGCGGCGGCTTCGGAGGAAATCTATCGCGAGGTGCTGCGCATTCGTGACGAAAAGAAGAAGCGCATTGTGGCTTCCATCGAGACGGTCGGCGCCAGCGGAGCGTATTTCGTTTCCTCGGCGAGCAGCAAGATCTTCGCCGACAACGCCAGCATCGTGGGTTCCATCGGCGTCATCGCCGAATGGTACAACTATGAAGAATTGATGAAGTGGGCCAAGCTGCAGCAGATCACCATCAAGGCGGGCGAATTTAAGGACACCGGTTCGCCGACGCGCCCGATGACTCCCGAGGAGCGCGCCTACATGCAAGGCCTGATCGACAACATGCACTCGCAGTTCATCCATTGCGTTGCCGTGGGCCGCAAGATGAAAGATGATGACGTGCGCACCCTGGCCAACGGCAAAGTGTGGACCGGCGAGCAAGCTATACCGCTGAAGCTGGTCGACCAGATTGGCGACTTTCGCGCCGCCATCGAGGACACCGCCAAATCGGTGGGCATCAAGGGCGAGCCCACGCTGGTACATCCCGAGAAGGAGCGCAAGAACATGCTCGATCTGCTGTTCGGCGACATCTCCGACTACCTTCCCAGCCGGGCCAAGCTGATGGAGCAGAATGTCGGGTTCTATTATCTGTGGAAATAGCCGCGGGCAACCCGCTGCAAACTCCGAAACCTCAAACAAAACTTACGCTTGCCAAGGTTGTAGCAATTTGAGAGTATCCGGTGTGCTGGTAAGCTGTGATGGGGATCGCGACAAGGGGCGTGCGAGATGACCAAAGCGGACTTGATCGATGAAGTTTCCCGGCTGACCGAACTGACGCGCAAAGACAGTGAGGTCATCGTCGAGACCATCTTCGAGAGCGTGGTGCGCTCGCTGCGCGCCGGCGACAAGATCGAGATTCGCGGCTTTGGCAGCTTCCGCACGCGTCAGCGCAAACCGCGCCTGGGACGCAATCCCAAGACCGGCGAGAAGGTTGAAGTCCCGGCCAAGAAGATTCCCTTCTTCAAGCCCAGCAAGGAGTTGAAGGATATGGTCAACACCTACGCCGAGCAGCATCCGCCGGCGGCGGCCGCCGCTCCTGCCTCAGACGGAAATGGAACAGGAAACGGCTAGGCGTCTTACGAATGACTGTGCGTCCACTGTTATCGGATAGCGAAGCAGGGCCTTCACTGAACAACAACCGGCTCTGATCCCCAGTGCTGAAGATAGAAGAATCCGAAATACACATCACGGCCATTCGTGCCATTTGCTGGACAATTCTCATACACCCAGATCCCGGGAAAAGCTTTCAGCACATGATCCAAGGCCTCGGCTACGGTCACGTTGTCTAGAGATCCCGAAATATGTGGGTGTTCCGGCGGCCACTTGCCCATAGGATTGCCGGTTACTCCTCCGCCTGTGCCATTGAATGCCGATTTGATGTCGTGAGCTCTCATGAAAGCGACCACCTCTGGAGTTCGCAAAATCGTCATCATTGCATAACCGGGCTGGTACACGGCTCCATTCCAAGGTGTTCCCGATCCATCAAATGCGATGTGGCTGATCCTAAGGTGCAGGATGTCGGTGGGAACGCCTAGCTCAATCATGCGAATCACCTGGCTCTTATCCTGCGTTACCTGCATCGTTGGATGATCCGGGACCAATTCGCCCAGGCTTTGAAGAGGTGAATTCCAGCTGGTGCCAAGAGTGCGGAATGGTGGGAAGTCCGGCGTGTATCCCAATGGGCAGCGCCCCGAGAATACAAGAGATCCAGAAAGGTTCGTCTTGTTTAGAACCTCAAGAATAGGAAGAAGAGGCTCTCCCACATACTTTATGGGAGTTGCGTCTTGGGCCTGAGCGCTGAGTAGGATGCCGACAACAAATGCGAAGATAAGTACACCACGCGGCATAAAAACCTCTCTTTGAGGCTTCTGTTTAAGATCAGAAAACGAACTCTATCGTGTTTACCTTCGTCTGAGCTCCGTGTCTCGGTGGTAATCCGCCCTTACTCCGGTCGAATCCCGATCACTGGCAGTGGCAATTCTCAAGAGACGTCAGGAAATGAACCTGTTGTTTTCGCTAAAGCCGCTGATAGCGTAGCAAGCCAGCCAGCCATCCCCACAATCCCCGATGCGAATAAGAAAATGCTTCTGGGCTCTGGAGTTGATCCCGAGCTGCTGGTCGCGGTGCCTCCGTAAAGCGAGAACGCCTCACTGGGAATGGTGCCGGCGGAGCTGTCGTAGGCCTGCGATGGGCAGCCCTGCGATTGGCAGCCAACCCCGCTGTTTTCATCCCAGTACACCGGATCGCCGCCGGTGGCGCTGGCATTGAATAGGTTTACCCAATAGGTGCCGCTATTTAGCGCCAAGCCATTGCCGCCTATTGCCAGGGATTCCGCGCAGACGGAGTATCCATTTGGGTTACTGAAGCAGTTCGCCTGGAAAGCGCTGAGCACCTCGTTGAAGTAAACCGTCCCACCATTCGCACTGGAGGTAATAGACACCTCAGCCGAGTACAGCGTGTCGCCGGGGTATATCCACGCCCAAAAGCTAATTCCACTCGTTGTATTGGGCTGTGGCAGGTAGAAGGTGTCGCTGACGACATATCCGTTGCTGATAGTCCAAGCATCGACGGTGCCGTTAACCGCGCCGTTATCATACAGAATCTGGGCGGTAGCTGGCGTAATCAACACCAGACACAGCAGCGAGAGCAAAAGCAGACGCGTTGTCATAAAATCCTCCCCGTTGACAGGTGCCCTAGCTAGGTTGGTGGAATGAATGCCGCTGAAGGAGCGACGAGGGGACTAATGAGCCGCCTACTTAAGTTGCCTACGGTATTAATAGCGCTCAAGTGGTTGCCAGAAGCTAGAACGAAGGTGCAATTCTGAGGCCGCGCTATCCCTCTGCAAAGAATCCATTCCAAAATGCGGCACTGCAAACTCTTGCGATAAAGTTCTTGCTATTTCCCCATGGTTAGGGACAAAGGCTTTCCAATTCCCGCTTGATTCTCTCTGTGTCTCCGTGCCTCTGTGGTGATCTTACTATTCCGGCTTGATGCCGATCAC
>Ga0182016_10000857_pt1 | contig 37753 bp, 29 predicted proteins | sample 712S2MmetaG_FD_120491 | JGI IMG/M metagenome (GOLD analysis project Ga0182016, IMG submission 120491) | Permafrost microbial communities from Stordalen Mire, Sweden - 712S2M metaG | ecosystem: Environmental > Terrestrial > Soil > Wetlands > Permafrost | place: Sweden: Stordalen | collected...
CCACGATCTGGTCATCTGGTGCGACTGGGGGCGTGCGCTGGAAATCGGGGCCGAGACGTCGGCGCCTGAGATTGCGCAAGTCCAGTTTCAGGACTGCGATGTCATCCGGACGACACACATCGCCATGGACATCCAGTGCGGCGACCGAGCGCTGGTCCATGACATCCGGTATGCGACTATCCGGGTCGAGACCGACGACGTCAGTCCCGCTCCGCGCCTGCAGGGCAGCCGTGACGAGCGGTACCTGGAAGCCCCCCAAGATCATTACGTGCCCGATTTGCTAGTGATCGTGATCTGCAAGAATTTTTACTCGAAAGATGCCGAGCGCGGGAATGTCCGTGAGGTCACATACGCCGACTTGTCTGTCACAGGCAGTCGTGCTCCAAGATCTTTCTTCAACGGCCTCGACACCCAGCACACGGTTCAGGGGGTCACGATCGATAACCTGCGGCTGAACGGGAAGCTCACCCAGACCGCCGCCGAGGCGAACCTATCGGTTGGCCCGTACGTGAGCGGTGTGCGCTTCAGCACGGCCGCGAAATAGCCGGGGGCAGCGGTGTGAAGGGCCGTCTCACAGAGAGAGGCTCCAGTGCCGGTGCGGGCAATGGTGCGATGGCGAACGGCGGCAGCCGCCCAGCGTGACCAAACCAAGTCAGTCATTGCCTTTTCGATATCCTCTTTCGAGAAAGGTTTTTTATCGTATTATCGTACTACGATATTACGCTGATTCATGTCAAAAGGCCCCGCTCACACGGTGGTAAGCGGGGGTAAGCAGCGCCCAGGAGGCGATTCAGCGGCTTCGAGGGATGGCGACACCAACCTGCCTGTCAAGATCATCGTTCCAGCTTTTTCCAACCCCGAATTCAACGAAGCGACTAGTCAAGTGGCCGAAAAAGGGAAAAGATGCGACATGAAAGTTCTTTTTTTCGTCCTCGCACTATTCTACGCCCAGGCACGGGCTATGGATTACGTCGCTGTTTTCAATGCTCCGCCCGAGCATGTGCCGACCGAGGCCATGCCGGATGGTCCGTTGCTAGGCAATGGCGATGTCGGTGTCGTGCTGGCCGGTCCACCGGACATGCAGGCATTCTACATTGGCAAAAACGACTTTTGGACACGCCAGCCAGCCGACGCCCGCGTGATCAACATTGGGCGCATCGAGTTAAGAATTCCAGCATTGAAGGGTGCGACCTACCGGCAAGAACAGGATCTGGCACGAGCGGAGGTGCGCGGGGTTTTTACCAAGGACGGATTGACCGTTCGCACCCGGTCCTGGGTGGACGCTCAGGAGAACCTACTGGTGGTGCAATTGCAATGCGAGGGAGCGCCGATGGCGTTTTCGGTCCGGTCGTTTTCTGGCGGGACGAATACCGCCAAGCCCGACACCGGGACTGAACTTAGGGGCGGCGAAGCGCTCAGGTGGTTCACGCGCAAGGCGGATGAATTGCCGGGGCAAAGCCGCGAAGCGGCCGTGGTGACTGGCGTGGTCGGCGCCCAAGCCCAGGAGGAAAAGCTCAACCCAGGTGTGACGGCCAGCATCGCCACGGCCATTTTAAGTGATCGGGATGCGGTTGATTTTTTGCCGGCGGCCAAACAGTTGGTGAGCGCGTTGACGGAAGAGAAGATTTCCGGGCTGGCGGCACAACACCAGGAGTGGTGGAGGCAATTTTGGGCGCGATCCTTTATCGAGATTCCTGACAAGGAAATCGAGAAGCATTGGTATGGGGCGTTATACGTGATGGGATCATGCAGCCGGCCAGGCAAGGTGGCCCCCGGATTATGGGGCAATTGGCTGACGACTGACCATCCCAACTGGCATGGCGATTTTCACTTGAATTACAATTTCGAAGCCCCCTTCTACTTGGTCTATTCCGCCAACCACGCGGATTTGTCGCTGCCGTTCTACCAAGCGATCCAGGAATCGATCCCCAGCGGGCGCGCCATGGCCCGGCGCCACGGCTGGAAGGGAGTTCACTTCCCGGTCTGCATCGGGCCTTGGGGACTCGCCCCGGAAAACCCGGACGGCGACTGGGGACAGCGCTCGGACGCGGCGTTCGCGGCCTTGAATTTCATCTGGCAGTATCAGTATGAGCGTGACCCGGAATTTCTCCGAACAACAGCTTACCCATACCTGCGCGAGATCGCCGATTTCTGGGAGAGTTACCTCAGGTTCGAGAACGGACGCTACGTCATCGACAGTGACTCCATCCACGAAGGCTCGGGGCCTGACTTTAATCCGCTGCTGTCGCTGGGCTTGGTAAGAACGCTCTTTAAGAACATGCTGGAGATGAGCCATGACCTAGGGGTGGACACGGAGCGGCGTCCCAAATGGCAGCATATCTTGGACAATCTAAGCTCTTTTCCGGTGCAGCAGCGCGACGGCAAAACAGTCTTCCGTTATTCCGAAAAGGGCATGGCCTGGAATGATGGCAACACTCTCGGCATCCATCATATTTTCCCGGCCGGCGCCATTGGCCTGGACAGTGATTCGCAGCTTTTGGAAATATGTCACAATACGATCACCGCCATGAACCGATGGAATGACTACAATGGCTTTTCATCCTGGTATACGGCCTGCGCTCGGACCGGCTATGATCCGAAAATAATCCTGGCGAAGCTGCGCGCGGAGTGCGACGAGCATTCCTTGCCGAACCTCTTGCTCTATTATGGCGGTGGCGGCATCGAAAGCTGCGGCGGTTTTCTTGCGATCAATGAGATGGTTCTGCAAAGCCATGAGGGTGTTCTGCGTTTTTTTCCCTGCTGGCCGAAAGACCAGAACGCTCGCTTTGGCAGTTTGCGTGCGGTCGGCGCGTTTCTTGTCTCGGCGGAATCAAAGGAAGGAGTGATCACGGGAGTAAAGATCCTAAGCGAAAAAGGACTGCCTTGCCGCGTGCAGAATCCCTGGCCCGGCAAGAAAGTCCATCTCGTCCGCCAGGGCCGGATGGAGGAAATTGAGATTGGCGAGCGGTTCACATTCAGCACCAAGCCCGGCGAAAGCGTCGAACTCAGCCCCGAACCGTCAGAGCCCAGCAACCGCAGCAACCACTAGTCGCCGCCTGGATAGGGCAGCGCACCCGGCGTCAACGACTATGTGCTGCAGACCCCCTGTGCTTGGCAGAAAACCCGTCGCGACTGAAAAGCAGATGTCCGCACGGCACGGTGGATATTTTATCGCTCGAGCAGCGGGACGGCACCGATGATGCCTGCCCTCCGCGCGTAAATAGGAACAGTGCAAGGCTTTCTTGCCCCGATGCCTGTGGCAGGGTCAAATGCGCACGCGCCCTTCCTTTAGGCAGCCTGCCGCAGGCAGTGATAATGCAGACCGCCGACCAGAGACATCTCGATCACCCTTCCGCGTTCCGGTGACTCCACCGGCCGCGGAATGGGACTGTCGTGCGAGAGCGCTCGATGCGGGCGTATTTTATGGTAATACTGGAAGTAAGATTCGAGAATTTGTCGCAGCTGCCGTTCATTGAAGACGATCACATGATCCCAGCATTCACGGCGAATTGAGCCCACCAATCGCTCTACGTAGGGGTTCTGCCAAGGAGATCTCGGGGAGATCAGCTTCTGCTTGATGCCGATTCCCTCAATCCGCTGCACGAAGAGCGATCCATAGATCGAATCGCGGTCCCGCAACAAATACTCGGGAGCGGTGTCGTAGGGGAAGGCATTGATGATCTGTTGCGCGGTCCACGCGGCCGTCGGCGCATCCGTAATATTGAAATGAACGATTTTGCGCCGTTCATGATTCATAACGACCAGCACGTAGAACAGACGAGCGGTCGCGGTCGGAACCACATAGAAATCCATGGCGGCAATGCCAGCCGCATGGTTTTGCAGAAAGGTCCACCAGCTCTGCGACGGCTGGCGTCGGCCCCTTGGGCGATACTTCCGGATCGCGGCCGTCGAGGCTTGCAGTCCAAGCTTGGCCAACTCATCTCGGATGCGTGGGCTACCCCAATTCGGGTTGACCGCCCACATCCGGCCGATGAGTTGTTTCAATTCCGGGTCCTTCCCAGGGCGACCAAGCCGCCGGCGGGACTTCCATCGCCAGAACATCCTGAATCCGGCTCGCTGCCAGCCGATGACGGTCTCAGGCCGGAAGCTCATCAACGGAGCTTTCCAATTCGGCCAAGCTCTCTTGAGTATCATCCAGAGCCACCGGTCCCACGGGCGAAGCTTCGGCCTGTGCGCTGGCCGTTTGAGCACCGTGATTTGGTGCCGCAGGGCGAGAACTTCCATGGCCAGTTCGTGTTGAGATCGGAGTAAGAACCTTGGGTAAATCAGAACGGTCCCGAGAATTTCAAACATGACCATCACAGCTTGGTCGCAAATCCTCGCGAATCAATCATTTCGATTCTCGATGGAATTTCTGCCACCCACAGCCCACGCTTATGTGAATGCCACCGGGGCGATTAACTATACTATCTATTTTGAGAATCGCTCCAATGCAACTGCGGCCGCGCAGGAAGTCATTGTTACCGATCCTCTTGATACCAACCTCGATTGGTCCTCGTTCCAGTTTAATCAGATAGGTTTCAACAACGTAACAATTGACGTGCCCCAGGGCCTGCAAGCCTTCAACACCAACGTCAGCGTTTCCACCGATCCCAACCCAGTCCAGGTGCAAGCTTCGCTCAATCCCCAAACGGGGCTTGTTACCTGGCAGATGATGAGCATCGATCCCGTCACCGGCCAACTGGTCGGAGACCCGCTCGCCGGTTTCCTGCCGCCAAATGACTCAACGGGCCGGGGGGATGGGTTCGTTAGTTTCAGCGTCCATCCCAAGAGCGGAGTCGCCAATGGTACTCATATCTGGAATCAGGCCGGCATTGTCTTTGATGTCAATGCGCCACTCCTGACGGACGTGGTCACAAATACCATTGACGCGGGAGCCCCCGCCAGCCGCGTCAATGCCCTGGCTGCCGTCACCCATACTACCAACCTGGTTGTTTCCTGGACGGGCACGGATACGAACTCCGGTGTGGCGGTCTATGACGTGTATGTGGCTGTCAATGGCGGTCCATGGACGCTCTGGCTCAGCAATACGACCAACACCTCCGCCGCCTATTCCGCCAGCTTTGGCAATACGTATGCATTTTACAGCATCGCTTTCGCCAACACCGGCAACGTGGAAGCTTCCAAATCGTCCGCCGACACGGCCACCCAGGTGCTGCCCGTGATACCTGCTGGAACCTATTATGGCTTGATCTGGAATACAAATAACATCGCCCCGGCCAGTTCGGGCTTGCTGACCCTGAGCATCACCGCCCAAAGCAAATATACCGCCAAGTTGCAATTGGGTGGCGCCACTTACTCACTCAGCGGCGTTTTCAATGAGTACAACATCGCCACGAACCTTGTCAAAAACGGTAAGAAATATCTCGTCGCCCTGCAATTACAGGTGAATGCGAATGACCCAGACTTGATCACGGGGTCGGTCATCAATTTGGCGGAGGTTGGGACAGGGGAACAAACGTGGACGGCAGACATTACGGCTGACCGTGCGATATTTAATACGAGGACAAATCCAACTCCGCAAGCGGGCAACTACACAGTGGTGATTCCAGGAACGAACGCAAGCTCAACCCTGCCAGAGGGAGACGGCTGTGGCACACTCAGCGTGAGCAGGGCGGGAACGATCCTCTTTACATGGTCGCTGGCGGACGGAACCAAGCTCAGCCCGTTGTCGTCCCAGATTTCCAAGCATGGCCAATGGCCGCTCTATGTTCCCCTCTACGGCAACCAAGGTGTGCTTGTGAGCTGGATCACCTTTACCAATGCCCAAACCTTGGGCGGCGATTTGACTTGGATCAAGCCGCCATCGGATGCGCATTATTATCCGCTGGGATTCTCCAGGACGGCCGTGGCCTTTGGCAGCCGTTACTATTTGCCGGGAAAAGCCACGAATGTTTTGGGGCAGACCTCCACACCGCTGACCCTCACACTGGAGGGCGGCAACCTAGGGCAAGTACTGACGAAGCAGTTTACTCTCAATGCCAAAAACGGGGCCGTGGACGCGAACGGCAAAAAGGTGAATTTGGCCTTCACGCCGGCTACCGGCCTGTTTAACGGCAGTCTCCCCGACCCGGATGTTCCCGGAAAGACCATACCTTTCATCGGTGTCGTGCTGCAGAGCCAAACTAACGGATATGGCTATTTCCTAGGCACCAATCAGAGTGGCGAGTCAAGTCTGGAGCCGTAGTTCTCGCGATCCATGCTCGTTCAAATTTGGCCAAAGATTGCCTTAAAATCCGCCCTGGGTCATTGCCTCCGAGTCTGCGGAAAATTTACTCTGTCAAACGCCAGCTATGGCGCAGAAGGAAATGCCAGCCTATTTACTGGCGCACAACTTAGTCCGCTGTGTCATGGCCGAGGCGTTGGCGCGCTATCAAGTAAAGTTGGAGCGGGTCAGCTTCAAAGGCACCGTGGTCGCATTGCGCCAGTACACCGCCGCGATGGGGCAGGCCCACAGCCGCAAGAAGCGCCGGCAATTATGGGATAATCTCCTACGGAAGTTAGCCCGTGACTTAGTGCCAGTGCGGCCTGGCCGCCGCGAGCCTCGCGCCATCAAACGGCGACGGAAGCACTTCCCGTTGCTTACCCGCCCACGGCATATTTTTGAAGATCGGCTCACGTGGGACCGCTGAATGCGCGCCAATAAATCGAGGGCTTAACTGAGTGCCATTCGACAGTTTGCCTACAAAAAACGGCTTGAAGGACTTACAACATTCCTTTTGACAGATGAAACCTAAAGACCAAGTCAAGGACCAGGCCACCATTCTTGAATATTTTTGGCCGCGTGTGGCGAAGCGCGCAGGAAACCACCCGTTCGGAAGGCGTTTTCTTGGGGGAGCGGGTGCGGATATAGGAGTGGAAATTGAACCAGACGGCGCGGCGGAAAGCAACGGCCAGGTAATGGAGCAATCCTTGGGTGATCAGGGCCAACTGGATGTGGCGTTCGCAGGCTGCCAGCTTACGACGAACGGCTTGGCGGTAACTCTCCGATTGGCGATGAGGGTGTTGCGGCCCGTCCCCGCGCCGCATCGGCTGCATGTCTTGCATCCAGAAGTGATAGCAGCCCGTTAAGGTGCGCTGTGACAAAGGCGCACTTTAACGGGCTGTTAGCGGATTTTTCTGTTCTTGGCCTCGAGAATCCAACCGCAGCCTATCGGCAACGAAACTCCATCGCTTCAGCATGTTCGTCCTGCCCCCAGCGCCGTCAGTTCAACTTCGCCATGAACCAATATTGGAGCTGTAAAAGAAAAGCGATTGGGTGTTAGGCTGGAGGGCGGAACGGACCTAAATGGGTGCCGCCTCCAGATCGCATGAGAAAATGCCGGATACTGATTACGTTATTCACCGCCTTGAGTTTGGCCCGCTTGGCTGCCGAGGACCAAGTTGTCATTGAAAGCACCTCCGCAAAATACACGATCTCCGCTGAAGGAAAAAACCTGGGTTTCGTTGACCGTGCGACTGGCACAGACTATTTGCATCGAGAGCCTTTGTCAGCCTGCGCTCTGGTTCGCCGGGGCGGCAAGGAATATCCATCAACTTCGGCCGCGCTGACCAACAACCATCTTGTGCTGAGCTTTGGCGATGCCGGAATCCGGGCGGTAATCAAGGTGGAACCTCAGACCTCCTGGATTCGGTTGACTGTGGAATCGGTCGAGGGTGCCGGCATAGAGTCCATCGTGTTCTTGAATGTTCCTCTTACCCTCGAAGGCAAGCCCGGGGAAGCCTTCGGGGCCTGCGCGCTTTCACTGAACCTCTTCACGCGCGTGGATCAGTTGCCCGCCCTGCAAAGCGAACTCCGGGCGTCCGCCTATCAGAAGTTCGGCATCGTCGGGGCCAAGATAGCCCTCGTTGGCGCGCCCCCTGGGAAAATGCTGGCCGCGCTCAAGGAGGTGCTCTTGCGAGGTGACGAAATGCCGCTTTGCCAAGTCGCCGGGCCGTGGGCTCAGGAGGTTCCTTTCAACCATGGCTCTTACTTCTTCAACTTTGGCTCGCTGACGGGAGCGACGGTGGACGAGTGGATCGAGATGGCCCGAAGCCTTGGTTTCACGCAAATCGATAATCACGGCGGCAGCTCGGCTTTTTTCCGCTTCGGCGATTTCGAACTCAACCGCCAGAACTGGCCCGACGGATGGGAAAGCTATCGTCCGATCGTTGCGCGCCTTCATGCGGCTGGGGTTGATTCCATCTTCCACACCTACGCTTTCTTTATCGACAAGCACTCCAAGTACGTCAGCCCGATTCCTGATCAGCGGCTGGATGCCTTCCGCACCTTTACACTGGCGGCGGACGTGGATGCCGATAGCGACGCAATCCCAGTCAACGAGTCCACCGCAGGGATAACTACGGTCACCGGGTTCTTCGAGCAGAACAGTGTGGTGCTCCACCTGGGCGATGAACTGGCCACTTTCGGAGGTGTCAGCAGTGGTCCTCCCTGGCGATTTACCGGAGTCAAACGGGGCGCGTTCGGGACCAAGGCCGCGCCCCACGCAAAAGGCGCCTCGGCCCGGCACATCAAGGAGTGTTTCGGACTGTTCGTCCCCAACCCGGAGTCCTCCCTCTTTGAGGAGATCGCGGCCAACCATGCGGAGGTCGTTAACCACTGCAATTTTGACGGCATCTATTTGGACGCGATCGACGGCGCCTCGATCCTGCGGGGCGAAGACGAGAGCTGGTACTGGGCGGCCAAGTTCGTCATGGAGATTCAAAAGCGCCTGAAGAAGCCGGTGGGGATGGAGATGAGCGCGATGTGGCACCACTTTTGGCAGTACCGGACGCGCTGGCAGGCTTGGGACTATCCCCGGCGCGGCCAGAAGCGATTCATCGATTTGCACGCTGAGGCCCTCAATGGCGGGCTGCTCCTGCCACTGCATCTGGGCTGGTGGAATTTCGCCACGTTCGACCCGCCGCAGGTCGAGCCGACCTACCCAGACGCCATCGAGTTTCTGGGGGCAAGACTGGTCGGTTGGAATGCGGGAATCTCCCTAACCGGCGGGGTGGATCGTGAGCAACTCCGCAAAATCCCCCTGTTTCGCCGGGCGGTGGAAACGCTCCGGGCATGCGAGCAAATCCGCCAGGCCGGAACGCTGGATGAGGCGGCCAAAGCGAAACTCAGGGAATCTGGCAGCGAATTCACACTCATCACTGATGCAGCAGGCCACCGCCGATTCCGCCGATCGCATTCTGAAGCGCACACTGCGGATTTGTCCGAGCCGTGGACGCTCTCTTGGTCGGTGACGAACCGCTTCGCCGACCAAGTCATGAAAGTGCGCATCGAGGCTCTGATGTCCTGCACCTCCAACCGAGAACGTGGAGCCATTGTCATTGGCAATCTCGGGAGCGATGAGGCGTGGAAAGCAAGTGCCGCCCAAGGCGTGGTCGTGTCTTTGGCCACCAACACGAGCCGTGGTCGCGCCGGAGCACGCCTAATGGCTACAAACACTGGCAAAATCGAGCGTCGCGCCGCCTGGGGCAGCTATCGCAAAGAGTTCGCGCCGCCCTTGAACTTAAAGCAGCAGCAAGCTTTGGGTCTGTGGATTGAAGGGGACGGCTTAGGAGAAGTGATCGCCATTCGCCTTGAAAGCCCGCAACACCTGGCCTTTGGCGCCGTTGCCGATCGCTACGTCACCGTCGATTTTACAGGCAGGCGCTGGTTCTCCCTGGTGGAGACCGAATCGGACCGCTGGAGCGACTACACCTGGGGCGGTGGCAAAGGGATCTACACCGCCTATCGTGAGACGATTGATTTTAGCGCCGTGGGGTCATTGTCAATCTGGTGCCAAAACCTCCCGCCAGGCACGGAGGCCAAATGTGACATCGGTCCAATCGAGGCATTGCCGATGCTGCCTGGCACACTTCAGGACCCAGCCATCACCATGAATGGAGTTACCGCGGTGTTGCCCGGAGAGATTACATCGGGCGGTTGGGTGGAATGCAACGGGCCGCAGGACTGCACCCTCTATGACTCCAACGGAGCGGTCCTCGGCAAGCCCTCCTTGCCAGGCAAATTGCCCGTTCTTCGATCCGGACAGAACCAGGTGCGGTTTTCTTGCTCTGCCCGCGAAGGGCTGGCCCCGCGTGTCAAAGTGACCGTTTTCGCCCAGGGGGAAGACCTCTAAACTCGCAGATTAAATGGATTTCGCCAATGATGATGCAACCCACCGACAGGTGGCATCCCGATCAGCTTACCGCGCTCCGGCGACTCCACCGGCCATGGAATTGTCCTCCAGATTGCGCGCGGGAATAGCCGAGGGAGCAGCAACCATTACCAGGGGTGAAACCCTTGGAGCCCCGGCCTGCCGGCCCTATAACCGATTGAGGCCGGAGGGGGAATTGCGCCTTCGCCATCGTGGAATCGATCAGAGCCACGTTGAGCGTGCGGTCATTTTTGGAGTTCGACCAACCAGACATTCCGGTAGCGGACGCGGTTGCCGTGGTCCTGCAACTGCAACGGGCCAGTGGCCGCGTTGGCTGGCGGCTTGCCGGGTTCGTGGCCAGCCGTCGCCCCATCGATCGGGACATCGTCCTGCACTTTTATCCCGTTGTGCTCCACCGTCACGCGGGCCTTTTCTTTGACTGAGCCGTCGGGATCCATGCGTGGGGCCCGAAAAGTAATGTCGTAGGTCTGCCATTGTTCCGGGGGGAAGCTGGCGTTGACTTTGGGTCGAGTCTGGCTGTAAATCGCAGCGCAGTCGCCCGCCGACGGCACCAAACCGAAGGAGTCGAGCACCTGGACTTCATAGATGTTGTTGATAATGACACCGCTGTTGGCCCGCCCCTGGCCAAAACTGTCAGCCATCAATGGCAGCCAGAACTCCACGTGCAACCTGATGTCGCCGAAGCTCTGCTTCGTCCTGATCGAGCCTTTGCCGGGATCGCATTGCAGGCTCCCGTCGTCCTGGGGTTTCCAAGGCCCGCCGTTCCAAGCCGCCGCGTCGGGCGCCTTGTCCGGCGCAAAAGGCAGCAACACCACAGCCCCCGGCGGCGGCGGAGCGCCTTCGGCGGGAGACTTGCGCATCGTCTTCCGCAATTCCACGCCCATGCCGTAATAACCCGGGTCGGCCACGAGCTTGTCGCCCTCAATTGTGCCATGCCAGCGAGCGGCATTGGCCCGTCCGAACAAGTTGACCTTCGCGCCCTGTTGGACGCCATAAATCTCGAATTGGGCAGTCGGTTCGCCCGGCCTAAGCGGCTCAGCCTGGACTACCACACGATAGTAGCCAGGACCCTCGGCGATCACGCTGGCTGTGGCCTTGGTGGTCTCTGATTGATCAGCCCGGTAAGTTCCCTCATAGGCCCCCATAAAGGCATCTTGTGCCCAACCGAGCCCGGGCAGTATCGCCCCGGCAACAATGAACATCCATTTCAACCTGCATTGCGTTTGCATAAATCTCTTTCTCCTGGGTTTGTTCCCCAAACGTCCGATCTGAGCCGCAGCGACTAGGACGGCGGCGATCGGTGTTTCTGCGGGATCCATATTCAGCATGTTAAGGCTTCTCTGTCTTGGGTCAACAAAAAGCAGGCGCAACGAAGGAGACCCGGAAATGGCTCCTCGGCCAGCGCTGGAACCTCCGGCGGCAAAGCATTGGTGTTTTTTGATTCGAGTCCCACAGCCCACTGCCAAAACTGAATCCCAGGGAAAAAGCTCAGCGGAAGAGCAAGAGGAAGGAAGCTCCGTTGTTCGGGAAGGAATTTCATTGAAAGCCAATCCGCTGTCAGCTTGGACAGCGTGACCAATGCGAACGAGAGCGCCCAGTCAGACGGAGCGCGGAAAGTAAAAATCGTAGATTCCGCCCGGCAGCCGCGCGGAGCCGCAAACCGCAATGCGTCAAACCTATTGAATCCGCCAAAACTCGAACGGAATTAAAGTTGTCAATAGTGCTTGCGGCCTTCATGCACGGCTCCTGGTTTTTCTTCCATTGGAAGGCGCACCACGGCCTTGGTGCCCGAGACCAGAAGCGCCCCGGGTTTTTCCCTCTGGCATCTATGACTTGGGGCGCAATGCCGACTCGTTCACCTCCGCACCGACGATGCTTCCGTGATCTTGAGACTCAGGTTGCGCACTTGCATCGCCACATCGAAGGTGCCGGGCAACTCCCAGCCCATGTTCATGCCGCCGATCGTGTAATCGGAAAGATCTTTTGAATCCTTCAAAAAGCCGCGCGCCCAAGCCGCGTCCAAAGCCGCGCGCATCAAAGGCAGCAAATCCTTGTCGATTATAACCCAAGCGCCGTCCTGCGCGCTGGTGGAAGTGAATTCCTTGCCGTCTGGCGTGAAAATGAACTTCGCCGTCCCGCCAAAATCCTGCTCCTTAAAGGCTTTTGGGAAGCGACTCCGATTATCATAAATCGGCACCCCAAACCAGGCCAAGTCGCCGTAGCCGGGGGAATTCAGATTGCGATTCTGCAACGTGAAAAAAATCTGAAACTGCGCCGCGTGCAAATTGGGGGTATAATCGTTTGTTTGCAACAATCGCGACCAAAGCACCCTAGCTTCGACATGCAGCTTCACCGCTCCGAGAGGCAAGATGAAAGCTGGCGGCGCAAACTCCTGCTCCACGAGCAAATGCACCCATGGTTCGTTTGGCGACTGGCGAGAGTGCGCGTACTCCGCTCCGGCATTAACGGCCAACGACAAATCGGCCGACGCGGTGCCGGATGCGCCGAGAATGACGATTTTGGCAGCATTGCTGTAAATCAGCGCCCCCGCCCTCGCAACGCCATTAGACCCAAGCGGCAACCGACTGTTCCATTGCGAAAGGGTCCACAGCGGCGCCGCGGAACCGTCCAAACCTTTCAATTCTCCGTAACGCACCTGTCTGCCAGGGTGCGGATTCGACAAGACAAAGCCACGCTCAAAATGGCTGTCCCGAATCAGCTCTCTCTCCGACTGGGAAAGCGCCGGCATGGCTGCAAAGACCAGAACGATAATAGGCCCAAATGCGGAGATGCCAAACCGGATTAAACCCGTCCTCACGCAGTATGATCGGAGAATAAACACCGGGATTTTAAACATTTCTCCGAAGCATTTCTTCCGTATTTACCTCTCCTGGCCAGGCCAGCGGATGTTACTCATTGGTTCCGTTCTTGAGGCGAGTTACGCACTCGCGCCGCACGGTAAAATTGGCGAACACGCGCTCTCTCCTCTTCCAGTTCCAGGACGCCGATGGACCGCACCATCTCGCTGATCTTGATCTTGGGGTCATTGGACCAAAAAATGCCGCAATCCTCGTCCTCATAGTAATGGAAACCCACCTTGTCGCCGTAAGCTTGGCGCAGGGCTTCACCATTGCGCAGCTTTGAACTCCATGGAAGCAGCGCGTAACTCAAGTCCAGCTCGTGGACCAGGATGCTTTCTGGCGGTTTGATCTGGGCGGCGATCTTGCCCGTGGGTTCGAAAATGGAAGCATTGTGACGCCAAGTGCTGGAGACGATGTAAAAGCGATGCTGCCGTGCCCGGGCCGCCGGTTGCGACGTCTGCGGCGACTGGGTGGGCCAGGCGATGAGTTCGGCTCCGCGACGTTCCAGTTCCGTCCATCCTTCCTCAAATTCCATGTCGTAACAGATCTGAATCCCAAGTTTCCCGAAATCGCAGTCGAACACGGGCAGGGCGTCGCCAGGGGTGGCACCGCCTTCCATGGTTCCGGAATCGAGCGAAACAACCAAATGAATTTTGCGGTAGGCGCCAACCACTTCACCTTTGCGCCCGACCAGGATAGCCGCATTAGAGCATGCGCTCTTCGCCTCTGATTCCAACAGATAACTGGGGACTACGATATAACAATTGTGCTCCCGGGCCGTTCGCGCGAACGCTTCTTTGATTTCTCCGTCGAACGGCAACGAGTGGGCCAAAGCGCTGCCATTTGCTTCGCCACTAACGGCCGTTTCAGGGAGAATGGCGAGATCGAGACCACGCCCATATCTGCTTTTGGCTAGCGCGGCCATTTGCTCCACCATCAGCGTCAACTGTTTGAGGCGATTCTGCAGGCCCGGGGACGGCCCCCAAAATGACTGCATAGCCGTGCCGACGACAACTTTGCGCGGCGGCGCATCCGAGGTGGTTCTAATGGCTGTCGCCTCCGGGGTGGCAAGGGCCTGAACAGAGTGAAGCGCCGCAAAGCTACTTGTGGTCGCAAGAAATGTTCTTCTATTCATTTGATTGCCAATCGCAAACCTCTCAGTCCGACCCGGCTTTAGCCTCGCTCGGCCGGGTTGCACAGTCAAGCCGCCGTTGGGATAGCGTTTCGAGATCTTGGTGTCGCGCGACTGATTCTTGCTGTTTCTTGCCTCCAGGCGTGATTATTGATTAGCCTATGTCTCAGGTTAGGCGGGGGCTTTGGAAGTGGGAGGAAAAGCTCGAGTCTTTACAATATTCCTGTAACCCCGAAGCCGAGCGCGGCGTTAAGGTAAAAGTGACGAGTGATCCATGATTCATGACGGAAGGCGAGTTCGATTTAGCGGCGTGCCTCGCGTCGGTGCTGGAGCACGACGAGGAAGCCGCCCGCGCTCTCGTCGAGCGGCTCTGCCCCCAAGTTATCCACATTGTGCGCCGCCATCTGCCCAAGCGTGCAGCGGAGCAGGACCTCGCTCAGGAGATCTTCGTCAAGCTCTTTGCCCGGCTGCCGGATTACCAGCCACAGCCGGCTGTGCCCTTCGAGCACTGGGTATCGCGGCTAGCCGTGCGCACTTGCCTCGATGCCCTTCGCGCCGAGAAAAGGCGTCCGGAACTGCGTTGGGCAGATCTGCCGAAGGAGCAAGCGGATTGGTTGGAGTACATGATCGCCGACGACTCCGCGCCGCCGGAATCCGATGCGGCCTCGGCGCGAGAACTCCTCGGTCGGCTCCTCTCCCAACTCAAGGCCGAGGACCGCTTGGTCATCACCTTGTTGGATCTGGACCAGAAGTCAGTGACGGAAATCAGCCAACTGACCGGCTGGAGCAAAGCACTGGTCAAGGTGCGCGCTTTCCGCGCACGTCGGAAGCTGCGAAAAGTGGCAGAGATTTTCCAGAAAAGACACGTGTATGAAAGAATTTGACAAGAGATGGCAGATTTGTGTGGCAAAGGCGCGGCAGGCGGCGCCGCGTCCCGAGAGCCTTCCGCTCGGATTCGCGATGCGCGTCCTGAGCCAAAAGCGCCCGACGATGGAAAACGGACTTGAGGTTGTCTGGGAAAGACTGGCCATGCGCTTGATGGCTGCTATGGCTGGCGTGCTCCTGGTTTGCGCTGCCCTCGATCTGCCGAATCTTCGCGCCGCCCCATGGCTCAAGCCAGGAATTGAGAACACCGTCTGTCAAGTCGTTTGGAAGTTATGAACCGGCTTCCCCATTTGAAAATCCTCGCCTGCCTATTGGCCATCGTCCTCATGAGCGGATCGGCTGGATTCATGATCGGGCACAAGGTGGCCTGGAGCGAAATGGCCCGCCGCAACAACCTGGAGAACTGGAACGAACATGTGGCCCGTGAATTTGAGCGCATCGTCAAACCCAGCGTTGAACAAGATACGCGCATCCAAGCGCACCTGGACCGGGCCGTGCGAGAATTGGAGGAAATCCGGCTCCAGACAATTGGCCGAAGCACGAACGTGATTTGGCACCTCGTCGCCGACGTTGAACGGGAACTGACTCCCCAGCAACGGTTGGCCTTCGAGGCCATGAAACCCAAACCTGCCGATTTGACCTTAGACGTCCTCAAGGTCAAGCCGGTTTCGGAATCGGGCCCGTGACCTTCTCGCCGAGAAGCCGGGCGCAGGGCACCGCTTGCTTCATCGTTAGTGGTTTTCGCGATTGACACATGGTGCGGCGAGCACGCTCCGGCGCCGCCCCGGGATTGGCGAATATGGCCCACCATTTCAACGGCAGGCCCGGGTGGAAAGAGGTGCCAAGCCCCGATGGGACAGTCCGAAAAGCTCGTGCTTCATCTCGGTGGGAGGCGTGTTTCTCCCGTCCCTCCCTTATCCCCAATAGAATTCTGGTGGTGATCGTAATTACAGTCATTCTGGCTTCCTGAGAAAAATGAAGGGATCAGGCGCTTAAGGCCTGATCCCTATTTGATTGGCAGGAGTTGGCTTCTGACCGACCCTCACTGGCGCATCCTCTAACGGGCGATCACAGTTGGCTTTCGGTCACCTTGAATTTGGCCTCGTATTTGCCTAGGATTTTCAACGTGAGTTCGCCGGAATCACTCTCGCGGTCTGCGTCCATATCCAACGGGACGCCTTGCTTGACCTCGACCTGCTTGAGCGCCACTTTGAAGAGCGGTTCCTTGTCTTTGCCAAAGACCAACAATTCCATCCCACCTGAGTCGGTTCGCCGCACGCCCAACGCACATTGAGGCACCCTGTAGGTTTCGTTATCATGTTTGATAGTCGCCAGGCGCAGCTTATCTCCGGGGATGGCCTCGCCATTGCTCATCGGAACCAAGCGGAGCAGCCAGAGTTGCCCGATTGGAGTAATGCCGTCACCTGCTTTGGCCAGATTTTCCAAGCTCAGCGTGGCCTCGGGCAGGACCATGCCGCCGAATTCACCGTCTCGCAACACGACTGGCTGGGTGAGATCCACGCTGCTTGGGATAGGAGTCTCGCGCAGTTGTTTCAGATCAGTCCCGACGATCGCTGCGTAGTCCAAGGCTTCACTGTGGGAGAGGCGATCTTGGGCGTGGCCAAGCTGGAGCGTCGTGATCAATGTGAGGGCGATAATTGTCTTTTTCATGCTTTCAATCTTTGTATTGTCGGTTTCATTCACTGAATCGTTAGCCGATCAGTTCATCCTTCCTAACGCCGCGGAAGGCCTCATGGTTACAAGAGCCTGAAAACCGTCATTGTAAAAACCCGTCGAAGGTATCATTCAACTTCCACCTGCCGCAACTGAACAAGTTGGTCCCCGGTCCTTTCCAGGAAAATCCGTCCACCTCCCGGCTCGGCATTGCCGATTTAATCGGAGCAGAGCACATCGGCAGAGATCGTATTTCTGAAGCGTACCAGCCACTGGATCGTCGGTTGTGGACGGGGGCGGTACAAGGCCATCCACAGACTCAAAGTAACGGCAGGAAGGTCCTACCCTTTGGTAAGTCAGCGAGTCCAGAGTCGACTTTTAAGTTTGAGATGGCTGCGCCAAACCATAAGGGTTGGCAGCAGCACTATCAGAGTCATAATCCAAGGATAAAGAAGATCAGCAAGATGAGGATTGTGGAGATTGATTGTCTTGTTGGAAATCCCAAACGTTCCGCCGATATTCGAGAGGCTGCCCAGGAAAAACAGAGACCAGCCGGTGGGATTCTCTCCCGCACCTCGTGCTTTGACGATGGGCATGATCCCCATTCCATCGACTAACAGCGCCAGGGCAAAGGCATACCAGGCTGAGTGAAATATCCACCAGAGCAGTAGGCCGGCGAATGCCAATCCCAGGAAGACACGATCCGACATGGCCCACCCTCCTTGACCGTAGAATATGGAGAGGGCAAGAGTGACCGTTGCGCCGATGGCGTAGGCCAATGCTTGCCAGATGGCGAAGGTTGAGGTGTTGACCTTCATCGTCAAAAGAATAATCCATGAAGTGGTAATCCAAATAATCCAGCTCGCACGTTTGGGTTTGCATTTGCTTCCGTCAGTGTCGGGTTTGCCTCGGTCGTTAATAATGGCGTAGATATACGGGAAATAGGCAAGGATAGAAATTATCCCGGCCAGATAACCGAAGGTTTCTGAATGCAAAGGTGTCAAAAAATGCATGCAACCGCTCGGATTTATGCTTTCAGCAACCCTCCCGGGCGCTTACGGCGGCGGATTTCCGCCACCAATTATTCGTTTCTCGGAGTTCCTGGTCAATCGAGCCCGTGATATAGGCGGATAAAGGTCTCGATTCCCCGGGCCAGAGTCAATCAGGGAGCGGCTGGCACCCAGCACTACCCTGCCCGGTTACCACACGAGCCTCGTTGCCTCTCGCCGAGTCATCGATTTAGTTCCGCGTTTTGCCATTGTTCGCGTCGAGGCTTTCAACAGAGCGGGTTTGTTTCTCAAATTGACGTTCAATGGGTCTCCTTTTCAATGCAAGGCGCGACTTTCTCAACCCAGCAAGCGGCATGCAAACGCAAGCCGGGTCCGCTGAAGTGAACACCTCTGCCGCCGTTTTCACGGAGTGGCCCCTTGAGCGCGTCTGTATCCGGCCCTTCGAACGCAATGTGATCCCGCCACAAGGAAGCCTGCGCGGTGCGAATCTCGGTCGATCCCTCATCGCCCGGCACGTGATAGCTGACCTGGGCCACAAACCAAGGGACTTCCCACCCGGCCATTCGCCTCGACTCTCGGATAATTCTCTCCAGGTAGTCCCGGTAAAGCGCACCCGGCAGGGTGCGAGCGGAGTCTGTCTGGTTCGCATCACTTTCGCCCTGATGCCAGAGCACGCCGCGGCAACCATGAGCCCCGAGCTGTTTGATAATGGCTGCCAATCTGTCAAAAGCCTGGCCATTGCTTTCCCAACCGCCGTCGGGTAGCTGCCGCACACGGTTCATCAATGTCGGCGGGTTGGGAAACCGCACCCCAATTGGCAACCACTCGCGCACGCTCGTGGCGCCGATCCCGCACGCGATGATTCCCACGGGTACGTTGAAGCGCCTCGAAATCGCATCGCCGAAGGGCGGCAAAAAGCTGCCACCGTTTCCGCTCGCGCCGGGTTGGGGATCATTGCAAAGTTGCCAGTGTTGACCATCGAAAGCAGCAACTCGGCCGGACGTGGAGGTTTGCCTCTCTTCGCCGTGATTGGCGGCATTAGACTGCCCAGCGACAACAAATACTTCCCCGACGCCCAAATGTTCGATGGCAGTTTGGGCAACAACCTCGCCGTGACGCGCCGCCCGCACTTCGAGTTGATACCACCCCCCCGCCGGCGCCTTGATCGTCGCTTGGAAAGACCCGCCGGCAAACGTGGCCGCGAGTCTGCGCCATTTGGACAGCTTTCCGTTTGCGACCATCCGAGCCTCAAGACGGGTGTCTTTTGCATTTATGTCGGCGAGACTTCCGCGAATGACAAGGTCGCCACTGGCCGCAGTTTGGCGTTGAATGACTTGATAGTCCGACGGCGCGGAAAGCGTCAGAACGGTTGCGCTTGGTGAATCTAGCGCCGTGAGGAGAAGAATGAGCTGGATTAACAGAGCTTTTAAAAACATTTCGATCTCGATGCGAAACAATGTCATCTTCGCCGTCACGATTTAAAAATCAAGCTCAGGTCTGCAGCAATCGTTTTCAACACTGCTCGCAACTAGCCGTCCGTAATGTGGTTACCCGCAATGGCGGTAGGTCCCCCGCCTTGGTCGAGCGCGCTCTTACGCTTATCCTGACGCTACCGCCGCTGGCTCTCTCCAGATGAATTTCCGCACCATACCGGCAGAAGTGGGCTGAATGTCGGCAAATTTCGCTCGGCGTCCCTCTATGTCCAAATCGCTGTTTCGTTGTATCCATCTTGCATCAAACTAGTTATGGAGAGGCGAATCCACAGGACAACGATTGGTACGTGTATTGCTCTGAGTCCGTTGATGTAATATGACACGCAAAGTCTCACCGCTCCATGCGATGCTTTTGGCGCTTGGCGCTACGCTTGAACGCAAGGTTCGGGCGATGTCGAGCGCCCAAGTCCCCCAGGGTTACCAGGATCAGACCGGCTTCCATTTCGGAGTCGAAGTCGCTGGCAAGGACGCGGGATTATCACCATCCGTTGCCATGACCATGCAAAACCGGTATCAAGCGGATTCTGACCCAAAAGGACGGGCCGCTTGAGCGTGCGCGGTGACATTCTCGATTGCTACCGAATTCTCGAGGTTGCACCGGAATCCGGTCCGGCGGAAGTGAAACGCTCGTACCGCGAGTTGGTCAAAGTATGGCATCCAGATCGATTCGCCCACGACCCAAGATTTGCGAAAAGAGCCCAAGAGAAGCTGAAGTTAATCAACCTCGCCTATGCGCGCATCTGCACGGAATCGAAGGAATCAGCGAGGAATGCCAGGTGGGAGCCTCCACATCAAGCGCCAAAGGAACCGCCTCGGGAAGCACCAAGAGCAGCACAAGGATGCTCTCTTCAATCGGGCCCAACCGCGAAGCGCAAGGGCGGACTGGTTTTCATTCAAATCGGACTAACGATAGGAGCAGTCGCAGGAGCGGTGCTGACATTTGATATAGTTGGGTGGTGGTGTGCGCAAGCTGTGGGTTACACTGCACTGCCCACGCAAGCCACACCACGAGACCAAATCCCCAAAGAGGTAGTCCGACCGCCACCGAAGAGCGACGAGCCTGTTTATAGTGAGGCCGAGCTCCTGGATATTTGGCAGGAGCGTCTGAGACCTTCGAACCCAAAGGTCAACACGTCCGCGCCAACACGCCCACCCGAGAACGATGCCACAAATAGAACAGCCGCTTCTCCTTTCGATAAAGTCCTGCAGCCAGGAAATGAAAACACGGCCCCCCAGTTTTCGGCCGCCGAAAAAGTGCTGGTCAGCCGCAACGATTTCACAGTTGCTGCGACGAAAGACCAAGTCATTACATTTCCGAGAGCAAACATGAGCCCGAGCACAACTCCAGCTCGAATCGACGAAGAAAAGCAGAAAAAGGATTTTGACGCAATTGAACCCCGAACCGAGCTTCAAGCGACGCCGCAAATCGAACCACCTGAGGCAGTCGGGGCAAAGGCGGAAACTTGGCCTGATGCAGGTTCGTACTTTGTCAAAGATTTGGTAAAGCTCGCTGAGGCGAGAATTAGCGAAGGCAACATCTTGCTTTATGCCAGGCGGAATCGTCTGGTCAGTCCTATTGCCGGCGAGGAAGAAGTTTTTCTCCGGCAGCACGGCGTTCCGAAGTCGGTCATACTTGCCGTATCGGCGCCTAAATTTCCTAACATGACATCTCCGAGACGCTCAGTAATGGTGACCGGCCCCGCAAATCCCACATCACACCAAGGATTTTCCTCCGAAGTGACGCCTTCGCCTGGAACTGTGATGAGAATGGGCTTCCACGCAAGTTCGCGGACGGTCCGGCAGCGCCCGGCAGCGCCGCCCCACAACAATAACCCAAAACGATAGTGTCCCGCCTCACGTCGGCACCCCTCTGCCTAGCAGCCTGGTTTTTGTCTGCGATCTGGCGCATTGAAAAACTTGATTACCGCGCCCACGGATGGAACAGCAACCAAGCCTGAACCCCCGCACACTAGCCCTGCTTCTTTTCCATCCTGTTTCGCGACAGGCGGGGTTTTTACCAACCAAGGTTCTTCCATCTCGAGAGGCAAGCTTCAAAATTGAGTATGGGTGCTCGCCAATCATGCCGTTGATAAGTGCTTTTCCAGAGATACTGCTAAAGCACAGACCCCCTGCCGCCAACCATTATTCGCGCTGCCGCGTCACGCCCTCCAACTTTCAGTTGCAATCCGCCTCGGGCTGATCCCACTCTGGAAAGATCTCCTTCGGCAACTGGCCGCGTTGAATGAGATCCCGCAGATCGCGGATGATGGTTTTGCGCGAAACATTGTGTTCCCGGGCCAGCGCGGAAACGTTGGGACGTTCACTCGTACCGCGCAAGAGTGTGAGCAGATGATGCTGCCGGGCGAGGCGCTCGGTGAAACGGCGGTCGGGTTCGGACGCGTTTATTTTTTCGGCGCGTTCGAGCGATTGCAGGGTGCGCACCGCTTCGCCCAGACCACAGTCGGTTAACGCGATTTCCACGGTTCGTTCGAGATCGTCCAAGTCGACCGGCTTTTCGAGAAAGTAATGCGCGGCGCGCGGCCCTTGCAGCGCCTGGAGTTGTTGCCGAACGTCTAAAGAACCGCTGATGATGATGATCGGCACATGCGCCGCGAGTTCCTTGAGTCGCGGCAGAAAATCAATGCCTCGCTCACCGGCGCCGAGTACATGATCGAGCAGGATGAGGTCGGGCACGGACTCCTTCACGGACTTCAGCGCCGCCGTGCCGGTGGCGACACAGGTCAATCGATACCCGCGCAATGCCTTGGAATACAGGCGGAGTTGTTTAGGGTCGTCCTCGACGATCAAGATCGTGGCGATCACGCTTTCAGCCATCATCATTTGTGCGTTTTATTGTAAGGCCGCCCGTTGCCACCAGGAAGTGTGCCTCTGGCGCACAGGCGCGCGATGGATGCACGATCCAAATCCGACCGTTCGGCACATGGCCAAACAGAAACTGGCTGCGCCGCCAAGTTATTCCAGGAAATCTCCGTGTAAAGACAATTTGCAAAACATGGATTGATGATCCGTCTCCCACGCGCGCCTCAGATTTCAGGCGTGGGATTTTTTACCGCCTTGGCGGCTGGCAAGAAAATTCTGAAAACCGCGCCGCCTCCGAGCGGTGATTCCACGGCGATACCAAGCCCCTCTTGTTCGGCGATGGAATACACCATCGAAAGCCCCAGGCCGGTGCCTTGTTTGGCGCCGGCGGATTTTGTGGTGAAGAATGGGTCAAAAATACGCGGTAAAATTTCCGGGGCGATGCCTGGACCGGAGTCCGCCACGCGCAATTCCACAAACGAATCCCCCTCGCGTGGATGGAGCACAAAACCACCTTTGGCTGGAAGGCGTTCCTGATGGACGGCAAGTTCCAATTTGCCTTGTCCGTTCATCGCTTCGGAGGCGTTCACCAGCAGGTTGAGCAGAATTTGCTCGAGGCGGCCGCGGCCCACGAGGACCGGGGGCGCGCTCGGATCGAGCGCCAGGATAAGTTGGATGCCGCTCAAAAACTCGCGGTTCAGGAGGGAGACCGTTTCTTCGATCACTTCATCCAAATCGCACATTCCTTCGTCGCTCGCTTGTTCACGACTGTAACCGAGCATGGACCCGACGACTTGCTTGCCTTGTTGTACAGCCTCCTCGATGTTTGCAACCTCCTCGGTCAAGTCCGGGTCGTCTTTGGTGGCCCGGCCAATCAATTTGTTCGACATGCGGATGACGGACAGCAGATTGTTAAAATCATGCGCGATCCCGGCGGCGAGTGTGCCGAGCGCCTTCATTTTTTGGCTGTGCATCAATTCAATCCTGGCGGCTTCGAGTTCACGGCTGCGGCGTTGCGCCTCCGCTTCGCTTTGCACGAACTCCTGTAACAGAAGGCGATGCCGCCGCAGCGCCCGCAATGCAAAAAAGGCCGCGGGTGTGACACAGGCCAAGCCAAACATGATCACGCCGGTCGAGCGGGCCAAGTCGGACCTGCCGGGCGCATTTTCTCTCGCAGTGGAGGATTGATTCCAGTCCAGCTTCAGCGTCGCCAATTCCCGGCGAATCACGGGCATGTCCCAAATTAAAACAGTGCCGTTCAAGGTTGGAACAACAAGGCGGTTCCCATCCGCACTGAGGCGGACGCTCCCATTGGCGGAAGAATCTGGCGGCGTAAACTCGGCCAGTTCCTCCCCGTTGGCCCGGTCAAGCAGCGCTGTTAAGCGAAATGATTCGGAAACCGCCAGGACCGGCTTGTCGCTTGAAAACGCGACGGAGCTCTCCATGTTCGGCGGACCAGTGCGTGGCCGTTGCCATAATTTCGACCACGTGCCCACGGACCAGAGCCCGATTTCTTTCTTGCCACCGGTGGCGAGCCATTGGCCGTCGGAGCTAAACCCAACGGTGGCGGTGGCGGTGGGCAATATTTTTATTAAAAAACCAGTGCGCGCGTCAAAAACATGGGGAAAAGGGGCTCTAGCCATGTCCACCGTGGCGACCCATTGACCGTCCGGGCTGACTGCGACACGGCCCGAACCGGTCAAACTGCCGCTGCCAAAAGGGCCGCTTGGGTTGGCTTCGTTGGTCGCACACACAAAGCTGTTTGTCTGATTCAGTTCACCAATCCACAATTTGCCGTCGTCACCCACCAGCGCTAGGGTGCGCGCGTTGCCGCTGATGGCCGCCATGGCCGGATGAATGTCGGCGGGAATGGCCACGGGCGACAACTGGCCAAGGCTGACTCCGACCGGAGCATTTGATGGCGCAGGCGAAACAACCTGGGTTTCCAGGCGTCCGTTCGCGATGGCGAAAAGCATCGGTTCGTGCGGATGCCAGAAAACGGTGTAGAGATTCGTGCATGAAACCACCAGCGGCGGGCGTTCGGAATTCAGATCCCAAACGTGCAACTCATCCGGTTCTCCCCACGCCAGCCACCTGCCGTCTGGGGACAAGTCCACGTCCCATCCCGCGCCGCGGAAGCCGCTGCTTAGGCGCAAAATCCGGCTTCCCGTAGCGGGCGCAAACTGCCACAAACCGAGCCCGACGCCGCCCTGAAACAACGCCAGTTGCCGCTCATCTTCACTCATCTGGATGACTTGGCCCTCCATCGTCAACAAGACGCGGCCTGAGCTGATTTCCCACAAGCGTGAGCTGCCGTCGCCGCCGGCCGAACATAGCCGGCCATCGTCGCCGCTGAACATCAACGCCAAAACTACGGCGGTGTGTCCGATCAACTGGCGCATGCTGCCTGTTTGGACGTCCCAGATAATGATGTCCCCATTGAAGCAACCCGTTGCCAGCTCGCGGCCCGAATGACTCCAAGCCACCGAGGCGATGCGCGACGCGCTCTCCAGCGAACGTTCCAGTTTTCCAGATTTCAAATTCCAGATTTCCACCCGGGTGCGATTTGCCACCGCTACTTGCTCGCCTTTGGGATCAGGCCGAAATATCGAAAATCGCGGAATGATCGCGACGGGCAGCGCTTCGGCGGTTCCCAATTTCAAATCCGCCCGCATCAAGTTGGTTCCATGTTTTGCCTCGGCGAAAAAAAACCACCGTTCGTCCGCTGCAAAAGAGGGCATGCCGTGAATTTCATTGGCTTCATTCGTGGCGTAGGCAAAGGCGACCGCGCCAGAGTCGGTTTTCCACACGATCTCCCCGCCATTGTTGAGCCGCGTTGCCAGGTAATTTCCGCGCGGGGAAAAAGACAGCCCGGAAAAACCGTACTCAACATTGTCCTCGACTTTTTTGAAATGAACTTCAACGGGAGAGGCGTTGGCGGCAGTGGGAACAATTCTGACCCGGTGACCGTCGTTGCAGAAGGCGCAATGCTCCATTTTGCTGTCAATAGCAATCTGCGCGTCGTTAGCCTCCGGCCAAAATTTCACGGCCCTCACATCATCCAAAGCCAGACAGGCAATCGCTTCCGTGCGCAACTCTGCGGACACCCCAAAGTCCGCCGCGTTACTGATTGCTTGCATTGCCGCAAAACGGCGGCCGGCTTGACCGGTCAAGCGCAAGGCTCGCGCTTGCGCCAGCAGAGCATTGGCCAGTTGCTTCTGCCGTTCCCGGGCGGCGGCTTCCGCGAGTTCCTGGTTGTGGCCGGCGCGAAGGCTGGCTACGACGGCCGCGATCGCCAGCGCGAGAAGCGCGCCCAAAATTACTGCCACGACCGCATTGGCCCGGCCAAAATCCAACCGCAGGGCCTCGCGCTGCCGCAGCAGATCACTGGCGGTGAATTCCCGTTCAGGTGGTTTCATGGCAGCGCATGGTGGAGCTTAACGGAGAAAGAACCCTCTCGTCCAGACCCGTGCGCGGGAGTCACACCCAACCCTGCAAGTTTTCAGGTTTAAAGGAGTCCCCTCAGTCCGCGAGGCGGCCTCCGGAGTGTGCTCCATTCGCACAGCTCTGTGCGCGATTCGCACGTTAAACAATGCGAACCCAGCGCATTAGATTTGGTGTGCAAACACAGATGAAGCAAAAGATTTACAAAATCCTGTGGCGATCATGTTCGCCCCAACCAATCCAAATCTTTTCGTGCAAAGCACGGCCTGCAAGCTCCAAGAGAGCAACAGACCGGCCCACGCCCCATTTAGGTGCGCCTTCCTCGCAGTTCACATTGCCCTTGGGCGGAACTTCGCCCGCCAACCACGATGTCGGCCATGGTTCGCCGCCCAATTACCGTCCTTTCCTGGTGAGGCTGCACTTCCGCACAGGGCCGGCCAGTTCAACCATCACGAACTCGGTCGAAGGTCATCTGCGCGTTAGTCAATAATCATATGAGAGCGAACTTTGGCTTTGCTGAGCGCACTCGAATCAACCATCGTCCCGGTCACATTCTCCTTGCGGAGGATTCTCTTGAGATAGCCAAACTGTTTTCACTGGCGCTAACGCAAGCTGGACACCAGGTGAGTGTCGCCTATGACGGCAAACTCGCCATGGAACTGCTCACAAAGCAGTGCGTCAACCTGGCTATCCTGGACGTGAATCTACCTGAAGCTGATGGATTTGAGGTTTGCCGTTTCCTTAAAGGCCAGGATGATCTGCGGCATGTTCCGGTAATTTTCTGCACCGGGCGCCAGCATCCCGACGATCAAATCCGCGCTAGAAAATTGGGAGCTTCCGCTTTTCTTAATAAACCCCTAACCATGACAGAGCTGATTACCGCGGTTGACTTGGTGTTGCAGGAATCGAGAACCGTAGGCCTTCGATCTTCAAGCAGCCCTTGATACGCCCGGCGTTGGATTGGCGAGTTGACGGTAAGGCGGCCCATTCCGATAAGAATGCCCTGATAAAAAGGGAATAGCCTGCCCTTACCCTAAAATCCGTCCACGGTCCGGTTTGGCGTCGCGGACGCCCGGCGGTTCACGCCAGATGAAACCAACGCACTTTGGTGCGGCCAGAATTGGGATTCATGCCCCCCGACCCTACGCGGAAAATGAATGTCGGCGGCGGGCCGCTCCGAGTGCGGCCACTCCGATTCCCAAAAGTAAAAAGGTCGGACCACCATCCGGCGCGTTGGCGGGAGCGCTGGTAGCTGTGGTGTATAAGGGATCGTAGCCTGTGCCGTCGAAGCGCACGGGCTCCGTCGTCGGCGCTACCGCGTCAGCTATGTCAAGAACATCAAATCCAGAGAGCGTATTGCCGGATGTTATCGGACCTCCGGTCCACTCAACATCCCCAGTGGCAGACGCGGTGAAGCCTGCTGGAGAAGCAGCGGCGGAGTAACCTGACCCGATAGCGAAGTCAGTTAAAGCGAATGTGGAAATTTTGCGCCCGCCCGATGAGGGATCCGTCACCGTGAAATCCAAGGTCCAATCGTTGGCTGAGCCGCTAATTGTATAAGAAAAAGACGGTTGTGCATAGCCGCTTTCGCTCACCGCCAGCAAACAGAGCAGGCTTGAGCCGCAGGCCAGAAGTCGCTTTTGGAAGCCGAAGGGAAGAGGGAATAATTTCATAAGGTTTTGGTTTTTTGTCATTCGCTAAGGTTTAACTGGTTGTATTTCGTAACGATTTTGGTGATCTCAAGTTCAACCATCATCATTTATGCCCTTTAGCGTAATGCCGTCAGTTGCAACACGAAACTGTGCGTCTGGCGCACAGGCGCAAGGTCGATACGAACTGGAGAATCTGAAAGTCGGCACAAGGCAGAATGTTGATGTGGATCAAGCCTGGAACGGGAACTAAATGAGGCAGTGGCAGTGGCTTCGCAGCGGTAATGGGTGATGTTGGGTTAGGCAAATTTGAACAGAAAGGCCCCGAACGAGAATAAAGCTCGCGCGTGGCGACGAGAACCCATGCTGCGATTTTAGTCGCTCATTGCGGCGGCGGCATCTCGCCAGAGATGTTGGCGGAGGTGCGGACGCGCATCCAGAGCCAATCCTGGTAATCGCTGGGGTTAGCCAAGCTTGAGTTGGCCTGCTTGGGAGCGGTGCTTTCCCAATGGTGGGATTCCGAATGACCATCGGCAAAGGCGAAACCGCAACCCCCATTATGGTAGGTGCCTGGAGCGTCGAACCAGAAAGGCGCTTCCATACCTAAGGCGAACGCGGCGTCATTTAGCCCATTGACGTCCTCATCCACCAGGACCCAGAGCATGGCCGGACCGGGAGCGCGGATATTGGAGTACTTTCCATAGGTAATCCAGGGCTGGTCGCGATGGTGAGTCTTTTGGTTGTTCAGGCATATTCCATTGACTGGGAGCGTCGGAGCCCCAGCGTGCTTGGCGTTCGCCCACCCGGTATAACGAGTTTGGTCAAATTCCGGGCAGATGGTACCGACGGCTTGATTCATGGAAAAGGTTCTCGCTGCGGGGATGGTTTGGCCCATCATGGCGGGGTCGGAACCCTGGTACCGCCCCTGCCGTACGTCTCCGGGACAATGAAACACGCTGGTATTGCCTTGCAGGTAGGGAGCCAAAAGGCTGCGGGTGGGGTCTTTGAGCACGTCGGGGTTGAATTCCTGTGGCTGGCCGCGTCCGGCGTTGCCGGAACACCAGTTATGGCCGGGGATGGTGTTGCCGTCATCCGGGTTCGGAGGATAAAGATCCTTGGAGTCTCCTAAATAGGCAGTCAAGGCCGTGATCATCTGGCGGCCATTATTCAGACAATAGACCTGCTGCGCTTTCTGCTTGCTCCGCGACAGCGCCGGGAAAAGCAGGGCGGCGAGGATGCCAATGACGGCGATGACCACCAACAGTTCAACCAAGGTGAAACCAGGCTCGTGAGCCGCTGCACCGCTGTTGCCCCCCTCGGGAGAGGGTTCAGTAAGGAAGATAGGGAGAGCTTTCATATGCTCTTCTTGTCAATGATCGGCCTTCGGCGCTCCGCGCGACCGGATGACCAGGGTTCCGTCGCTCAGAACGTACCGCGTTTTTTCGAAACTGAACAATTTTCCTCTAACCTCCTGCTCATACCGTCCGAGCAACTCGCCTGCCCCGGCTTTGGTGAGATTGGCTAACTCGTTCCGGTCCGCCTTCGTCAGGTCTTGTTTTGCCCCTGTGGGACGGCCTTCTGCACGGACGGCCACACCGCCATCCGCCAGCTTATACGAGTAGCGCTCGAAGGTGAAACATCGACCGAACATTTGCCTCTCGACAGAGCCGATAAATGTGCCCGCGTTGAGCCCGGCCAGTCGCCGCAACTCGTCCCGCTGTGCGGCGGAAAGATGAGCGGCTGAACCTTCCGCCTGTGGATCCCCCTCAGCTATAGTTATTTCCCGGCCTTCTGGCATCAAATATCGGCAGATCAGTGTGCGATCAACCCCACCGTCCAGTTCGGTCTCAAAAATGGTCGTAATGTCGCGCTGGCCCTTAGCCCTAAGTTCGGCGATTTGTTCCTGCTCCCGCTCGATCTCGGCCGGCGATGTCCTGCCCCAGGAGTCGGGGTTGCCCTCATTCATCGTTATCGTCCGGCCATCGGTTAGGAAGTACTCCACATGAAACACCCTGCCAAGAGAGTGGCCATTGACCTCCGTATCTGTCACACCCTTGATTTCCACGGCACCCTCACTCCGTAGTCTATCGATTTCATCCAAATCGTTTTGCGCCTGTTCGATACCGCCGCCGCCCAATTCATCGGAGCTCAAAACCGCGCTTTGCGCATGCATCACGGTCACACCTTGCAATCGCAGGGTCTGCGGCTGGCTGGAGAAGGTGTAGGATCCATCGGCAGTTCGGCCTTCAAAAAAGTAGCGATGCACTTGGACGGTCACCGCTGCGGCCAGGACGCCCGCGCCAAGGAGGCCGCCACCGAGGGCGGCCAGTCTCCAGGCCCGTTTCAGGGGACGACTGGAACGGCTCGCCGCCAATTGGCTTAGAATCTGGCTCCGCAAGCGCCGTCGATGCTCCTCCGATTCGTAGGCGGGAAGCGCCATGCCCCGCAGAAATTTCTCCATTTTCTCATTGGTGCTCATGATCATGCGTCTGCTTGCAGAGAGGTGCGAACGCCGAGCCGTTCCAAGATGGTCTGCAAACGATCCAAACCACGGTGCAGTTGGGACTTGATCGTGCCTTGGGCGTTGCCCGTGATGACGGCAATTTCTTCGATGCTTTTGCCCTCAAAGAAACGAAGGACAATGACGGTGCGATACTTCAACGGCAGTTCCAGCAGGGCGCCGTGCAGCAAGCGATAGTCCTCCGTCACGGCGAAGGCTTCGGCGGCATTGGGAAGGTCGCTGGCCAAATCGGGGCTTATTACGGTGGTCGCTGGAAGGCGGTTCTGTCGCCGGTAATGCACCCGAATTTCGTTGGTCGCAATCCGATAAAGCCACGCCCCAAAGGGCACGCCCCTCCAGCGGAACAGCCCCAAATGCCGCAAAGCGGAAAGAAAAACATTTGAGGTCAGATCTTCGGCGACTGTCCGATCCAAGGTGCTGCGAAAAATGTAGCCGATGATATCGGCGTAATATTTGTCGAACAGTCTGCCAGCCGCCTCGAACTCCTGAAGCGCCGCCGCCACAAGCTCCTGATCTTCGTCCCGGTTCGCCGCCAGACTTTCCAACCGTGCCGAAGAAGCGTTCTGAGCCATTATGCCTGTCATGATGCCATCCATAAATGATAATGCCTGAATCCTGAAAAGGTTGCAGTTCTTCTGAAAAGAAACCCTCATGCGTTGGCGTGGCCTATGCTTCAGGTGAACCTATGGTCTCACCAGCGCCTCGTGGCGCCAAAAGCTAACTCACTTCAATGCTTCGGGCGGGCCTTTCCAAATCAGGCGCACGGCGTCGAGCCTGAGACGGGACTGTTGCAGCGTAGTCGCCAATTCCTGCTGCTGCGCTTGCGCCAGTTGGATTTCTTGCGGTCGGATGTGATCATTCACGCCCCGGAGCATTTGCAGGCGCCGCACCTCATGATCGAGCATCTGGTTCATTGAGGTGAGGGCGGACTGGCGCAGGGCGGCTGCTTGCAATTGCGCGAACTTGGTGGCCGCCTCGAACATGGCCGGGAGGGTTCGTTGGGCGATGTCGGCATTATCAATCAATTTGTAAGGCAGGCCCTTCTCCAGTTTTCGTTCCCAGTCTCTGTCGCTATAATCTTTACTGACGTCCAAGAATTTATGATTTACGACGAGACGGACAGGCGTGGGCGGTAGAAAGCGATCCACATGCAGTTGCGGCAGCGCGATGGCTTCCAGGACAAAAATCATTTCCAGCAAGATGGTGCGGTCGCTTGCGGCCGGCAGGACGGCAAAGGCACAGTTTCCCGTCTCGCCGCCGAGCAACAGGTCCATGGCCCCAATGACCATCGGATGGTCCCAAGTCAGAAAAGCGACGTCTTCCCGGCTCAACGCGCGGCGGCGGTCGCAGGTGATAATTAGACCTTCGGCGGGCAGAGCGGGAAATGACTCAGTGAAAAGACCTTGGGAGTTCAAGTGCCATGTTTTGGGGGCCAGTTCCTCAACGGGAACGCCAAAATAGTCGAAAACATCAAGCATGTAGTTCTCCAAATCCAGTTCACGGTCTTGTTCCTGGATCTGGTTGATGATTCGTTGCGCGATGGCCGGACGAAACGAATTGAGTTCCAACAAACGGTCCCGGCCCAATTCAAGACGACGGCGGATTTCCTGCCGCGCCCGCTTGGTCTTTTTCAGGAGGCCGGCAAGTTCTTGTCCAGCCGTGGCCCGGTCTGCCACAGGAAATTCCAAAGCGAGATCCTGCACCGCGCGGCCAAACTGCCGCAACAGTTCGTTGCCGCCTTCAAGATTGTTTTCAAAAGCATTCAAGCCTTCGTGGTACCAGCGGGCCAAAACTTCCTGTGGGCTGCCGGCCAGATAAGGAACATGGATTTGAATGTCCGCGGTCTGGCCGATCCGATCCAAGCGGCCGATGCGTTGTTCGAGCAGTTCAGGATTGAGCGGCAAGTCAAAAAGGACCAAATGCTGCGCGAATTGAAAATTACGCCCCTCGCTGCCGATTTCGGAACAGAGCAGGAGCCGCGCTCCGTCGGCTTCGGCGAACCACGCCGCGTTGCGGTCCCGTTGCACGAGGGTGAGTCCTTCATGGAAAATGCCCGTATTGATGGTCAGGTGGCGTCGCAAGGCCGCGTCAAGAGCTTCGGCTTTTTCGATAGTGCGGCTGATGACTAAAACTTTTTTGGAATCGAGTTTGCGCAATAAACCCACCAACCAGAGCACTCGCGGGTCGTGGGCCCATTCAGACGGGGCCTGCAATCGGGTGTCCCCGGCATCCTCGGCAAATTCTGTGGAAAGACGATCCAGCCAGGGTTCGGCTTTCGGGCCCGAGTCCAATTTGGCCAAACGCGCGATGCGGCGGGGAAAACCCTGCATGCTCGCGCGCGTGTTGCGAAAGAGCACACGGCCCGGGCCATGCATATCCAACAACTCCCCCAGCAAGGCCTCTCTCGTTTCCGCGTGACCTTGATCCAGTTTCGCCAGGCGTTGCTCCAACTGGGAGTCATGCGTCAGCAAACGCCGCAGCTCGGTGGTGTCCTTTCGAGCCAGGGCTGTTGCGCCGCGCAGTTTCTCCGCAACCTCGGCCGTGGCCTGGTAATCCTTCGACTCGGCCTGAAAAGTTGCCAAGTCGATGTACCGATCCGGGTCCAGCAAACGCAGTCGGGCAAAGTGGCTTTCGACACCCAATTGTTCCGGCGTGGCTGTCAGCAATAATAGTCCCGCCGATTTGACGCTCAGTTGCTCCACCACCTTATACTCGCGACTGGGCGCGGCTTCGGACCATTCCAAGTGATGCGCCTCATCCACGACCAGAATATCCCAACCCGCCGCCACCGCCTGCTCCGCCCGGCGCGGGTCGCCGGCCAGAAAACCAATGCTGGCCAGCACAAGCTGATCATCCAAAAAAGGATTTGCACCGGGTTCACCGGCTTCAATGGACTCACAGCGTTCAGAGTCAAATATATGCAACCAGACGTTGAAGCGGCGGAGCATCTCCACGAACCACTGGTGGACGAGCGATTCCGGCACCAAGACCAGGATGCGATTGGCCCGTCCGCTGAGCAAAAGACGATGCAGGATCAAACAGGCCTCGATGGTTTTTCCCAGCCCCACTTCGTCCGAAAGCATGACCCGCGGGGCATGGCGGCTGGTAACTTCTTGCGCGATGTAAAGCTGATGGGGAATCAGATCAATGCGGCCGCCGACAAATCCCCGCACCGGAGATTTTCGGTAACGATGGAACAGTTCCAAGGTTTGGCGGCGCAGCGCAAACGCCGCCAGGGTGTCCAATCGGCCCGCCAATAGACGCTCCTGCGGCCCCTGCAAGCTAGTGTGGCCGCTCACTTGAGCTTCGGGCAGTTGCCGACTATCCGTGGCGTAAATCAGCAAGCCTTGCTGTTCAATGACTTCTCGGACAATCAACTCTTCGGCAGCTTGCGTGCGGATCATGTCACCCACGCGAAAGCGCACGCGCTGCAAGGGCGCCTGGTCCGCGGCGTAAGTGCGCGTTTCCCCCGCCGCCTCGAATTCGACCCGCACCCGGCCGGTTTCGGTCCGTACGACCGTGCCCAATCCGAGCTCCGGCTCGGATTCGCTGACCCACCGTTGACCTGTGATGAATAAATTCATGAAATAGCGGCGGCCTATATGCGATTTTTACACCGCGATTGCAAATGTTCTTCTCGCTTGGCTATCAGATCGGGCCGATCCATCTTTCCCGCAACTTGCAAAACCTCCTTGAGCCGGATTAAGACCGGCGGAAAGGATTGAAACATTTATCGCCACCACCTAACTTGCTTGCATAACCATATTCAAAACTTGATCTTCAAAATCTCTCACTCCGGTTGGTTGGCTGTCCTGCTTGGCGCTGCCTCCGCAGCCATCGCCCAGGATAACTGGCCTCAATTTCGAGGCGCGGATTCACGGGGCGTGGGCCAATCTGACCGGCTGCCCCTGGTTTGGGGACCGGGCACGAACACCGCCTGGCAAACGCGCGTTCCCGGGCGGGGCTGGTCTTCGCTAATCGTCTGGGGCCACCGCGTGTTCGTCACGACGGCGGTCAGCGAAGGAGAGGAAGAAGCGCCCAAAAAAGGGCTTTATTTCGGCGGAGAACGACCGGTGACCAAGAACCGGCATCGTTGGCTGGCCGTGTGTCTGGATCGAGATTCAGGCGCCACGCTTTGGACGACGGAACTATTCGCGGCACAGCCCGCGACATCGATTCATGTAAAGAATTCTTACGCCTCCGAAACCCCGGTGACGGATGGGGAACACATATACGTACTATTCGGCCAGATCGGCCTTTTCTGCCTCGATTTCAACGGCAAAGTGATCTGGAAACAAGCGTTTGTTCCGCGCAAGACGGCCAACGGATGGGGAACGGCCGCATCTCCGGTGTTGTACGGCGATCGCGTTTACGTGGTGGCCGACAATGAGGAGAAATCGTCCCTCGCAGTGTACGACAAGCGAAGCGGCCAAGAGTTGTGGCGGGTTGACCGGGATGAGCATACCAATTATTCGACGCCGTTCCTCTGGGCCAATCCACTCCGCACCGAACTCGTCGTATGCGGCCGCAACCAGGTGCGCGGTTACGATCTCGACGGCAACGTGCTCTGGCACTACAAAGGCATGTCAACACTGACCATTCCCACTCCCTTCGCAGCAGACGGTCTGCTCTATCTGGCCGCCGGTTACGTGGGCGACCAACTTAACCCCAACAAACCCGTTTACGTTGTTCGCCCCGGCGGCGAAGGAGATCTGACTTTGGTGGAAGGAACGAACCAAAGCCGGTTCATCGCGTGGATGCAACCAAACGCCTCCTCCTACAATCCTTCGCCACTGGTCTATGAAGGGCGTCTGTATGTCCTGTGGGATTTCGGATTCCTGAATTGCCGGGACGCCAAAACCGGCCGGGAGATTTACGACAAACAGCGCTTGAAGACCGACGGCACCGCCGGGTTCACGTCCTCCCCGTGGGCCTACCGCGGCCGCATTTTTTGTTTGAGTGAGGACGGCGACGCTTATGTCGTCAAAGCGGGTGACGCGTACGCGTTGGAACGAGTAAATTCTCTCGGGGAAATGTGCATGGCCACTCCAGCCATTTCCGGTAATTTTCTGATTATCCGAACCCTCTCGAACGTCTATTGCATCGCCGAACGAAGTCCGGAAAAATAGGTGGCTCCATCCGGAATAAAACAACAAGAATCCTCCAAACTGGATTGGCCTCTCGGTCCCTGGCCGGCTGCCGCCTTGAGCTACAGATTGCAGCAGAAAACCAATCTCACACCTGGGTGCGATGGTCCTTTCGTTGGATTAGAGCTTCCACCCATTCCGATAATGGTGCTGGATATAATCGTCGGCCGCGCGGCAGTTTTTGGCCCGGAGGGAGGCGGAGTCCCAATCGATTTTTTGGCCGGCGCGGTAAGCAACGTTGCCGAGGAGAACCGATTCGGTCAGCGCGCCTGAGTAGTCAAAGTTGCAGGTGGTCATGCCGCCGTCCTTGCACGCTTTGATCCATTCCGCGTGGTGCCCGATCGAATCGGGTATCGTGGGAGGCGGGGGAACGAAATTCGCGAAATCCTGCGCCGGCAACAAGACATGCCTGGAGTAATCGCTCAGCAGTTGTCCTTTGGCGCCAACGAAGAGGACGCCGCTTTTCCATTGGGTGGCCAAGTCCGGCGCGAGTATCGCGGGCGAGGGCTGCCGCCCTCCATGATACCAGTTGAGCCTCACTGGCGGCAGTGCGCCGCGGGCGGGATATTGATAAGCCAGTACCAGCCACGGCGGAACCGACGCTGGATGCAGAGGAGGTCCTTCCACCACTTCGACGCTCACGGGCGTCCGCAATTCCAGCGCCCAATGCGGCAGGTCCATATAGTGGCAGCCAAAATCGGACACGGTCCCGCCTCCGAAGGCCCACCAATTCCGCCAAGTCTTGGGCAAGTACTCCGGGCTGTAGGGGAGATAGTTGGCCGGCCCAAGCCAAAGATCGTAGTGCAGCGCCGCGGGCGCGGGCGGTGTTTCCTTAGGCTGATCTTTGCCGGAGCCATAGGTAACGTTCACCCAGACGTGAACCTCCTCGATGCGTCCAATAGCGCCGCTTTGCACTAACTCCACGACCCGGCGGTAGTTCGTCCCGGCGTGAATCTGCGTGCCGAGCTGGGTCACCCGTCTGTTCCGGCGGGCCGCCTCCACGACCGCCCGGCATTCCGACACCGTATGCGTTAGCGGTTTTTCGCAATAGAGGTGCCGACCGCTGTTGAGGGCGGCGACAGATGCCACCGCATGGGTGTGGTCTGGCGTGGCCACAACCACGGCGTCAATGCCCTTCTGGTCGAGCAGCCGGCGGAAATCATTGTAGGTCTTGGCGCCGGGATGTTTCTGGGCGGCTGCCGCAAGCAACGTGTCGTCCACGTCACAAAGGGCGACGATGTTTTCGGTGGAGACGTTGCTGAGGTTGTAAGCGGCCTGGTTGGCCACGCCGATCATGGCGATGTTTAATTTCTCGTTCGCGGAACCGCCTCGGGCTCGGAATGAGGCAAGGCCTGTTAAAAACAGGCTCGAGGCCCCAAAGGCGGACTTAGCGATAAATCGTCGGCGAGTAAGTTGCGTGTTCATGTGCTCGCGAAAGCATAGCGGAGAACCGGTGCCGGCCAAAGCTCAAAAACAAAACCACGAAGCGCCCTTGAATCAACGGGGCTGTTGCATTCCGAGAGAAAAGCAGCCTCTATTACTACGAACGCATTATATTAGGGTGATTTAACGCAAAACTTGACGTATTGGGTTCGTCCGGGGCTGCCAGAACGTTTGTGGTTTTTGGTTGCCTTATTCGTTCTGGTAGCCGCGGGGGCCAAACTCAAACCCCGATCGTTTTCTTCGACCATGACACCAGCTGGACAGTCGTCTCAAATGGCAATTTCGCCGTTGCACCTTACACCGCCGCCAATGCCTTCCACGGGACCGATGGCGGCGCCAGTGAGTACGCCCTCGCCTGGTATAACACACCAGTGAACATCGACGGCTTCACCGTCGGTTAACACAACTCGCGGTGCGGGCTCAATGGAGCATGGCCGCTTTGCGTTTAGATACTACGACTTTTGCGGGGTTCCAGGCTGCCCTCGGCAGGTCATTGGCGGAATTTAGGCAGGTGAGGGAGAGGACATGAAACCACCGCCGTTGGCGTTGAAGCGGCATTAGAAGGGCATTGTTTGTTGGTGGCGTTTGCCTTGACTTGGGCAAGCGAATCCTTAAACCTCCGCCTCTCCTATGGAAATGAAACGAGCGAGATTCTCAACTGCCCTACAGCGTGTATTCCTTCTCCTTGCCTGCGGCCTGCTGGCGCTTTCGGCGCGGGCGGAAGTCCGGCTGCCAAACATTTTCTCCAGCCACATGGTGCTTCAGCGTGACATGCCGATTCAAATCTGGGGTTCGGCCCGGCCGAATGAAACCGTCACCATCACCCTTGGCTCCTCAACCGCAGAGGCCACCGCGGATAATCACGGCGAGTGGAAAGCCACGCTGGCGGCCCGGCCCGCAGGCGGGCCCTTCGTTCTCAAGGTGACCGGCTCAAGCCAAGTGGTCTTTGAGGATGTCATGATCGGCGAAGTGTGGCTGTGTTCCGGGCAATCCAACATGGAAATGGGCCTAGGCATGGTCAGCGATTCGCAACGCGAAATCGCCGAGGCGGACCAGCCTGGCCTGCGCCTGTTTCTCAATAAGCGCGAATGGTCCCCAACCCCAAGAGAAAATGTCAACGGCGCCTGGGTGCGTTGCACGCCCCAGACGATTGCCGACGGAGGGTGGGGCGGGTTTTCGGCGGCGGCTTACTTCTTTGGCCGCAAATTGCGGCAAGAGCTGGGGGTGACGGTTGGTTTGATTGAATCCAGTTGGGGCGGAACGCGCATTGAATCATGGACGCCTCCGCAGGGATTTGCCTCCGTCCCCGCTTTACGGAATGAATTTGAGGCCGTCGAGACGGGGGATCCCAAGACCGAGCGCCACGAAGAGCGCTTGCGCGAAACGCTGGAGTCCATCGAACGCTGGCTCCACCAAGCGCGGGGCGCTCTGGAAGAAAAGACCGTCGTGCCTCCAATGCCGGCTTATCCCAATGAGTTGCTCCCGCCGCACGATGTGCA
>Ga0182016_10000860_pt1 | contig 37698 bp, 55 predicted proteins | sample 712S2MmetaG_FD_120491 | JGI IMG/M metagenome (GOLD analysis project Ga0182016, IMG submission 120491) | Permafrost microbial communities from Stordalen Mire, Sweden - 712S2M metaG | ecosystem: Environmental > Terrestrial > Soil > Wetlands > Permafrost | place: Sweden: Stordalen | collected...
AAATAATGAGCAGCCGCCGTCACGTTCGGTTGGGCGTTGCAAAGTGGCGGGTGGCAGACAGAGCAATATTGTTGGGCTTGCTCCAATTCGACCGGATGGAAGGTGAGATTTTCAAGACGCTGTTTCAGCGGTCCATACAAGATCGGATCGGCCACACACCTAGCAAGGTTTATGACGTACCCATGTAGATCGCTGGCCATGATCGTTGGGGCGTCGATGTAGAGCAATTCCGTCATACCGCCAGCAAACGGGACACCGACCCACCGGCAACCGGCAAGCTCCTCTCCGACGTGCTGGGCAATCATTCGGGCCGCGCCGTACCACGGGGCTAGGGCGGTCACTTTAGGCATGGTGGTTTTCATATTTCGCCGTAATACCTTCCACGTTGAGATAACTCTTCAAGACCACTTAAAAGATAACAAGCTAAGGCAGTCTTGTATCCCTTCCACATTCTGGAAGCAGGGTGATTAGGCCAGCCTCCTCTAATCAGGGTCATGCCCTCACGATACACCTGATTACCGAGTCTAGAAGGATCAAGACAATGCACAGATGCTCCAAGATCTGGGAGTGGTAAAAATGTCTGCATCTAATTGTGGAGCCTTTCAAACCATGGAGGATAATACTGGTATCTAATGGGGAGCGTTGCTAACTTTTCTCGAAACTGTTCGTAAAGACCGTCTTGATTACCTCGCTCTTTCCAAACATAACAGCAGCACATCCCAAAGTGACAAAGAGCAACTTCAAGCCCCTTCCAAGGTTTAAGACCAGGGTTATTTTCTCCTCGTATGCACGCTTCCAGCATTTGAAGCACCTCTAGTCTTCGCTTTCTAAGACTCAGGTTATCTAAGTCTCTAGCAACTCCCATGAAGCTCTTAATAGGTAGTGGAAAACTCATAATAAGGGCATTCTCGGGGTAGCATTTTGTTCACTATCTTCGTTGTAGTCAGGTCCAGGTGCTCTATAGTAGTCATCAGGAAGAACTACAAACTGAACACCTTCATCAATTGTGAGTTCTTCTACATATTCTTCCAGATATCCTGTTCTACTACATTGGAGTGAACCACTGAATAGAACGTGATAGCTAGCCTTATCATCAGGTAATCCGAGAGTTTCCCGTAATCCATCACCACTGTCGCATAAGAAGGTCTCTACCCACTGTTCTGAAGAGGTTCGTGGTATACCAACCTGATCCAATTCAGGGCACAAGACAATTAGATAGTCAATGTAGTCCCCATCATCATCATCATCATAACAAAGATATAGCTTGCATTGAAACTTACAGGGATTATTCATGCTACTATCTCCGCAATATCAGTGAACTTCTTGATGAACTTATTCCTGTCTAGAAGGTGTTCAATAACTGCCCTACGAGCACCATGTTCATCAAGGGCATACACCATGATTTTCTCTTTTTCGTTGTCATGAAGTTCCGTCTTCACTTCCCACTGTTTCATCTTACTCATGGCTAAGTATCTCCTCTCTGTAAATTGCTATTTCCTCGGGGGCCTTAATGGAGATCTTCACAGTTGTAGGTGTTACCTTTTCAACCGTGATTACAATAGAATCCCCAATTATCAGAGACTCGCCAACTTTCCTACTAAGCACTAGCGTGACGCACCGCAGGGCAAGCCCTGCGGCTTCGTGCGTTTTACAAAGTAATACGCAAAGGGTTCGCCACAAAACCCGCTATCTGGTCGCTACTCAATACTGAATAGTCTCCAGTTGCTTTTCTGACTATATTCGCTGCACCATTCACATCGGCGTTCACGAATATGTCTTGACCGCTTCTAAACAACCCTCTCTTTACTCTTCGCCCAACATACTCGTCGTGATGCTTCACAGGTTCACAATCAAGCCAACTGCACTTGCTCGTATGGCTCTCCACTACTTCCTTGTATCGCAAACCAACCTCTTGACACTTGTATTTCAAGCACGACATCAAGAAGCCAAAAGGTATCTGAATGAAGTCCTGATTGATACGCTTGCCAAGATTTATATCTTGCTTCCACCCTACATTGTGTCCAATGACGATCTCCCCGATGCCGTTGGACAAAGCGTAATTCACGATATGCCGTGCCGCCTTGTGCATGTAGTCCTTGACCCTGTTGTTCCTCTTCCTTGTAATCAGGAACATCTTCTTCGTCCGACAATGCTTGAAACCCTGCTTATCGTTGATGCTTTGTAATTTCGCTATCTGCTGGTTGTAGTAGTGATTGATTGACTTTACTCGCCGTCCACCGATGATGAACGCCCTACTATTTTTGCTGTCCCAACAGGTTGCTAGATTGTTCATTCCGACATCAATTCCAAGCACGCCCGTTTCCTTCGTTTCTTCCTGTTCCTCTACCTCATACACGACCTCCAATGAAAAGTAATGTGCCTTTTGGTGCGGGTGTATCCGCAGTTCTTTGATAGGCAGTTCTTTGTCCACATTCTTCGGGAACATCAACACCAAGTTCTTCTGACCTGTTTCTTTCTTCAACTCACGGCTGATGCCGATATGAAGTTCATTGCCCTTCACCTGAAACCCGTTCCGAGGAATGATGAGCATGAAATGCCCCTTCTTCGGAATGAAATGCGGCGGGTTGATTGGGTTCTCCCATCCTTCTTCCTTTGCCAGTTTCAGCAAACCCAAGTAAGACTTGAAACTTCGCTCCACCAACTTGCAGGTATGCTGTGCCGGTGCAGACGGAAGGATTTTGTAGTTGTAGTTCTCTTTGTAGGTGAAGTATCCGATTTCGTATCGCAGGAAAGTTCGTGTGTCTTCCCATTGCTTTCGGGTAAGGTAGAGAGCGTAGTTGAACAACCGTGCCGAGTGGAAGCACATCTTCCTCAACAGACCCCATTGGGGCTTGGACAAATTTCTGATTTGGTTCTTCTGCGTCTTATACATATTGCTTACCGCCTACACACTTATATAGTAAGCAATATACAATTCTATTCTGTGTTTGGGAAATTTTCTTGGATTATGTCCTACTATGGCGGCTTACATCCGCACCCCAAGGGTTTGACCCAGTTTGCATTGTCTCCCTCGCCTACGGCTCGGTCGCCACCGCTCACGGGTCAAACATCGGTAGATGGTGCGGTTTTACGCCGCCGTTATAACCGCCTCCTACGAGTGATAGTACCTGTAACATCGAACACTACAGAAGACAAGAGTATCCCAGGTTGGATGAGTGTTAATTCCATCCCGTTCAACTCCATAGAGAAACAGCTTCCCGTTTTTGCGTTTCTGACCACAAAAAGCACAAGATTCCTGAGTAGCGACAACTAGCCGAACTAACTCTATTCTCGCGAACGGATCATGATTAATTACCGTTACCATCTTGCTCCTCAGGTTTAGTGAATGGATGAAGGTGAAACCATACAAACAGTTATAGAAACTCTAGCGTTAGCTAGTCCCTTTTCTGCCTCAACATGAACGTAGTTTACAGAACAGCCGCAAAACACAAGGGTCAGCAAGATAAACATCCGTGTCATAGCCAATCTCTCCTTAGATTGTTAACAGCAGTAGTAAGAGCAGGATGGGCACTTTTCGCAAGACAGTCTAGAACTGCATTGCGTAGGTCTTTGTCTCCAGGAGTTTCATCATACAAACGATCACCCAGCAGATCTTCAATACTGTCAGCGTCGTTGTATAGCTCATCAGCAAGCCAACCGGGGATATCCCGAACTCCAGCTTTTCTTGCCTTGCGAATCTTAGCTTCGTAGCCATATCCGCTACCGGGCCTAGATGCTTCGTAAGCAATGTCCCCACAAGCGTCTTGTAGATAGGAACTGAGCTGATGGGCAATTTCTTGTGCCTTAGACTCAAGGCTTTCTTTGGTCTGTTCACTCATCGCCGCCTACCTCCCAGCTATCTTTGTCGATGATTTTGCCAGCGGGCTTTCGCTCTTCAATTACCAAGCCCTGATACGTCTCGCCACGAGCATTGGTCTTGGTGACCGTCTTGAACTTCAGGTTCGGAAACAGACGCCCTAATGCTGGATAAAGAGCAGCATTCGATCGGCAATACTTACGAGCGTGGCGGATGAGCAACACTACGGCCCAAGCCTCATCAACAGAGACTTGGGGTAAGACTTCTGCAATGCGGGCTTTTAGTCTTGGTTCGTTAGCGATTCCACTCATTTTTGCTCCTCAATTAAGTGACAAATGTTAAAGAACTGAGTGTTCTTTCAACTGCCCCGACCATGTGATTAAGCTGACCTCGGGGCGACGATCAGCATGAAGGCTGGACATTTCCCTTTCTTTCCAAGCCTTCACCACCAACACCATTAGTCTTTATCTTCTGGAAAGTCTATGTCGTAACCGTTCTTAAGAAACGGTCCGTTAGCAGACTGTTCATACCACTTGCCGTCGTGGTAGAACTCAACACGTATTCCTTTGCTGTCAGTACCAGTAACTAGGTGAACTCCGTGGGAATCTACCCTATCGGCCGCCCCATTAGGATCTTTAATCAGTGGCAGACGGAACTGACGGGAAACGACCAAGTTGTCAGCAGTCACGATTGTGACTAGGACTTGAACTAGTGGATTATTCACAGCCTTTCTCCACTACTGGTTTCTGGTTGCGGGCTAGGGTAGAAACACGAATGCTGGACATCACAAAGCTCCTCAGTGGTTTGGTGTTTGGTAAGACAGCAACTTATAATTGCCTTACTACTTAAATATAGCCTCTTGACAAAAAGTTGTACGCAAAATTTTATTTTGCTCAAGTTGGAACGTTCGTTGCAATCATTCCCTACCAGTTACCCACTTTTCAAACTGATAGATGCCCCGTTCTTGCCACATGTGAGTCAGGCACAGTTCTATTTCTAGAACGCAATTTTCACCATCTGTATCCCAGTCATGTTCTGTAGTTAGTCTGCGTCCGCAGACTTCCATTTCTATGACCTTGTCTTTAGTCTTATAAACATCAACACGGTCACCAACTACAGGAAACGAACATGCAAACTGGGTAGACACCTGGTCCATAAACGGCTTGCAGCAATCAACGTTCGTTCGGAATTTGGTTTTCATCGTATCCTTTCAGTTTTGCACGAATTCTTTTCACTTCCTGCCAAAACCTTTCAGCAGCGTTGGTTTGACCCTTGTTCTGTGCATCACGAGCAAGCCATTCATATTGATACAGATCATATAACCATGTGTTCATTAGTACCTCCTAGTCGCGTAAAGGCTCCATCCGTCACCGTTGTAAGACGCTCGGCCTAGCTTAACTTTGGCTGAGCTACTCTAAGCAAGCAAACTCTCCGTGCATTTCTATGGCCGCTGCCTGATAAGCAGCTACGGCTTCTTCTAAAGTTTTGAAATACCCAAGATGCTTTCCATGACCGTTAGCTTGGATTCGAACACGCCATCTTGGTACACCTTCTTGTATTGAAGCATTACTGATGCCCTTGTATCCACTAGAGTTATCGCTACGTCTTCTGCGATTCTGACTATTTTGGGCAGAGGTGACTATTCTCAGATTCTTTCGACGATTATCTAAAGTGTCGTGGTTTTTATGATCTACTTCAAGGTTTGGATCAGTGACATCCATAATCTTCCTGGCCATCTTCTCGGGAACTTGTGGACCTCTACTAATCGGACGAATAAGCCGTTCGGCGATATAGCCAGATTTAGAACCCTTCCCACCTTTATGGGCGAACCACTTATATCTGTTCAACCATTCGTAATCTGAAGCGTCTACAAGAGTCTGCTTCCCCTGTGTGAGCTGGATGTATCTCGGGGCGTTCGGTGCAATAGGCATTAGAGTCTACTCCTCTAGTAGCCCTCAAAATAGATATGTGGCAGGTAGGTGAGGTTCCTACTTTTCGGGAGCAAACCTAGCCACATGTCTATTATAGCCTCTAGCTAACCCACACTAGCTTAGAAATTGCCCTTGTTATACCGACATATAGGATGTTCATCTCCTGTTCCCTAGCTTGAGATGTCCTGGCCATTGGGTGAGGACAAGGGGCTTCGTCGGTTCTAATAAAGAAGACTGTTTGTGCTTCTAGTCCCTTTGCTTTATGGATTGAACTTAATCGAATACCAGGGACGTTATGATCATCAGTAAAGATAGTTTCAATCTTTTTCACCAAGTCATTGGCAGTACTCTGACCTTCAGTAAAGCAATATAGACAACTTACTTGATCCTGCAGAGCTATCAGTTTGGCTTCGTCTGGATTACATTTGGCCTGTTCTTTAGCCTGTTCCTTATATCCCCAGTCATCAAGCTTTCTAATGAAATTAGCTACTGAGATCATAGTTAGATCCGTACCAGCCCCTCCACACAACTTCTTGACGAGATTTGATAACTTGGCTCCAATATCACGTCCTTGAATTGTTGCCTTGATTCCACGCTTGAGAAACTGGAAACAATTGCTTACCAGCGGAGCATTACAACGACACAGGATCATGTCTCCAGGCTTGGCCTGAGCACCATAGGTCTTTTCCCATGGAATCTTAGTTCGTTCTTTACCTTGCAATGGGTAACGAGCGTTAGTAATCTCTCCTTCAGGATTGGTTTCAAAAGCTTCAAAATCTGGAACTATCTTCTGAGCTTCCTTTACGATTGCTTTTCCACATCGACGAGTGACTGTAAGGGGTAGAACGACACAACCACGATCAGTAGCAGAAAGCTCTTGAATCATTCTGGGAATAGACTCACTGTCAGCACCAGCAAATCCGTAGATAGCCTGCTTGTCATCACCACAAAAGATTAAGCGTTTACCAGCTTTTCTGGCTAGGGCTTGTTGACATCTATTCAGATCTTGAGCTTCATCTACAAGAAGCAAGTCATTCTGAAAGACCGGTAAGTTCAGTGCGACAGGAAGCCAGATCATATCATTAAAGTCCATAGATTGATCAACATCTACCTGTTTACATCGCTCTAAAACTTGTGGAACTAATTCATAGACTTTTTCCCTGCTATCGTTCAACTCGATGTCATAATGTGAAGCAAGATGGTCTAGCTCGTTCGTACTGACTTCCTTATCAATCCCTACCAAGTTTTGTTTACACAGAGCTACCAGTTGTTCAGTTGCTTGGACCAGAACGGGTTCTTCACGACGTAGTTGTCGAATATCCGTCTCTAGTAGCTCACTGATAATGTCCTGAACTCGATAGGCGTTGACATTTCCTATCTGCGGAAAGGCCCTGCGAACAGCCTTATTACCAAGAGCGTGCATCGTACTGGCATCACAACCCCTTGGAACTCGGTTCTTTAGTTCTTCTGCAATGCTCTTGTTAAAAGCTACGAAGCAGATAGTATTGACCTTCTCTTTTCCTTCTGCCATAGCTTCCCAAACGGCTTTTTGCTGGGGGCTTGGAATAAACTTGGTAGGTATTCCTTTAACGATCTTCAATCCTTCAATAAGTGTTGTTGACTTACCAGTTCCGGCTCTTGCTACGATAACCAAATGAGAAGCAGTACCCCCACTATTGGTAGCACTTGCCATTCGTGCTGCTAGGCGTGCGCCTAGGGTGCTAGCGGGCACGTTGCCAATGGGGGCCATAGTTGTCCCATTACCTAGCAAAGTGGCCCCCTGCGCAACGCTAGGGGCGTCTAAGGGCACTCCTTGGCTAGTATTGCCGGTAAGCAATACAGCGGGTGTTTCGGCACCAACATCCACCAAGGAGGCTGATTGTGAGGGGTTGGCCACAGATGTGGCAAGAATAGGGTTTTGACCTTCCTCAGCCTCCACCTTTTGATAGTCTAGATCATAAAGGATGGTGTTGTCCTTGCCAAACAGTGACGTGTCTTTTGTTTCGTTCTCCATTTTTTGCTCCTCAAGTAATTCTAGTCCAAAGTTATTTGACCGAAACTACGATACCGTCTTTCATTTCAACAACTGCGTACCATCGGTGAGGAAGAGGATAATGTGGGCCTTCGACTGTCTCTCATCCATTCCGGACTGGTACTCCAAGTCCTGGAGCAAACAGCCTAATCTTTTCGCCCTTAGCGACTGCTTCCTTAAATTCTTTCTTCGTCTTAAAGTTAACTGAACTGTACATGGCTATGCCCCTCAAAATAAGTGGCGGGCAGTTTATAACTACCTTAGTATAACTGCGTGATAAATACTTGTACAAAATAAAATAGGCCGGAAATCCTCAATAGAACTTCCGGCCTCTGGGAACGACTTCAACGCTTAGTTCAACCCATAGGTTGATTCATAGTGAGAGAAGAAGCAGGAACCTCTTCATCATTACCGGCTCCTCTGTGTCCTGTCTGGATGGTGATAATGGCCGTACCATTAGGGGGATTTACGTCTTTAAGCCTTCCCTGACGAGGTTCTTCCCCATAGCTAGTCCAGTACGTCTTGCCGATCATTAAACGGACTTGGTCTGCTTTGCCTCCACCTTTCTTGAAATTAGGCTTTTCCAGGTAAAGATACGATGACTTAACATCATAATGTTCACCATTTTCGTCTTGAATGGTGAAGTCTATAGAACCGTCTTGACACTCGATCATCTCTATCAGTTTAGCAAGGTATGGGTCATCATTCCCTTGCTCACATGCCCAAGCGATATCTCCAACAGCCCATTCATTTCCAGATTTTTGAACAACGTACTTCCTCTTCTTAGGCTTGACCTTTTCTGCGGTTTTTTCGACAGCCTTCCTGGATTCAATCTGAACAGGAGTGGGATCTTTAACTCCAGGAGCAACTTCAGCAATTCTACTTTCATCAATCATTGCTGGGTGGCCAAGATCAATACCACCAACAATAGGATGCTCAGTTTCCAACATTAATCGCTGACCGTGCTGCGTATCAATCTGGCTGCCGATCAAACACAGCATCTTGCCTGTCTTACCGTCGACCATGCGATATTCCTGGTATTCTAGACCAAGCGTATCCATGTTGATCTCGTCCCCCTCAATGTAGGCATTCCACGTATTGATAAGCAAGTCGATCCGCTCATCCAACGTAATGGAATAGGGGCTATTTATCATAGTACGGAGAGAATCCGTATATAGCTTGAATGTTTCCTTTCCCGCTAGGTTAATAAACTCGCAGGCTTGATCAAACCTAGAAAGGTCGATCATACTTTCATCAGGAGGAGTAGCAACACTATAGGGATGATCAATGAACTTGTTTTCATCCTTAGGATCTGGCAAGACTGTAGGGGTTCCACTGGCTGCCATAAGGTACAACATCCCAGAAAGATATCCTGGACTGAGTAGCTTGGTAAGACTCCCATCCCTGTTGGACTCAGCAATGTGACCTACAGCACGCAGAACGCTGGGATGACGGTGCCAAAAGTCCATACGGTCAGCATGGGTAACTTTCTTGCTGTAGGCTCCTAGACCTGCTCCTGTACGTTCCCATAATAGTCGTACAGCGTGATCGAGCATTCGGGCACAAAGTTTGCGGTCTTTAGGTGAAAGATGCTTCAACTCTGCGCAACGATAAACTGCGTCACTGTAACTACGACCACGACCAGTATCCAGTGTATTAATGATTTCATCTTTTTCCTCAACACCGAAAACCATAACGCTGGTGATGCAAGGCTCCTTGTCTTTCCAGAAGGACCAGCGATAAATAGGAAGGCACCGAAGCTCAGTAGCTTCCTTAATGCTGTTCAACAAGTCAATCCGCCATCGTTGACACGCTAACTTTAAGGCGATGAGTCGGTGTTGGGCTGAAAAGCAAACTCCAGTCTTACCGAAGATCATGGACTCACCGTTGAAGTTCCACTTGCCACCCAAGATATCAGACATCAAGGAACGTACATCTCCCATAGCCAACGGGCGATTGCTGTTGTTCTTAGTGGTGACAATGAACTTGCCGTATTCATCTTTGAGCATGGCGTTAGCTTGCTCTTCAACTTCCTTCCAACCCAGTAGAAACTCTGCCTGCTTTTCGGTGATAGGATCGTCATCGAGACAGAGCCTAACTTCAATCTCAGGGTAAATGATTTCCCTAAGTTCTTCCTCCGGTTGGACTACCACTGCTGCTTCAGACATAATGTTGTTCCCTTTAATGAATGGTAAGTGATGGGCAACTACAGCCCGCCATGTAATTGTAACCGGGAGACAAAAGTTTGTATGCAAAATTATAAGCTGCTGGATAGATGGGGTTCAGCCTATAGACATAAAAGAAGCCCTGTTTAGGCTCTGGTATCCTATACAGGGCTTTTTATTAGTTTACTTTCCCAGTAAGGATTGTAAACCTACTCTATCTTGAAGGGCTAACCATTCTGGTGAACAATACTGTTCTGGTCCCCTGTCATTGCGTATCTCTATCACAATCTCTTCAAGCCTTTCACGTAGTGGCCAAACATTACTACGAAATCCATTGCAATCTCTGATGTTGTACTCCTTTATACAACAGGCTTTCAGAAGATGAGTTACATACTCAGTATTCGTCATCATCACTAACCTCCACTGGTAAATAGTTCTGCAACTATAAATTGTATACTCGTGAACAAGGGTTTTAAAGGGGGTGAAGGTAGCAATTTATAATTTTGTAATTCTTAGCGGGACACAGTAACGATTTCCTGGTTGGATAGGTATATAAAAGAAGCCCGGCAGATCGGAAGAAACCTACCGGGCTTTTCTATAGAAGTGTGTTGAAGAGATGGGGAACAAGTTCCCCCAACACAAACCATACTTGAGTAATAGTATAGCATATAAGCTTGGATTACCAATTATTTTGTTTTGTAAGCCAAGTTTTTGTGGTATACTAGTTACTACGTGATAGGTAAGAGCCTGTCGCACCGATGTTAGCTAAGTTCCAGTGGTTACTAGCTAACGGCAATTCACCAACACCTGTTGGGAAGAGGCACATCGGCCCGACTACTGGCAACCTCGGCACGCTATCATAGGGAAGACTAGGTGCGTTGGGGCCACTACGGTGGAGGCGGAAGTCAAGCGGAAAACCTATGGGGAACCTAGAGAGTCCGTCCGAGTAACTAGTTGGCTTGCACGGTGATTCGTCACTGGTAAAACGTCTATGAGTAGTAGAGCAGTCAAACTAGTTGGGTCAGCAATGACAGTTGTTCGGGGTAGACCCCATGTTGAATAACAGTCTGCGTAAGACTGAGCGACCCGGTGAGTGGAAACACAAGCCCATGAGTAGCCAGCATGTGAGCCATACCATACGGCAATACGTACACCATACCCTGCGATCCATGACCGGTGCTGATTGAAATACATCAGGAGAAGTAGGTAAGACCGAATGAGGTTTTACACCTTTTCACATTTTCACCGGGGCTGAGCAGAGGGGAGGGAACGGATGCTGGAGGGAGGCCGGGGATAGGGAGGTGTTGTAGAGTTACGTACTACTTCACTTAAAACCATACTACTACACTACGCACGCGCGAGGGAATCTTCAATCATGCCGATCGCTCCTAATCAAGCCCATCTCCATCTCAGCCCCTCAACCAAGGAGCTGATCAAGAAGGCTAAGAAGGTTCCACCTAAACGAATAGAAACTCATCACAAGAGTGGATGGATTCGCGGAGCTAAGTATAGACCATCTACTCTAGAAGAACAAAAAATTTGTCCATTTTAATTTTCTGGGCTAACAAATCACTAACAGTATGGTGGTAGTATGACTGGGGCTGTTGGTCCTACCAATCCTGGGTGTGATCTCTTAATAAAATGGTTGGTCTATAATGAGGATAAGGACTGGGCAGATAGTCGCAATTCATTTTGCTGACCATTGTACTGGGTCAACAATGACGCCTTTACGATTTGTCGTATACGGAAGATTAGCAAATATTTCTAAAGACTCCATCACAATCGCAGCCTGGGACTATGACCCTCCAGGAAAAGAAACTCCGCCTAACATTACTGACTCTAACCGTACGACCTTTACTATTGTCAGATCCTGTATTTCTAGTATCGTTCACCTTGGAGAGAAGAAATGACAGACGGAGAGATTCTTAATGCCTACTATTCGTGTAATAAAGTGCGGTCTAAAGCCGCTAGGTCGCTCAACATGAGCAGGAGTACGTTCTGTGATAGGTTAGATGTAGCTCTGACTAAAGAAGATAAGATTCAACCAGAGAAACCTAAAGCACCGATGGGTAAGAAACTGGAAGCAGTCTTTGCAGATCTCTGTAAAACTTGGTTTGACACCCTTACTCCCGAAGAACAGACATTCTTGTTAAATATCAAGGGAAACTATAAGAAAATCACAAGCCGAATCAAACCTCATACTCTGTACACCAGAATCAAAGAGTCTATCCCTCACCTAGAGATAGGCAGGGAACAGCTAGGGAGATGGATGAATGGCACGGAAAAATAAACCAACAAACCTGGAACTAGCTGCCGCAGATATTATGAGTGATGTAGAGTTTGCGGGCTCTGCATCCAGAGATCTAGAACTTCGTAAAGTAAGAGAACAGTTAGACGCTGTTCAATCAAAGTATAAAGATTCTCTTACTAAGATAGAGAATCTGAAAGAGGAACTAAACGTATTCAATACTCTTAAGAATACCTCTCTAGAATATGATACGTTCAAACTTTCAAACAAAATAGTTCCTGCTGGAAGTGCAGCAGTAGGGGTCATGCTCAATGACTGGCATTGTGCTAAAGTCGTAAATCCAAAAATGCTAGAGTACCATAATGAGCATAACTTAGAAATATTCAGATACAGAATGCAGCGTATTCCTGAGAAAGTCATGCTTCTGTACAATCTAGCGAAAAAGTTTGCCAATATTAGAGAGTTTCATGTATTCGTCCTAGGAGATCTAATGAATAATTGGCTCCATGATGACGACGTAGAAACTAACTCTCTAGGGCCTATGGAAGAGATGCTAGAAGTTAGAAGAAATCTTTCTAAGATCATCAATACGCTGCATGAATCTGTAAAATCTGATGTAGAACAGTTCAAAGTTTCTACTTGTCACGGCAATCATTCTCGTCTAACAAAGCGTCGTAGATTCAATGTTCCTCACAAAACGAACATGGAATGGCAGATCTGTCAAGATCTTGCTATAGACGCAGCAGAACATAATAGCCCGATTCAATGGAATGTTTCTAGAGGAAACATGAATAGAGTGGTTGTGTTAGACTGGAAGATCAGACTTGCTCACGGAGATGATGTTAGGTATGAAGGAGGAATAGGTGGTTTGACTATCCCCTTAATTAAAGCAGTCAAAGCCTGGAATGAGAATAGTCGGGCAGACTATACGTTGGTCGCACACTGGCATCAATTTCTACGACTATGGAGAACTGTAGTTGGTGGATGTTCTGTAGGATATGATGAGTTTGCTCAAGCTAATAAATGTGAGGCTCAACCTCCTAGCCAGACATTCTTGTTGTTTGATGATTCTAAAGGAATAGCTCTCGCTGAACCGCTGTTTATTGGCTGAGTTTTACACTCTACTAGGAAGACAATCTACGATTAAATGGTAAGAAAAAGAAAAGAGAAGAAGGCCAAGTCTAAAGAAGAGAAACCTACAAAAAAGGAGGGTAAGAAAGCCCCAAAGCCTAATGGTATGATATTTAAGGTGGGATAAGCCTCGCTGGTGAAATTGGTAAACACGACTCTATTAAATGAGTATACACTCTTGGTTCAAATCCAAGGCGAGGTATGATGGATCTAATTAATGGAGTCTTCGAGCTCATCGGAGGTATGCTGCTCTTTCTCAACTGCTGGAAAATTCATAAAGATAAGCAGTTAAAAGGAGTGTCTTGGATACCTACCATCTTCTTCACTTCATGGAGCGTGTGGAATATGACATACTACCCTTTTCTCCATCAGTGGTACAGCTTTCTAGGAGGGTGTGTGATCTTTATTGCCAACGTATCTTGGCTAGGATGGACGTTCTACTATTTACAGAAAGAAATAGATGGAAGACACAATTGACCCTATTGGTTCTTTTCGTGATGCTAAGTATACGATAGAAACTAGATTCGGTAAACTGTTCTCAATCTTAGATCCACGAGTTGAAGACATTGATATCAATGTTATAGCTCATAGCTTATCATTGATCTGTCGCTACAACGGACATTGCTCTAAATTTTACTCAGTTGCAGAGCATTCTTGTCACGTATCAACTGTATTACTGTCCCAAGGATACGATACCAGTATCCAGATGATGGGCCTTCTACACGATGCAGCAGAGACTTATACAGGAGATGTTATACGCCCCATAAAGAACATTCCTCAGATGGCTGAATATAGGAAAATCCAAAATCGAGTTGAGGAAGTTATCTGGAACTGGTCAGGGTTGAAACCCACTAAGGAGACTAGTAAGATTATCACCCTAGCCGATAATATTGTTCTTAAAGCAGAGGCTAAAGTTCTGGTACATAGCGGCGGTAGGAACTGGTTAGGAATGGAAAAGATTCCCGATCACCCAGTACAATTCTGGTTTGAGCTTCCTTTTGCTTCTAAATTCCATTTTCTTTATCTGTACAATCTGCTTAAAGCATGAACACTTTGATTAAGAATAAGAAGCAGATGTATGCTGCTCTTAAACGAGGAGATTTTGGAAATACTGTTAACCATTGGGATTCGTTAGAACAGATGATTTCTGATCCCTATTCTGGGGATGTAGGTTGTCGTTGCTTAGAAATCAATGAGCCTTGGAGACTCTACTGTCTTCCAAAATGTGATCTACTTGATGAATTAGGGAGAAGAGGGAGGGACGGTACTGGGTTAGAGTTTTACGAGTCTCCTCCTGACGATTTTAGACGTATTCAAGGCGAAGTAATGAAGGGACCAGGAGGACTGTATTTTCGATACACGTTCAACCGAGGACCTATGCGGACAGCCCTAGAGGCAGAAGAACGACATGCCCGAGGATTAGAAGCAGAGATGCTATTGAAAAGATACTCTGATCCAGGCTGTTATGATTGGATACAAGAACTCCTTACTAGGTATGAAGAACATGTCGTAGAATTTACTTCTTATGCCTGTCCTGTAGGAATTCTAAGGCAGACTTGGATTATCTGGGAAGTCAGGCTCTATTAGTTCAAATGGTTCTTCTAGATTAGGAGTAACCATCTTTGCTAAGAAGATTTTTTGTGAGTAACCATAGGCCAAAGAAAATAGATCGTCCTTATCCTCTTTATATAGACTCCAATCCTCTTCTTCTATTTCTTTAATGACTTCTTCTATGGCTTCCTTGTTTTGAACTCTGACTCTTTCTCTTAATCTACCATTTGCCCAGGGTCCGTACTTGGTTCCTGTTTGAACACTAGTAAATCCCTCTTCTCTAATCTTACGAACTTCTTCAGCAATAATGATGATTGAGCCATTTTCTAAATGGCAGGGTCTACTGCCTATTTTTCCGACTCCCTCAAAATTAGTAATAGACTGAACATGTTTTAGCTTAGACAGCCTTTTACCTTTTGATTCTTTAAGGGCAGCTTCAGCACAGTGTTTATGAGCAGCCCCATTTAAACTTTTCCCACACTTATGACAGAGCAGAAATTCTGGATCAGTAACTCTTTTAAGCGACAACATAGTTAGCACTAAATGCGGGTTTAGGTATATGTAAAAGCACGCTTATAATAACTAACAGTAAAGCAAGGGACGAAAATAATTATGGACGATCACAGCAACCTATTTATCAACAGAAGTCAGTTAGCTCAGACTCTGTTTGTCTTGAGCAGTAGGCAACTGAAAAGGTTTAGGGATCAGTTTCCAACTCCTATTCCGGACCACCAAATTGAGACAGCTTTAGAGTTAGCTAAAGGATATCCTAACAAGGATCCGGATCCAAGACCAGTAAACACCTCACCCATTCTACCCCAAACGCAACGGAAGGCGAATAAAAAGATGAAAATAAAATGAACCAATATAAGAATCCAAACTATAAATGGGATGAGTGGTTCGCGAATCCTAGGTTTAAGCTAGAACGTGGTAAACATTTCACTGCTCAATGTCACGGGATGGCAATCATGGTGCGACAAGCTGCCAAGAAGAGAGGAATCCGAGTTAGTGTACGTATCTCAGAGGAAACTCTGACAGTGGAAGTGAAGGGTCCCGATGTCAAAAACACCAAAGCCGATCACCAAGAAAAAGTATAAAGATCTTAGTGAGACGTTCATTAAGCTCTGGGGTGATCGTAAGCCGGTTCCTCAAAGGGAACACCACTTTCATCCAGTACGTAAGTGGCGGTTTGATATTGCATGGCCAGATATCAAACTAGCGGTAGAACTTCATGGAGCAATATTCGCTAGAGGTAGGCACACTAGAGGGGCTGGGATGATGGCTGATTCTGAGAAGATGAATTGCGCTCAGATGTTAGGATGGAATGTTCTTGTCTACACTAGCCAAGACGTCAAAGGAAACCCAGATAAGATGATGGGTGAAGTTTTGGCCTTCTTAGAAGCCAAATCCCCACTAATAGAGCAGCGGTAATTATTTATTTTTTGCTTGCCTTTTCATGCTAAAATAAGGCAGTGGCTAGGGGGCACCCGAAAGCAGGATTTCTTGACCTGTTGCCACACTTCTTACTTTCAAGATTCACTACAAGAGGTGATATCTATCATGCCACAAAAGAAAACTCCCCCTTCTGTTAGATTTTGGCGACAAGTAGTTAAGACAGAAACATGCTGGTTATGGCGAGGAGTAGAACGTACTCGTCATAAAGCGTGTCCTTACGGTAACTTCGATAACCACAGAGCTCATCGGTATTCTTGGGAACTAGTCTACGGACCAATTCCAGAAGGACTCCATGTCCTCCACAAGTGTGATGTTCCGTGTTGTGTACGGCCAGATTATCTATTCTTAGGCACACATCAAGACAACATGGATGATATGGGGTATAAGGGAAGACGGGTGATAGGAGAAGCAGTTGCTAATAAGGGGGAGAAGAATCCAAAAGCGAAATTGACAGAAGAGTCTGTAGTACAGATTAGAAAACTTTCCGGAGTTTTACCTTCTCGTAAAGTTGCTGCCTTGTTCGGAATTGAAAAGACGGCAGTTTTGAGAATTTGGAAGGGAGAACGATGGAACCATATCTAACGCCTTGGCAAGAGTTTAAGAAAACTTGGGAAGGATGTACTCTTTGTGAGTTGTCTAAGTCTAGAAGACGAATCGTTTTAGCAAAGGGTACTATTCCGTGTGATGTGTTGATGATTGGGGAAGCTCCAGGTCCGACAGAGAACCATCTGGGTGTGCCATTCGCAGGACCAGCAGGATCACTCTTAGACAAGATCATAGAGCGGGCAGAGCAAAATATAGGGAAGACTCCTACTAAGGGCTTTACGAATCTAATTTGCTGCTTTCCTAAATCTGAAGAAACGAATAAGAAGTTTAATCAACCTCCTGGATATGCCATCAAAGCCTGCTCGCCGAGGTTGTTAGAGTTTATTAAGCTCTGTCGACCAGGACTGCTTGTTCTGGTAGGACAACTTTCCGGAAAGTACATTCTCTTATCACAGGAAAATCTTTGGGAGCTAGGGCTGACTAAAGAACCTAAAAGAGTCGAGATCATGCACCCAGCAGCGATCTTGAGAATGAAACAAGATCAGCCTGAATCGGCTCGTCTCGAAATAAGAAGATGTGTTATCACACTGGGAGAAGCGTTTAGCGAACTTTAAACCAGAGAACTAAAATGGAATCTTACAAACCTCAATCTAAGCCACAAATGATGGAGCGAGCAACTTCACCATTGGCTGAGTTTCAGCCATTACCAACTCCTCCTAGTGAGTTTTATTTAGAGGCAGTAATAGTTTGTATTCAATATGCAGACTTTCTACGTGAAACTCTCCATCATAACTTAGACCATCTAGACGATATTGTTGTGGTCACTAGTCCTTCCGATCGTGAAACTTTAAATCTGTGTACTAAGTGGAGTGTTCGGACAGTAGCCACCGAAGTCCATCATGATAGGCGGGGGGACGGATTTAACAAGGGCAGACTAATTAATATGGGTCTAGGACATCTACGTAGGCTTGGGTGGACTATCCACTTAGACGCAGATATAGTGTTACCCGATAGATTTCGTTGGATGATTTCTCGTAGACCTTTAGATGAAGAATCTATCTACGGGATGGATAGGCTTCGTGTTCGTGGTTGGCAGGCTTGGCAAGATCTTCAAAGAGACGAAATGTTTCGTAGGCCATATCGCGACCACTTTTGTGTCGTTCCTCCTGGTCTCCCATTAGGGGCTCGTCCAGTACATGGAAGTTATGGGTACTGTCCTATAGGCTACGCTCAGATGTGGCATAGCAAGTGGAGAGACAGAAGATATCCAGAAAATCAAGGTACCGCAGAGCATACTGATGTTTTGCACTCTCTTCAGTGGCCATGGAATAAGAGAGTGCTGCTGCCAGAAGTAGTCTGTTATCACTTAGAAACTAGTGGTAATAACTGGAACGGAAGAACTTCACCAAGATTCGGACCAGGAGAAAAGAAATGAACGCATTTATTACCGGCTCACGAGTGTATGGCAAGATACCAACTTCCGAAACAGACATAGACTTAGTAATTCAGTGTGATGAGAAAACAGCAGAACTACTTAGAAAACTATCTGATATTGGAAAAGAACCAGTTAGGTATGGAAAGCTGAATCTTATTTTACTGACAAGTGAAGAAGAGTTTGCTAGCTGGCTAGTCGCTAACGCTGGGCTGAAAGTGAAAGCGACTAAGGGACCAATCGGAAAGGAACTAGCCGCAGTTACTATTGATAAAGTTCTTGCCCTAGCTGGGCTACCCCCAAGGACAGAGATGTCATGATGAACCATAGCGAAGCATGGGAAGCGATTCGGAAAATTCACCCCTGGCTGCCGAGCAGCCGGGAAGGTTGGCACCAACACGACAACGGCGGTGGCTGGATCGAAGACACGGCAGAAGTCCACAAGGATGTTTGCGTACCGCAAACTGTGGTAGTCGGCGCTAGGGCCAAGGTCGGCGAAGGGGCCACGATCGGCGAAGGGGCCACGATCGGCGAAGGGGCCACGATCGGCGAAGGGGCCAAGGTCGGCGAAGGGGCCAAGGTCGGCGAATGGGCCACGATCGGCGAAGGGGCCAAGGTCGGCGAAGGGGCCACGGTCGGCGTTATGGCCACGGTCGGCATTATGGCCACGGTCGGCATCACCCCAATCTACATCATCGGGACCGGCTATTTTGTCTGCTGCGCCGGCCCTGGTTTGATCCAATCTGGCTGCATCATTAAGCCAATGGCTTGGTGGCTTGAATTCGTCGAGCGCTGCGCTAAGGAACACAGCTACACGCCAGACCAGCAGAAAGAATACCGCCTGCACATTGAGCACGTCGCGGCCTGGATGCGTCTGTATGGGCTCGACAAAGTGACCACCGAACATGCCGAAGCGAAAGTGGAGGCGGCATCGTGAACACACACCGAGGCTTCGAGCCTGAAGATCTGGACCGGCTGCAATCCGCGTCCAGTTGGTTGCACGGCCTGGCTGACAACGATTGCAATTGCGAGGGGGACGCCGCAGAACGGCGGTTGAACCCTTGCTGCGTCTGCCATGATCCTGCAACCGGAGGAAGAGGCCAACAAAGCCCAAGGCGGATTCGGCCGTTCCTGCGGTTACGTTCCCCTCGTCTCGCAACGGGACGCGACGGTTGCCGCCACGGTCATTCAGTGGCTTGGCACGAACTGCGGCGGGGCTTTCATTCAGGACGTGGAAAACCGGATCAAGCAAGAGCGAGCCCTCCGGCAAGAGTTCTTCTGTCACTACCCGCTGTCCTGGTCGAATGAGGCACAGGAGGAAATCCTGAAGTCCAGCCAGCTAAAGAAAGTGGCCGAGAGTGTGGCCGCTGATTACATCTGCATCAACAAACACCCGGACGCGGCCCGCTGTCTCGCGAACGCGATCGTCAACGTGGTCATTCAATGGCACAAGCGAGAGTTGGCGAAGCTGTTGACAAGTACCAAACCTGACGAGAAAGAGGTATCGCCGTGAAGAAGAGGCCCACCCAATCCCCGCCGATCATCCAAACCATCCGGCCGCGAATCAAGGCGATTGAGACGAGGTACAAGGGGTGAGACTGGATACATTGAATGCAATGGACAGAAACTAGAAATAAGTAGTTGGGAAATCAAAAGGAAGTAAAATGCCAATCGCCCCTATCGCTCAAACACTTGCAGACAGATTGAAGTCTCATGGAGTCGAACACCATCCTAACTGCTTATGGAGAGGTCCACAGAATCCAGGACCATTAGGGGGCGTAACTCAAAGTCTTCTCAATGACTTTATCTACGATCGTGAAAGGTTTAGAGTTAAGTACGTAGAGGGCTGGAGGGCAAATGAGAGATTTTCCAGAGCTCTAGAGTATGGAACGATGTTCCATTTAGCTTGTGAATATTATGGAGAAGATAAGCCTTGGTTGCCCCCAGTTCTAGACTACGCCAGAAAACTGTGCCAGAAGTTTCCTACAGATCAAGAGGAAATTGACAAGTATTATGAAGCATTGAAAGTACAGTTTCCGATCTATGTAGACTTCTGGTCTCAACATCAAGCTACAAAACCAGTAGAAACTCACTCTAGGGAACAATGCTTTAATGTTCCGTATAAATTACCTAGCGGACGTATAGTACATCTGCGTGGTAAGTGTGACGGGCTAGACAGAATAGAAGGGGGACTAAGACTTTTAGAGCACAAGACAAAGAGTAAACTAGATCCAATGGGAATAGAACGGCGTCTTAGCTTTGATCTTCAGACAGCCCTCTACGCTATTGCCCTATCTACTCAGGAAAAACAACTTGTAATCGGTGTACTTTACGATGTAATTAAAAGGCCCTTCAGCGGTGGCAAAGGATCAATCAAAAGAGCAGAACCAAAGCAACTAAAGAGTGGGTTTAAAGAGGGAGAGTCTAAGGAAGACTTCAACAAACGCCTTCAGCAATATTTCATAGATAATCCAGAGGAATGGTTCGCAAGATGGGATCTGACGTTTGGTATCCAGGATTTGGATATCTTTCGGCATAAGTGTCTTAATCCTTTACTAGAACAGCTTTGCATCTGGTACGATTGGATTTCTTCTCCTCAAGGTATGGCTGATCCATTCAAGTGTGACGTACACTGGATGGCTCCATTTGGGCTATATTCCCCTTTGATTGATGGAAGTGGAACTACAGATCTAGACGCATATTTGCTGGAAGGCTCCTCTGTGGGGCTAACTCGTCAGACTAGTTTGTTTTCTGAGTTAGTCTAAGAACCCTAGTAGCAAATTAATATTTCCAGCAACTTATAATAGGGGTTATAATTAGAGTAAGTTAACCAAGGCACGGAGGTAACTATGCCAATTTCACCGAGCCAAAGAGTAAAGATTTCCAGACCGGCTCCACCAGAAGGGTTCAAAACTATTAAGAAAAAAGTATGGGATCCACCTGATCGTAACACGTATATGATAGATGACCTCGCTAAAGAACTCGGAGGTGTAAGTAATAGTCTAAAGGTAGTGTCAGCAGAAATTGCTGCTCTTTTAACTGCTAATGATGCTAAAGAAGGAGAAAAGGTTCATAATATAAGTCAAGAAGTCTTAAGCTTGGCAAGGCACCTAGAAAGCATTTACTGTCGCTTAATGAGCAACGGTATAATGGCCCGACACAAAGAAACAGTTTCAGTATTCCATGCGGATGATATTCCTTTTTAAGAAAGTCAGCAAATGCCCCCGACAGTTCAAAAACAGGTAGCGACTGCTCCTAGCATTCCTCAAGGAGGAATACTCGGTAGAATTCGTAAAGTCATAGACATGAAAGCAGGAATACGGATTTCTATTTATGGTCTTCCAAAGAGTGGTAAGACACGGTTTGCCTGCACGTTCCCCAAACCACTACTACTGATTGGAGCAGAAGATGGAACAGCTAGTGTGATTGGCATGGACGGAGTAGAATTCATCTTACTTGAAAAGTGTGAAGATCTTCGTGAGATCTCTGATCTGTTAAAAACTGGTCAGTACAAGACCGCAGTTCTGGACAGTGGAACTAGTCTGCGAGACATGAGGATTAAAGAGATTCTTCGTCTAGCTGAAATGCCAATACAGAAGGGATTTGGCTTCGCCACTAGGGACCAGTGGGGTGAAGCAGCATTGTCAATCAAACAACTGTTACGGCCTATTTGTGATTTAGCCCGCAACGGTATATTAGAAAACCTTGTTATAATTGCTCAAGAACAAGCTTACGGGGCAGATGAAGGTGTTACCAGCGATCTAATCAAACCAACAGTTAGTAGTGCTCTGGGTAAGAGTTTGGCTGATTGGGTGAACCAAGAGTGTGATTGTGTTGGCCATACATTCATAAGAATGCAAACAGTCACTAAGACTCATCAACCTATCAAAGATGGACCATCTGTAACAATGACGGAAAAGACTGGGGCGGTTGAGTATTGTCTCCGCCTTGGAACTGATGGAGTTTACCAAGCCGGTATCAGATTACGGCAAGGACTTGTTCTACAACAGTCTGTCCTGACTAATCCAAACTATGACCGACTACTACGGGTCATTAAGGGTGAAAAGGTTGACTGACCTAACGTAGCTCTAGGTTAGATGAGCTACACTACTAAGGAGGCATGATGCTGATTTTGTCAAGAAAGAAGGATGAAAGTATTGTCATCAATAATAACATTACCATTATGGTAGTAGATATCAGAGGGGGCAAAGTTAGACTGGGTATTTCTTCTCCAAGGGAAATTCCAGTGTATCGGAAAGAGATCTTGGAATCCATTAATCGCGACGGACCACGTAGGTCCGAGCAAAAGTAAGGTCACTAGTTTTAGAGGAGTTAGTCACATGGCAGGACAAACAACCGGAAGCTTGGCAGCCCGACTTGGGGCTAGGATGGCTCAGGCTCATGCAGCACACCAGAACGATGACATCAAAACAGACGACGCTCTACCTCCGGGTATTGATAGGGGTATTGCCGTATTGACTACTATTAAATTTGGCACATTCCAAAGTGGAGATAATAAGGGGGCAGACTTCTTCTACCTTAGTGGGTCGGTTGTTTCTCCGAAGTCTATCACCGATCCTACTACTAAGGCTGTAATTAAGGTTGAGGGGACTCCAGTTGTTCCAAGTATGATTGGCAAGACTGGAGCACGTATTCCTGTTCCATTGTGTGATACTAAAGGATTTGATGGTAAGCCGATTTCATTCGATGATAATTGGGCAAAGTTCTTGGATTACATTCGGGTGCTTGGAGTAGACACAAAGTCACTAGCTCCGGAATTGGTTGAGTCCACGGTAGCTGCTTTGCAGCAGATGGCTGACCAAGGAAAGATTCACTTTCAGTTCCGTACTTGGCAAGGAAAGGCTACTGAGCAATTCCCCAATCCTAAAGTCAACGTAGTAATGGGACGCAAGATCGACTTTGATCCTTCCCAGGTTGAAGATCATGTTGATGATCAAACAGCAGTTCCTTCTGCATTACCTTCTGGTCCTGCACAGCCTCTGGCTCAACCTCCAGTTCAGACCACTACGGCTGCACTGACTTCACCAGAAGATCTTGATGCCTTGGCAGCTAAGGCGGAGGGAGGTGGAGAAGATGCTGGCCCTGCCGCTAACTTTCTTCAAGACCTTGCCTCAAAGCTAGGGGTTAGCCAAGAAGTGATTAATAAGGCGGCAACTTGGGTAGAAGTCGTTAGTCACATCAAGGCCAAGCAAGGTCCAGTCGAGACTGAGGAAGTTGAAAAAGAGGTTGCGTCTGAAGATCCCTTTCGTCCAACAGTTGGAAGTGCTTATAGCTGGATAGACGCCAAGGTTGGTCAAAAGATCAAAGTTATCTGCGAGGAAATTACCGAGGCTGACAAGACTGTAAAGATTGTTGATGCTTCCGATCCTAAGAGGAAGATCAAAGGCGTCTCGTGGACTAAACTTGGTATCATTACGTAACTAACCAGTAGCTCCCTTATTCACCTACTTAAAGGAGATTTAATATGGCTTTGGATGAAGAAGACGAACTTGAAGAATTGGAAGACCCGTCCGAAGATGAGAATGTTATCTGGGACGACGAAGACGAAGACGACGACGAGTTTTTGGACGAAGACGAAGACGAAGACGATGATTGGGCTGATGGCGAAGACGACGATGATGACGACGATGATGATGATGATGGACAAGGAGCAGTCTGAATAAAAGGTAGGCTAACTTGAAATCAGCCTACCTTTTACTAGGATCTTGATCCGGGTGTTTAATAAGAAATCTATTTCTTATTAAAGCGTGGTTCGACTCCACGAAGATCCATTTGCTCGGCACCAGACATTGAGCCTGCAAGCCTGATGTTTGGAAAAGTCAGGGATAAGTCCTTGATTGCAGTCAAGGAAATTAGCATCCTCATTTGAAACATGGGAGGTCCTGTATTCCCGGCAGGCGTTAGCGATCGCGTTTTGGATCACGTGGTGTAAAAGACAGCCGAGCATTTTTTACAAGGCTAGGACCAATATCCGCTATGGTCCTAAACGCTCTAGTGCCTGAATCTAGAGTAGTGCCCCGATGGTGTATAAGGCACATTCCTACGCTAGCTATTGGAAGGGAGCGGTGAAAATCCGATAAGGGGTCATTGCGAGATGGTGGAACTGGTAGACACCCTAGTATTAGGACTAGAGAGTTGCAAACGCACTTGCAGGTTCGAATCCTGCTCTCGCCACTGTTAGTAGTTCGTTTCTTTAACTAGGAGAGTAATATGAAGTTCTTTATTTTAGCTTTGGTCGTGGTTGGAATGTTCTTTGCATTTTCAGCTTCTTCTCAGGCAGCTTGTGCTGGTTGTCACCATCGTGCTCCAGTTTGTAATATCTTGAAGATTCATCCGGTTCGGGGACTATTCCACCGATTGTTTCATCGCTAATTATGGCGTTATGGGCTTTCGGGGATTAGACATCTCCGAATTAATCCGAGCCGTTAAGAAGATTTCAGATTGATCTTCCGGTTCCCGATGTGTCAGTACACAAAGTCAGTGGCCACTACTGATCTTACGTGGCAATTTCATTTCGTCTCAGCTACAGCTAGGAGGATTCTAGGAGTGTGATTGGAGCATACTTTCAAGGTTTACATTCTCATGCAGACAGGATGGTAAGAGTCATGAAAGAAGACATTCTTAAACGATGTGAAGAGCTTGGTCTTAATCAAAAAGAATCAGACCTTCTTGTTGATCTTCTTGGCTGGAATATCGGAGCAACCGGTCAGGCTCCTCCCCTTTCTCATAGGGGATTAAGAGTCTATTCTGATCTACCTTGGCATGAATCCTATGTTTGTGATAGGATTACCAGCTTGTGTGAGAAACTTCTAGGCTCTTATCTGTTTGAAGTAAAAGCTGATCCAGACAAATTCTTTCATGATTACTATACTCATAAGAGAGGTTCTAGGGGTGTAGGAGTTCTGCTTCATCAGTTAGGAATTAATAGTTCTATTGAAGATTATAGCTTCATTTTCTACGCTGCTCCAGAACTCTTATATAAGTCATTCATTAAGCTGTTAGCATTTCTTCTGTCACCCATCAAGGAGAAACGATGAGTTGTTTCAACTGTAATAGTACAGGACATCTATGTGCTCGATGCGGTGAAGCAGAAGACACTTGTGTATGCGGAGGAGTAGATGACTCGGACATAGTTAGTTGTCCTGAGTGTCATGGAACAGGAGATGAGCCAGAGGACGAAGATGAGTGAATTAGCCTGTCCTAACTGTCATTCCACTAATCTTCATCATGGTTGTTGTGGTGATACTAGCTCTACGTGTAGATCATGCGGGTTTATATTTGACTTAGGTTTTTCAACTCCATGTCCCATTGATAGACCTCTTGAGCCAACTGCTGAAATTTCACTCACAGAACCTCTGAAGAATACTATAGACTACAGATTGGATAAGGATTACGAAGAGCTAACAGACAATGAGCTCTGGGGGATCTAACGATCAATTGACAAAGGAACGCCAAATTGAATCAAAGTCTGACTTTAGATCCCAAACGTATCAAGCCTTTTGCCCAACAACCTAGAAAACGATTTAAGGGTATCAAGCAGCTTGCCACTTCTATCAACGCTATAGGACAGGAAACTCCTGTTATCGTAATTCCTATAGAAGATCCAGAGTATAGCCATGAGCTAATAGATGGTGAGCGACGACTTCGTGCCTGTCTTCTTCTTAATAGGTCAATTGAAGTCATAGTCAAATCCAGCAAGATTAATCAGTTTGCTCATTCCGTAGCAGCTAATTTCTGTCGTCAGCCTCATGATGCAATGGAGGTATGTGAGGCTATTCAGCACATGAAATCTGAAGGAATGACTATTCCTGAGATTTCAGCGGTGTTTGGAAAGTCTGATAGTTGGATATCTCAGCATCTATCTCTTAACAATCTAGCTCCAGAACTAAAGAAACAGCTAGAAAACGCAGACAGTGGTAAGAAGAGAGAGCGTAGACAAAGAGGCAGACTTAATTATAGTCTTGCTATTTCTCTATCCTCCCTAGTCCATGAAGAACAAATTAAGATTCTCGAGCATATCCAGTCCAAGCAGCTATCTCTTCCAGCAGCACGTAACTATATTCGTGCTATTGTTTTAGATAGCAAGACTAAGGATCTAGTACGTCCCGGTTCTAGAATCACTAGACCGATTTTACCTTCTTATCAGTGGGAAACTTTGGTTAATGCTCTGGATAATTTTCAACCTACAATGGCACGTTATACATCCCAGACCAGAGATAAGCTAACTCAGGTGTTTGAAGTTGCTGGCAAGAGTAAACTAGAACTTGTTGAAGCCAAGCTAAAGGAAATAGCTAAAGAAGTTGAGCATGTTCTGAGGGAAGTCCAGCACCATGTCAAACAAAACTCCCGAAGAACTAGTTATTGAAGCTATTCCATGGATTGAAAGTGTTGCCCGCAAGCAGTCAAAGAAATGGCCCAATTCTATCTATGAGGATCTCTTACAGGACGGTCTTATAGGGGCTATGGAGGCTGCCCAATCTTTTGAACCCGAAAGAGGAGTACGCTTTCAAACTTATGCTCAAATTCGAGTTATTGGAGCAATGCTTGATGGAATACGACAATGGGACTGGGTGCCACGGTTAGAACGACAAAGACAGAAAGTAGATGAGAATCGTAAAAAACCTCCTACTATCCAAAGTCTAAATGTTCCTAAGTTTAATGAGACTGAAGATTTCCAACTTTTAACGATTGAAGATAGAATAGGAAAAGAAGACAGAACACATCCCCAAGAACTGACTGAAGAAGTCGCTAGGCTACTAGTTGGACTCAAGCAGCGAGAAAGACTTATCTTACTCTTATATTATTGCGAAGGTCTTTCTATGCGAGAAGTAGGAGATGCTTTAGGTATCAATGAATCAAGAGTCAGTCAAATACATGACGCAGTAATTCTGCGTCTAAAACAACGTGAAGGATTAGCCTAATGCTAAATCTTGGTGAACGGTTTGCTGCGAAGTTAGCTGCTAGACCACAGATGCCAGTGCCTCCAGAACCAGGATTACTCTTATCTTTAGGCATTCCTCGGCCGATGCACGGACTGGCCCCCCGAGTAGTAATGGGAAAAGAATGGTGGGATCAGACTAGGAATGAGGCTTATCAGAGGACGAACTTTCACTGTCTAGCTTGTGAAGTTCATAAAACAGAAGCTAAGTTTCATCGATGGCTTGAAGCTCATGAGATCTACGATATCCATTTTTCTAAAGGTAGGATGAAATATCTTGAAACTGTTCCTCTATGTCATGCTTGCCATTGTTATGTTCATCTAGGCAGAACATGGAACTTAATGCAGCAGGGGCAGGTCACCGAAGAGAAGTTTTTGGAAATCTACAACCACGGACAGCAGATCTTAATTAAAGCAGGACTACCTCATCCTTCATATCAAGAGGTTTCAGATGCTTTAACAAATCTAGAAATGTATGGAAAGGCAGCACCGTGGGAAAAGTGGAGGCTCTGTATCGGTAAAAAGAAGTACAAGCCGTTATATGAGTCTTATGAAGACTGGGTAAATTCTGTACAAGCCTTTAAGAATGCTCCACTAGAGATTGATGAATAACTAGTGGTCTGCTTAGTACGCTGTTCATCTATAGGGCAGTTAATAGTTGCTTAACTATGGTATGGTATAATACAAGCCTACTGCCCCTGCCGCTAGAATGCCAGGCGATGGCCTAAATTTGCGTTGCTAGGGCACCAAATGGGGCAACGGGTATAGTTTACCCCTTACGCTAACTGCCCTACAACATGGCTCCTTGGGCTTCTAAATACATCATGCCAGTTGCTCCAAAACTACAGCCTGTCAGAAGATCTTTGGATACTGAGGTCACTGGACTTGATATCTATTGGAAAGGTCAAGTAGGTAGTCCGGCTAGACCCTTCTTCGTTACTGGGTATGATGAGCAGACCCAAAATAATACCTTCTGGCATTGGGAAGTAGATCCTGTAACTCGCCGTGTGTTGGCTGTTAAAGAAGATCTCGTGGAAATACAGGATTATATTAATCAGGCAGATCAGCTAATTCTGCAAAATGCAAAGTTTGATCATGCAGCTTTACGTGAATCTTTTAAAGAAAATGAGCTAGAACTGCAATGGGACTGGGATAAAGTACATGATACTCTATTATCTGCTCATCTTATAGCCAGTAATCAACCAAAGGATCTAACGACTCAAGCACTGAAATATCTAAACAGTAATATTTTACCAGTAGAAAATACACTGAGGATCGCTGTATTAGAGGCGAGAAAGATAATTCAGCGTAAAGCAAACAGTAATCTTTTCGGAAATTGGATGATTGCCAAAAAGGGTGTTCCTTGTATGCCAAGTGTGAAAGGGGGAAAAGAAGATAAATTCTGGGCGGCAGACATGTGGATACCAAGAACTCTAGTCTTATGGTGCCTGACTAATAAGAGGTTTGATATTGTTCCTAATGGAACTAGTATTGAAACTCTAGCAAACCATCACTGGTTACAAGCCTTACCAGAGTATTCTAATACTGACTCTACAGTTACGATGTTCATTCATAAGAAGCACATGGAAATAATTGCTTCTCGTGGGTACATGAAGGTTTATAACGAGCGGCCTAAAGTGTTAGAGCCAGCAGCAAAGATGGAAGAGGTAGGTCTGGTCCTTAGTAAACATAGACTTCATGCTCAACGAGGGAAATATCGTGGCGAATCAGCAGTAGCCTATAAGCGACTTAGATCTATTGCTAATAGAAAGAATTATGATCTAGAGTTACCAAAAAGTGGACGTAATAAGAGTCTTGATCACTTTCTATTCGGGTACGATCAATATAGTTGCCCGGAATGTAAGTATGAATATAGAGAGGTGAAAAAACCTACAGAAGGAAAAGCTCTTTCTGTTCTTTGTCCTAAATGTGAAGCCAAGGCTAAGAAGAAAGGTGATATTTCATTAGTTCCTTCACTCAATAAGATTACGGTCAACACCCTCAACCTACCAGTAGTCAAGACCAGTCAAAAAACAGGAGCTCCTAGTGCAGACGCTAAGGTACTAGAGCACTATGAGGCCACACTTCCTCCCGGAGAAGAGCTAGATTTTGTAAGGGTCCTAAGGGGTAAACGGAGTAGGGATACGGCAGTTTCTTACTTGGACAGCTACGAAAGATTTTGGGTTCCTGATGAAAGATATCTGGAAGAAGATGGAAGTGATCCTACTTGGTATCGACTCCATCCTAGCTTTAATGCCGTAGGAACAGATACATTACGCTGGAGCAGTAAGAACCCGAATGGGACTAATATCAGTAAGAAGGAAAAGTTCAATCTACGGATGTGCTTCGGTCCTGGTCCTGGCCGCGAGTGGTTCTCGATGGACGGTAAAAATCTAGAGCTTAGAATCGCTGCCTATGGTGCTGATGAAAAGGGCATGATTGAGCTATTTGAGCGACCAAAAGATCCACCATTTTATGGGAGTAACCATCTTCTTAGTTTTAGCGTTGTTTACCCAGATATTTGGAATGATGCTCTGACTAATAAGTATTGGGAATGGGAAGGAGAATATCACGGTAAGAAAATAGACATCAATCTAGTAGGTCCATATTGCAAAGAGAAGTATGCAGATTCTTATTATCAGTGGTGCAAGAATGGCAATTTCGCTAAACAGTATGGAGGACAGCAAGCTAAGGTTGATGCTACTTTCCATTGCAGAGGAGCATTCCATCTCTTAGAGAGTAGATTCTCTAAAATAGCAGCCTTCAATAAGAAATGCGTAGCGGCTGCAAGATTACGAGGATTTATAGAAACATTACCAGATAAGACAGTAGATCCTCTACATGGATATCCTTTACTATGTAGAGGAGGGAGAAAACGTCCAGGTGAGGGAGTTAGTCCTACACTACCTTTTAATTATTGGAGTCAAGGTTCTGCTTGCTGGTGGATTTCTAAGGCAATCGTAAGGACTGGTAATTATTTAAAAGAGCATAACCGAGGCAAACCAAAAGAACAACAAGCCTCACTTGTAATGTATCTTCACGACGAACTAGCATTTGATCTTCCAAAATCTGAACTTGATCCAAGAACTGTAATACCGGAAACCATTGGCTATAGAAAAACTAATCTTCCAATTGTTAGTAAGTTGAACGCTCTTATGGCTCTTGGAGGGAAGGATATAGGCATTCCAACTCCTGTAAGCTGTAAATACCACCCAGAAAATTGGTCAGAGGGTTTTTCGGTAAAACTTAATGTGTAATAAAGGGTGAGCTAGGGCTGTACACCCGAAGAGCAGTACCGCACTGCCTGCTCACTTCTTACTATTTTGCGGTTCACTAGCGGAGTGTGTTCTGATGCCTAACATGATCGTTCTGGGGAGTAGGTCTGGATACCTAACAGTTGTTGAAATAGCTGGCAGAGGCCCAAACGGATTCAGCTACCGATGTAATTGTGACTGCGGGAATCAGGTAAGACTAACTGCGACTGAGCTTTTACGAGGAAGAGAGAGACTTGCAGTTTATCCTGTAAGTGTGGGGATGAAGTACATGAAGGACAGCAATTCGGATTTCTTACTGTTCTTAGAGTGGAAAAGGTAGGAAAGAGAGGTAAGAGCTGGAGATGTCTTTGTGAGTGTGGAACTGAAGTGGTCTACTCTACCTCTAAGTTACAGGGCGGGTACTCAAGTTGCGGGTGTCAAAAGTATGGAGAGGAGGTTAAGAAAAAGCTAGTCCTTGCTAACCTAGGAAAGCACCATAGTGATGGGTCTAAGCTGAAGATGTCGATTTCCCAGACGGGCAGGAAGCATGGCCCGGAGACTATAGCTAAGATGTCTGCTTCACAGACTGGTAAACACCACTCAGAAGAAACACGAAAGAAGATTTCTGAGTCTCGTCTAGCCCTCCCTAAGCCTACCATACAAGAGATAAAGGCACGATTTGAAGCGAAGATGACGAAGAATGGCCCAGAACATCCAACATTAGGTAGATGTTGGCAGTGGCTCGCTTCGAACATTTCTGGGGAGTATGGGCAATTTAGGTCTAATCAGTTTGACTCAGCTTACGCGCACAGAACATCTTATGAACTGTATGTTGGACCCATCACGGATGATCTACTGGTATTACACAAGTGTGATAACCCTTCTTGTGTAAATCCAGAGCACTTATTTCTTGGTACTCAGGCAGATAATGTGCGAGATATGGATAACAAAGGAAGGCGGGTCATATCAGACATATCAGGCAACCACTATGCTGCGAAACTGACCATTGAGCAGGTCAGGCAGATTAGAATGATGGCCTCAACTGGAACTAGTGTAGAAACTCTGATGAATCAGTTTAACATGAGCAATGCAGGAATATCAAGAATAATCTCTAGAGAAAGTTGGAAAGATGCTGATTGAGAAAGTACGAGAGTTGGATCCCTTATCGAGGTTAATCTACTGGTGCGAAGAGCGGGAAGCAATCCGCATCAAGAAAGAAGCAGGATTACCAAGACCTTACACAGATGACAAGATATTAGATATATATCGTTTCTGTAATGTTGTTAGGTGGGACGACAGAGTATCCAGATGGCTAAATGATGAGTGGTATGGTCCTCGTCGTAATCATCCTAATAGTCTTGTTGCTGCTGCTCTGGCTAGGTTTTTTAATTTTCCCAGTACGCTAAAAGCTATTGAAGGGTGTGTTTGGAAGTTTTGGAAGCCAGAAGAAATTAAGAAGATCTTGAAAGATTTGCGAGATAAGCAAGGTCAACAGATATTCAATGGAGCATATCTCGTCAGTACAAACGGCAGAAGCATGGACAAGATTGATCATGTGGTTGATATGTGTGTTCAGCCATTATTTCGTAGTTCTTGGGATTTCTGGATAGACACAGAAAGTATACGACAGTCTTGCGAAAATCTGCAAAAAGAGTACGGGCTAGCTGGATTCATGTCAGGACAGATCGTGGCTGACTTACGTTGGGCCTTAGATGGAAGTTGGGATGATAAATGTTCATGGGCGGCTATTGGTCCCGGTAGTCTTAAGGGGATCAACATCATCCATAGCAGACCGATCTCCACCAGAGTCTCTCAAAGACAGTTTGATAAGGAACTGAGAGATCTAATGAAAGTAGGTATTCCAAGACTTCCAACCAGTATCAGCAGTCGGATGGAAGCAATAGACTGGCAGAATTGTTTGTGTGAGACGAGTAAATATCAGAGATGCCTAGAAGGTGGGCGTTGCAAATCTTATTACACACCACATTTAGAATAAGATATAAATGAACTTGAGATGATCAAGGCACTCCAAAATCTCATAGCTAGATAACAACGTAAAGAGTATTACTCGGAAAATCGCAGACCAAAAGTATTCACACTCCTTATAAGAGATAATCATGCCTATTGCTCCTAAACTGTTGCTCAATGATCTAACTATAGCTATTCCAAGTTCTGGAAGAGCTTCTAGACAAATTACTCTGGAGCAGCTACCAGATTCTGTTTTAGGATTTACACACCTAGTTATTCCGTCAGCAGAAGAAAAAGCATACTCTGTTTGGAAAGACAGAGCCAATCTCTGGCTGATACCAGATGAAATTAAAGGGATTAGTCAGACTCGTAAATATATGGTGGAAAACTGCAAGACCAGATATATTGCGATGATAGATGATGATATGTCCTATTTTCGAAGAGATGACATGTCTTCACCAAAATTGAAGAAGATTGAAGCCAGAAGCCAAGAAATGATGGATCTTCTAGTTTTTTGGTATGGTCTTCTCATGAAGTATGTTCATGTAGGACTATCTGCTAGACAGGGAAATAACAGAGAAAGTAGAGAAGTAGTTGAATGTCGTAGGATGTTTAATGCTTACATGTACGATAAGGATACCGTACTTAAAGCTGGAGTTATCTTAGGAAGACTTCCTGTTATGGAAGACTTTGATCTAACTCTTCAGCTTCTTAAGAAGGGGTATCCTAACGCCATGATCTATAAATGGTGTTGGAATCAAGGGGCTAGTAATCTACCAGGAGGATGTAGTCAATACAGAACCAATCAAATGCAGGAAGAAGCTGCAATTAAACTAGCTGAGCTTCATCCCGGATACGTCAAACTAGTTAAGAAACAGTCAAGAAATTGGATTGGGATGGAAACTAGAACTGACGTAACCATCTATTGGAATAAGGCTTACGCTAACTCTAATGGCGAAAGCAAAAGAGCAGAATAACAGTTTGCCTCTAATAGCGAGCTAGGTTAGGCTATATATTAAGAGTAGGGTACACCCCTGCTTACTTTCTAAACTCTCACCAGAAGGAGAATTCTTATGAAACGATTTGTTTTCGCATTGCTGGTTTTTATGCCAGTTCTTTGTATGGGGCAGACTCCTGCACCCACACCGGATCCTGTAGTCAATTACCCGATACCGATTCCGCATTGGCCGATTCCATATCCGAATCCGTATGTCAATCCGAATCCATACTATCCAACGCCCGCTCCTTACGTCAATCCGACTCCTGCTCCTCAGCCAACTCCTGCTCCTGCTGGGTATGAGTGGGTCGTTAATCCCTCAGGTCAGTGGCAACTTGTTCCTATTCCAGTAGCTCACGCTGCTGCTCCTTGTAATTGTGACGAAGGTATCTTTGACAGGGATAGTATGTCTCGTGCTACGGCGGCTGTGAAGCAGGCTCAAGCAGACATCGTAGCAGGAAGACCTGATTGGATTGCTCGCTATGAGACTAGTGTTAAGCTGACACCGAATCCTGCTAGGGCATGTAAGGTCGCAACCTATGCTGTTATGGGCCTTGAAATGGCTCAAGCCTTTGGGGCTCAAATTCCAGCTTCTGTCATTACTGAGGCTCAGGCTCTTCAGACTCAACTCTGTGGAACAGCAGCTAATCAGGTACGAGGACCTCCTCGGCATTTGACCGGAGCTATTCCAACTCCTAAGACCAAGCTGTTTGCTGCTCTAGCTCACGGCCATAAGATAGTAGGAGATACTCCAGCTCAGTTTGTTGTAGTTCCCCGAAATCTTGGTATGTATGGGAATGATACCTATGGCGACTGTGTCACTGCCGAGGAATGCTTCGCTATAGTTTGTTATGCGAAGATGAATGGAGTAGACCTAACCGTATCAGATGCTACGGCTATCGCATTCGCATCTAAGTACGGACTGCTCAACGGAGCTAATCTTGATCAGGTAATGCAGATTCGTCAGACTGGAGTCATTACGGCCAGCAATGGAACCTCCTCACTGAATACCCTAGATGGTCCCTACTCTGCTGTAAACTTCGCTGATAGACCTACTCTGTGCAACGCTCTTACCAAGGGTCCAGTTAAGATCGGTGTAGCAGCAGGTCAGCTTCAGAATGTAGTCAATGGCTCTAACGGTTGGTTCCTTACCAATGCAAGACCTGATAGCAATGAGGACCATTGTACTGGTTTGTGTGGATATGGGCCTATCTCTTGGCTGGCTCAGCAGCTTGCTGTTCCAGTTCCTGAAGGAATTGATGGCACTAAGTTTGGCTATCTGTTTTTTACTTGGTCTACTATCGGAATCATCGATGAGCCCTCTCTCTACAACATTACGGGAGAAGCGTGGCTCAGGAATCCGACGAACATTACGACTGTAGGACCGACCCCTAGTCCAACTCCTGCTCCGACTCCTCAACCCACTCCTGCTCCTACGCCTACGCGAAGGGCTACATCTGCGGCTGCAACTCTAGCAGCAATGTTCGCAGAGGGTGATGAAGGTGATAAAGCAGAGGTTCTCTCTGTTATTGAGAAGGCCGAAGCAGTTGCTACAAAGTTGAAAGCCAAGCACGATAAGAAGATTGTCAAATAGACTTAAAGACCCAAAGATTCGGTAGTGGAGACCTATAATGCGAGACACGCTCAGCTTCTGCTTCAGACGGTTGACCAATGATAGCCCACCTATCGGTAGGCTCATCTGTCTGCTTGAGAAGGACGATACCTACCATGTTGAAGTCCTTCTACGTGATCAGTTCTTCACAGCCACTACCGATCTTGGGGTCAGATTTACCCATGATCCTGGACATCTCCTCGCTGATGGTACACCGGATCCAAAGTATTGGGACGTCATTGACATTCCAGAACTATCTACGGATATCATCGAGGACTGGGCAGAGTCAGAGGTAGGAAGTCACTACGACTTCTTCGGAGCATTCAACTCAGCTATGGGGGTTCCGCTGAGAGATCCCTATCGCTGGTTCTGCTCGGAGATAGCTACCCAGATAGCTTCTATGGCAGGAGAGGTAGGTCTCGACCCACTATCTTGTCCTAGCAAGCTACGTCAGCAGTTACTCACTCACACTGATAGAGGAATACAACCTAAGGGAATTCCCGAAGGGCTTTCCTTTGAAGACCAAGACTCCTTGTATCTCAAGGACCTTGTGGATCGCAATATCATCGATCCGCATCTGGACGAAGCTATTCGGAAGGAGCTAGGTTGATGACCCCGATATCTTTGACTTTAACCATAATGGCCGCGATCATTCTTGACGGAATGCTCTTAGCAGCGGCTTACTTCATGCCAGACCAAAGGGCTACTTTGATAGTAGCCTCTGTCGGGCTTGCTACGACCGTAGGGGCATGGCTCACTAAGAGTCCTCTACCCTAAACCACCCCCCTTAGACAAGGAAAATCTCATGAAATACTCTCTAGCGTTCGTTATCGTTCTCGTGTGTGCTTCTACGACCTATGCCGGTATTTTCTTCAACCGAGCTACTTCAAGCTGTCCTTCGTGTGCTAACGGTCAGTGTACTCAGGTTCCGGCTGTAGTCACTGCTCCTATTCCGACTATTCCTCCTGCTCCAGTTGCTGCGAAGGCAAAGGCAGTACCAGCTAACATCACTCAGGACTTAGCCATACTTGATACCGATACAGCAGCAACTACGACCGCTCAGACAGCGGTGACTAATGATACTGTTGCTATGACCTCTGCTCAGGCTCAGCTTACTGCAGACTCAGCTACTCTCGCGACTGCTCAAGCAGCACAAGCCGTTCAACTAGCGAAAACGGTAGCAGATATTCAGGCTGCTTACGGTCCTAATGTGACCCTAGAGCAAGTCCATAAGATGTATGTTTCTGGTAAGGGTCAAGTTACTACGACTATTACCACCTCTGTTTACCCTACTCGCCGTTACCTGTTTCCTAGACTTCATCGGCGATAGGTAGAGGATGTACCCTCAGCCAATAACAGTCCAAGGATAGGAAGGCTTCTGATGAAATGCCCCACAGTTGTCACAACTGTGCTCACTACGAGCCTGGAGAAGATTGTGCTGAGGGTACTTGCGGACATGAGCCTCGTCATCCCACTACTTGTAAAGATACTTGTAAGTTTTTCCAACAGAAAGACGAGTTAGAAATGCCTACTATTAAATGGGGTCAAGTGTGGGAAAAGATTGGGGTTCCTATGATCCTCATAGTTGTTACAGCTATCGGTTCATTTGGAGCCTACGCTCTTTGGGCCGATCAGCATCATGCTCTGTCAGCAGAGCAGACAAAATCCCATGATCAATCTTTAATAGATCAGGGAATTAAACAGGCAATGTCTGACATGGAGGCACAGAAAACTAGAACAACTCTACAAGCCGTCGAAGCCTTTAAATCAGCAGCAGAGCCTCAGCTAAATGGTATCAAGATAGATATCAATGATATCAAGACAACGATTGCTGAGCATGGTAAAGGGATAACAGATCTTCGTGCTAGTACGGAACGGATTGAAAATAGCTTAAAGCGATTCAATCGCGGTTCTTCTTCAATACTAGACCCACCCATAATGAAAAAAGACTAGAGTGAAATGACGGGCTGGTGTGGATACAGAACACGACGTATCGGCCTTAGTCGTGCTGGCTGGCTTGTCTTGCTGCCAGAACCACACCAGCCCTATCTCTTTGAATAGTCTGGGTAAGAATAAAGGATAGTTAAGAAATGAACCCTATACTAGAAGCTATCATCATTGTAATCTGTGTTATGGGTGCTATGCTAATTTCTCCCTGTCTAAAAGAAGAGCGTAAGAGTAGGGCTCTTTGTACGAACGTAGTTGTACACTCAGAAGGTGAGGATCTTTATACGATTACTGTCACGTCAGGTAGGTTAACTAGAATCTTTCGTCATTGCTTGCACCATGACATAGACGTTCTCGAACGTACGACTTATTGGTGGGTCGGAAACGATTTTGATGAAATATGCAAACAAGCAGAGGCTATGCAATGAGTTGTCCGACTTGCAACGGTTCTGGTAAGGTGTTTTATGGCAGGATCGGCAAAGGATCGCATACCGCCAGACTATGGATTTTAGAACAATGACACGCATTCTCCTCACCTTCCTACTGCTTCTCATTCCCGCCGTGGTCCAGGCCCAGCTAGCGGCGGAGATCGAATATTACGCCGGTCATTCGGTGCTGTGTGCGTCTTATTCCTGGAACGTGGCGAGTGGCAA